>OFMK01000095.1_pt1 | contig 93040 bp, 65 predicted proteins | sample 1541781 | NCBI WGS metagenome assembly OFMK01 (sample SAMN04209250, study PRJEB22552) | human gut metagenome | biome: gut; material: feces | host: Homo sapiens | place: USA: Oklahoma
AGCTGTTTCACCGCTTTTGCATGATGGGAACGCATATTATCCATAACGATAATGTTTGCTTCTGAAAGCGTCGGCAGCAACTTTGTTTTCAGGTACTCTGCAAACCGCTCTACAGTAGTTCCTCCCGGATAGACTGTATAGGCACAGTCTCCATTCAGACGTATGGAAGAAAGAACGGTTGTATTGCAGGGCGTGTTGAGTGGAGTTTTATCTACTGCTCTCCGGTTTTTCCATGCTCTGGCATAATGTCGCGTCATATTGATGTTTACTCCGCTTTCGTCCAGAAAGACCAGATGATTTATGTCTTTCTCCGACATATGTTTTTTCCAGTTTCTGCGTTTTTCCCTGACATCGGGGACGCTCCTGCTCTGAGGCATGAAGAGATTTTTTCTTGTAAGAATACCCGAGTTTATAGCAAGACCAGAAAATAACGCAAAAAAGGCAGTGCGGCAGGGCGCGAATTACAAGGAACGGATTTGAAGGCGTACCGGGGTACGACGAAAATCTGTGACGCAGTAATTCACGTTCTGCAGTGCTGAATTTTTTGCATTATTTTCTGGAATTGCTATAATAACTGCCTTGCGGACTGTTTCATTACAAACATGCAGACCAAGTTTATCAATGATTTCATCAATTGTGATATCTGGTTCCTGCTGAACCACCCGGTCAATGTTTTGGAGATCTTCCGGTGTCAGGGCATGTTTACGTCCTCTCTGTGATGTTCTTGTTTTTACAGAACCTGTTTCACGCATTTGTTTTTCCAGGCGGTAAACAGTATTGGTATTCACAGAAAAACACTCTGCGATTTCTTTTGTCTTTTTAAAAACGGCAGAAGAAAACCCTCTCACACCGCCTTTCTTGGCGTATATGAGAGGGTTCCTGTTCTTACGCCTGCCCCAGTACGTGGTCGGAAATTCTTCCGTAGACGGAGATCAGGTAGAGGCCGCAGATGCCGACAACTGCGTAGATGATGCGGCTCAGCCACGTCATGTTTCCGAAGACCAAGGCGACGAGGTCGAGGCGGAAGAATCCGATCAGGCCCCAGTTGACGGCTCCGATGATCGCAACGGTGAGCGCGGTGTAATCCAGTCCTTTCATGTAAAGAAACCTCCTTTTCCCGGATTTTGTATCGTCTTTCTATCTCTTCCGGTTTCTTTATAAATCATTTCCCAAAGGGAGGCAGCTTATGCATTTTCTTTGATTTTTCGGGCAGAAAAATGGAGACCATTTTCAGGCCTCCATTCGTGCAATTTTGTTTTTTATTCAGACAGCAGCTTCTGCAGCAGCTCTCCTGCCGCTGCCGGGTTGGCTTTGCCTTTCATTTCTTTCATGACCTGGCCGACCAGGAATCCGAGGACTTTTGTCTTTCCGGATTTGTACTGTTCTACCGGGCCAGGATTGTTTTCCAGAACTTTTCTCGCGGTTTCTTCCAGAAGGCCGGTGTCGTTTACGGTTTTCAGTCCGTGTTCCTCGACGTATGCTTCCGGATCGACATCCTCTGCAAAAATCTGCTCAAATACCTCTTTCGCCACCTGGTTGTTGACCGATCCGGCTTCTGCCAGTTCGATCAGGGATGCCAGATGCTTCGGTGAAAACTGCAGATCCTCCGGCTCCTGCCCGTTCTCTTTTAAGAGACGTAAGGTCTCGCCCATCAGCCAGTTTGCCACTTTTTTCGGTTTGCCGCAGAGCGCCGTCGTCTCCTCAAAGAGATCGGAGAGCTTCTTGGAACCCGTCAGAATGCCCGCATCGTACTGCGGCAGTCCGTACTGCTCCACGTAGCGTGCCTGTTTCTCCGGCTGGAATTCCGGCATGGATTTCACAATGCGGTCGATCCACTCGTCGGAAATGTGCACCGGCGGCAGATCTGGGTCCGGGAAGTAGCGGTAATCCTTCGCATCCTCTTTCGAACGCATCGCATAGGAATACTCTTTGTTGTCGTCCCAGCGGCGGGTTTCCTGGACAACGGCTTTTCCTTCCTCGATCAGCTCGATCTGCCTTGCACGCTCTCCCTCGATCGCTCTTCCGATCGCCTTGAAGGAGTTCAGGTTCTTCATCTCTGTACGCGTTCCGAATTTCTCGCTTCCAACCTCGCGGACCGAAAGGTTGACATCGGCACGCATCGAGCCTTCCTGCAGTTTGCAGTCGGATGCGCCGAGATACTGAATCATCATACGCAGTTTTTCCAGATAAGCGATAACCTCTTCCGCCGAGCGCATATCTGGCTCGGAGACGATCTCGATCAGCGGAACGCCGCTTCGGTTATAGTCGACGAGCGAGCAGTCCTCCCACTCATCGTGGATCAGTTTTCCGGCATCTTCTTCCATATGGATCTCATGAATGCCAATTTTCTTCTTTCCCGCTGCGGTGTCAATCTCGACATATCCATCGTGGCAGATCGGCAGATACAGCTGGGAAATCTGATAGTTCTGCGGGTTGTCCGGGTAGAAATAGTTCTTCCGGTCGAATTTGCAGAGCTGGTTGATTTTGCAGTTTGCAGCCAGTCCGACGCGCAGGGCGTAATCGACAACTTTCTTATTTAATACCGGAAGGGATCCCGGCATACCGGTGCAGACCGGGCAGGTGTGGGTGTTCGGCGCACCGCCGAATGCGGTAGAGCAGCCGCAGAAAATTTTTGTTCTCGTCGCAAGCTCCACATGTACTTCAAGTCCGATGACGGTTTCATACTGTTTTGACATTGTTTTGCTTCCTCCTTACCATTTTTCTGGCTGCCCGAATGCACCGCGTGCCTGCTCATAGGTGTACGCTGCACGGAACAGTTTTTTCTCTGAGAAACAGTTTCCGATAAGCTGCATGCCGATCGGAAGCCCCTTGTCATCCATACCGCACGGAACGGTGATACCCGGAAGGCCGGCGAGGTTGACGGATACGGTGTAAATATCGCCCAGATACATCTGCAGCGGATCGGAAAGCGATTCCCCGAGACGCGGTGCGGTCGATGGTGCTGCCGGGCTTAAAATCATATCGTATTTTTCAAATGCGCGGTCAAATTCCTGTTTAATCAGGGCTTTCGTGCGCAGTGCTTTCAGATAATACGCATCGTAGTAACCGGAGCTTAAGACGAAGCTTCCCAGCATAATCCGTCGTTTCACCTCCGGACCGAAGCCCTCAGAACGGCTTTTCTTATACATATCGTGGAGTCCTTCGTACTCTTTGGCACGGAAGCCGTATTTCACGCCGTCGAAGCGTTCCAAGTTGGAGCTTGCCTCAGCGGATGCAATAACGTAGTAAGCCGGAATGGCATAATCAATGAGGTCGAGATCGAAATACTCTACTTCTGCCCCGCGTGCCTTCAGGACATCGGCAGCTTTTAAAATGGATTCCTTCACCTGCGGATCCAGGCCTTCGCCGAAGCAGCTGTTCGGAATACCGATTTTCAGATCGGAGACATCTTCTTTTAAAGCGCTCATGAAATCGTAATCGTCGCGTTTCATCGATGTCGCATCTTTTGCATCATACGAAGCGACCGTCTGCAGCAGTGCTGCACAGTCTGTCACATCCTTTGCGACCGGTCCGATCTGGTCAAGGGAGGAACCATAAGCGATCAGTCCGTAACGGGAAACGGTGCCGTACGTCGGTTTCATTCCGGTTACGCCGCAGAAGGAACTCGGCTGACGGATCGATCCGCCGGTATCGGAGCCAAGTGCCATCGGTACTTCTCCTGCTGCAACGGCTGCGCAGGAACCGCCGGAGGAACCGCCTGGAACGTGTTCGGTGTTCCATGGATTTTTCGTCACGCCGTACGCGGAAGTCTCTGTCGTACTTCCCATCGCAAACTCATCCATGTTTGTCTTTCCGATGATAACGGCTCCCGCCTCTTCGAGCCGTGTGATAACCTCCGCATCGTACGTCGGAACAAAGTTCTGCAGGATCTTTGACGCACACGTCGTCGCAAGACCTTTCGTACAGATGTTGTCCTTGACCGCAATCGGAACGCCGGCCAGCGGACCGGTGAGCTCTCCTGCGTCAATTTTCTTCTGCACTTCTGCCGCGCGTGCTCTTGCACCCTCTTCATCCACAAGAAGGAATGCGTGAATTGATTCTTCCGATGCTTTGACTGCCGCAAGAGACGCTTCTACAGCGTCCGCTACAGTGATCTTTCCTTCTTTGATTGCGGCAGAAAGCTGTACTGCTGTCATATCTTTGATTTCCATATCAATCTCCTCCTGCTATTCTACCGTTTTCGGAACCTTGTACTGGCCCTCTTTGACTTCCGGTGCATTGGCAAGCATTGCATCGCGGTCGTCGCCATTGGTTACTTCATCCTCGCGGAATACATTTCCCATCTCGAAAATGTGGGTCATCGGCTCGACCTTGCTGGTGTCGAGCTCGTTTAATTTATCTACATAATCCAGCATTTTCTGCATATCCTGCCGTGCGGATTCTTTTTCCTCATCCTTTAATTCCAGCTTTGCCAGGATGCCGACATATTCCATCGTTTCATCTGAAATCACATTTGCCATTTCACTCATTCTCCTTTTTTCTGTTTTCCGGCAGGATCCGCTTACGGCTCCAGTCTTGTAAGATCACGCGGGAACAGCGTTGTCTCGCGGACGTTGTCCTCACCGATCAGCTTCATGGTCAGACGCTCCAGACCGATGCCAAGACCTCCGTGCGGCGGCATACCGTGTTTGAAAGCACTTAAATACTGCTCCATGCCCTCTTCTGTCATGCCGCGGGCTGCAATCTTTTCAGAGAGCATCTTGTAATCGTGGATACGCTGGCCTCCGGTTGTAATCTCCAGACCGTGGAACAGCAGGTCGAAGCTCTTTGTGTATCTCTTATCCTCCGGGTCGTCCATCGCATAGAACGGTCTCTTTTTCGACGGATATTCGGTGACGAATACGAAGTCTGCATCGTACTCCTCTTTGAAATACTGGCCGATCAGAAGCTCCTCCTCCGGCTCAAGGTCGAACGGGTTGCGGATCTTTCGGTTGTATTTCTCGGCTACCAGCTCTTTCGCTTTCGTGAACGGTACAGTTGGGATTTCTTCTGTCTTTGGAAGCATAACTTTCAGGATCTCCAGCTCTTTTGCGTAATCCTTTTTAAGAAGCTCCACCATGTACTGTAAAAATCCGGTTTCCATTGCCATGATGTCGGTGTAATCCTCGATGTAGCCCATCTCAAAGTCAAGGCTGGTATATTCGTTCAGATGACGTTTCGTGTTATGTTTCTCTGCACGGAAAACCGGTCCGACTTCAAAGACACGGTCAAACACGCCGACGAGCATCTGTTTGTAGAACTGCGGGCTCTGTGCCAGGACAGCCGGGCGGTGGAAATATTCCAGCTTGAAGATGTTTGCGCCGCCCTCAGCGCCTTTCGCGCCGATCTTCGGTGTATGGATTTCGGTGAATCCCTGGGAATGAAGGAAATCACGGAACGCCCGTACCACGCCTTCCTGGATGCGGAATTTTGCACGCTCTCTGACGTTTCGAAGAGCGATCGGCCGCATGTTCAGCATTGCTTCAAGGGAGGTGTTCATTTTCCATTTGTTGACTGCGAGCGGCATTGGCTCGGTCGGCTCGGAAAGAACGGTGATGGTCTGCAGCCTGACTTCGACGCCGCCCGGTGCGCGGTCCTCTTTTTTGACCGTTCCGGTTACGGCAACTGCCGATTCCTCTTTCAGATCTTTCAGCGGGAAGTCAACGCTTCCTTCTTCGTACACACACTGAACGAGTCCCTCGCTCTTTCTTAAGATGACAAAGGCAACCTCGCCCATGTCACGGATGATGTGTACGGCTCCTTCGAGTTTTACTTCTGTGCCTTCCGGTGTCTCCAGCAGAGTTTTTACGGAGATGTCTTCTTTTTTCTTTACGCCTGTCATAAATTCCATGTCTTGTTCTCCTCTCTTTCTCGCCTGTCCCGGATTGCTTTTTCAAATAAAAAAGTCCCGGAACAGTTTTTTAACTACTGTTCCGGGACGGGATATTTTATGTTCCCGCGGTACCACCCGCATTGCGTTTTTCTCTCCGGTTTTCCGGGGGAAAACGCCCACTCATTTATACTTAACGCGTATCACGGATCTGCCTACTTGATTTCCTGTTCGGATCTCATGTTCAGCAGACCGGCTCCGGAATGTTCCCCATTGTATGTTTTCTCCATGCTGATGCTCTCAGTCGGTGACATCGGCTTCCTGTCAGATTCCGCATACGGAGTTTCCTTCACTGCCTTTTTCATACTGTGCATTATAGCACAGCAGTTTTACATTTGTAAACACCTAATTTTTACGGATTTTATATAAATTCTAATGCATTTTTCGTGAATTTTATCTATACAAAATTATTTTTTCGTGTGTTTATAAAGTTGCGCAGAAATTCCGTTTTATTGGTATTTCGCACACAATTTACAGTTTTTTGATTCTCTCCACTGCCTCTACTGTATTCTCATACGTACCGAATGCAGTCAGACGGAAGTAGCCTTCTCCGCTCGGGCCGAAGCCTGATCCTGGTGTTCCGACTACGTTTGCGTCTGCAAGCAGGTGATCAAAGAACTCCCAGGAAGTCATATTTCCCGGTGTTTTCAGCCAGATATACGGAGCGTTGACGCCGCCGGATACGGTGTAGCCTGCGCCCTTTAATCCGTCGTAGATGACTTTTGCGTTCTTCATGTAGTAAGCAACCTGCTCTTTTAACTGTGCTTTTCCTTCCGGAGAGTAAACAGCCTCGCCGGCTCTCTGGATGATGTACGGAGCTCCGTTGTATTTCGTTCCGTGACGGCGTGCCCACAGGCTGTGCAGAGTCACATCGCCGGATTTGATGTCTTTCGGGATAACGGTGAATCCAAGACGCATACCGGTAAAGCCTGCGTTCTTGGAGAAGCTGCGCATTTCGATGGCACATGTTCTTGCACCTTCGCACTCATAGATGGAATGCGGAATGTCTTTTTCTGAGATATATGCCTCGTATGCAGCATCATACAGGATGATGGCTCCTACTTTATTTGCATAATCAACCCATTTCTGCAGCTCGGCTTTGGAAACCATAGCGCCGGTCGGGTTGTTCGGGAAGCACAGATAAATCAGATCCGGGGTTTCTTTCGGGAGCTCCGGGGTGAAGTTGTTTTCTGCGGTACACGGCATGTAAATCACATTCGTGAAACGCTCGGTTGCTGCGTCGTAGTCACCGGCACGGCCTGCCATTACGTTGGAGTCTACATAAACCGGATAAACCGGGTCGCATACAGCGATCTTGTTGTCCAGGCTGAAGATCTCCTGAATGTTGCTGCAGTCGCATTTTGCGCCGTCCGATACAAAAATTTCATCAGATGAGATATCGCATCCTCTGTCCTGATAATCATTTTTTGCGATGGTATCGCGAAGGAAAGCATATCCAAGATCTGGTGCATATCCGTGGAAGGTCTCTGCGTGTCCCATCTCATCCACTGCTCCGTGCAGCTTTTCAATGATCGCCGGTGCGATCGGCTGGGTTACGTCGCCGATTCCAAGACGGATGATTTTCGCGTCCGGATTTGCCTCGGTGTAAGCTGCAACTTTTTTTGCAATGGTGGAAAACAGATAGCTTCCCGGCAATTTCAGATAATTGTCATTGATTTTGAACATTATTATGTCGCTCCTTTTCACTTTTTCTTACTCTGTCAAAAGCGTCAGCACCATCTGTGCCGTTTCAACCAGATTGGTGCCGCTGTCCATGCTGCATTTCTGCATGTAGCGATGGGCCTCCGACTCGGTCATGTGATTTCGTTCGATCAGAAGGCTTTTTGCACGATCGATGATGTGCTGTTCCTCGGCGCTGCGCACCTTGGGCTTTGCCCGCTCTTTCTTTCTGCGCCGTACCGCACTCTGCAGCATCATCTCCAGTGTATTGACCAGCTCGTACACGGAAAGCGGCATCGTAACCGCCATGATTCCGGTTCCCTCCACCGCACTTAATGCGCGGCTCGATGCAATCAGAAGCATCTGGAAGCCGGACGGCATACACTCATTCAGATCCGTAAAAAACATATCCGGGAGCTTGTAGCCGCAGATGACAATACCGCCGTTTAAGTTGTTCATCTCTCCGAGCGCCGCTGCCGCTGTCGAACAGACAGCATCGATTTCATATCCTCTTTTTGCCAGAATATCCCGGATGCGCTTTCCATCTTCTATTTTGGGAAGTACTATCACTATGCTGCTCATGCATTTTCAGGCCCCTTCGTCGTCTAAATACGGTACAGATATTTCTCGGTCTCCCAGTCGGATACCTGGCGGAGATACTCATGCCACTCTTCTTCTTTGGCATTGATATATCCATCCACAAATTCCTGGCCGAGTACCTGACACAGAAAATCGTCTTTCTTTAACTCTGCGACCGCTTCTCCAAGGCTTCCCGGGAGAAGGGTGATCTGCATCGCGTTTCGTTCTTCTTCTGTCAGATCAGAAATATTGCGGTCCACCGGGGACGGCGGAACGATTTTCTGTTTGATACCGTCAAGTCCTGCTGCCATGCAGACAGCAAGTGCCAGGTACGGATTGGCTGCCGAATCCGGGCATCGAAGCTCAATGGCCATGATACCGTCTCCCGTCAGCGGAATGCGGATCAGCGGGCTTCTGTTCTTTGCAGACCATGCCACGTAGATCGGTGCACCGTATCCCGGTGTCAGACGTTTGTAGGAATTTACAAGCGGATTGGTAATCGCTGCGATTCCGCTGATGTGTTTCATCAGTCCGCCCATAAAGTAATATGCCTCTTTGCTGAGCCCGTATTCATCGGATTTGTCGGCAAACACATCTTTTCCCTCCTGAAACAGGGAGAAGGAAAGATGAAGACCCGATCCGTGAACTCCGGTTTTTGGTTTTGGCATAAAGGTTGCGTGAAGGCCATGACGTTTTGCAATCGTACGGATAGCAAATTTGGCAGTCATCAGCTGATCTGCCGTCCGAAGTGCTGCAGCCGGACAGAAATCCAGTTCGTGCTGGCCTGCCGCTACCTCGTGGAAGGAAGACTCAACGTCGATTCCCATTTCTTCGAGGGTCAGCACCATATCGCGCCGCGCGTTTTCTCCCAGGTCCAGCGGTCCCAGATCCAGATAACCGCCTTTGTCGTGCGTTACACTCGTTGCTCCGCCGTCCTCATCGGTGTGGAACAGGAAAAATTCACACTCCGGTGAGATTTCAAACTCATAGCCCATCGCTTTCGCTTCGGAAATTACCTTCTGAAGGATGGTCCGGGAACTCTTTGCATAAAGATTCCCCTCTCTATCATACACATCACAGATCAATCTTGCAACCTTTCCTTGCTGCGGACGCCACGGAAGTATTGCAAAGGTGTCGAGATCCGGGTGCAGAAACATGTCTGCTTCCTCGATGGTGACAAATCCTTCGAACGAAGAGCCATCGAAAACACACTGATTATTCAGGGCTTTTTCCAGCTGTCCGGCGGTGATGGCCATATTTTTCATCGTTCCAAACATATCGGTAAACTGCAGGCGGATAAATTCAACATCTTCTTCCTCCGCCATCTGAAGGATCGCTTCCTTCGTATACTTTGCCATATCGATTCTCTCCTTTATCAAAGACGATTCTAAACGAAAAGGGTGCTTTCACGCGGCAGGGCAGAAAGACACCTTGCGTAAAAACACCCTTGTTTTGGGCATATTATAGCAGTTTTTCGCGTGTTTTGTCAAGAAAAACTTAGAGATTCGTGTATCCCATCAGGGATTCATCGACTGCCTTTGCTGCCTCGCGTCCCTCGCGGATCGCCCATACGACCAGGGACTGGCCGCGGTGCATATCGCCTGCGGTGAAGACATTTTCTTTTGTTGTCTGGTATTTTCCGTCATCTGTCTTCACGTTGGTGCGCTGGTTGACTTCCACTTTAAATGCATCGGTCACATATTTCTGGGATCCTAAAAAGCCTGCTGCAATAAGAACGAGATCTGCCGGGAGAATCTCTTCTGTTCCCTCAACCGGAACCATCATCATGCGGCCGGATTTCTCATCTTTTTTCGGTGTCAGTTTTACGGTCTTGATCTGGCAGACTTCACCCTTTTTGTTTTTGATAAATTCCGTTACGGTTGTCTGGTAAATCCGCGGATCATGGCCGAATACGGCGATTGCCTCTCCCTGGCCGTAATCCGTCTTGCAGATCTTCGGCCACTCCGGCCACGGATTGTTCTCGGCACGCTGATCCGGTGCTTTCGGCATCATCTCAAGCTGTGTCACAGATTTGGCACCGAGACGGATGGAAGTTCCGACACAGTCATTACCGGTGTCGCCGCCTCCGATGACAACAACGTGTTTGCCCTTGGCATCGATGTAGGCATGATCCTCAAAATTGGAATCCAGAAGACTCTTCGTTACGGAAGTCAGGAAATCGACAGCAAAGTAGATGCCCTTTGCATCTCTTCCCTCTGCCTTGATATCTCTTGGATTTGCCGCACCGCAGCAGAGCAGGACACGGTCAAATTCTTTTAAGAGTTTGTCAGCTTTTACATCTTTTCCGATATCAGCATTCGTCACAAACTCGATGCCCTCGGCCTTCATCAGATCCACACGGCGGTCGATGACGCTCTTATCAAGTTTCATGTTCGGAATACCGTAGCGTAAAAGTCCGCCCACGCGGTCGCGGCGTTCAAAGACCGTAACAGAATGGCCGCGGCGGTTGAGCTGCATCGCTGCTGCAAGGCCGGAAGGACCGCTTCCTACAACGGCAACGCGTTTTCCGGTGCGCACTTTCGGCGGCTGCGGCGTAATCAGGCCGGTTGCCCATGCGTTTTCGATGATCGCGCGTTCATTTTCCTTCGTGCAGACCGGGTCTCCGTTTACGTTGCATGTACAGGCTGCTTCGCAGAGTGCCGGGCAGACACGGGAGGTAAATTCCGGAAAACAGTTTGTCTTGGTGAGGCGGCGGTATGCCTGCTCATAGTTTCCAAGATACACAAGGTCATTCCACTCCGGAACGAGGTTCTGCAGCGGACAGCCGGAGGCCATTCCCGCAATCATGGTTCCCGCCTGGCAGAACGGTACACCGCATGCCATACAGCGGGCAGCCTGCATCTGCTGCTCCTTTTTCGGGAGCTGCAGATGAAATTCCTTAAAGTTTTTGATACGCTCAAGCGGGGCAACGGTGTTTCCCGTCTTGCGCTGATATTCCATAAATCCAGTTGGCTTACCCATAATTCTTCTTCCTCCTACTTACGCATGCTTTCGTAAAATGCTTCAATCTGTGCCTGTTCGCTGCTAAGGCCCTTGTCTTCCATCTGGGCACTCAGCATCATCATGCGCTTATAGTCATTCGGAATGATCTTCTTGAATTTCGGCAGATATTCGTCAAAGTGTGTGAGAATTTCTTTACCTTTTTCAGAGCCGGTGTGTGCAACGTGTTTTTCAATCATGTTTTTCAGCTCTGCAATATCGTATTTGCTTTCTACCAGTTCAATCGAAATCATTTCCTTGTTCAAATTGCGGTACAGGTTGCTCTTTTCATCCAGGACATAAGCGATACCGCCGCTCATGCCGGCTGCAAAGTTCTTTCCGGTTGCGCCGAGGACAACGACACGGCCGCCGGTCATATACTCGCATCCATGCTCACCGACACCCTCGACAACGGCGTAAGCACCGGAGTTTCTGACACAGAAACGCTCTCCTGCGATACCGTTGATGTACGCCTCACCGCTCGTTGCGCCGTAGAGGGCAACGTTTCCGACGATGATGTTTTCTTCCGGTTTATACTTTCTTGCTTTCGGCGGGTAGACAACCAGTTTTCCGCCGGAGAGGCCTTTTCCGAAGTAATCGTTCGAATCGCCCTCAAGTTCCAGGGTCAGTCCTTTTGGAATAAATGCTCCGAAGCTCTGTCCGCCGGCACCCTTGCACTGTACGGTGTACGTATCCGGCTCCAGAGAGGTGCCGAATTTTCTGGTGATCTCGGCACCAAGAATCGTTCCCACGGTACGATCGGTGTTGGTGATCTCGACTTTGACGTTCTTCTTCTCTTTCTTATCCATTGCCGGACCGAATTTCTTTAAGAGTACCTTCTCATCCAGGGTTGCGCCAAGTTTGAAGTCGTAAACATCTTTCGGATCGAACGTTACCTTCTCGCCTGCTTTTGCAAACGGATTGTTCAGGATCTGGCTTAAGTCTACGCGGTCTGCGTGCTCGTTCATCACTTTATCATTTCTCTTTAAGAGGTCGGAACGGCCGACCATCTCGTCAACGGTGCGGAAGCCAAGTTTTGCCATGTATTCCCGCATCTCTTCTGCGATGAAGCGCATGAAGTTGATGACGTACTCCGGTTTGCCGCGGAAACGTTTGCGCAGCTCCGGGTTCTGGGTTGCAATACCCATCGGGCAGGTATCGAGGTTGCAGACACGCATCATAACGCATCCCATCGTTACAAGCGGTGCGGTCGCAAAACCGAATTCCTCGGCGCCAAGGAGTGCTGCAATCACAACGTCACGGCCGCTCATCAGCTTACCATCGGTCTCGATCATGACACGGTTGCGGAGGCCGTTTTTGATCAGCGTCTGATGGGTCTCGGCAAGGCCTAACTCCCATGGAAGTCCTGCATTGTGGATGGAACTTCTCGGTGCTGCTCCCGTTCCTCCATCATATCCTGAAATCAGGATAACCTGTGCTCCGGCTTTTGCAACACCGGCTGCGACAGTACCAACACCTGCTTCGGATACCAGTTTAACGGAGATTCTTGCATTCACATTCGAGTTTTTCAGGTCATAAATCAGCTGTGCAAGGTCCTCGATGGAGTAAATGTCGTGGTGCGGCGGCGGGGAAATCAGGGATACACCCGGTGTGGAATGACGTGTTTTTGCAATCCACGGGTAAACCTTTCCGGCCGGTAAGTGGCCGCCCTCGCCCGGTTTTGCACCCTGGGCCATCTTGATCTGGATCTCTTTTGCACTGACAAGGTATTTGCTGGTAACGCCGAATCTTCCCGATGCTACCTGTTTGATCGCGGAGCATCTCTCCGGGGATTCGAGACGGTCATCACTCTCACCGCCCTCACCAGTGTTGGATTTTCCATGCAGACGGTTCATGGCAATTGCCAGTGTCTCATGTGCCTCCTGGGAAATAGAACCGTAGGACATCGCACCTGTTTTGAATCGTTTTACGATAGAATCTACGCTCTCAACTTCTTCGAGCGGAACGCCCTGCTCCGGATAATCGAAGTCCATCAGGCTCCGCAGATAGCCGCTCTCCTCGCTGTCGACCATTGCTGTGTACTCTTTGAACATCTTGTAGTCGCCGCGTCTTGTAGACTCCTGCAGTGTATGAATGGTGCGCGGATTGTAGCGGTGCTCCTCGCCCTGGCTTCTCGATTTATGACGGCCGATACTGTCCAGTGTCAGATCGGTAGACAGCTCCAGCGGATCGAATGCCTGGGAATGACGCTCATCGACATCTTTTGCAATGTCTTCCAGGGTAATACCGCCGACACGGCTGACCGTACCGGTGAAGTATTTGTCGATGACATCTGCTGAGATACCGATGGCCTCGAAGATCTGGGAACCCTGATACGACTGGATCGTGGAGATACCCATCTTCGCTGCGATTTTTACGATACCAGAGATGACTGCGTGGTTGTAATCTTCAACGGCTGCGTAGTAATCTTTCTTGATCATGCCCTCTTCGATCAGCTCATGGATCGTGTCGAGTGCCAGATACGGGTTGATTGCGCAGGCACCGTAGCCGAGCAGTGTTGCGAAATGGTGCACCTCGCGCGGCTCGCCGGACTCCAGAATAATCGCAAGAGAAGTTCTCTTTTTCGTTTTTACCAGATGCTGATGAACCGCAGATACAGCCAGGAGGGATGGAATCGCCACATGGTTCTCATCGACGCCGCGGTCAGAGAGAATCAGGATGTTGGCTCCTGCCCGGTGTGCACGGTCAACCTCGACGAAAAGGCGGTCCATCGCACGGTCAAGCGGTGCGCTCTTGTAGTAGGTGATCGGAACGGTCACTGCCTTGAAGCCTTCGACTTTCATGTTCTTGATCTTCAGCATATCGGTATTGGTCAGGATCGGATTGTTGATCTTTAATACCTGGCAGTTCTTCGGCTCCTCCTCAAGCAGGTTTCCGTCACGTCCGACGTAAACGCTTGTGGAAGTTACGATCTCCTCACGGATGCAGTCGATCGGCGGGTTCGTTACCTGTGCGAAGAGCTGTTTGAAATAGTTGAACAGCGGCTGATGCTCATGGGAGAGAACGGCAAGCGGGGTATCGATACCCATCGAAGCGGTTGCCTCGACACCGTTTAATGCCATCTTTCCGATGGAGGAACGGTACTCCTCGTAGGTGTAGCCGAACGCTTTCTGCAGGCGCATCCGCTCTTCTTTCGTGTACTCTTCGACCGGCAGATTCGGGATTTTGATATCCTTTAACTGTACCAGATAACTGTCGAGCCATTCGCCGTACGGCTGTTTCTTTGCGTAATATTCTTTGACTTCCTCATCGTTTAAGACTTTTCCCTGTACGGTGTTGACGAGAAGCATCTTGCCCGGATGGAGACGCTCTTTTAAGACGATTTTTTCTTCCGGAACTTCCAGAACACCGACCTCAGAGGAAAGGATCAGGAATCCATCGTTAGTGATGTAGTAACGGGAAGGACGAAGACCGTTGCGGTCGAGCACTGCTCCCATCACATCTCCGTCGGAGAACAGGATCGATGCCGGTCCGTCCCACGGCTCCATCATCGTTGCATAATACTGATAGAAATCACGTTTCTCCTGGGAAATCGTATCGTTGTTTGCCCACGGCTCCGGGATCGTGATCATGACAGCCAGCGGAAGATCCATACCGCTCATGGTCAGGAACTCGAGTGTGTTGTCGAGCATTGCAGAGTCAGAACCCTGGGTGTTGACAACCGGCAGAACCTTGTGCAGTTCATCCTGCAGCATCGGGGAGGACATCGTCTCCTCACGGGCCAGCATCTTGTCGGCGTTTCCGCGGATGGTGTTGATCTCGCCGTTGTGTACGATGAAACGGTTCGGATGGGCTCTCTCCCAGCTTGGGTTCGTGTTCGTGCTGAACCGGGAATGCACCATGGCGATTGCAGATTCATAATCGACATCCTGCAGATCGCGGAAGAAGGTGCGGAGCTGTCCTACGAGGAACATACCTTTGTATACGATGGTACGGCTGGAAAGGGATGGCACGTAGGTGTTGTCGTTGCTCTGTTCGAAAACACGGCGTACGACGTACAGACGACGGTCGAAAGCGATTCCCTTTTCCACATCCTCCGGTTTTTTGATGAATGCCTGCATGATGTAAGGCATACACTCTCTTGCCTTATGGCCGAGAACTTCCGGAACGGTCGGCACGGTTCTCCATCCAAGGAGTTCCAGTCCCTCTTTTTCCACGATGATCTCAAACATCTTTTTTGCCTGGTTCCGTTTCAGCTCATTTTGTGGGAAGAAGAATACGCCGACGCCGTATTCCCGTTCTCCGCCTAATGAAAAACCGAGGGTCGAACAGGCTTTGGAAAAGAATTTGTGCGATATCTGCAACAAGATTCCTACTCCGTCTCCTGTTTTACCCTCGGCGTCTTTGCCGGCTCTATGTTCAAGATTTTCTACGATTTTTAATGCGTTTTCTACGGTCGCATGGGATTTTTCACCTTTGATATTCACGACGGCTCCGATACCGCAGTTGTCGTGTTCAAAGGAAGAACGGTACAGCCCTTCTTCTCCCATGACACGCTCTTTGCTCTGTGTCATACGGCTTCCCTTCCTTTACTTTCCTTATTTTCGGTTATCCTTTGTCTTTTCTGAAAAGAATGGAGGGGAATCTTTTGTTCCCCGCCGTTCTTTCTGGATTGCCCTTACTATACTCTATTTTTTTCGTCCTGTAAAGAGCAAATTTAATTTTTATATAATTTTTTATATTTTTTCTTAACTTTCTTAGGTTGCTACTGCATTTTACCTAATTTTTCATACCATTTATCGATTATTTTGCCGCATGGTACTCGGCTGCTGCTGCGATCAGGCCGCGGAACAGCGGATGCGGACGGTTCGGACGGGATTTGAACTCCGGATGTGCCTGCGTTGCGATGTAGAACGGATGATCTGAAAGTTCTACCATCTCAACGATTCTTCCGTCCGGAGAAACACCGGAGAGAACCATGCCGTTTTCGGTCAGTGCTTTCCGGAAATCGTTGTTTACTTCATAGCGGTGGCGGTGACGCTCGGAAATCTCTTTCTCACCGTACAGCTCCTGTGCTTTCGATCCGTCTGCCAGGACGCATGGATATGCGCCGAGACGTAACGTACCGCCGATATCCTCGATTCCATCCTGATCCGGCATCAGTGCGATCACCGGGTGCATGGTGTTCGGGTTCATCTCGATGCTGTGTGCGTCGTGGTAACCGAGAACGTTTCTTGCATATTCAACAATCGTCAGCTGCATGCCGAGGCAGAGGCCGAGGAACGGAATCTTGTTCTCTCTTGCATATCGAATCGCTGTGATCATGCCTTCGATACCGCGGTTTCCGAATCCGCCCGGTACCAGAACACCGTCCACATCGCTCAGATACTCTGCCACGTTCTCCTCGGTTACCAGCTCGGAATCCACCCATTTCAGGTGTACGTTTGCATGGCTTGCAATTCCGCCGTGTTTTAATGCCTCAACAACGCTCAGGTATGCATCATGCAGCTGGATATACTTTCCGACGAGCGCAATCGTCACCTCTTTGTTCGGATGGCGGAGTGCTTCTACCATATGGGTCCAGTCGGACAGATCCGGTTCCGGGCATGGAAGGTGAAGGCTCTCGCAGACAACCTGCGCCAGGTTCTCTTTCTCCATGGCAAGCGGAGCTTCATACAGATACTCCACGTCCAGGTTCTGCAGAACATGGCTTGACGGAACGTTGCAGAACAGAGCAATTTTATCTTTGATCTCAGTGGTCAGCGGATGCTCGGACCGACATACGATGACATCCGGCTGAATACCGATTCCCTGCAGCTCTTTTACGCTCGCCTGCGTCGGTTTTGTTTTCATTTCACCGGAAGCTTTCAGATATGGAATCAGGGTAACATGGATCAGAATGGCGTTCTCGTGTCCGACGTCATGCTGGAACTGGCGGATTGCCTCCAAAAACGGCTGGCTCTCGATATCGCCGACGGTTCCGCCGACCTCAATGATGGCAATACGCTCCTCGTCTACTTCTTTTCCGCGGTAGAAACGGCTCTTGATTTCGTTTGTAATGTGCGGAATGACCTGTACGGTGCCTCCGCCGAAATCACCGTGGCGTTCTTTCTGCAGAACAGACCAGTATACTTTTCCGGTCGTCACGTTGGAATTTTTATCCAGGCTCTCGTCGATGAAACGCTCGTAGTGGCCGAGATCGAGGTCTGTCTCTGTGCCGTCATCGGTAACGAAAACCTCGCCGTGCTGAATCGGGTTCATCGTACCCGGGTCAACGTTGATGTACGGGTCAAATTTCTGCATCGTCACTTTGTATCCTCGGGCTTTTAAAAGCCGTCCAAGGGACGCCGCCGTGATTCCCTTTCCAAGGCCGGAGACTACTCCGCCCGTCACAAAGACATATTTTACTGCCATATTGATTTCCTCCTGCTTTTCTCTTCTGATATTTTCTTTTCCGTCACAAGTTTCTCTAAAAGGAAATGTCGCCTGCCGGCGACATCTCTATGATGAAAGCCAGTTACTCCGCGCCTGCGTCGCTCCCGTAACTGCTGACAACATTCGTAATCCGGGCTATCGCCCTACTTACTCATGTCGTCTTGCCCGCCCAATATCTATGAATTCGCTCATGCAAGCATGGCTCATTCATAGCTGCTGTCCGGGGCTTTCATTCAAAATCAAAAACGATTATAACACATCTCGAATTTCCTGCAACTTTTTTTTACTATTTTTTATTATTTTCGACATTTTCCACGAAATCCTAAATTTCTGCACCATATTTTATACATATCACGATTTTCTTGACATCATCCGTAAAAATGAGTATGATAATCAATGTTTTTAAAACATGCAGGTCTACAACTGAAAAAAGGAGAATACCTATGCAGCCATCGTCAAACAATTGTTATGATACCGGTCTCCGGGAGGAATGTGGTGTTTTCGGCATTTACGATCTGGATGGTGCCGACGTCAGTCCTTCGATCTACTATGGCCTTTCCGCCCTGCAGCACAGAGGACAGGAGTCCTGCGGAATTGCCGTCTCTGACACCAGCGGTCCAAAGGGCCATGTGAAATCCTACAAAGGCCTTGGCCTTGTCAACGAAGTTTTCAAAGAATCCAAATTAGAAGAGCTGTCCGGCAATATCGGCATCGGCCATGTCCGGTACTCTACCACCGGTTCCACTACCGTAGAGAATGCACAGCCGCTCGTTCTGAATTATCTGAAAGGCTCCCTTTCCCTTTCGCACAACGGAAATCTGGTCAACGCTATGGAACTGCGCGAGCAGATGGAAAACACCGGCGCAATTTTTCACACTTCGATTGACTCTGAAATCATCGCCTACGGCATTGCGCGGGAACGCGTTCATTCCAAAACGGTAGAAGAAGCGATTCTGCGCACAGTAAAAGAAATCCGCGGCGCCTATGCCCTTGTCATCATGAGCCCGAGAAAACTCATCGGCGTGCGCGACCCATATGGCTTAAAACCGCTCTGCATCGGAAAGCGGGACAACGCCTGGGTTCTCGCCTCGGAAAGCTGCGCCCTCACTTCGATCGGCGCCGAATTCGTCCGCGATGTCGCTCCGGGAGAAATTGTAACGTTTGACAAAACCGGAAATCTGAAATCCGAATTTATGCCGGTTGACGTAAAAAAAGCGCATTGTATTTTTGAATATATTTATTTTGCCCGCCTCGACAGCAAAATAGACAATATCAGTGTCTACGAAGCCAGAATCCGCGGCGGTGCAACTCTCGCAAAGACCTACCCGGTTGATGCAGACCTCGTCTGTGGTGTCCCGGACTCCGGACTTGCCTCCGCAAAGGGCTATTCCGAAGAATCCGGCATTCCGTTCGGTCTTGCCTTCCACAAAAACAGCTATGTCGGCCGTACCTTTATCAAACCGACACAAAAGGAACGGGAATCCAGCGTAAAAATCAAGCTGAGTGTTCTGGAATCCGTCGTAAAAGGAAAACGAATTGTCCTCGTTGACGATTCCATTGTCCGCGGAACAACGATTTCGAATCTGATTACGATGCTGCGAAAAGCCGGTGCGACCGAGGTTCATGTCCGTATCAGTTCCCCGCCGTTCCTGTATCCATGCTATTTTGGAACCGATGTGCCTTCCAACAAGCAGTTGATCGCAAGCTCCCATTCCACCGAGGAAATCCGCCAGCAGATCGGAGCGGACTCCCTGGGCTACATGCCGATCGAAGAGCTCCAGAACATGGTCGGTGACCTGCCGATCTGTCGTGCATGCTTCGACAGTCATTATCCGATGGAAGTACCAAAGCAGGATATCAGCGCTCTTCTGGAAAGCTGATTTCGTTTTCTTTCCCCTTACCGTGCAGATCTTGCACCCGGTAGGGGGATTTCTTTTTTGAGCATGCATACTTTTCTGTATGGTTTGCATACAATACCTTCAAAAACAAAGGATCTCTTTATGGATCTTACGGACATCATCTATTCCAACGATTACATCAACATTCTGATTCAGAATTACGTGGCACAGTCCGAGCGGTACCAGATGCTCTTTCCGGAATCCAGTGCCCTTCTTACACTGAATTCGCAGTATTCCGTTCTCTTTCTCGAGCGCAGCCTGCTCCCGGAAAATCTCTTTGGTGAAATTCTTTTTACCGGACTCCCGAAACTTTTCACGCCGCTTTCCACCCTCTCTTTAGAAGTCTCCGGCATTGTACAGACGCAGAATCTCTACGGCGGCGGGTATACCGGCAAAAATGTAATCCTGGGTTTTCTGGACACCGGCATCGATTACCGCCACCCTGCCTTTCTGCGCAGCAACGGCCAGAGCCGGATTCTTTCCATCTGGGATCAGACCGACCGCACAGGCACACCGCCGCCGCAGTTTCCCTATGGCAGTCTCTACGAAAAGTCAGACCTTGACGATGCGCTTCGAAGCAGGGATCCTCTTTCTGTCGTTCCGGTCACGGATCCGGACGGACACGGAACATACGTCGCCGGAGTCGCTGGCGGTACTCCGAATGCGTCCGCCGGCTTTCTCGGTGCTGCACCGGAAGCCGATTTCGCTGTTGTTAAGTTAAAACCGGCGAAACAGAATCTGAAAGACTTTTATCTTGTCTCCACCAATGCTCCCGTCTTTGAAGAAGATGATCTTCTCTCTGCGATGCGTTTTCTAAACGAAGTCGCAGCCAGGGAGGGAAAACCACTGGTCATCTGTCTGGCACTTGGAACAAATCAGGGAAGTCATTCCGGAACCCTTCCCATCGCTCTGACGCTGGCGCGCTACGGAAATACGCCGGGCATTATTCCGGTCTGCGCCACCGGCAACGAGGGAAACGCCGCTCACCATTATTATGGCTCCGTATCCGAAAATGACTCCCCGAAAAATGTGGAGTTTCTCGTTTCCGAAGGCAGCCGCGGTTTTGTCCTGGAGTTCTGGGGACAGGTTCCGCAGCTTTTTTCCGTCGGATTCCGCTCTCCCGGCGGAGAAACGATTCCGCGGATTCCCGTCTCTTTGACTCAGGAACAGAGGATCACCTTTGTTCTGGAACGCACCGTCATCTACGTCAACTACGAAGTCGTTCAGACGACGACCGGCAGCCAGCTCATCCTGATCCGCATGCTGGATCCGACGCCCGGCATCTGGACACTTCAGGTTTACCGCGCCTTTCCTTCCCCTCCCGATTTCCACGTCTGGCTTCCGATTACCGGATTTTCCACTTCCGATGTGATCTTTCTGGAACCCGACCCGTACACGACACTGACGACACCCTCCGCCACCGTTCCCGTTCTGTCTCCCTCCACCTATCAGGCATCCAATAACAGTTTTTCACCGGAATCCGGACGCGGCTTTACCCGGCTTGGTGAAATCAAACCCGATTTTGCTTCCCCCGGGATTTCCGTCACCGGACCGGGACCGGCAGGCTCCTACGAAAACCGGAGCGGCGCAAGCGCGTCCGCTGCCATTACATCCGGTGCTGCCGCTCTCTTCCTGCAATGGGGCATTCAACGCACCCCATCCCGCTATTTTACGGCGCAGGAGCTGAAAAACTATCTGATCCGCGGCGCTGGCCGAACTGATACCATTACTTATCCAAGCCGCGAGTGGGGATACGGAAGATTGCAGTTATATCAGAGCTTTCTAAGCCTTATGACAAACTGATTTTCCCGCTCACAGGTTTGCTTCTATGGTATATCCGTTTGTTGATGCAAACTTTTAATGTGCAACTGCCTTGTTTTTGATTGTTTTCCGTTGTATCATTACGTATTATCATTATATTTATAAAACTAAAAGGGGGATTCCTGACTATGAATTACGAACGCTTGAACGATCTTCGCCTTCTTGGACTTACGATTGCCTACTACCGAAGAGCAAAAGGAATGACGCAGGCCGAACTTGCCGAGGCGGTACATATCAGTCGTACCCATATGAGCAACATCGAAGCGCCAAATACAAAAACCTCTATTTCGTTGAATCTTCTATTCGATATCGCTGAGGCACTTGACATTCCGGTGAAAGAGCTTTTTGATTTTCAGGGACGCAGTCTGTAGGGTCTTTGAATTTTTCTCTTTAAGAGTAACCCCGCCCGGCAGTTTTTCATATCATGAATTGTAAGCAAAATGATTCCTTTGGAGGAACAAACATGAGTGATTTAGCTGCTACAAACTGTGGATGCGGATGTGACAACGGCTGTGGCTGCGATAATGGATGCGGTGTTTCCAACAACAACCTGTTCGGAAACAATGGCTGCAGTATTATCTGGATTCTGCTTCTCCTCTCCTGCTGCGGCGGAGGTGGATGCGGAAACAACAACAATGGCTGCAATTCCGACTGCTGGCTCGTTCTGATTCTTCTGTTCTGCTGCGGCGGATGGAACAACAACGGCTGTGGATGCGGCAACAGCAATAACTGTGGATGCGGCTGCTGACCTTTTTTCAGTCCTCCCAGATGTTCGGGCAGAAAAAGCCCCGGGTGCGGATCAACCGCCCCGGGGCTTTTTTTCACCAGAATTCTCTTTCAGCGAAACCGTTTCGGTTTCCGTGCTTCTCTTTCCCGCTTTTCCATCTCTTCTCTTTTTTCTTTTTTTCTCATACATTCCAGATCTATTTCATAAAAGGCATTCCCTTCGAGTACCTGTTTTCTTTTTGCTGTTTCTTTTCCATCCATTTTCCGGCGGTCTCCTTTTTCTTTCTTCCTCTTATCATATGTTTTTTCCCGCCTTCTGTCATTTTTTCCGGCCTGGAACATAAGATAAAGAGAAATAAAAAGACAAATGCAGGAATGCTGCCAGGAAGGATCTTAATTTGAATCAGGAACAGGAACAAAATGTGGAACAGATGACACCGCTGGACCAGATGATCGCACAGGATCAGCTTCAGATGCTGAAGGCTGCCATTCCCTACGCCTCCTTCGGCCTGCAGCCCTCCCTTGCGATTTTGAGCAAATGGCTCGAGCTCCAGCGGACCATTCAGCTTTTTTCCCGTCCGGCCGACCTTTCCATGATGTCTGTTGATGCCCCGCACGTCTCTCCGCTTGAGATGCTGCAGGATATTTCCCGTTTTGCCGCCGGTCCGCAGAGGGATCTTCTCTCCCAGATGTTTCAGACCATGCAGATGATCCAGATGCTTCAGAATATAAATCCCGGAAATGAGGAGGATCTGCTATGAGTTCGGATGATAAGCAAAACGACTGGTCGCAGGACCCCTCTCTTTCCGGAATTGACTTTGCCCGGCTTCAGGCACTGCAGCAGATGGCCTCTCAGAGCCGCGGAAAATCCCAGGCGGAAATGATGCCGTTTCTTCTCTCCCTGATGCAGGGAAATCAGGGCGGCGCACAATTTTCCGCCTCCGAGGCGGACCTGATCATCTCTGCCATCAAAGCCGGAAAATCCAAACAGGAAGCGGCAAAAATTGACCAGATGGTACGCCTCTTCCGCTCCGCTGCTTCCGGGAAAAAACGCTGAAAAACTACAAACCAAAAAACGCTGCCGGTCTGGAATCCCAAACCGGTCAGCGTTTTTATTCTGTGCTTTTTCCTGCCTAGTTCTGCATGGAAAGCACGTTTTTATTTTTTACCAGGTAATCAATCAGAGAAACAACGGTCAGAATCAGTGCAACCCAGATCAGCACGGTATTCAGCACGGAAAGTGCCGGAATGTCGGCGATCAGAAGAATGATCATAATCATCTGGCTGATTGTTTTCGATTTTCCCCACCAGCTTGCTGCGATGACAATTCCATTGTCCGAAGCAACCAGGCGGAAACCGCTGATGATAAATTCTCTTGCGATGATAATAATAACCATCCACGCCGGAAGCTTGTCCAGCTCTACAAAGCAGATCAGTGCAGAGCATACCAGCAGCTTATCTGCCAGCGGATCCATAAACTTTCCGAAATCGGTAATCAGATTGTCACGTCTTGCAATGTAGCCGTCCAGCGTATCCGTGATGCTGGCAGCGGCAAAGATTACCAGTGCAATCCATTTGGACGCGCTTCCGCCCACGCCAGACAGCAGGAAGAACACGAAAAACGGAATCATAATTACCCGCAGAATCGTTAATTTGTTTGGTAAATTCATTGGCTTATCTCTCCTATCAGATCATATTCCAGAGCGCCGGTAATTTTCACTCTTACGAAATCGCCGGATACGAGTGTTTCCGGTGTATTGACAAATACATAGCCGTCTACACCCGGTGCGTCCGCCTGGCTTCTGCCCACATAGGCATCCTCATCCGCCACTTTGCCCTCGATCATAACAAGAAGCTCCTGGCCGATCCTGCGCTCGCCGAGTTCTGCAGAGATATCCTGCTGCAGCTCCATCAGTTCTGCCTGACGGTCCAGTTTTACCTCCTCGTCGATCTGATGCTCCATCGCAGCAGCCGGTGTTCCCTCCTCCGGAGAGTAGGTGAATACGCCGAGACGGTCGAACTCCATGTCGTTGATAAACTCGAGGAGTTCTTTGTGCTGCTCTTTTGTCTCTCCCGGGAATCCTGTGATCAGCGTGGTGCGCAGTGTGATATCCGGCATCTCGCTTCTCAGGAAATCAATTTTGTCGATCAGCTCCTGTTTGGATGTTCTGCGACCCATGCGGCGCAGGATCTCATCGTTGGCATGCTGAATCGGCAGATCCAGGTAGTGACAGACTTTCGGCTCTTCCTTCATCGTCTGAACGAGTTCCGGATAGATATCCTCCGGATAGCAGTACAGAATCCGGATCCAGTAGAGCTCCTGAATTTTGCAGAGCTCTTTTAACAGAAGGTGGAGAGACGGCTTTCCGTACAGATCGATACCATAAATGGTTGTCTCCTGCGCAACGAGAACGAGCTCTTTGACACCCTGTTCTGCCATCGTCTTCGCTTCTGCTATCAGTTCCTCCATCGGAACGGAGCGGTACGGTCCGCGCAGCTTCGGAATGATGCAGTAGGTACAGTGCTTGTCACAGCCCTCTGCAATTTTCAGATATTCGTAATGGCCGCCTGTCGTTACAACGCGCTGTGCGTCAATTTTCGGCAGTCCTTTCAGATCGGCATACTCCTGGAAGCGGTCGCCGCAGAGGACGTCCTGAATGGCATCCAGGATTTTGTCATAGCTGTTCGTTCCAAGTACGGCGTCAACCTCCGGAATCTCCTCAATGATTTCATCGCGGTAGCGCTCTGCCATACAGCCCGTTACCAGAAGAACCTTACAGCTTCCCGCTGTACGGTACTTCGCCATTTCAAGAATATTTTGAATGCTTTCTTCTTTGGCGTCGTGGATAAAGCAGCATGTGTTTATCACGATAACCTCTGCATCTTCCTCGGAATCGGTGATCTCGAAGCCATGCTCTACCAGAAGACCCAGCATATGCTCGGAATCTACCAGGTTTTTATCGCATCCAAGGGAAATAAACAGAATTTTCATATTATTCAATTACTGGCTCCTCTTTTGTTTCCTCTTCCGCTTCAACTTCAGATTCCGGAAGGATTGTAACCTCTCCTTTGTACATCTCCTCTACGGCGATGGAGAGCGGTTTCATGCCTTTTTTCACTTTTACAAGCGGTTCAGCTCCGCCGATGATCTGTCTTGCACGTTTGCTTGTTGCAAGTACCAGAGAGTAACGGCTGCTGACAACCGGTGCCTCGTCCAGATCCTGGCCCTCGTTAATAGTTGCAATCAGTTCCTGATAAGATGGATGAATCATAATAAATGCTCCTTTCTATTTTTCCAGACTTTTTTTCATCTGTTCGATAAAGTCTTTCTGGTTGCTGCTCATGAAATGCTGGCTCTGAATGGTCTCATGCATCTGTTTTACGCAGGTTTCGAGGTCGTCGTTGATCAGGACATAATCGTACTGGTCCATGCCCTGTGCTTCCTCTTTTGCACGCTCCATTCTGCCTTTGATAACTTCTTCTGTTTCCGTTCCGCGTCCCCGGAGGCGTCGTTCCAGCTCCTCGGCGGTCGGCGGTGTGATGAACACAAGAAGGGTGTCCGGACGTTTTTCCTTGACCTGAAGTGCTCCCTGGATTTCAATCTCAAGCAGAACATCTTTTCCGGCATCCAGCTGCTCCTCTACGTATGCCTTCGGCGTTCCGTAGGAATGTTTTACGTAACGCGCATACTCGAGGAAGGCATCCTCTTCTACCATGCGGTCAAACTCTTCTTCTGTACGGAAAAAGTACGATACGCCGTCTTCCTCGCCCGGACGCGGGTCTCTTGTGGTAACGGAGATGGACAGCGCATAGTTGTCGTACTCCTCCATCAGGCGTTTCATCAGTGTTCCTTTTCCTGCTCCGGAAAAACCGGATACTACAGTAAGTATTCCTCTACTCATTTTCAGATTCCCCTCGCTCTTTTTCTGTTTCCCAGCCGCCGTTGAATCTACGGCTGATCGTTTCCGGCTGCAAAGCCGAAAGGATGATAAATTCTTCTCCGGTGATGAGCACTGCTTTCGTGCGTCTTCCCTGCGTCGCATCGATGATGCGGTTGCTTTCCTTTGCACGCTGCACCATACGCTTGACGGGCGCCGCCTCGGGACTCACCACTGCTATTATTTTATCCGAATTTACGACATTGCCGAATCCGATGTTGATCAGTTTTGCCACAATCCGTCCTTTCCTGTACCTTCTGAAGTCTTTTTCAGAAAATACATCTACCCATACGGATTTATTATAATTCATTCAGAAAGCCTAGTCAAATCTTTTTTTCTGTATTATAATGAAAATACTAGAATTTCAAACAAAGGAGATATTTTCTATGGCTTTTGATGGAATTACCATTGCAAATATTGCACAGGAACTGAATCAGACCATCGTCGGCGGAAAGATCAACAAGATCGCACAGCCGGAAAACGACGAGCTGATGATTACAATAAAAAACAACCGTACCGTTTACCGTCTTCTCCTCTCGGCAAGTGCTTCGCTTCCGCTGATCTACCTGACGGACAACAATAAGCCCGGCCCGATGACCGCACCGAATTTCTGTATGCTGCTCCGCAAACACATCGGCAGCGCCCGCATTCTCTCCGTTACCCAGCCGGGACTCGAGCGTATTCTTATTTTTGAGCTCGAGCATTTGAACGAACTCGGCGATATCTGCCGCAAGAAGCTGATTGTGGAGATCATGGGAAAACACAGCAACCTGATCTTCTGTCAGGAGGACAATACGATCCTTGACAGTATCAAACATATTTCCGCCAACATGAGTTCTGTCCGTGAGGTTCTTCCGGGCCGCACCTGGTTCATTCCGCACACGCAGGATAAGAAAGATCCGCTCACGATCACAGAAGAAGAATTTTTCGATTTCGTCTGCACGAAACCGATGGCTGCCGCAAAGGCAATCTACACTTCCCTTACCGGCTTCAGCCCGCTGATGGCGGAGGAAGTCTGCTGCCGCGCCGGCATCGACGGCGGATTTGCGGTCAATGCACTCGAAGAAAATGCGAAGCTTCATCTGTTCCGCACCTTCTCTTATCTGATTGAGGATATCAAAAACGGCGCATTTACGCCGAACATCGTATACCAGGGCGATGAGCCGAAAGAATTTTCCGCACTGAAACTGACGCAGTATCAGGATTTGCGGGAGGAAACATACGATTCGATCTCCGGTGTACTGGAAACATACTATGCCATGAAAAACCGCATCACCCGCATCCGTCAGAAATCTTCCGATCTGCGCCGTGTCGTCAATACCGCACTCGAACGGAATGTCAAAAAATACGACCTGCAGCAGAAACAGTTAAAAGACACCGACAAGCGGGAAAAATACCGGATTTACGGTGAGCTTTTAAATACGTACGGCTACAGCTGCCAGCCGGGCGATACTTCGCTGAAAGCCGTCAATTACTATAACGGCGAGGAAATCACGATTCCGCTCGACGGAACGCTCTCTGCCGGCGAAAATGCGAAAAAATACTTCGACCGATACGGAAAGCTGAAGCGGACCCGTGAGGCACTCGAGGAACTTCTTGTCGAGACGAAAGAGGAAATCGACCATCTCGAATCCATCAGCACGGCGCTTGATATTGCGCTCGATGAGGCGGATCTGGTGCAGTTAAAAGAAGAGCTGATCGAGTACGGCTACATCCGCCGCAAGGGAACGACAGGGAAAAAGCAGAAAATCACCTCCCATCCGTTCCACTACCGCTCTTCCGAGGGCTTTGACATTTATGTCGGCAAGAACAACTTCCAGAACGAGGAACTTTCGTTTAAATTCGCCTCCGGCAACGACTGGTGGTTCCACGCGAAAGGCCAGCCGGGCAGCCATGTCATCGTAAAGACGAACGGTAAAGAGCTGCCGGATTCCGTCTACGAAGAGGCCGCTGCTCTCGCCGCCTATTACTCGAAAGGCAGACAGGCACCGAAGGTGGAAATCGACTACACCTTAAAGAAAAACCTGCGCAAACCAAACGGAAGCAAACCGGGCTTCGTTGTTTATTACACCAATTACTCCATGATGGCGGAGCCGAACATCCGCAATCTTCAGGAAGTACAGGACTAAATTCAGAATACAAAAGACTTTTCGCACATTCCTATCTGTTCCTCTTTGCGAAAAGTCTTTTTTTCGTAAAATTTAATACTTCCTTCATTTCTTTTTCGATGCTCTATGGTATACTTCTTAATATGGAAAAAGATTCCAGACGTGATCTTTTTCAAACAAACCACAGTGAGGCTGTCTCTTCTTTATCAGAACAGCCGGAGAGGAATATAACTGTTATGAACAAAACAATTCCCGAAATCATTCACCGCCGTGTTCCAACGACGCGTTATGAGGCAGACCCTTCCGAAGGCCTTTCCGCCGAGCAGGTTGCCGAGTACCGCGAGAACGGCTGGACCAACCGCGCGGTGGAACCTCCGTCCAAGACAACGGCCGAGATCGTAAAGAGCAATGTCTGTACGTATTTCAACCTGATTTTTCTGATTATTGCCATCTTTCTGATCCTTGCCGGTTCGTTCCGGGATCTTACGTTTCTGCCGGTCATCATCGCGAACACGCTGATCGGTATTGTACAGGAGATCAAGGCGAAAAAGACGCTGGAAAAGCTGTCTGTTTTAAACGCGCCGAAGGCTACTGCGATCCGTGACGGGGCTGAGGTAACACTCGCCGCGGAGGATCTCGTACTCGATGATATTGTTGTATTTACCGCAGGAAAACAGATCTGCGCTGATGCCGTCGTGCTTGAAGGTGAGGTACAGGTCAACGAATCGCTGCTTACCGGTGAATCCGATGAGATTACCAAGCGCCCGGGCGACGAGCTGATGTCCGGAAGTTTTATCGTCTCCGGAAGCTGCAAGAGCCGTCTGACCCAGGTCGGTGAAGATTCCTACATTTCCCGTCTGACCCTCGAGGCAAAGGCCATGAAAGAGGGCGAACAGTCCGAGATGATCCGCTCCCTCAACAAGCTGGTAAAGGTTGTCGGCATTCTGATCATTCCGATCGGTCTTCTGCTCTTCGGCCAGCAGTTTTTCGTCTCCCACGAAACGTTCCGTGAGAGCATTACCTCGATGGTGGCCGCCGTGCTCGGCATGATCCCAGAAGGTCTTTACCTGCTTGCGAGCGTTGCCCTTGCCGTCAGCGTTATGCGGCTGGCTTCGCAGAAGGTTCTCGTGCATGATATGAAATGTATCGAGACGCTGGCTCGCGTCAACGTGCTCTGTGTCGATAAGACGGGAACCATCACCGAGACAAATATGAAAGTACATGATCTGATTCTGGTCGGCTCCAGTTCAGTCCCTGATACAGAATCCGACGAAAATGCTCCCGCACCGCAGAAAGAAGAGCTTTCCCTTGCGGTCGGTGATTTCGCATCTGCCATGTCAAACGACAACATTACTATGGCGGCACTGAAAGAATATTTTAAAGACAACAACGGCAAAACTGCCGTTTCGATGACTTCGTTCTCCTCGGAATTCAAGTATTCCAGTGTGACATTTTCGGATGTCTCCTACGTGCTCGGTGCCCCGGAGTTCGTTCTCCGCGATGATTTTGCACGCTATCAGAGTGAAATTGAAGCGTATACCTCAAAGGGATTCCGTCTCCTCGTCTTCGGCACATCCGAAACTGTACCGGATGGAAAAGCACTCTCCGGCCGTGTCACGCCGCTTGGCTACGTGCTTCTCTCCAATCCGATCCGAAAAGAAGCACCGGAAACGTTCCGCTACTTCAAAGATCAGGGTGTCCATGTCAAGGTCATCTCCGGTGATACTCCGGTAACGGTATCTGAGGTTGCCCGCCAGGCAGGGATTGCGCACGCAGAGGATTATATTGATGCTTCCACTCTAAAGACACCGGAAGAGCTCGAAGAAGCAATCCTGAAATACACCGTGTTCGGCCGTGTCACACCAGACCAAAAACGCCAGTTTGTCCAGGCTTTAAAGAAAAACGGCAAGACCGTTGCGATGACCGGCGATGGTGTCAACGATGTGCTCGCATTAAAGGATGCCGACTGCTCCGTTGCGATGGCATCCGGAAGTGACGCTGCCGCACAGGCTGCACAGCTCGTTCTGCTGGACAACGACTTTTCGAAGATGCCTTCTGTCGTACTGGAAGGCCGCCGCGTTGTCAACAACCTGCAGCGCTCGGGAACGCTGTTCCTGGTAAAGAACATTTTCTCGTTCCTGCTGTCCATCTTCTCACTGATCTCGATGGTGACGTATCCGCTGGAGCCGTCCCAGATCTCGCTGATCAGTATGTTTACGATCGGTATTCCAGGCTTCCTGCTCTCGCTAATGCCGAACAAAAACCGGATCGAGGGCCACTTTATCACGAACATTCTGACACGGGCCCTGCCTGCAGCGCTGACCGACTTTTTGATGGTCGCAACACTCGTCGTCTTCGGCCAGGAATTTGCGGTCGGCTCGGAAGATATTTCGACCGCTGCCACCGTACTGCTCGCCATTGTCGGTTTTATGACTCTCTACCGGATCAGCAAGCCGCTCAACTGGATGCGCTGGACGATCCTGATCGGCTCGATTATTGCCTTCATTTTCTGCAGTACCTATCTGAACCAGCTGTTCGCCATTTCTGATATGTCCAGAAAATGTATCATGCTGCTGGTCGTATTCTCTGTCGCAACAGAGCCGGTTCTGCGATATTTGAGCATCCTCGTGGATTCCATTTCCTCTTTTTACCGGAAGCAGAAAATTTTCTTCCTGCGAAAACGGGAAGCGAGAAAAGCGAAATAAAACGTAAAACCAAACATCAAAAATGCCGTACAGCGTTGGAAATTTTTCCTCCGCCTGTACGGCATTTTTTAATTTACCAATCACAGTTTCTTACTTTCTCATCTCCGGATCTTCCGCGTAATGCGTCCGCTCGCCGCCGATGTATTTCGGTCTTGTCCGCGCGCAGACAACGTGCGCATCTCCGATCGTTTTCTGCAATACCCGAACCGGAACGGCTACTGCCTTCAGCTGCATGCCGATCAGCACATCACCGATATCAATACCTGCATGCGCCTGCACACGCTCTACGGTGACAGCGTCCTCCAATCCATAGTATGCCGCCATCGCAAACGATCCGCCGCCATGCAGCCACGGTACCGCGCAGACCGGCTCGTAACCGTATTTTTCTGCCGCCGCACGCTCCAGAACAACCGCGCGGTTCAGATGCTCACAGCACTGCGCCGCCAGATACAGCCCGTGCTCCTTCGTACACGCATACAGCGCCTCAAACACCGCCTGCCCGATCTCCTGGCTGGAATCCGTTCCGAGCTTACTGTTGTGAATTTCACTCGAAGAACATCCCACTACCAGAATCTGTCCCGGTTTCATCTGCGCCGTCGTAATCAGCTCCTCTGCGACGGCACGCGCTTCCTGTCTGATTGTTTCAAGATCCATTTTGTATCCCTCCTTGCTAAACAGCAATATTTATGCAAAAGGAGACTGACTCTTTTTCCAAGAATCAGCCTCCTTTCTTCAGCTTACATAATTATTATTTCTGAACGATATTCACAATTCTTCCCGGTACGTAAATTTCTTTTACGATGTTTCCGGTCAGTTTGTCTGCAACTGCCTCTTTTGCAGCGGCGATTGCGGTCTCTTTATCTGCATCTTTGGCGATTTTGATCGTTCCGCGCATTTTGCCGTTGATCTGAACAGCGATCTCGGCTACTGCCTCTACGGTCTTCTCCTCGTCAAACTCCGGCCATGCGGTCTGATACAGACGGCCTTCGTATCCAAGGTCTGCCCACAGTTCCTCGGTCATATGCGGTGCAACCGGATTCAGCAGGATCAGAAGGGTTTCGAACTCTTTTCTCGTTACTTTTCCGGCTTTGTAGAACTCGTTGACCAGGGTCATCATGGCTGCGATCGCTGTGTTGTATTTCAGGGACTCATAGTCGCTGGATACTTTCTTGATGGTCTGGTGCATTTTGGACTCCAGCTCTTTTGAGTAGGAATCTCCGTCTACCAGGCTGTCCTGCAGTTTCCATACACGCTCGAGGAAACGACGGCATCCTTTTACGCCTTCCTGAGACCAGGATGCACTTAAGTCGAAGGCACCGATGAACATCTCGTACGTACGCAGGGTATCTGCACCGAACTCAGCTACGATATCATCCGGGTTGACAACGTTTCCACGGGATTTACTCATCTTCTCGCCGTTCTCGCCGAGGATCATTCCGTGGGAAGTACGTTTCTGATACGGTTCCGGGCAGGTAACTACGCCCTGATCGTACAGGAATTTATGCCAGAAACGGGAATACAGAAGGTGAAGGGTGGTGTGCTCCATTCCTCCGTTGTACCAGTCAACCGGCAGCCAGTATTTCATAGCTTCTTTGCTTGCCAGAGCCTCTTTGTTCTTCGGATCGGTATAGCGGATGTAATACCAGGAAGAACCAGCCCACTGCGGCATGGTATCGGTCTCACGTTTTGCAGGTCCTCCGCAGCACGGGCAGGTGGTGTTGACCCAGTCTGTCATGGCAGCCAGCGGAGACTCGCCGTTATCGGTCGGCATGTAGCTCTCTACATCCGGCAGCTCCAGCGGAAGGGATTCTTCCGGAACCGGAACGTAACCGCATTTGTCGCAGTGTACGATCGGAATCGGCTCACCCCAGTAACGCTGACGGGAGAATACCCAGTCACGCAGCTTATAGTTTGTTTTTGCTTTTCCAACGTGGTTCTCTTCGAGCCACTCAAGAATTTTCTTTTTTGCTTCCGCAACGGAAAGTCCGTTCAGGAAACCGGAGTTGACAAGAGTTCCCTCTGCAACGTCGGTGTAAACTTCGTTCTGTACGTCGCCGCCTGCAACAACCTCGATGATCGGCATGTTGAATTTCTTTGCGAACTCCCAGTCACGCTCATCGTGTGCCGGTACTGCCATGATGGCGCCGGTGCCGTAGCTCATCAGTACATAATCGGAAATCCAGATCGGGATCTCTTTTCCATTAACCGGGTTGACTGCGGAAAGTCCGTCGATCATGACACCGGTCTTGTCTTTTGCAAGCTCGGAACGCTCGAAATCGGATTTTCTGGCTGCCATCTCACGGTATACGCAGACCTCATCCCAGTTCTTGATCTCATCTTTGTACTGGTCGATGTACGGATGCTCCGGGGAGAGTACCATGTACGTAACACCGAACAGGGTATCCGGGCGTGTGGTGTAGATAGTCAGCTTCTCCGGTTTATCTTTCAGGGAGAAATCAACCTCTGCTCCGTGGGAACGTCCGATCCAGTTTTTCTGGGAAGTTTTGACACGCTCAATATAGTCAACGCCGTCCAGACCGTCGATCAGCTTGTCTGCATACTCGGTGATCTTCAGCATCCACTCGCTCTTTACTTTGCGGACAACCGGGCTTCCGCAGCGCTCGCACACGCCGTTTACAACTTCCTCGTTTGCAAGACCTACCTTACAGGAAGTACACCAGTTGATCGGCATTTCTTTCTTGTAAGCAAGACCTGCTTTGAAGAGTTTGAGGAAGATCCACTGGGTCCAGTGATAGTACTCCGGATCGGTGGTGTTGATCTCTCTGTCCCAGTCAAAGGAATATCCAAGGGACTGAAGCTGATCTTTGAAGTGATGTACGTTGCTTTTGGTAACGATCTTCGGATGGATGTGGTTCTTGATCGCATAGTTCTCAGTCGGAAGACCAAATGCATCCCATCCCATCGGATACAGTACGTTGTAGCCCTGCATTCTGCGCTTTCTGGCTACGATATCCAGTGCGGTGTACGGACGCGGATGGCCTACGTGAAGTCCCTGTCCTGACGGATATGGGAACTCAACGAGTGCATAGTATTTTGGTTTTGTATAATCATCTGTGGCGGCAAAGGCTTTCTCGTCCTGCCAGATCTTCTGCCACTTTTTCTCAATGTTCTGTGGCTCATATCTTTTACTCATGGGTAACCTCCTGCATGTTCAAGTTCAAAGTTCTTTTTTCTCACACTGCCGCATAGGACAGCATGCACATTTGAACATATAGCTGTATTCTATCACTCTTTCCCTGTTTTTACAATTTATTTTTTCCTATATCCTCCGTTTTTCTTCAAAAACAGCAGAAAAATCCGGTTTCCGGGCGAATTCTGCTCCCGAAACCGGATTTTCTCTGTTTTATCACACTATTTTATAAAGCTTTATTCTTCTGCTTTTTCAACCTTCGAAGCTCTTGCCTCAATCTCTTTTGCCTGGATATCGGACGGAGCCTGCTCATATCTCGCAAACTCATAGGAGAAATCACCGCTTCCGCCTGTCATGGAGCGGAGTGTTGTGCCGTATCCGTAGATCTCAAGTTCCGGAACATCAGCCTCGATAATCGTATGGCCCTTGTGATCCGGGTTCATGCCGAGCACACGGCCGCGGCGTTTGTTGAGATCGCCCATGATATCGCCGGTGTATTTATCGTCTACAGTGATCTTCATCGAAACGATCGGCTCAAGGAGAACCGGGGATGCTTCCATAAAGCCTTTCTTGAACGCCTGGATCGCTGCGGTCTTGAATGCCATCTCGGAGGAGTCTACCGGATGATAAGAACCATCATATAGAACGGCTTTGACGCCGACTACCGGATAAGCAGCCAGAGGGCCTTTCTGTACGGCTTCCTGGATACCTTTTTCAACAGCCGGAAAGTAGTTCTTCGGAACGGCGCCGCCGACAACTTCCTGCTCGAAAACGTATGGTTTCTCGAGATCTCCGGAAGCGGAGAAGCGCATTTTTACATGACCGTACTGGCCATGGCCGCCGGACTGTTTTTTGTATTTTGCTTCTACATCCGAATTTTTGCGGATCGTCTCGCGGAAGGCTACCTTCGGACGGGACAGCTCTACTTCTACTTTGTAGCGCTCCAGCAGCTTGCTGACGATAATATCGATGTGCTGGTCGCCCATGCCGTACAGTAATGTCTGATGGTTTGCAGAATCATTGACTGCCTTCATAGTCAGGTCTTCCTGCATCATCTTGGCAAATGCCTGGGAGATCTTATCTACATCGGCTTTGTTCTTCGGTTTATATCGTTTTGCGGTGTACGGAGTCGAAACATCCGGTTTTCCGTAGCGGACCTGATTGTTCTTTGTCGCAAGGGAATCGCCGGTTCTTGCATCGCCGAGTTTTGCGATGGCACCGATATCTCCTGCATGAAGCTCCGGTACTTCGATCGGCTTGGAGCCTTCGAGCACGTACAGCTTGCTCAGTTTTTCTTCGGATTCCTGATCTACATTATAGAGCACATCATCGCTTTTAATAACGCCGGAGCAAACCTTAATCATTGAATATTTTCCAAGGAACGGATCCACGATCGTCTTGAAAATGGTCGCGCTCTTCGGTTTCGCGAAGTCGTAATTTGCCTCGAAAATTTCGTTCGTATCGAGATTGATGCCGGCACACGGACGGGTGGACGGATCCGGGAAGTATCCGCAGATATCATCAAGAAGGTTCGATACGCCCTGCAGATTGACCGGGGAGCCCATGCATACCGGAACGATGGTGCCGTCTCCTACGTTCATGGCAAGCGCTGCGGAAATCTCTGCTACCGAGAACTCTTCTCCGCCAAAGTAGCGGTCCATAAACTCTTCACTTGTTTCTGCCACGGATTCCATCAGGGTTTCACGGTACTTCTCCAGATATTCTACGGAGTAATCCGGAATCGGGCATTCTTCTTTTTTATCTTTTTCGATATATCTGCGGCCTTTGTTCTTTACAATATTGATATATCCTACAAATTTACCGTTTTCACGCAGAGGCATATGAAGCGGTGCGATTCGTTTTCCGTACAGTTCGGTGAGCTGCTCAACGACTTCTCGGTAGCTGACATCGTCCTGATCCATTTCCGTTACGAAGATCATACGCGGAAGATTGTATTTCTCGCAGAGTTCCCATGCTTTCTGGGTTCCGACCTGCACGCCGGCCTTTCCGGATACCACGATTACAGCGGCATCTGCTGCGGAAGCGGCTTCCTGTGCTTCTCCTACGAAATCAAACATTCCAGGAGTATCCAGAACATTGATCTTATTTTTTCCCCATACGACCGGGACAAGCGTTGTGGAAATAGAGCATTTGCGCTTGATTTCTTCTTTGTCAAAATCGCTGACGGTATTTCCGTCTGTCACTTTTCCGAGACGGTTTGTCATACCGGAAAGATAAGCCATAGCTTCGGTCAGACTTGTCTTTCCGGAGCCGCTGTGCCCCAGCAGCACCACATTTCTGATTCGGTCAGTTCTAAAAACGTCCATATGTAATACCTCCCATGTAAGTAAATTTGCAGATTGCAAGGCCGCTCTTATTCGCCTTTCTGCTTTTTATCAAGATTCACGTCTTCCGTTCCTCTTATCATAGTCACTATTCTACTAAAGTTTTTGCTTTTTTGCAAGTATATTATTCATATTTCACAATATATTTCTGAATTTTTAAATTTTATATGTATTTTAGCTGGCTATTCTGCCTTTCTTCCGCTTTTCTGTCCGGCTTTTCTGTGGAATCTGCCGGATTTTGCAAAACAAGCAAAATTGCTGCCTTTCAAAAATACTTTGTCACTTTAAAGCAAGAAATCTTTGACATTTGATTTCAGATGCTTTACAATGTCTTTTATACGATTTACCTACGAAAATTGTCAGAAAGGACTACTTGAATTATGTGTGATACATCCGAAAAAATCTGTATCGGCTTTATCGGCCTTGGCCTCATCGGCGGCTCCATTGCAAAAACCCTCAGAAAGGTTCACCCGGAGTATAAACTGATGGCCTACTGCCGCACCAAAGCGACGATCGAAGAGGCAATTCAGGAAGGCGTGATTGATATCGCGCTGGAAGAACGGGACGACCGCTTTGCCGACTGTGACTATATCTTCTTATGTGCTCCTGTCAGCACCAACATCTCCTATCTTCCGTTCGTGAAAGGCATCGCAAAACCGGGCTGTATCATCACAGACGTCGGAAGTGTAAAAGGAGAAATCCATCAGGCGGTTGAGACCCTCGGCATGACGCACCAGTTTATCGGCGGCCATCCGATGGCAGGCTCCGAAAAGACGGGATATTCCAGCGCCACCGATTACCTGCTGGAAAATGCTTACTATATGATTACACCCGGACCAGATGTTGAGATCGCGACAGTTTCCGCTTTCGTTGATCTTGTCCAGTCCTTAAAGGCGATCCCGATGGTTTTAACATACGAAGAGCACGACTACATCACCGCAGGTGTCAGTCATCTGCCGCATATCGTTGCCGCTACCCTGGTCAATGCACTCGCATCCCTGGACACACCGGAAGAGCAGATGAAAACCGTTGCTGCAGGCGGCTTCAAGGACATCACCCGCATCGCTTCCTCCTCCCCGGAGGTATGGCAGCAGATCTGTCTCTCAAACCAGAAGCAGCTCTCGAATGTGCTGGATTCCTATATCCGCCTTCTCGTCCAGGCAAAATACCTGGTTGACAACAAAAAAGGCCACGAGCTCTACAATATGTTTGAGAGTTCCCGCGAATACCGGAATTCCATGGAAGATTCTTCCTATGGACCGACAAAGAAAGAATACGTCGTTTACTGCGACCTGCTCGATGAAGCCGGCGGAATCGCAGCCGTTACAACAATTCTTGCCATCAACCAGATCAATATTAAAAATATCGGCATTACGCATAACCGCGAGTTCGAAGAGGGTGCTCTCCGCATTGAATTTTATGAAGAGCAGGCAGGCATTCTTGCCCGGAAGGTCTTAAAAGACCATGGCTATACCATTCATATCCGCAATTAAAAGCGCGTATATCTTGACAGGAGGAAGTTACGTTATGCAGTTCCAGAAAGCAGTACGTCCTCTGCGCGGAGAAATCTCCGTGCCGGGCGATAAATCCATTTCCCACCGCGCCGTCATGTTCGGTGCCATTTCAGAGGGAACCACAGAAGTCACAAACTTTTTACAGGGTGCCGACTGTCTCTCCACCATCTCCTGCTTCCGCAGTATGGGCATTGAGATCGAGAACACGCCGGAGCGCATCCTCGTTCATGGAAAAGGCCTGCACGGGCTTTCGGCTCCGTCCGCCGTTCTCGACTGCGGAAACAGCGGAACAACGACACGCCTGATCTCCGGCATTCTTGCCGGCCAGAACTTTTCCAGTACACTGACCGGTGACGCTTCCATTCAGAAACGGCCGATGGGACGCATCATCAATCCGCTGACCCAGATGGGCGCTTCCATCCGCAGTATTCCGGAAAACGGCTGTGCGCCGCTTGCGATCAACGGCCATCCGCTCCACGCCATCTCCTATCTTTCGCCGGTCGCATCCGCACAGGTCAAATCGTGTGTCCTGCTTGCCGGACTGTATGCTGACGGAAAAACAAGCGTTACCGAACCGGCTCTTTCCAGAAACCATACGGAGCTGATGCTGAAATTCTTCGGCGCCGACGTTGCCTCCGAAGGGCTGACCGCATCGGTTCTGCCGGACCCGGATCTCCATGGAAATCTCGTCCGTGTGCCGGGAGATATTTCCTCCGCCGCCTACTTCATCGCCGCCGCGCTGATAGTTCCAGGCTCTGAGGTGCTCCTGAAAAATGTCGGCATCAACCCGACCCGCGACGGTATGCTCCGCGTCTGCCGCGCCATGGGTGCTGACATCACACTTCTGAATGAGCAGAACTCCGGCGGAGAACCGGTTGCAGACCTTCTCGTGCGCTATACGCCGTCTCTTTCCGGCACTGTCATCGAAGGCGAACTGATCCCGACCCTGATCGATGAAATCCCGATCATCGCGGTTCTTGCCGCCACAGCGAACGGTACAACCGTGATCCGGAATGCGGAGGAGCTGAAAGTCAAAGAATCGAACCGTCTTGATATCATGGTAAACGAACTCACCGCGATGGGTGTTTCCCTGGAAGGCACGGACGACGGCATGATCATTGAGGGCGGAAAACCATTCCACGGCGCCCAAATCGACAGCCGCCTCGACCACCGCATTGCGATGTCGTTTGCAATCGCTTCGCTTGCCGCAGAGACACCGACGGAAATCCTGCGCGCCGGCTGTGTGGATATCTCGTATCCGACATTCTACCAGGATCTGGCACGGCTGCAGGCATAAAAAACGTTTAAACAAAAAATGGATTGTGAAGATCATTTTCTCACAATCCATTTTTTTGCTTTTATTTACGCGGGCAACGAGCCAAAGTCCGTGCTTGCACGAGACCTTGGTGACTGCCGCGATAACTTGAGAAACTCGCGGAGCGTGTTTCTCATAGTTCTGTTCTTCCGGCCATTCCAACCGTTTCTCCCTGCCGTACCCGCGTTTCGATTCCAAGCCGCGAATAATTCCAGATCCGTTTTTCCGGCACTGCGCTTCCCTTCTGTGCCAGAACGATCACTGTCGAACCACCGAAGGCAAAATAGCCTTTCTCTTCGCCGCGCTGTACACGTCTCGCCGCTCCGGCATTTTCATTGACAATCTTTCCGACCATCATCGCGCCGACCTCCATCTGCAGCAGTGTGCCGAAATTTGCGGACTGCAGCAGCGTGTAGGTTCTCGTATTTTCTTTATAGATCGGGCAAAAATCATTCGCCGCCGGATTGACCGTGTGGAGCACACCCTCAATCCGCCGTTCCGTCGAGCAGACGCCGTCATCCACAAAGAGATACCGGTGATAATCGTCCACGGAAAGCCGAAACAGAAATAACGTTCCGCCCTCATACCGTTTTGCCAGCTTCCGGTCGCGCAGAAGCTGTTCCAGCGTATATTCTGTGTTCTTGATCTCAAACTTCCCGTTCTCATGAATCGGATAAACCGTAAGCCGCGCATCACACGGGCTGATAAAATCCTGCGGCGCATTGGAAAACGGACGTGCATCCATTTTCAGCTTCCGCACAAAGAAATCATTGAACGAGATAAACTGCTTTGCGGTACATTCCTTCAGTGAAATATGATTTTTCTTTACAAACGGTGCAACCAGCGGCACCGATAAGCGGCTTTCCAGAAAGCAGCCTGCCGCACGAGATACAAATGGCTGAACCAGCGGCTGCATCGCGGCTCTTCCGGCGGTATGGCTGTACATCATGTGCAGAAAACGGTCCTGCAGATCATTTTCCTCGCGGATCAGATCAAGCTTTGGATGATTTTTCCCCTGTTTTCGGTAAGGATAAGCGCAGAGTCTCAAATCGTTCTTCCTCCCTTCCAGATCAGAAGTCCGCGGAGCACAGCCACTCCAACGACCGCTACCAGCACAGCAAGCTCTTTATTCGTCGGCTTGCGGAAGCGGAAATCCGTGATAAACAGAACGCCGACCGCCAGCACCAGCAGATGCAGCCAGATCAGAAAGTATCCGCGGCAGAACGGTGCAAAGACGAACAGCAGCGGCAGAGCTACTGACATCGAGGTAATCGGCAGTCCCTGGTAATATTTCCGGTTCTCCGAAGTTTCATTCTGACGCTTCTCTTCCATCACGTTAAAATATCCCAGACGGATCACGCCCGCAAGACCGTAGAAAATAAGAATCGGAATGCTGTAAAAATGTGTCATGCCAAGCTCATAGCAGAGCACGATCGGAAAGACGCCGAAACAGACCACATCGCAGAGCGAATCGATCTGAATGCCGAACCGCTTTTCATCTTCGGTCCTGTTTTTCTTCGTCCGCGCAATTTTTCCATCGAACATATCGCACAGTCCGGAAAAAGCAAGACAAAAAATCGCCCAGTTAAAGTGTCCCCGCGTTGCAAGAAAAATGCCGCTGATGGACGATGCAAAGCTGATATATGTTAATATTACGGTATAATCATAGAACCCTATCATATGTAGTTCCCCCTCTTTTTTCTCTTTTCGTATTCCCGATCGTAAGCTGTGCGACGATGGTAAAGACTGCACTCACCAGCAGCTCCCCGTAGTAGCCGAGCCCTCTGGAAAGCACCATTGCCGGAAGAAGCAGCGTGCTTCCAAAGACCGGCGGGAAAATTTTCAGGAACAGTGTCTCACTGATTCCCATTCCTCCCGGAAGCGGCAGCATGTCAACCGATACGGAAATGACCGCCTGCAGCAGCACAATGGTGATAAAGGAAATGCCTGATAAATGGAAGGCGCGGTACACAAACCATGTTGCTGCAAATAAAGCAAACCTCTGTGCAAAGGTAATCGCAAGGACATTGACCAGCACCATTTTGTGGGTGCCAAGATACACTGCCGTATTCTGGTAGACTTCCATGGAAGCTTCCAGTTTTTTCAGGCGGTTTTCTTTTCGTTTCATCAAATGCAGTTTTTCCACGATTTTCAGTCCAAAAACCAGAATCGTCCGCGCAAGCGCCGGATGAAAAACCAGAATAAGCATGGCTGTGACACAGAAGACATTCAGACCGATTCCCAGATAGAAAACCGGAAGGATTTCTGTCATATACCGGTGCAGGAAGCCCTGTCCGAACAGAACAAGCCCAAGTCCCACCACGACCAGCACCGCTTTGTAAGTGATCGTGACGATCATCAGAATCACCGTTGATACCGGAAGAGATATTTTCTCCTTTTTCATATAGTAGAGCTGCATCGGCTGGCCGCCGCTTGCGGACGGTGTGATACAGCTGAAAAAGAATCCGACGGAAGAAAACAGAAAACACGTCCGCCTCTTCACCGGAATCTGGAAGGAATGCATCATGTACCAGATGATGATCGATTCTCCCCAGATAAAAAACACGACACAGAGCAGTCCCGGCAGCAGCCACCGCACATCTGCGCGCCGCATTGCTTCCATCATTGCGCCAAGGTCTTCGCCGTGGAAAACACCATATATCGTCAACGCAAAAATCGCAACGAGAAAAACGGTATTCACGATCATTTTCTTCTTACTCTGCACGGCGTTTCCACCTCCTTCGTTCCAATATCATGCCATACCAGGCCCCAAGATGCGTGCGTCCCGCGATCTGCCACGTCACTTCTGCCAGAAGCGCTCCGCCAATCACATCTGCAATCACATGCTGCTTTGTCGTCAGTGTAGAGACAAACACGGCAAGTGCCGCCCAGAAAGAGAACCGCTGATACCAGCGCGGAATCTCCCGTCTGCCACGGACTGCGATATAGCAGAACCAGCTGTTCAGGCAGTGAATCGATGGGAACAAATTGTCCGCCGCATCCATCTGGTAAAGCAAGGCAAGCATCTGATTCCAGAATCCCTGTTCCGGAATCGACGGCCTTACGTTCGTTGTCGGCAGCAGCAGATAAAATGCCATACAGACAAGCCGCGCCAGAACATCTGCTGCAAAGAACCGCCAGACAAATTCTTTCTCTCTGCTTGCGGCAATCAGATAATTTACAATCCAGACCAGATAACAGCCAAAATAAATCACGATCGTCCACGGGATCACCGGGATCTGCTGGTCCAGCACCGTTTCTATGTTGTAATGTTTCCACGAACTGGTAAACGGCCGCGTTCCAAAATAAGCGATAAAATTCGCTGTCAGCGTCAGAATTAGCGGCAGGATACCATAGTATGGAAACTTTCTTCTCTCGTCTCTCTTCAAAATCCGTCCTCCCTTGTCTCAAACACGTATCAGTATACGCAAAAACATTCCCTGACACAACCCAGTTCCGCTCGTTTTCAGAAACCTTAATAAAATCTTCTGTTTTTCGGCAGGGAAAAAGAAAGATTTAGAAGATTCGCTGGACAAAAAACGACCATATAGGGCTTCGCTGGTGTTCCTATATGGTCGTTTTCTTTCAGCATCGTATTTTTGTCATAAACGAATTTTTTATTCAATCATCATGGCATCGCCGAAGGAGAAAAAGCGGTATTTTTCTCTTACAGCCTCTTCATAAGCTGCCATAATATGCTCTTTTCCAGCCAGTGCCGATACCAGCATCACCAGTGTGGACTCCGGCAGATGGAAATTGGTGATCAGTCCGTCGATCATCTTGAAGCGGTAACCCGGATAGATAAAGATCTCGGTCCAGCCGCTTCCGACTTTTAAAATGCCGTCCTCGCCGGTTGCCGACTCCAGAGTACGGCAGCTCGTTGTTCCGACTGCGATCACACGGCCGCCTGCTGCTTTCGTATCGTTGATCAGTTTTGCCTGATCTTCTTCTACCACATAGAACTCAGAGTGCATGTGATGCTGGGTGACATCCTCCACTTTCACCGGACGGAAGGTGCCAAGGCCGACATGCAGGGTTACATGGGCGATCTTTACACCGGCATCCTGTACCTGCTGCAGAAGCTCTTTTGTAAAGTGCAGTCCGGCGGTCGGAGCTGCTGCGGAGCCTTCGTGTTTTGCGTATACCGTCTGATAACGGTTCTTGTCCTGCAGTTTATGTGTGATATATGGCGGCAGCGGCATTTCACCAAGCTGATCCAGAATTTCTTCAAAAATGCCTTCATAGTGGAACTGGATCAGGCGGTTTCCTTCATCCACGATATCGACTACTTCGCCTGTCAGAATTCCGTCTCCAAAGGATATTACAGTTCCGACCTTGCATTTTTTGCCCGGTTTTACCAGCGTTTCCCAGATGTCATTTTCTTTTCTCTTTAAAAGAAGAATCTCAATTGCCGCATCCGTTCCGACCTTGGAACCATAAAGACGCGCCGGAATTACCTTCGTATCATTGATGACCAGACAGTCGCCTGGTTTCAGATACTGCAGAATATCACGGAAATGACCATGCTTATATTCACCTGTCGTTTTATCCAGATGCATCAGGCGGGAAGCGCTGCGGTCTTCCAATGGATCCTGTGCAATCAGTTCTTTTGGCAGATCATAATAAAAATCTGATGTTTTCATTTGTTTCCTCCATTCTATGGCAGCCGGCATGATTCGCCGGATTTGCTCTGTTCATTCAACTTTTTTTGCCCAACGGATCCATTATAGCATTTTCCGTACTTTCTGACAAGGAATTCTCTCGAATCCCAATCATCTCCTGTGTGGTCTACTCGATCACTGCCCGGCTTCCTACACCATCCCGGCTTCGATTTTTCGTCACAATGATTTTTTTCTCAATCCGCTCTTTTAACTTGGGCACATGAGAAATAATTCCGACCAGACAGTTTCCATCCGCCAGACCTTCCAGTGCTTTCACCGCCTGATTCAGGGACTCTTCATCGAGAGAACCAAAACCTTCGTCCACAAACATGGAATCTAACCGGATTCCTCCTGCATACGACTGAATTTCATCTGACAGGCCAAGTGCCAGCGAAAGCGATGCCTGAAACGATTCGCCGCCGGAGAGCGTGCGGACACTCCGCTCCGTTCCGTTATAATGGTCAATCACATTCAGTTCCAATCCGGCTTTTTCTTTCTTATTCGTGCCGTCTTCCTGCCGTTTCAGCTCATACTGTCCCTGGCTCATCGTCAGGAAACGCACATTGGCTTTTCGCAGAATCCGGTCAAAATACGCCATCTGCACATACGTTTCCAGTTCAATCTTTTGCTTTCCGCTCACATTTCCACATGCGGTATCCGCAAGCGCATTGACCCATTTGTACTCTTCTTCCACGGTCTGCATCTGACTTTGCTGATTCCGAATGGCATCATATGTGTTCTGATTCGTATTTGCCGCGTGATACTGCTCGTTATAACGCTGATCCAGAACCTGTTTCTGTTCGGAAAGTCCCCTTAAATCTTCCTGTAATTCTATTTCTGACGGGAGTGGCTGTTCCTGTGAATCCGCTGTTTCTAACGCCTGAATCGCCGTAAGCGCCGCCTGTACTTCCGTCAGTTTTTTCTGTATGGCATCCAGTTCCTCTTTTGCTGTTTTCTGTGCTTCTTCCAGCCGTTCTTTCTGTGCTTCCCAGGCTGCAATATGTTCCAGAAGTTCTGTTTCTTCTTTTCCCGCAAGCTGCGCCTCTTTTTCCCGGATCTTTTCCAGCAGTGCTTTTCTTTCAGCCTTTTGTTCCGTTTCCCGCAGCTCTTTTTTGCGAATTTCCTGTTCTCTTTGCTCCGTTTTCTGTGTTTCTTCCTGGATTTCCTGTCGGATCTTTTTCAGTTCCTCCTGTTCTGCAAGAATACATTGTTTCTGTTCTGTCAGTTCTTTTCGCTTTTGTTTCAGCCAGTGCTGTTCCCATACAGACCGAATCCACAGTTCTCTTTCCGCATCTGCAAGTTTTTCTGCGATTTCCGATCCCGTAAATTCATTTATCTGTTTTTTCACCGTTTCTGCACTTACCAGATCCTTCAGCTGCTCCTTCCCATCTCCAGGCCTGCCTTCGGATTTCGCTCCTGTTTTCTGCTGATCCTGTTCTGCCCAGATCGCTCTCTGCTCTTCCAGATTTTCCAGCAGTTTCTCTTCTTGTTCCTTCCATCTCTTCCGATCGCTTTGCAGTACTTCAAGACGGCTCCGCACCTTCTGCAGCCGCTCATGATCCTCTTTCCGCTCAGCTTCCGCTTTTTTCTGCCGTGCGATACATTCTGCACGGCGGCTCACCTTTGCCCGCGTGGCAGCAATCTCTCCCTCACACTGTTTCTGTCTGTTTTTCCGGAAGGAAATCACCTGGGCAATCTGATCAGCCAGGGAGTTTCTGTCCTCGCTCTCCCCCGGACCCTTTCTTTGCGCAGGATTCTTTTTCTCCATAAAAGCAGTCGTTTTTTGCGCCTCCGCAATTTCTTTTTCCAACTGTTCTTCCAGTGCTCTTTTGGTTCCTTCTGCCCGGCCAAGCTGTGTCTGTTCCGCTGCAATGGTCTTTTTTATGCTTTCCAGTCTTTTCTGCCGTTCTGTCTGTCTTTTTTCCAGTTCCGCATATTCCATCTGACGTACTTTCTGTGTTTCTTCTTCCTTCCGAAGCTGCTCTGCCTTCTCGACCGCTTCCTGTTGAAATAAAACATCCGGCATCTGTGAAAGTCGCTTCTGTTCGTGTTCTTTCTGACTCTCGGGCAGTTCTCTTAACAGCCATTCCGTTAGCTGTGCACGTTTTTCCTTTACCTGTCTGCGGCAGCTGCCCGCAGCCTCGCTTTGTCCCGCAGCTGCTTCCTCCTGCATCCGAAGTTCTTCTTTCTTGTGATCCAGCGTTTCTTTATCTGGCGTATGTTCTGCTCGTCTGGCAGGCTGCGGATGATGAATAGCGCCGCAGACCGGGCATGGTTCTCCCTCTGTCAGTTTTTCTGCCAGAATTCCCGCCTGTGCATCCAGAAATAAAGATTCCATCGCCTGATATGTTTCCCGTAAAGCATCTCTCTTTTTGATTTCACGCTGGTATGCACCTTGCTTTTCTTCCAGTTCTTTGCGTCCCTGCTCCCAGCTTTCCAGCAGATTTTCCAGCGTTTCCAGCTTCTGGTGGTATTTTTCCTGCAGCAGCGCGGCTCCGTCTCTTTCGGCCAGATGTTCTGCCGTTGTCGCGATATCCGCCTGTAAGTTCTCTTCTTCCTTTCGCAGTTGTGTCACCTGCGCGGCAATCTGCGTCCTTTCAGCCGTCGTTCTCTCCAGCTGTTTTTTCGTTTCTTCTAAAGTGTGGATTTTCTGTTCCAGATTTTTCTTTTCATCCAGCAGTTTTTCGCAGACCTGATCCTGCCCGGCCAGCCTTTCTGCCTCTTCGGCTGCCCTGGCCGCTGTCTCCTCTGTTTCTTTTATTTTTTTACAAAGAACGCTTTCCTCTTCTTTGTTTGCCGTTTCCTCTTTGACTGCGCCTGCAATTGTCTCGCAGTATGCTTCCATCTGCTGTATCTGCTCTGCGGCATACGCTTCTTTTTGTTCCGTCCGTGCAAGTTTCACCTCCGCATCAGAGAGACGTTCTTCCCGTGCTTTCTTCTGTTCCAGGACTTTTTTTGCACGCTCCTGCTCTGTCTGAAGCTGTTCTTTTGCTTCTGTTGCTGCTTGCAGTTCCTTTTGCAGCTGTGTCATTGCACTTTGCTCCTGCTGCACTTTTCGCAGCAGTTCCAGACACACTTTTTCTTCCCGAATCTGCTCTTCCAACTGCTTACAAATCTCTGCCTCTTTCTCTGCCTGCTCACTTCTCTTTTTCTTTTCTTCTTCCTTCGGAAGCAGAGTCTCCCATTCTTTTTCTTTCTGCTCTTTCTCTTTTTGTCTCGTCTGTCGCTCTTTTATTTTTCCCAAAAGCTGGTTTTTCTTTTCGATCTCTTCATTTAGCGTACTCTGCTCGTCTTGCAACGCCTTTAATTTCTCATCGTCCCATTCGATGCAGCGTGCAAGCAGTTCCATACCGCGCATAACCTGGCCGTCGAATTTATTTTTCTTCAGCCGGTCAAACTCTGTTTTCCATTCTGCCTCTTCCGGGCAGACAACATTTTCCAGATACTGGCTGATGCTGCGTTTCTTTTCATCGTATATTTTCCAGCGCTCCTTTGCTGCTTCCCGCAGGCGCTTCTGCAGCTCCTGATAAATCTCTGTGTGAAACATTTTCCGGAAAATTTCACTCCGATCCGCTGTTCCTGTCAGCAGAAGCTTCTGGAAATCTCCCTGCGCAATCATCGCAATCTGTCGGAACTGACGCTGATCCAGCCCGAGAAGTTCTGTCACTTTCTTTGTCACTTCCGAAGTTTTCGTAACCGGCTGCCGCTCATCCGGAAAAATCAGTTCTGCATTCGCTTTCTCCATCGTCATGCCCTGTCCGCGGTCCTTCGGGCGCAGATATTCCGGGTTTCTCTTTACCGTATAGTCCTTTCCCTGATACGTAAACGTAAGCTCTACGAAGGTACGCACCTCCGGTTTTGCATACTTACTGCGGAACATTTCGCCTTTCCGGATTTCACCGCTCGCTTCCCCGTAAAGCGCAAACGTGATGGCATCAAAAATCGTTGTTTTTCCAGCGCCGGTGTCCCCCGTAATCAGATACAGACCGCCGCCCAGCCGGTCAAAATCAAGTTCTATCCGGTCCGCATACGGTCCGAATGCACTGATGACTAATTTCTTTGGTTTCATGCCTTCATCCCCCGTAACAATTCTTCCACCAGCGCTTTCTGCTGTGCGGTCATGCTCTGATTATTCTGTAATTCATAAAATTCCCGGAACAGTTCCAGTTCTGATTTTTCCTCCACTCGTTCCGCCGTGCCAATGTCTGCAGCAGACCGGGTTCTTTTGTTATCGTACTCCAGGCGCATCAGGTTCGGATAGATCGTTCGGAGTTTTGCCATTCCATCCGGCACATCTTCTTCATCCGTCAACGTCACCAGAAGGTAATCCTCGCAGTCGCTGTTCTTATAAAATGTTTTTGCCGTGACTTCCAGATACGTCCCCCGGATTTTCCTGAGATCGTGCAAGGGCTTTAATGGAATTGTTCTAAGCTCCACCGTTCCTTTTTCTTTTAATTCGATCACCGTAATCGATTTTTCCTGTCCTGCTTCCGAAAAAGAATATTTCAGCGGCGAACCGCAATAGCGAACCGTGTCTCTTTCCACCTTCTGTGGGCTGTGGATGTGCCCCAGTGCAGCATAATCAAACTTTTCAAACAATTCTGCCGGAATCTGATCCAAGTCGCCAACCTGCAGTTCTTCTGCATCACATCGTTTTGCCCCGGTTACGAACTGATGGGCCAGAATCACATTTCGATCCTGTTCATCAACCAGATCCTGTTCCAGTGCAATCCGAACTGCATCCGCTGTACACATTACTTCTTCTGCACGCTCCGGCAGGGCATGACGCACCACCGCAGGCCGTAAAAACGGAAGCAGATGAATCCACACCGTGCCATACGCATCCTGCAGCGGAATTTTCTCTATCGTTCCATTGTATACCTTTGAAAAATATATCCCGCTTTTTCCCATCAGGCTGGATCCAAATGCCAGACGCTCGGCGGAATCATGGTTTCCACTGATAATAAAAGTGAGAATCCGATTGGTGGAAAGCTCTGTCAGAAACGCGTCAAAAACCTGAACCGCTTCTGCACTTGGAATCGTACTGTCGTAAATATCTCCGGAAAGCAGTACGCCATCTGGTCTCTCTCTTTTTGCAGCATGCAGAATCTGCGACAAAATGTACTTCTGATCCTCGATCATCGAAAATTCATTGACTCGCTTTCCGATGTGGAGATCGGATAAGTGGAATAATTTCATAAGCGCCTCCCTGTCATTTTCCATGGTATTGTAATCTGCCGGGCCCGCCACTGGCAGCCCCCTCCGAACGTAAAACAACAAAAGCCCCTGCTTTCGCAGGAGCTCTCTCTTTCGTAGCGAGAGGGGGATTCGAACCCTCGACACCGCGGGTATGAACCGCGTGCTCTAGCCAACTGAGCTATCTCGCCATACTATATTTTTAGAAGTATGGGGCCTACAGGGCTCGAACCTGTGACCCTCTGCTTGTAAGGCAGATGCTCTCCCAGCTGAGCTAAGACCCCATATCTGTTTTCTAGCAGTTCTTACGTCCTGCTGACAATATGTATATTAGCACGCTTTGTTCTGTTTGTCAACGATATTTTTTGAAATTTTTCAAATTTTTTCTTTTGTTTCTACAATACCAGCGATTTCATGTCCTTCCGGCATACGCTGTCTTTAACTATCCATTCTTCTAACAGATCTTTCAGGGCATTTGCACTGACCGGTGCATAAGCACTTGGCTTTACCACCGCAGTATTTCCTGCCGCAATGGCATCTACCAGCGGTTCTAACGTCAGCAGAACAGGGTAATTCCACGGGCTCATAATCAGCACATTGCCATAAGGAGAAGGGCTTCGATAACTTTTTGCAGCGAACTGCGCCAGCGGTGTTCTGACATGTTTTGTTCTGCAAAGCCGCCCTAAGTGCTGCTTCATCCAGCGGATTTCCCCCTGCACCAGTCCAATCTCACACATCACACTCTCCGTCTTGCTCTTTCCAAGATCCGTATGCAGCGCTTTGCAGAGGATCTGCTCCTGTTTTTGCAAGGCCATTTCCAATCTGCTCAAAGCCTCCATCCGCACATACAAACGCCCATTTAATGCGGTACGAACCGAAACAATACGATCCGCATTTACAATCGTTGTCTTTGATGCACGCTTCATACATTTTCTTGTTATTTTCTCTTCCAGCTGATACAGTCTGCTTTTAATTTCATAAAACTCATTTGACGTATAAGCAAACACCTTGTTTTCCACTGCCTAGAAATATAAAATATCTTCTGTTCTTATGGAAACACATTCTTTCTTTTCTGTGTATCCCCGGATAGATTCCCCTTTGCTTCTTACATACTCTTTTATTTCTGCAAATTCTTTCGTAAAATTTACATATTCGAGTATAACGCCCTCTTTTTCCGGGTCATCGATCTCTCTTTCTGTAATATTCATAACTGTCTCTTTTCTCATTTTTTATTCATTCTATAGTCGAAGGATATATTTACTTCCCATCTTTCTCCGGAAGAGCTGTCATGCACAAAAAAATAATTCCAAATACCACAACACATCCCACCATAAGCATCACCATCTGATTTACACTTACTACAGACCCCTGGAACTTCGGGTTACAATCCAGTGTATCACGAATCGCAGTAATCATTTCTTCTGGCAGCTGATTGTTCTCCATCTCTTCGAAGATTCCACGGAGCATATGATTTTTCAGCAGGGAAGTTCCGTAGGTACTTGGCAGATACGACAGTACTTTCTGCAGACCGCTGCCGAAATTTGAAATCGGCATGTAAGCTCCGCATAAAAATCCATACCCGGCACTTACGATTGTTCCCACTGCGGATAACTGACCCTGGGTTGTCAGTGGAAAACTGACGATGCTTGACAACGTGCTTCCAAAGAGTACCAGTAAAATTTCATCGAGAAGAACCCAGAGTACATCTACAGCGCTCATATACCAGCCCATTTTGTACATATAGCCAAGGCATAATACAAGCGCAAGCCCATTCACCAGCAGGGAATTGACTACAGTAGATAAAAAATACCCAAGATAAAGCTGTGCTTTGCTGATTGGCGATACATTAAAATCTTTCCTTGTTCCGTTTGCCCGGTCCTGTACCATCGTAAGATTCACGCAGAATGTCACAGTCACACAGCTGACTGCCAGAAGAGCCGCGGCAAGCTGTGCGGCCACCGTTCCATCGATCAGTTTGTCTGAGATTGTAATCATGTCCGGGATCGCGGACACAAAGGAATCTCTGTATACGTTTGCCAGAAATGTAGCATACAGCAAAATCAGAATTCCCGGAGTAATTAAAGCCGAAAAAAACATTCCTCTGTCTTTAAAAAACAATTTTCTGTTTCGACTTATAAGTGCAAATACTGCCTTCATCTGTGCTCACCTCCCAATGTTTTTCCGGTTACAGCAAGAAATACATCATCCATTCTGCCCTTTACTACTTCATAATCACGGAATATTTCCTGATGTTCCACGATCAGCCGGGTAGCCTCTGCGGTATTTTTTACTTTTAACTGATAGCCATCCCAGATCTTTTTATACTCTCTGCCCAGTGTTTTGATTTCTTCTTCTGTCACACCATAAACAGACATAGTGTCCTGCACATACTCATTTTTCAGCTCAAAAGGAGTTCCTTCTGCCACGATGCTTCCTTTATCCAGAATCACCACATAACCGGCATTTGCAGCTTCTTCCATGTAGTGCGTAGTCAGAAAAACTGTCAGCTTTTCTTCCACTCGAAGTTTTTCAATGATATCCCAGATCAAAAGCCGCGTCTGTGGGTCAAGTCCTGTCGTTGGTTCATCTAAAATCAGAAGTTCGGGCCGATGCAGCAAGGCTCTTGCAATATCAATTCTTCTTCTCTGTCCGCCGGACAGTTTTCCGACCGGCCGGTTCAGATAATCTCCGAAATCAAAAATCTCCACTAGTTCCCGCAATCTTTTTTCAAACGCTTTTCCTGTTATTCCATAAAGCGCTGCTCTGTTTTTCAGATTTTCCCCGACGGTAAGTGGCTTGTCCAGCACACTGTCCTGAAATACCACGCCAAGCATTGTTCCAACTTTCCTTCCGATCTTATCCAGATCTGTGCCCTGGATCTGAACCGTTCCGCTGTCTTTGCGAAGCTGCCCGCAGATGATCGAAATCGTTGTGCTCTTCCCTGCCCCGTTTACACCAAGGAATGCAAAGAGCTCTCCTTTTTTCACCTGAAAACTCAGATCATTGACTGCTTTTACATCACCAAATCTTTTCTTTAAATGAGTGATTTTAATCATATCTGTTTCCATTACGCCTGCCCTCTCCTTTGATTTCTTTGCTGTTCCACATAAAAAATATCAGACAATTTCAATTGATACAAAACGTGATTTTTATATCCACATACCGATGTTTGTCCAAATACAGCTTCCCGAACATTCTGCACCCAGGATGCTTCCCTGTTGTGGCAATATACCATAACATGTTCTTCCTGCTTTGGATCAATCTGTTCCACCTCACATGTCATCCATCTCACCCCCAGTTATTCCTATTTCTTTTATATATGATTTTACAGCATTCGTCCAGTCTGCATGATGTGAAATGCAGAAATTCGCGGGTAAGATGCCAATTTCTGTTGTCTGCTCGTCTGGCGCATAGGAATTCATAAAAATAAGTGGAAAGCCATGTCAATGGACATGAAACTTTCCACTTATTCATTTTCATAAATTTTTTAATCACTTGAAACTCCACGTCATGAATTCCCGCTTATCCTAATACTTCAAATCTGCCATGTGTATCACCTGTAATATATATCATATCTGTCCTTTCTGAAATGATTGTTCATAACCATTCACATTGTACCATATTTGTCAGGCGGCAAATTATCCTTCCCACCTACTGTAAACTTCCTGCAAATTAAATTAGTATATCACATTATCGGCAATAAAACCATATATTTCGTTTTTCCTTATTGTTATTTTTGCCGCAAGCAGAATGCTGTTTTGGGAGGTAACACCTGATCTTACACACTTCTTGTATGCATTCTGGACTGCAGAGCTTGCCACAGTTGCGGCTGGTGCTGTTTACCATTACCTCATCCAATGGCTATTATATACTACATGATTGACTTTCTGTTCTGTACTGATTTTCTCTCAACAACCATAGACAAACTCCACACAAAAATATATAATAAAACACAAAAAGCCAGAAAGGAGCCCCATGCTTTTAGACGAATTCGATCCATCCAAAACCGCAGTAATTAATCCATGGGATCTGATCAAAGAAATCGATCAGATTCCCAAAACAGCGATCGCCTGTTATTCTCACATAACATTCGAGCGAATCGTTGCGGAACTTCAGGCAGAAATCATCGCAGAGACGAGTACCGCAAATGGTAAAAAGCCAATCTACCGTGCCAAATATAAAGGCAGTGAACTTTCCCTTTTCATGATTGATGTCGGTGCCCCGACAAGTGTGGGAATGCTTGAGGACGTCTACCAGATGGGAGTGCAGACCGTTGTTATATTTGGAACCTGCGGTGTTTTAGATGGCAGTATTGCAGATTGTTCCATTATTATTCCAAACGCAGCTGTTCGGGATGAGGGGACAAGCTATCACTATATGCCCCCGTCAGACGAAATCCGGGTGAATCAAAAACATATGGAAATGTTAACCAGACTTCTGGATAAAATGCACGTAACCTATACGGTTGGAAAAGTATGGACTACCAATGCTTTTTACCGGGAAACCGTGGAAAAAGTAAAGCGCAGAAAAATGCAGGGCTGTATCTGCGTTGATATGGAGTGCTCTGCAAATGCAGCCGTGGCTCAGTTTCGAGACAGGAATCTGATCCAGTTCTTTTACGCAGCAGACAATCTGGATGCAGAAGAATGGGATATCAGAAGTCTCCACAACTGTGATAAACTGGAAGAAAAAGACAGAATTGCAGCCATAGCGCTCGAAATAGCACTGCAAAGCGAACGCTGGCAGAAAGAAGGAAATAGCGATAAAATATGCCTATAAAAATAGAAAAATCTTAGACGGCACCAAAGAAATGCAGGTACAGACTGGCCTTATCCTTCTCACGGATGGAGAAAAAATCACCGGCCTTGTCCCGGATGGTTCTGATCTTTCGGGTTATACGGAAGTAGATCTTGCCGGAAAGTACATCATGCCGGGACTTATTAACATGCATGTGCACCTTGCCGGAAACGGAAAACCGTAGAAAAAACAGCGGGACAATGAAAAACTGGTCAAAACCCTGATGAGCACCGGGCTTTCCCGTGCCACTGCCTACCGCACGGTGGCAGGCTTTGCAAAAACAGAGCTGCTAAGCGGCGTCACTACCATCCGAACCGTAGGCGGTCTTGGCACGTTTGATACACGGCTGCGGGATGGAATTGCGGCCGGAAAGAAAATCGGCCCGAGAATCCTTGCGGCAAACGAAGGAATTTCTGTACCGGGCGGTCATATGGCGGGTTCTGTTGCAATTGCCGCAGAAAACATCGATGCTGCAGTTGCTCACGTAGAAGAAGCAAAGCGGGAAAATGTTGATCTGATCAAGCTGATGATCACGGGCGGTGTCCTGGAGGCAAAAGAAAAGGGCGTACCAGGAGAGCTGAAAATCCGGTTTGGTAACACTTCGCTGTGAAGGCGTCCCAGGACAGCTTCATAGTTTCCTCCAATAGCTTCATAGCACTCTCGCATTGTCATATTTTGGTCCTCCTGTCAATTGTATTCCACTAATTCATGAACCTCTGCTAATCAATGATATACATACCTTATAATCGTTTTTATAACTTCATCAATCACAATCGGCTTTGACAAATGTGCGTTCATTCCTGCATCCAGTGATGCCTGAACATCTTCTGCAAATGAATTAGCTGTCATTGCTATAATAGGAATGTTTTTTCCATCCGGTCTGTCATTCATTGCCCTGATTGCTTTTACCGCTTCATAACCATTCATTTCAGGCATCATGATATCCATCAGGATTACATCAAATGTGCCTTCCGGATGATTTCTGAAAATTTCAACAGCATTCTTTCCATCCACAGCTCTTTCTACATTCATCCCGAACTCTTCCAACTGCACGGCAGCAATCTCTGCATTCAGTTCATTATCCTCTGCAAGAAGGACATTCACACCTGTAAGATTTACCTTTTCAGAAAAACCTGTGTCTGACTTATTACATTCCTTATCTGTAATTTCCAAAGGAATATCCACAACAAATGTGGTTCCCTCATGCTTTTTACTCTGCACGGAAATGGTTCCACCCATCATATCTACATACTTCTTTACGATAGCCATCCCCAGTCCAACTCCATGGTACTGCGTTCTCACATCGGAATCTTCCTGTGCAAATTCCTCAAAAACTTCTTTTGTAAATTCCTCACTCATGCCAATACCAGTGTCCGAAATGCGGTAACGCATATTTATATATCCATCCCCGCCCTTCTCCTGACACCGGGCTTCAAATGTAATCATTCCTCCATCCGGAGTGTATTTTACGGCATTGCTCAGAATATTGACCAGCACATCGCGCAGGCGTGCAGGATCCGCAAGTACATTCGGAATCTTTGCATCTTCACGCTGAATCTTAAAGTTGATATCCCTGTTCGTAAGAAAGCCTTTTATAATATCCAATGCAGAATCTGTAATGTTTTTCACATCCGCCGGTACCGGATTGTATTTCACTTTTCCACTTTCGATGCGGGTCAGATCTAATACATCATTGATCAGCGACAGTAAATGCTCTGAGCTTTCGTCAATCTTTTCCAGACAATTTTTCACTTCGTCTGACGGATTGTTTTTCATTGCAATACCGGTAAATCCTATGATTGCATTCATCGGTGTCCTCATATCATGGGACATATGTGACAGAAATGCTGTTTTTGCCTTGTTTGCAGCCTGTGCATGCTCTGCCAGTTCCGCCATTTCCTCAGCTTTCTCCTGGGCCGTCTTCTGAGCTTTTTTTCTTGCACTGAGACGCACCATTGTCCCAGCCATAGCAGTCAGCAGCCATCCAAAAATAAGAAGAACCCAAACAGTAACAACAGGATGCAGACGTATCCAGTCAACAAGTGTAAGCTCTGTTGCTTTGTATGTGGTATACTGTGCTGCAAGATCTTCAACAAGATTTTTGGGCATGGCATACATTGCTTTCGTCAGAATACCAGCCAGCGCATGGTTCTCAGTTGATGAAATTACCATGCGGTAGGTGAATGTAGGCTGTTCCAGCAGAGTATATGTCATGGTGCCCGTAGTGTCACTGTTCACAAACGCCTGTGCCATGTAATAGTAGACGAAGGCAGCATCTGCTTTCCCCTCACGGACAGCTTCCATCATTTCCTGTCGGGTACTGCACATCAGTTTTTCTGCACCGGGTGCCATTGCATCTTCAATTGAATTTGATGCTGTCTGGTCAACAGTAGTAACAACATTAATTTTTCCATCAAAGTCACGCCGTGTCACCCTTGCCAGCTGCATTGTAATGAAAGGTGCAGTAATCCCCCATTTTTTCGTCTCAGCATAATTATCTGTTTCCAGGCGCGCATCGATGCTCATATCTGTGGTTTCCTTATTTTTCTGATAGGCAATATACTCATCTCTGGTGGCCGGTGTAAGAAACTCATAGGAAATCCCGGCATAGTCTGCAATTTTCCGGAAGTAATCCGGGATAATACCCTTCATCTCACCATTTTCATTATAAGAATATGGATAACGGGTCGGATCACACAGAACATGAAGCGGGTTGTCCTTGGAATACTGTGAAATAATACTTTTTTCTTTCTCCGTATATTCCAGATTCTTAGTTTCTATGCTTTCATAATTTTTATTATAAAGTGTCGTTTTCCAGTCACCCTCAACTGCATTCATCTGGTCGATTGCATAATTGATCTCATTCAGCAATTCTGTATTACCTTTTTTAACCATGACATAGAAATCGCTGCTGTCAAATTTATCCACGATACGCTCATTGTTTGTTTTTCTCAGAGAACTAGCAGCAATAGCATCAACATTTCCACTCTGAAGAGCTTCCTCCATCTCTGCTGTCGTATCAAAATAAAATGGATCATATGTAAATCCTTTGTTGCCTGCAAAATCCGCAAAACTCTTTATCTCGGAGCTTCCATTCAAAAACGCCACACGCATACCGTTGTAAGTACTGTAATTGCCATCCACAATCGTGCTGTTGTCACTGCGGACGGTCAGAATCCCATTATTGGTTCCGATCGGACGTGAAAAATCAAACTTTTCTTCTCTTTCCGGTGTTTTGCGGGGAGATGTTACCATATCAATCTCGCCATCTTCAAGCATCTGCTGCATATCATCCCAGCTCTTATCATATCCGACATATTCGTAATCTACATCCCAATAACGGGCCATCAGCCGAAGAAAATCATAGCCATACCCGCTGCGGTTGCCTTCTTCATCCATCACATGATAACCATCCATGGCAAAGAAACCGACTTTGACAGTTTCATGCTGCGAACTGTCCTCGGCTGCATATGCAGTCTGGGGAGAAAATATCATACACACGCATACAAAAGCCAGTAATACTGCCACATATTTCTTTGCTCTCGAAATCATATTAAATCTCCTGTCTGTCTGTCTGTCTGTCTGTCTGTCTGTCTGTCAAATATATTTCTCTATACATCTCCTTGTCAACCTCCTGGTTTAATAAAATTGCACTACCGTATCAAATCCATTTGTCACTGTTCAGTGACCTGCGGTTCGGTCCCCCCCCACCGGTCTTTATGCTTCTGAACTTGAAGACAGTTTTTCCTGCCTCAATCTTGCTCATATCCAGAACGTCATTGATAATTCCCAACAGATGCTGTGATGAAACATCTATTTTATCTGCATACTCTATAACTTTTGCTTTATTTCCTGCATCATGTCTGATCAAAGATGTGATACCAATGATTGCATTCATAGGTGTACGAGTATCATGCGACATTATTGTTACGTCTATGAAATAATACCGTAAAAAAGCACTGCCAGACAGACAGTGCACATCATTTCATGCAACTGGCTGCCATTTTACAGGCCCTGTAGCTTTGCGTCCCAGACTTTCATCTGGTTTGCCGATTTCCTTATTATAGCTTTTAGACTTACGCAAAAAACTGGTTTTATTATACTATAGTACTCTACTGTACACAAGAAAAACATTACCTTTTTAACGCCCAGAAACATATTGTCATTATACTGTCATTTTTTTTAAAAACTTATTCCGTTTTTCAACTTCTATGATATAATGCTTTATTATAAATCTCCAATGAATAAAATGAGGTGAACCAAGTGAAGAAAAAAACACTTGTGCCTCTTATTATTTTTTTACTGGGCATATGCCTTGTTGGTTTAATTGTATACAGAACAGACACCCATGAAAAAAATCAGAGACACATATTGGCACAATTAAACGCAACCACCTATGGTGATCGCATAAAGAATGAAATTGCAGATGGAATTGGAATTACAGATGCTTTGGAACAGACCTTAATCAGTGAAAATGGCGAAATCCATCAGTTTGACACGATTGCCGGGAATCTTATGTCTGATTCTATTGAAAGCGTGCAGCTCGCTCCCAATGGTGTTGTAACAGATATTTATCCGGATGAAGGAAATGAGGCAGGTAAGATCGATCTGCTCCAGGATAAAGACCGTAAAGAGATTTCCTGTTATGCCAGAGATAACCATGCAACCATTACGCAGGGACCCTTCGAATTAAAACAGGGCGGTTATGGAATTGCAGTCCGCAATCCAGTCTACCTGAAAGATAAAAGCGGACAAGAGTATTTCTGGGGATTTACCATTGTTATCCTGCGTGTTCCGGATATTTTTTCAGATACAGTCAGTGCACTTTCAAATTTTGGATATGAATACAAAATTTTAAAAACAGACACTCCCTGGAGCGATACTTATAAAGTGGTTTATCAGTCAGATGGTCAAATAGATCATCCGGTTTCTTACTCTTTTACAGTAGGGGATGGAACCTGGAAGCTTGAGGTAACTCCTAAAACCGGATGGAGAAATAACACACTACTGATAATTATCAGCGGAATGTTTCTTACTATAAGCCTTCTTCTGTCAGTACTTACCAGGGTATGGCTGATAGCAAAAGAACACAAGAACAAATATAAAATACTGGCGCGCACAGATTCTCTTACAAATATTTATAATCGCTATGGATTTGATGAATTAGCAGAAAAAATAATTTCTAAAAATCCACAAACACATTTTGTGGCTGCGCTCCTTGATATTGATGACTTTAAGTTTATCAATGATATCTATGGCCATAGTTACGGAGACAAAGCATTAAAGAGTCTGGCAGACAGTATGAAAGCTTTTTTCCCATCCGATGCATTGCTTGGAAGAAATGGTGGTGACGAATTCTGCATTCTTTTACCAAATTGTACCTTTAAGGAAGCAGATAAACAGCTGCAGCAATTCACTAAGCTTCCAAAAACGTTTTCATATCACGGTAAAGAACTCGCATTTTATATATCTCTCGGATATGCAGAATATCCAACATTTGCAGCCAGCCCTTCACAGCTTATGCGCTGTGCAGATGCAGCTCTTTATGAAATAAAACTGCATGGAAAAAACGGATGTATGGCTTACAGAAAAGGTCTCCAGTCAGGAGTCCGCAAACAGCTTGGATTTGCACTGAAGGATATCTCTGAACACCTTCCAGGTGCATTTATCATATATAGAGCAGACAAAGAAGATGATGAGCTCTTTTATGCAAACCACGAATTTCTTCATATGACTGGTTATAAGAGCATGGATGAACTATTCAGGCTTACTCAAAAAAGGTTCCGCAATCTGATCCGACAAGATGAACAACAACAGATTGAAACAAGCATCTGGGAACAGATTGACACAGGCAATGAAAATGACTATATTCACTTTCATCTTCGAAAAGCTGACGGAACTTATCTTTCCGTGCTTGATCATGGAAGAATCGTAGAAAGCCAACAATACGGAAAAGTATTTTATGTATTGTTCATGGATTGGGAAGATATGCATCTTCGTTACAGTGATAAATTTTCCGAATAAATAAAAAAAACTGCTAAAAAGTTGTGAACCGAACTTCTTAGCAGTTTTTTTACTAATCTACCAGATTGTTTTGTAACGTACTGATCAATTCCTCTATAACAATTGGCTTGGATAAGAAGCCATTCATACCACATTCCAGTGCTTTCTTTTTGTCTTCGTCAAAAGCATTGGCAGTCATGGCAAGGATGGTAATTCCCGCCAGCGCCGGATCCCTAAGGGCACGGATCTGCTTCGTGGCCTCATATCCGTTCATTACCGGCATCTGCACATCCATCAGCACCAGATCATAATTACATGGCTTCGAATTCTTAACTTTCTCCACTGCCTCTGCTCCATTTTCTGCAGTATCAACCATGAAGCCATATTCGTTAAGGATCTCCACCGCAATTTCACGGTTCAGTTCATTGTCTTCCACAAGCAGTATGCACCTGCCTCTGAAATCTGAGCTTGTCTCAGGAAGAACGGGATTCTCCTGCTCAGCCTGATTCTGGCCGATAGCAGCCATCAGGGTATCTCTGATATCTGACATAAAAAGAGGCTTCGCACAGAATGCAGTCACCCCTGCAGCCCTGGCTTCCACTTCGATGTCTGACCAGTCATAAGCAGTCAGGATAATGATCGGCGTATCATCACCAAGACTGCGGATCTGTCTGGTGACCTCAATGCCATTCATATCCGGCAGACGCCAGTCAATAATATAAGCATGGAATGCATCCCCAAGCTCCATAGACTGCCTTGCACGCAGAACAGCCTCCTTACCGGAAAGTGTCCATTCCGAACGCATTCCAACCTTCACAAGCATCTTTGTCACACTGTCACAGGTATTAAAATCGTCATCTACAACCAGAGCCTTAAGGCCCTCCAGCTCTGCAATCTTCTCTATACGGTGATTCTCAGGCTGAGTCCGAAATGGCAGACGGACAATAAATTCTGTGCCTTTCCCCTGCTCTGTCCGGACCTCAATGGTACCACCCATCATATCCACAATATTCTTGGTGATGGCCATGCCAAGTCCTGTGCCCTGGGTTCTGCTCACAGTGGAAGTCCGCTCCCGCTCAAAAGGAGAAAAGATCTTCTGTACAAATTCCTGACTCATGCCGATTCCATTATCCTTTACCCGGATCTCGTATAGTTCACTGCCTTTTACTGTCCCTGGATACTGTTTCAGCCGGACAGATACAGTTCCGCCTGCAGGAGTAAACTTGATTGCATTGGACAGCAGATTCAGCAGCACCTGATTCAAACGTGTCTTGTCGCAATAGACATCCTCATTGGTAACATCCATTGCATCCATATAAAGCTCCAGCTGTTTCGCATGGATCTGCCCGCTAATGATGGTCTTCAGATCATGAAGCACATCCGACAGACTGACCTCCGTTTCTTCCAGATGGATCTTTCCACTCTCAATCCGGCTCATATCCAGGATATCATTGATCAGTGAAAGCAGATGTTTACTGGAGGAAAGGATTTTGCTCAGATAATCTCTGACTTTTTTCTGATTATCAATATTACTTACAGCCAGTGTGGTAAAGCCGATGATCGCATTCATTGGTGTCCGGATATCGTGAGACATATTGGAAAGGAAAGTACTCTTAGCCCTGTTTGCTGTCTCCGCCGCACGGACTGCCTCAGAAAGTGCCTGATTCATTTTCCAGTCAGCAGTACGGTCTGACATAACCAGGATGTATTTCTTTTTCCCATTTACCTCACTGCCCATTGCAATATTATGGAACCCGCGTTTTTCCCCTGTTTTCTGATGAACATATTCAAAATCCCATTCTCTTTGTTCATTCACCTGGATTTCCTCAAGATAATTTTCCTCCGGATTTTCATGTTCCTCTGGATGCAGTTTTCCCAGAACACGAATATCTTTGCGAATCTGTTCTACCGTAATACCAAGCAGTTTTTCCGCATTTGGGCTTATATAGTCTGCCTGATATGTTTTTGCATCCAGCATCAGAAAAACGTCATCCACATTCATTGACAGCTTTTGAAAAAGCTCGTCTCTGTACCGGATCTGTGTGTCCTTTCTTCTAAGGCTTATCCTGTTTTTTTGAATAATAAGGCCGATAAAAAAGGCGGCAATACAGAACAAAACCGCAGCCACAAGAAGCATTGTACTACGCTGCAGACTGTTCATACTGGCATTGACAATATCCGCCTGTACAAGTCCCAGAAATACCCAGTCCTGAATATCTGATTTTTCATAGACCAGATAATAGTTTCTTTCATCCAGATTTACCAGCATCGCATCGGTGCGTCCCGCTTTAAACTTCTCCGAAAGCTCATTGATCTCTTTTTCAGACATATTGGAATGCTCTCTCAGAACACCAAAGAAATTGTACACATTCCCCCATGACTCAGAAGAATGATCGACCACAACACGGCCATCCGGATGAACAACAAAGCTCTGGGCATTTCCATTGAAAGCAGAAATGTCCAGCACATCTACGATATCAGAGTTTTCATAGGCAATGGCAATTGCATCATATTCAAATCCCTGATAAATTCCATGGGCCCTGGGAGTAGCAAAAACAAGCAGCTGAGACTTTCCGGGAACTGCTGCATTCGCTATCACATCATTTCCCTGCCGGATCTCCTCTTCAATGTTTTCCTGTAATCCAAGGTACCCGGTTTCCCCTGTCGCCATCTTGTAATCCCCGTCAGCTGACAGAAAAAAGAAATCTAAGAATCCGGCATCTTCCTGCGCTTTCTTTATATAATTACGAATTTCGTCTTCGCTGGAGGTATTCTGCAGATTCTCACCCCACATATGAAGATAGGTCAGATTCTTATCTGTCAGTTCTCTCAGCATGTTATCAGACTGATGAAAAACTTCCGTCAGATGAGAAACACTTTCCTCATAAACAGTTTTCGATACAAATCCAAAATATCGGAAAACCATCAGAACAATTCCCAGTAAAACAGCTGTAAAGACAGCTATCTGGAATGGTTTTCCCATGACAGGTTTCTTTCTGCCTTTATTATGATTCTTAATATCCATTCTTCTCACCTCAGAGTCATGTAGTCTTCAGGCTCTGCAAGAATGGCATCACCATCTGAAACATATCCTGTCCAGGTGTCTTTCACAAAGGTATCTTCTCCATCAAACACAATATTCTCATCTGCCGGATAAGCTTCCATGTGTTTAGATATCGCAAGGCAGGTTACCGTGAAAGTATCCTCGTCCTGAACTTTTTTTCCATCTTTTGTAACTTTGCTCAATATGTAACCATCATCTGTTTCTTTGACTTCCACGGAAATGCCGCTGACCACAGGCAGAGAGCCTCGGTTAAACGGAATAAATCCGCCCTCATAGCCTTCTACAAAATTTTTGACTGTCTCTTTCAGTTCTGCTCCGCTCATCTTGCTGCTGTAAGCCGAAAGACTATTTGGCATGATCATGTCTCCCGCCATTTTTTCTGTATAGCCGGCTTTCAGCACGTTTCCCGTAAAGCTGTTTCCGGTTGCAATCAGCACATCTGTTCCATAAATGCCACGCAGAGTGTTTGCCATAACAGAATATGCTTCATTACCTCCACTGCTGTGGAAACGACTGGAATAAGCCTTCTGTGAATCCAATACTATTTTCTCGGAAGTGGATTTCTCCTCAAGGAGCTGGGCATTAAATGACTGATAAGCCTGCCCTGCATCATATTCTCCTGAAATCATCTTAGACACCACATCCTTGGACACAGAGAAAAAGTCATTTGACGCAATACGGATATACATATGGTTTTCCTCTATCACAGGTTTCACATCTTTCATATATTGTGTAAGATGGAGTTCCACATCCTGACTGTAGCTTAACAGATCCTGTCCATCACTAATGATCCGGTTCTGCGCATCCTCCGAAAGCATTGTGTCCAACACCTTCATTGCTTTCTTTCGACGTGTCTCATCCTGTGTCAGATCTCGGTTTAAAGCCACCTGGAAATATGGCGTAGTCATAATCCACTTTTCACCGTTCTCCTGAAAGAATGGAAAAAACGTTGTGTTGATGCCCTGATCCTGAAACATTTTTACACCGGCAGAGCTGCCAAAGTACATGGCAAGCTTGCCACTTTGATACATTTCAACTATGTCATCATAATTCATATCCAGATCATCCTGACTCAGACCGGTATCCTGAATAAACTGCTCCATACGTTCAAAAGCCTCCGGCCAGACTGTACTGTCCAGACCTTCTCTTTTTGTGTTATCCGGGTCACTGTAGGCAGTACGCCACTTACGTCCTTCCACAGAAGACAACTCTGATGCTGACAGCCCCTGCAGTGTCTCCATACAGGTATAATCATAATAATAGTCTGCAGTAAAGCCACGAATACCCACCTGGTCAAATGCCTGGCAGGCAGAGACAAAGCTTTCATAATCTGTCGGAAGAGGGATATCATACTTTTCAAAAAGGTCTTTGTTCACTACAAAGCCATGGGCATCTGCACACACCGGAAGCCAGTTTACGCTTCCATCCTCATTCATAAAATTGCTAAGGTATGTATCATAGACAGCGCCTGACGCATTGGTTGTGGAAAGATCCATCAGGCTGTCTTTCAAGGAACTTGCATCATGAAGTGAAAAGCGACAGCAGGTTATAATATCCGGCAATCCACCATTTTCATTCAGAAATCTGTAGAAATCAAGATCGTTGTTGCCTACAACAAATTCAACATTGATATCCGGGAGCTGTTTCTGGATGTATGGTGCATATTTTTCATACAGGCTTGTGCTCCATAAGTACACCGTGATTGTGTCTGCATCTTCTTTCTCTGCACTTTTACTGCCACATGCTGACAGTAGTGATACGGCTGTCACCATTGCCAAAAGTACAGCCAAAACTCTGTTCCATTTTATTTTTTTCATTACAAGTTCTCCTTCATTTGCCCTGTCAATATATCCAGCAATTCCTAATTTTTTATCACCCCACCAATCTATGAATTACTTTTATCAGTAATTCCATATCAACAGGCTTAGCAACATGTTCATCCATCCCTGCTGCTTTTGCTTTTATTCTGTCCTCCGTGAACGCATTTGCTGTCATTGCAATGACCGGTACCTCCTTTGCATCCTCTCTGTCCAGAGACCTGATCATCTTTGTGGCTTCATAACCATTCATTACAGGCATCATAATGTCCATAAGAATGACATCAAATTCACCAGGTTCACTTTTTCTGAACAGCTCAACCGCTTCCTGCCCATTCCACGCTTTAATCACGTCCGCGCCCTCATTCTGAAGCATAAATTCAGCGATTTCCATATTCAGCTCATTATCTTCCGCCAGAAGAATATGCAATCCTTTTATAGATTTTTCGGATACATCCTTCTGTTCTTCACGTTTATCCGCATCCGGATCTATTTTAAATGGAACCCGGATCACAAATGTCGTCCCTACGCCTTTTTCACTTTCAAAAGTAATGGTTCCACCCATTTTCTCGACCAGCTTCCTTGCAATGGCCATTCCCAGTCCGGTTCCGACAAACTTTGTGCGGCTTCCCGTATATTCCTGTGCAAATGGTTCAAAAATATGTTTCTGGAACTCCTCAGTCATTCCGATTCCTGTATCCCGGCAGATAAATTCCATTGTCGTCATTCCTGGCTGTTCGGATGGGATTTCCATGCAGCTAAGATAAATATGTCCATTTTCTCTGTTATATTTCACTGCATTGGACAGGATATTCATCATCACACGTTTTACATACCCCGGACTTCCAATAAGATCACGGTGTATGATTTCTTTTTTTTCCCATACAATCCGGATATTCTGTTCTGCAGCAATCTGTTCAATTACAACAAGCACTTCCTCAGAGATTTTGCTCAGATTAAATGGACTCTCTTCCAGAACAACTTCACCCGACTCCAGCTTACTCATGTCCAGAACATCATTTACCAGTTCCAGCAACAGATTGGATGCCGCTTTAACCTTTGTTCTGTATTCCTTCTGCTTCTCCATATCATCTGCATAATGGTCTGCCATATTGATCAAACCGTAGATTCCATTAATTGGAGTCCTGATATCGTGGCTCATACGATGAAGGAATTCTGTTTTTGCCTCATTGGCGGCTTCTGCCTTTTTTGCTGCTGTCAGAAGTTCTGCTTTATATTTTTCATCTTTTTCCTGCTCCTGTTTCTGATGTGCCTGATTGGTTCTGTGACCCCAGAACAAAAATATACTGAGTATCAGAAAATAAAGAAAAATAACACCTGCTACACTTAATAGAAGGTTATGAAACACTTCCGTATCCGGAAGATACGCATAGATATAATAATCCCGCTGCTTCAGCATGATTCCATAACATCCGGTTCCTTCATTCTTGAAATGATAAATGTGCTGACTATCTGTACGCTTTTTCATTGCCTGAACAACCTCGTTGTCGGCTGTATTCTGCCCCAACAGGCTCTCATTATTGCTGGCAACAACGATTCCGTCGTCTGCAACAATAATCGTTCCATCTTTCTGGATACTATAACCATTTAAAAGCCCCTGTATCGTCAGCGTATAGTTTCTGGCAAATTCAGGAGATGTGTAATAATAGATTGCAACGATACCCGGTGCATCTTTTCTGGCGCAGGCTGCAATGTCAATAAAGGATCCATCTTCCCTGGTAAACCGTTCCGAATAGCTTCTTTCTTCATATCCGGCAAAATTCATGATAATTTCTTTTTGCAGATACTCCGTAATCTCATTAGCCAGAGACTCATCCGTGCTGTATTCACAGTCCGTCTTTCCTTCTGCATCCAGTACAATGATACCATCCACCCATAGAGTCTGCAGATTTTCCTTCAGGAAATCCCGGCTTAGCTGACCGCCGTTTTCTATTTCCATATCGATATTCGTACTCATCTGTCTGGCACTTTCAATGGCACGGAGAAGACTTTTGGATTCCGAAGATTCATTATAATGGGTGTAGGTGGAACACTGCACTTTGACATAATTTACAATCTCTACCATTCTTTTCTCTGCTTCCGCTTTCTCCGCATGAAAGAAATAAAACAGAGAGACTGCTGCCACACAGATTCCAATCAGACCACCGATCAGCTGGATTCGTTTTTCTCTTTTCATTCTCTTAATATCCAAGATCATCCACCTCCAGATACTTCTGGGGATCATCCAGATATTTTTCAATAATTTTCAGGGATGTGCCATCCTGCCGCATTTCTTCCAGAGTCTGGCTCATCTGCTCACAGATTCCTCTGTCATCATCTTTTGCAAAAGCAACACCTATCCCGGTGATCATCAAAGGTTCTTCCAGGATTCGAAAGCTTACGTCATAATCCTTCATATACTGGACAACAGATTCCTCATGCGCAGCGACTGCATCTACATATCCTTTTCCCAGAAATGTATAGATCAGCTCCCTGTGTCCCAGGCTGATCAGATTGCCCAGCTTTGGGATTCTCTCATCCGTCCGGTTCAGAAAGATACCTTCCGGTTTGGTCGTGGACTGAACAGCCAGGTTCTTTCCCTCCAGGTCACTCAGTTTATAGATATCACTATTCTCATTTACAGCAACCACCTGACGACTTGCTATATATGGTCCCGCCCAGCGGTAATCATCAAGACGCCCTTCCATGGAAAAGCAGCCCATGATACAGTCAATCTCTCCGCTCTCCACCAGTTCTTTTTTCTTCTCCCAGTTGATCTGGACAACCTCCACCTGATATCCCATTCTTTTGAAAGCTTCCGCAGCCAGTTCTACATCGATTCCCGTCGGTACACCATCCTCATTCAGATAATTGTATGGTGGATAGCTGTCGCTGCCGAGGGTAATAACAGGCTTTTCGGTTTTTTCTTTCGTGTTATCTGTGTTTTTACACCCTGCCAGGGTGACTGCTAAAATTCCCGCAAGCAGAATGCCTGCAATCATTCTTTTTCCTTTCATTTTCTGTCCATCCCTAACTATCCTTTTTGATTCTTCTATGTCCGGTTACTTTCCATTCGTCACTGTACAGTGACCTGTGGTTCGGTACCCCCCCCGCCTGATTTTATACTTCTTATCGTCTTTTCCAGCACCTTCATCTCAACCGGTTTTGAAACATGTGCATTCATGCCAGCCGCAAGGGAATGCTGAATGTCTTCTGAGAATGCATTGGCAGTCATGGCAATAATCGGAATCGTTTTTGCCAGTTTATGGGAACTTTTGCGGATTGCCTTCGTTGCCTCATAACCATTCATAACAGGCATCTGCACATCCATCAGGATCATGTCATAATCACCTGGAGCAGACTGCTCAAATGCTTTCAAAATCTCTTCGCCATTTTCACAGATGGTACATTCCGCACCTTCAATCTTTAACAGTTCCGTCAGGATCTCTGCGTTCAGCTCATTATCCTCTGCACACAGGAATCTCATTCCTTGAAGGATATTACCATCCTGCTCATCTGTTTCTTCTTGTGCCGCCAGAGCAACCGTTCTATCCTCTGCAATTTTCAGATCCAAGAGAACCTCAAAACAGCTTCCCTGTCCCAATTCACTCTCCACATCAATGGTACCTCCCATTGCCTCAACCAGATTCTTAGTAATCGCCATTCCAAGTCCTGTTCCCTGTATTTTATTTGTAAGGGAACTTTCCGCACGGGTAAACGCATCAAAAATTGTATCCTTGAAATCTGCCGACATTCCCATACCATTATCGCTAACTAAGAAACGGTACTTTGCATAGACAGATGACTTTGTCTCACATTCTTCTACAAAGAACTGAATTTTCCCACCTTCCTGGGTATACTTCACTGCATTGGAAAGCAGGTTGCTGAAAATCTGCATCAGGTGAACCTGATCCCCATTCACCCACTCATGCTGAATATTTTCTTTTATGATTGTAAGGGTCTGCTGCTTTTCATATATTTGAGTATGAAATATAGTGTTAAGTTCCTGTACAAGATCCAGAATAGAAAAGTCAGAATATTTGAAGACTGTTTTTCCTGCCTCAATCTTGCTCATATCCAGAACGTCATTGATAATTCCCAACAGATGCTGTGATGAAATATCTATTTTATCTGCATACTCTATAACTTTTGCTTTATTACCTGCATCATGTCTGATCAAAGATGTGATACCAATGATTGCATTCATAGGTGTGCGAATATCATGTGACATATTAGACAGGAAATCCGTTTTCGCCTTATTTGCATTTTCAGCTGTCTGTAAAGCCTCTGTTGCAACGTTCTTTGCCTTTTTCAGTTTTTGATTGACTACTTCCATTTCCTTCATTGTTTGTAAATGAAGTTCATTATTTCTTTTTTCATATTCTGCTTTTTGATCTGCAAGACTAAGTCTGGAAATACTGTAGAATAATCCGGCAAAAAGTAAAAGTATAAAACCTGCCATGAGTATTGTTGTAAACAACACCGTTTTCTGGTAATCCATCAGCACATTGTCCACAACTCCCTTGGCCACAATGCACACCAAAATGGTGTTGTTGCTTTCTATCGGACAATACCCCAGATAATAAGGGTTCTGTTTTCCCAAAAGTGCAACTCCGGATTCTCTGTTATCAAACTTCTTTTTGAACAAATCAGCCTCTTCTTCTGTAATAGCCTGTTCCCCTTTTAAATGTTTTAACAAAGAATAATTACGCAGGTATTTATCTCCACTCTGGTTCGTATACGTAATATTTCCGTCATGATCCAGCATGAACAAATATGCTTTTCCATGATAACCTTTCAATTTTAACATGGAATCCAGTTTCGAATGATCATACACAGTTCCAATTGCCGTATAAGTTTCTCCATTGATCGTGTATTCCTGACATGGAATCGCAACCAGATAACCGTCTTTTTTCTTCTGATCATAATCAAGACGCACCAGTTTTCCAATATTGTATCCGTTCTTTAAGTCCAGCAGAAGTTTACTTGGCATATCAATCCGCATTTTTGTTCCACCTACTGATATTGCCTGACCATTTTCCTGAAGGAATATAAGAGTACTTTCCGATTCTTTTTCCCATGCTTCAAAGAAATTTTTGTTCGTATCCGTTTCAAGAGACAGTTCCCTCTCATGAAGTAAGAATTCCTCAACCAACTGCAGCTGGCTGTAGTATCCACTCACCTGAAGATCATAGGTCTGCTGTATCTGTTCAACAACAGCTCCCATACTGCTTTTTCCATTTTCGCTGATATACTTATTAGACTTACTTATAAGATACTTGATACAAACTAAGCTTAAAAGAATCATAAGTAGTATAAGCAACAGCCTTGTTATTTTTTTTCTTTTGTTTACCTTTTGTTCTATCTCCACTTTTACTGTTCAACCTCTATATAGTCTTCCGGTGCTGACGGCTGCTGTCCATTTGACATTGCTTCGGTCCATGCACTTGATAATGTTGTATCTTTAAGCTGCTCAATCTCACATTTCAGATTTATTTTTTTCAAAACAGACATTGTGGTGTCTGTAAGAAGAATCGAGTATTCCTTTTCTTTGTCTATTTTCTTATCATTAACTGTTAAGTCCTTTAACGAAAATCCACTTTCCTCTTGATTGACGATCATTTTCATACCGGATGCAATTGGTAATTCGTATTTATTGGTTACGTAAAAATTCTCATCAGCATCAGCAAGATAATTTTCCACGAGTTCATAAACCTGTTTACCATTGATTTTTGCAACATATAATGGTGTATCTGAACTCTTCGCTGTCATCATGCCAACCCGGCTGCTGGTGCATTCTCCTTTGTACATAGAAGAAGTGAAATAATAATATGGTGCCAGAGCCAGCTGTGCATCATTTTCTTCTCTGATCGTAGTTAAAATGGAAGATGCTGCATCACGGCCATTTCTATCGTTCAGTGAAATGGAATATTCATTTTCAAAATTCACCGTTGCTTTTTCTTCTGGATCTTTACGATTCATTACACTGCGAAAAGTATCATAAGCCTGTATTTCATCCATTTCCCCTGACAGTAATCCGTGAACAGCCTCAAGACTTGCATCAAATGATTTTTGGGCGGAATATCGGATATAAACAGCATTATGATTAATTTCCTCTTCCAGTCCAGGCACATCCTGCATCATGGTTGGAACATCTGTATTCAATGAAATAACACCGCTTCCATCCGCAATCAGCTTTTGCCCCTCTTCTGAAATCATACAATCCAGCACATCCAGTGCAGTATCCAGTTTCTCCCGGTCTTTTTCCAGGTTTTTGTTAAATGCAATGTTTAAGGACGGAGTCATGTACACATAGGATTCATCCGATGTCTGTGAAAAGTAAGGAATACGGGTCAGCTCCGCATCCATCTGTTTCTGCAGCTGCTGCATAACCGTCGGATGTCCATGAAACATTGCTGATTTTCCCTCGACAAACATCTGGATTCCTGTATCGACGTCAATATTGATATCTTCTTTACCAAAGTGCGAGTCCTTAAGAAACTGACTGGTTTCTGAAAAAATACGTTTCCATAATGTATCATCAAACTTCACTTCATCCGCTGCAGTCTCTGCACCGTTTCGCCATTCAATACCATCCAGGCTTGTAAACTCACCGATTGCCGCCGCCTGGATGATTTCATTATTAGACCAGTCTTCCCCAAGATCCATGGAATACGGTTTTATGCCATTATCATAAAACTGCTGACAGGCCTGTACATATTCCTCATAATTTTCTGGAATCTTTACGCCATACTGATCAAACAGTGTTTTGTTGGCAATGATCGTCTGCGGAATACCACAGATTGGCAGCCACTGGATTTCATCCTCCTCATTCTTATAATATTGCACCGCATAAGAATAATACTTGGAAACAACATCATAAGAAGCAAAATCCATAAGATAAGGCTGTAAGTCCTGTGCATCTGTTCCAGAAAATCGACGTACTGTTATAATATCCGGTAATTCATCATGTTCTTTAAAATAACTGTATAAATCGGTATCATTGTTACCTATAATAAATTCAATATCCTGATCTGGAAACTGTTCATGGATATAGGGTGCAATATTTTTCATCAAACGATTTTCCCACAGATAAACGGTAAGATGATCATCATTTATAGATACTTCTTTCTTTGACTGTCCACATCCAGACAAGACAGCAGATGCTACAAGTACACCTGACACCACTGCTGTCAGACAACGTTTTGCCTTTTTCATACTTTTATTTTCCTCATTCTTTCCTGATAAAATCATTATTGTTACGTTTATGAAATAACACCGTAAAAAAGCACCGTCAGACAGACAGTGCACCTCATTTTATGCAACTGGCTGCCATTTTAAAGGCCCTGTAGCTTTGCGTCCCAGACTTTCATCTGGTTTGCCAATTTCCTTATTATAGCTTTAATCTTATGCAAAAAACTGATTTTATTATACTTTAGTGTTCTACTATACACAAGAAAAAAATTAACATTTTAACGTTCAAAAACAAAAAAAGAACAGCCGATACATATACTCGAACTGTTCTCCTATTAAGTACGTTACATTATTTTACAATAAAACTTCCAGAAATATGATATCTATCATATTTTCTGGAAGTCCTGTCTTTGAGCAAGTGGCTAACTCGGTTAAAAAAGCTTTCAATCCTTATTTCAATCCCTCTGAGTTCATCATACAATCTGTCGTTTCACCCCTTATTTTCTGACATTTCTGTGGAAATATACTTTTTTCTTCCTCCTTCATTGCGAATCTTTCCGGGAAATGCTATAATAGCCAAAGTTGAAAGCGCGAAATCCGAAGCATTTGCAAGCTGCTTCGGAAAAAAAGACCATCCCCCGGACAAAAAGAGAGGGGATATGTCCATCCTACGGGACATAAGAAAGGAGTTATTCTATGCCTTATGATGACGTACAAAAATTTTCAGAGGCAGCCGTAAACAAAGCAAGGCTGCTGAAAGAACACCCGGGGAAATACTTTCTCCGTGCAGTCATGGCCGGTTTCTTTATCGTGGTTGCCATGATTTTCTCCAACGTGGTAGGCAATACGTTCCAGAGTACAGATCCTGCCTGGGGAAAACTGCTTGGCGGTATTGTGTTTGCCATTGCGGTTCTGCTGATCGTTTTTATCGGTGCAGAGCTTTTCACCGGAAACAATCTTGTTATGGCATTTGGGGCCTATGGCAAAAAAGTCTCCTGGGCACAGGTTGGAAAAGTATGGCTGGTAAGCTACATCGGAAACTTTGTCGGATGCCTGATTCTCTCCGTAATTTTCGTACTGGCAGGTGCTTCCGGTACTGCCGATTATTACGCAGGATTTATTGGAAATAAACTTTCCATTCCTGCCGGAGAAATGTTTTTCCGTGCCATTCTCTGCAACTTCTTCGTCTGCCTCGCCGTTGCCTGCGGCATGAAATGCAAAAATGAAGTTGCCAAATTTTTCATGATTATACTTTGCATCGCCGGATTCGTTGTTGCCGGTTTTGAACACTGCGTTGCCAATATGGCCACCTTTGTTACCGCTGCACTTCTGGTCCCAGGCGGCATTTCTCTGACTGCCGCATTGAAAAGTATGGTCATTGTAACTATAGGAAACGCAATAGGAGGCGGTGTGCTCCTTGCCTGGCCGCTTCGAATGATGAGTGCAGATAAATGACAAAATCTTTATACATTGCGGAAAAACCGAGCGTTGCTCAGGAGTTCGCAAAAGCGTTAAAACAGAATATGCAGCGCAGGGATGGATACTTAGAGTCGGATCAGTCCGTCGTAACCTGGTGCGTCGGTCACCTGGTTACGATGAGTTATCCGGAAAAATATGATCCTGCGTTAAAAAGGTGGAGTCTCGAGACCCTGCCTTTTTTGCCTGAAAACTTCAAATATGAAGTTATCCCGGAAGTAAAAAAGCAGTTCACCATTGTGAGTAACCTGCTCCACCGGGAGGATATTGAAACCATTTATGTCTGTACCGACTCCGGGCGGGAGGGAGAATACATCTATCGTCTCGTCGCGCAGATGGCCGGTATCAAAGACAAGAAACAGAAGCGTGTCTGGATCGACTCGCAGACAGAAGAAGAAATCCTACGCGGTATCCGCGAAGCGAAGGACGAAAGTGAATACGACAATCTTTCGGCATCCGCTTATCTCCGCGCCAAAGAAGATTACCTGATGGGCATTAATTTTTCCCGTCTTCTCTCGCTCAAATACGGAAGCGCTGTCGCATCGTATCTCGGCACTAAATATCAGTCTATTTCCGTCGGCCGTGTTATGACATGTGTGCTCGGCATGGTCGTACGCCGGGAGCGCGAAATCCGCAGCTTTGTGAAAACACCATTCTACCGTGTCATCGCCGGTCTTTCCTTAAATGGACGCAATTTTGAGGGGGAATGGCGCGCCGTAAAAGGCAGCCGCTACTTCAACTCTCCGCTTCTCTATAAGGAGAACGGCTTCCAGAAAAAAGAGGACGCACAGAAACTGATCGAGGAATTAAGCATGCAGAATCCTCTGATCCCGCATGTCCTGAAAATGGAGCGAAAAAAGGAAAATAAAAATGCGCCACTGCTTTACAACCTTGCGGAGCTGCAAAATGACTGTGCCCGCTTTTTCAAAATCAGTCCTGATGAAACGCTGAAAGTTGTTCAGGAGCTTTACGAGAAAAAGCTGGTTACCTATCCGCGAACCGATGCCCGTGTGCTTTCTTCTGCCGTTGCCAGGGAAATCAGCAAAAACCTGCGCGGCCTGCAGCAGTACGGCATCTGCAGCGGCCTTGCAAATGAAATTTTGCAGGGTGAAAGCTGGAAAAAGATTGGTTCCACCCGCTATACAAACGATAAACAGATTACCGATCACTATGCGATCATTCCGACCGGACAGGGCCTTAACAATCTGCGGAACCTCTCGGAACTCTCCGCAAAAGTTTATGAGACGATTGTCCGCCGTTTTCTCGGTATCTTCTATCCGCCGGCGGTCTATCAGAAAGTTGCTCTTGTCACCGAAATCGGCGGCGAGCAGTTTTTCTCCAACTTCCGTGTTCTCGTGCAGGAGGGCTATTTAAAAGCCATGCAGTATTCTTTCTTCCGTAAGAAAGAGGAGGACGACGAGGGCAGAAAGGAGGACGAGACGACTTGCGATCCCTCTTTTCTTGCAGCGCTGTCCCAGCTGCAGAAAGGCAGCGAGCTGAATCTTCTCGGCCTTTCTATCAAGGAAGGAGAAACCTCTCCGCCAAAACGCTACACCTCCGGTTCGATGATCCTTGCAATGGAAAATGCCGGACAGCTCATTGAAGACGAGGAGCTGCGCGAGCAGATTAAGGGAAGCGGCATCGGAACGAGTGCGACGCGTGCTGAGATTCTGAAAAAGCTTGTCTTTATCAAATATCTTGCTCTGAACAAAAAGACGCAGGTTATCACCCCGACACAGCTTGGCGAAATGATCTACGACGTCGTACACCAGTCGATCCGCCCGCTTCTGAATCCGGAGCTGACGGCAAGCTGGGAAAAGGGACTTACCTATGTAGCGGAAGGCTCCATTACCTCCGAGGAATATATGGGAAAACTGGAAAACTTTGTTACACGCCACACGGTAAATGTGAAGCAGCTGCGGAATCAGTTCCAGCTAAAGAGCAGCTTTGATGCGTCCGCGCCGTATTACAGAAAAGCCTCTTCCACGCGCTCCCGTACCGGGAAACGTACCGCTGCAGAAGACTCCTCTGCAAAGTCCTATTCCACCGCCAGAAAAAAGGGCGCACAGAACTCCTGAAATGTGGTAAGATAAACAGGAACTAAAACAAGAAAGGATGAATCACGCATGAAAGATGCAACCATTTCTGAACTTTATGATTTAACCCAGACCATTGCCGCAAAAATCTTTGAAGGCAAAACGTATCCATGGGAAGTGCTTCCGCTCATTAAAGATTTTATTCTTGAACTCGGCGAAACACTCGATCCGGCAGAATACGAAAACCGCGGCGAAAATGTCTGGATCGCAAAAGATGCCGTGATCGCACCGACCGCTTCCATTAACGGCCCATGCATCATTGGAAAAGGCGCTGAGATCCGTCAGTGTGCCTTTATCCGCGGAAACGCCATCGTCGGCGAAGGCGCTGTCGTTGGAAACTCCACCGAACTGAAAAATGTCATTCTCTTTAATAAAGTACAGGTTCCGCATTACAACTATGTCGGCGACTCTGTTCTTGGATACAAAGCCCATATGGGTGCCGGTTCCATTACTTCCAATGTAAAATCCGATAAGAAGCTTGTTGTTGTCAAAGGCGCAGATGAACAGATCGAAACCGGACTGAAAAAATTCGGTGCGATGCTCGGCGATGAAGTTGAGGTCGGCTGTAACAGCGTATTGAACCCGGGAACGGTTGTCGGAAGAAATTCCAACATTTATCCACTCTCCTGTGTTCGCGGTGTGATCCCGTCAGGTCATATTTTTAAGAATGCGAAAGAAATTGTCAAAAAAATCTGATAATTAAAAAAATTCTCTTTTATCGAGAGAAAACCAAACCGATTGATTTAAAAGACCGCCGGAAATTTTATCGTTTTCCGGTGGTCTTTGCAATTTTTTATCAAAATATGCTGGACGAATGACCAATTTTGTGAGACAATAACCATAGGTCTGTGAACAGGCTGGAAACAGTCCGTTCGAAAGACAAAAGCTCAAATAAGTACATATTTGAAAGGAGTTTAACAATGACTTATTCACACGAAGTAGAAATGATGTGTCCGGTTGCCCAGGGCGTGCATCACGGTGCAGCTCCGATTCCGGAGGAAGCAAAATGGGTAAAAGCAAAAGAAATCAAAGACATTTCCGGATTCACTCACGGTATTGGCTGGTGCGCACCGCAGCAGGGTACCTGCAAGCTGACTCTGAACGTAAAAGAGGGCGTTATCCAGGAAGCTCTCGTTGAGACCATCGGATGTTCAGGAATGACTCATTCTGCAGCTATGGCATCTGAGATTCTGCCAGGACTTACCATCCTTGAGGCACTGAATACTGACCTTGTGTGTGATGCTATCAATACTGCTATGAGAGAGCTCTTCCTGCAGATCGTTTACGGAAGAAGCCAGAGTGCATTCTCCGAGGACGGACTGGTTGTAGGCGCAGGCCTGGAAGACCTTGGTAAAGGACTTCGTTCCCAGGTTGGTACCATGTACGGAACTCTTGCAAAAGGACCTCGTTATCTGGAGATGACCGACGGTTATGTAACAGGTATCGCTCTGGATGCAGATGATGAGATTATCGGTTACAAATTCATCAACTTCGGAAAGATGATGGACTTCATCAAAGCCGGCGATGATGCAAACACAGCTTTCGAAAAAGCAAGCGGACAGTACGGACGTGTTGCTGATGCTGTTAAGATCGTTGACCCGAGAAAAGAGTAATCAGATAATTTAGGAGGATAGGAAAATGGCTTTATTTGAATCATATGAAAGAAGAGAGAAACAGATTCTGGCTAAGCTTGCTGAGTACGGAATCAACTCCATCGAAGAAGCTGCAGAAGTTACAAAAGCTGCTGGCCTTGATGTATACAAAATGATCGAAGGCATTCAGCCAATCTGCTTCGAGAATGCAAAATGGGCTTACACTGTAGGCGCAGCAATCGCAATCAAAAAAGGATGCCGCAAAGCTTCTGAAGCTGCTGCAGCAATCGGTGAGGGACTTCAGTCCTTCTGTATCCCGGGTTCTGTAGCAGATCAGCGTAAAGTTGGTCTTGGCCATGGTAACCTTGGTAAAATGCTTCTGGAAGAGGACACCGAGTGCTTCGCATTCCTGGCTGGACATGAGTCCTTCGCAGCTGCTGAGGGTGCTATCGGTATCGCTGAAAAAGCAAACAAAGTACGTCAGAAACCTCTGCGTGTTATCCTGAACGGTCTTGGAAAAGACGCTGCTCAGATCATCGCTCGTATCAACGGCTTTACTTATGTAGAGACTGAGTATGACTACTACACCGGAGAACTGAAAGAAGTATTCAGAAAAGCATACTCCGATGGACCGCGTGCGAAAGTTAACTGCTACGGCGCTAACGACGTTCGCGAAGGCGTTGCTATCATGTGGAAAGAGAACGTTGACGTTTCCATCACCGGAAACTCCACCAACCCGACTCGTTTCCAGCATCCAGTTGCAGGTACCTACAAAAAAGAGCGTATCGAAGCTGGTAAAAAATACTTCTCCGTTGCTTCCGGCGGTGGTACAGGACGTACTCTTCACCCGGACAACATGGCAGCAGGTCCTGCTTCCTACGGTATGACCGATACTATGGGACGTATGCATTCTGACGCTCAGTTTGCAGGTTCTTCTTCTGTACCGGCTCACGTAGAAATGATGGGTCTGATCGGCGCAGGAAACAACCCAATGGTTGGTATGACTGTTGCTGTAGCTGTCGCTGTTGAAGAGGCAGCAAAAGCTGGCAAATTCTAAGATTAGCCAAACTTTGCGTAAATAAAATTATTTGAGCAAAAAAGAAGCGCCGCGGGAATTTTCCCGTATGGCGCTTCTTTTTTGCTGCTTTCGATATCCTGCAAAGTTGGGCGTGCAGATTGCAGGAACGATGTTTCAAACACATGCTATATTCTTTTGATCCATGCACAAAAAACGCCTCTGAACCCAAAACGTTTCAGAGGCGTTTTTTATATCATTCTAAGCATTATTTTGCAGCGATAAACTTCTTTGCAACCAGTGTCTCTGCACAAAGTACTGCTCCGCCTGCTGCGCCGCGGACCGTGTTGTGGGACAGACCTACGAATTTCCAGTCGTAGATGGAATCCTCTCTTAAACGGCCTACGTTGATTCCCATACCGTTCTCGTAGTTGACATCCAGTGTTACCTGCGGACGGTTATCTTCTGTCATGTAACGGATGAACTGTTTCGGTGCGCTTGGCAGATTCAGCTCCTGCGGAAGGCCTTTGAAGTTCTCCAGTTTTTCGATCAGCTGCTCTTTCGTCGGTTTCTTGCGGAATTTTACGAAAACAGCTGCGGTGTGTCCGTTTAATACCGGAACACGGATACACTGACAGGTGATCTTCGGCTCAGTTGCTTTTACGATCACGCCGTTTTCAATTTTACCCCAGATACGAAGCGGCTCCTGCTCGCTCTTCTCTTCTTCTCCGCCGATGAACGGGATGATGTTTCCTTCCATCTCCGGCCAGTCTTTGAAGGTTTTTCCTGCTCCGGAAATTGCCTGGTATGTGGTTGCAACCACTTCATATGGCTCGAACTCTTTCCATGCCGTTAATACCGGTGCATAGCTCTGGATTGAGCAGTTCGGTTTTACAGCGATAAAGCCTCTCTTGGTTCCCAGACGTTTTTTCTGAAACTCGATAACATCGAAGTGCTCCGGGTTGATTTCCGGAACTACCATCGGAACATCCGGTGTCCAGCGGTGTGCGCTGTTGTTGGAAACAACCGGTGTCTCGGTCTTTGCATATGCTTCTTCAATCGCTTTGATCTCATCTTTCGACATATCAACAGCGGAAAATACAAAATCTACGGTAGATGCCACATGCTCTACATCATTTACATTCATCACAACGAGCTTTTTCACTGCTTCCGGCATTGGAGTATCCATTTTCCAGCGTCCGCCGACTGCTTCCTCATATGTTTTTCCGGCACTTCTCGGACTTGCTGCCAGGGTCACAACTTCAAACCACGGATGGTTCTCCAGCAGAGAAATAAATCTCTGTCCTACCATACCGGTTGCTCCTAAAATTCCTACTCTCAATTTCTGCTCCATTGGTTTCATCTCCTTGTTCTTCTGTGGCGTACATTTGTGCGTCTCATGTCATACTATACCAATTTTTTCAAAATTGCAACTGTTTTTTCAATTTTCCTGTAAATATTTTTTATTCTGCTCGATGACAGCCTGCATCGCATCTGCTCCCGGCGCGCCGATCGTATTGCGTCGCTCCACGCAGTTTTTCATGCTGATCGCATCGTAAATGTCATCTTCGAATACCGAGCTGATCGCTTTGTACTCTTCGAGTTTCATATCATCAAGGGAGATTCCTTTGTCAATGCAGTACAGAACGAGACGGCCGACAATGCCATGTGCATCGCGGAACGGAACGCCTTTTCCAACAAGGTAATCAGCTGCGTCCGTTGCATTCGTGAAACCGTTCTTTGCACTGTTCTCCATGCGGTCTTTTTTGAAGCGCATGGTAGAAAGCATGCCATTGAACAGAGCCAGGCATCCTTTTACGGTGTCGATGGCATCGAAGGTCAGCTCTTTATCCTCCTGCATATCTTTGTTGTACGCCAGCGGGATTCCCTTCATAGTGGTGAGCATTGACATCAGAGCTGCGTAAACGCGGCCTGTTTTTCCTCGAACAAGCTCTGCGATATCCGGATTCTTTTTCTGCGGCATGATACTGCTTCCGGTGCTGTATGCGTCGTCGATGTCCACAAACTGATACTCATTGGTATTCCAGATGATGATCTCCTCGGAGAAGCGGGAAAGATGCATCATAATCGTAGAAAGAGCACTGAGGAGCTCAATGACATAGTCACGGTCGGATACAGAATCCATGCTGTTTAAGGTCGGGCCGTCAAAGCCGAGCAGCTCTGCTGTGTAAGCGCGGTCCAACGGATACGTCGTTCCAGCCAGCGCACCGGAACCGAGCGGACAGTAATTCATTCTCTTGTAGATGTCTGCAAGGCGGCCTCTGTCGCGGCGGAACATTTCAAAATATGCGCCCATGTGATGTGCCAGTGTGATCGGCTGTGCTTTCTGCAGATGGGTGAATCCCGGCATATAGGTGTGAATGTTCTCTTCCATGATTTTTTCGAGTGTTACCAGCACCTCTTTGACGAGTGCATCAATCTCGGTGATCTCATCGCGGACATAAAGTTTCATATCGAGGGCTACCTGGTCATTGCGGCTTCTTCCGGTGTGCAGCTTCTTTCCGGCGTCTCCGATGCGGTCGATCAGGTTTGCCTCCACGAAGCTGTGGATATCCTCATATTCGCTGGTGATTTTCAGTTTTCCGCTCTCTACATCGGCAAGAATCCCCTCCAGTCCTGCAAGAATCTGGTCTCTCTCCTCTTCTGTCAGGATGCCCTGTTTTGCCAGCATCTTTACATGTGCCATGCTGCCTTTGATGTCCTGTTTATAGAATTTCTGATCAAAGCTGATGGATGCATTAAAATTATACACTAACTTGTCGGTCTCTTTTGTGAACCGTCCGCCCCATAACTGTGCCATTTTCATTCCTCTTTTCCTGTAAGTTTTTTAAATTATCATGCATTATTATACAAGCATCCAACCTTCCTTTGCAAGTCAAATCACCTACTTTCCCGAATTTCGGCGTTTTGTGTAGTTTTTTTCCAGCCAGCCCAAGATGCCGTACAATCCTGCCGCAACGAGGCAGAGGATCAGGATGGACAGGATTACCCAGTCAAGTCTGAACAGATTTGCCCACCTTTTTGCGGCAGAGACGCTCGTCAGCCGCCCGATTTGCCGCTATCCAGAGCTCTTCAGAGACGATAGCAGGAATTTTCCCCGCATAGACGTACTGCCCGCCCGGCGGTGTAGGGAGCGTTTTTCCGGTGTTAAAATCGTAATGCTTCCTGTTCATGACTACGGTGCCTTTATTCATGGGATTCCGCACCATGCGGATAATGTCTGTTCCAGAGAATGGTTTTCCGGCGCGGCTGCGGACGCCCTCTGCTGCCAGAACCGCCGCAATTTTCCGTCCGCCGAGACCGTCTGCACAGAGTTCGTACATACGGCGCTTCACTGCGGCCTCCTCCGGGATGATCTCAATCGCTCCGTCTGCCGTCCGCCGGTAACCATAACTTTTTGAGGTCAGCACCGGCTTTCCATTATTCTGCTGCCGTTTCTGGTGCGCCAGATTCATCTTCTTGCTCAGCTCCCGGCTGTACTCCTCCGCCAGAATCGCCTTAATGCCGGTCAGAAGCGCGTCTTCCGGCGAATAGAATGTGTTCTCCAGATAAAAATACAGCCGCTTTCCGGCGCAGTTTAAGCGGTCTGCGAACAGATACCAGTCCCGCGTGTTCCGCATCAGGCGGTCCTGCGACTTGATTACGACGACATCAAACCGGTTCTGCTCGAGATCCTCGTACAGGCGGTTATATTCCCGTCTGCCCTTCCGGCTCGTACCGGAGCGGCTCTCCACGTAGGCATCCACAAGCCTCCATCCTCTTGCCCGGATTGCCTCTTCCGCCTCCGCCGCCTGCCTTACCAGCGCATCCTTCTGGTTTTCCTCCTCGGTGCTGCACCTTGCATAATAAACCGCACGCAGCTTCTCCTCTTCCATCTCCTGTCTCACTTTCCAGATGCTTCTCTTTACTATATAGAAAAAAGGACCGGAAAGTTCCGACCCTCTTTTTGTAATTTCTTTTTACGGATTGCACCGTCCGCACGGCTCATAGCCTTCGGCGATCAGGTCCTCGCGCGGTCCCTGATATGTCGCCTTGTTTTCATCCTTAATCGAGCTGACGCTGGAGCATGACGGCAGGTGGAATTTCATGCTGGATGTGTTCATGACATATTCCTGCTGATCCGTCATCGTTCCGCTGCTTTCGCTTAACGTGCTGTCTCCCGTTGCATAATTAATCGAGATGCCCGGCTGATTGTTGTATGCGAAGATATGGAAGGAAATGCCCTCGCCGTCATCTTCCATGGAAAGTGCCTCCATCTCCACACCGTCCGCTACAAGGTCGTCCCCGGTAAAAATTGGTGTAACGCGGTACAGCACATGGTTTCCGGTCTCTTTGACGTAGTCGGCAACCATGTTTTCAAACGGCAGCATGCCCTCGACATTCAGATAACGTGTTCCAGTGATCAGATTCTTCTCGTTTGCATTCTCACCGGTCAGCTGGTATCCGATCAGATGGCAGCGGTTGTACAGATATTTACCTTCCACCTGATCGTATTTTACCGTATGCCAGCCCGTCGGCTTTACCTGGCCGATCGCGCCGCGCTTCTCCGTCGGCATCAGATCCTGGCCGATATTCGCCTCTGCCACGCCGCACCGTCCCAGGCTGTCCAGATCGCTGTAATGCTCGTACGACTCGGTCGTCTTTTCCTCATCGGTAAAATCCGGCTCATTTCCGTTTAAAACGACATACGGTTCACCGGAAAACTCCGGAACATCAAGAACTGAAACAGCCGTCGGTGCCTGATCGGTAATCTGGGATTCCGTCATCGTATAAGCGGCCGTAACCTCCGAACCGGAATCTGCTCTCTCCGTCGAGAGAAGATCCTGCGCCTCACAGCCGGTCAGTATCAGAACAAGAAGCGCCGCCAGCAGCAGAAGCTGTTTTCTTGGTTTTTTCATTTCTCATATACCTCTTTCGTTATTTTCTCATGGGAATAGCCTGCAAACTCCTCCTCGGACACTTTATTCCATTTGGAAAGATCCAGGTCGAATTTCCGGTCAGACGGATAATGCCGGTTCCACCAGAAAACGATGATTTTCTCTATCTTCGCTTCCACAGCCTGCAGTCCCGTATTCTCCACAAAGCAGTATTCTCCTTCGCCTGCCTGCTCCAGAAAATCTGCCGCCGCCTGAAGTGTTACCTTCCCACTCTCCTTCTGCTCCGCGAACAGCTTTTCCGAAGCCGGATTCATCCAGAGCGTTTTCCCCTCACACAGTTCGCAGATTTTTTCCGTTACCACGCGGTCCCGCGAAACGCGTCGTCCGCCAAACTGCATTCCTCTTCGTTCTTCCAGACATACGATTCCAATCATCTGTCATCCTCCCTTCTCTTGCGTGTGCATATCTGAACACCTGACTGCCGTAGATAATCAGATAGCCAAGCCCCTCTCTTGCCCCGATAAACTCTCCGATTACAACACCGACGAGGCACAGGCCGATGTTGACCTTCCACACGGCGAGCAGCCCCGGAAACGACCACGGCAGCACAACGCGGAACAGCATATCCTTCTTCGTTCCGCCGAGTGTTGCAATCAGGCGGAGCATATCCGGCTCCACACTCTGAAAGCTGCTGTAAATGCTGATCACCGAGCCGAATATCGCAACGGAAATGCCGGCCGTGATGATCGTTTTCACGTTTGCCCCCATCCACACAATGAGAAGCGGGGCGAGCGCCGATTTCGGCAGGCTGTTCAGGACTACCAGGTACGGCTCCATCACCGCAGAAAAGCGCGGAAAGAGCCACAAAAGCACAGCGAACGCCATGCCAAGTGCCGAGACGAGCAGAAAGCTGATTCCCGTCTCATACACCGTGATCCCGATATGGCGCAGAAGGTTCTGCTCCGTCAGCAGGGTCACGAACGTTTTTCCCACCCGCACAGGGCTGGAAAAGATAAACGGATCGATCCATCTCAGATCCGCCGCCACCTCCCATAATACCAGAAAACTGACGAGAAGCAAAGCCCGAAACACCCGCACCTGCTCCCGTTCTCTTTTTTTCTGCCGGAGATACGCCCTCTGAAAGCTGCTCTCCGGCGTTTTTGCCTGCTCACGCATTTTCATTCAGCTCCTTCCAGATGGCATTGAAATACGTTTTAAATTCCGGCGCACTGCGCGCTTTCATCGGCGTGCGCTCCTCCATCGCAAACCGGATCGGAATCTTTTTTTTCACATATGCCGGCCGTGCCGCCAGAACAATCACACGGTCCGCCATGCTGATGGCCTCCGAAATATCGTGTGTCACGAGAATTGCTGTCTTTCCCTCTTTTTTGATGATCTTTCCGATATCATCACAGACGTTCAGCCTCGTCTGGTAGTCGAGAGCGGAGAACGGCTCGTCAAGCAGCAGAAGATCCGGCTCCATCGCCAGTGTACGGATCAGTGCCGCCCTCTGCCGCATACCGCCGGAAAGTTCGGACGGACGGGCATTGGAAAAGGATTTCAGGCCGTATGTCTCCATCATCTCCCCGACTTTTTCTTTCCGCTCGGGTGTCAGCGTGCGCGAAATCTCAAGGCCCAGCAGAACGTTGCTGTAGATGGTCCGCCATTCAAACAGGTGGTCTCTCTGCAGCATATAGCCGATATGGAGATCCGCCTCCGTGATCGGCCGTCCGCGGCTCAGCAGAGTTCCCGCCTCCGGCTTTAAAAGACCGGAAATCAAGTTCAGGATCGTGCTCTTTCCGCAGCCGCTCGGTCCGACAAGAGCAACAAATTCCCCCGGTTTTACCGAAAAGGTCAGATCGCACAGCGCCGGTGTTTCTCCTTTCATGGTGTGATAGGACAGTGATATATGCTCTAATGACAGGATTTGATCATCCATTTTTTTGCATCCTCCTCTATCTATAAGATATCATATGCAGCTTGCATCCCAGCCGCGCTGAGGCTATAATAGAAAGGATTGAAAGATACCAGGAGGTTTGAAGATACATTATGGCCAATAAAAGAAATTACCAGAAGGAGCTGGATGCGAAGATTGCAGGACTTCACGGTGAAGTTCCGACCTTGCTGCTGCACAGCTGCTGTGCGCCGTGCAGCAGTTACGTGCTGGAATATCTGTCGCAGTATTTTTCCATTACGCTCTTTTACTATAATCCCAACATCTATCCGCCGACGGAGTACGAGCACCGCGTGGAGGAACAACAGCGTCTGATCCATTCTCTTCCCGCCGTGCATCCGATTTCCTTCTGCCACGGCCCGTACGATTCTGACCGGTTCTATGAGCTGACACGCGGGATGGAAAATGTGCCGGAGGGCGGCGAGCGCTGTTTTGTCTGCTATGAAATACGGCTCCGCGAAGCGGCCGAAATGGCAAAGCAGCTCAAACTCGACTATTTTACAACAACCCTCTCCATCAGCCCGCTGAAAAACGCGGAAAAGCTGAATGAAATCGGAGAACGGCTTGCCGCCGAATACGGGATCCCATATCTCAATTCAGATTTCAAGAAACGGGGCGGCTACCAGCGTTCCATCGAACTTTCCCACGAATACGGCCTCTACCGCCAGGACTACTGCGGCTGCGTCTTTTCCCGCCGGGAACGCGACGCACGGGTGGCAGCACAGGAAAATGGCAACAGCTGATGTGCTCTTTGAAGTGTCCGGCCAAAAGCTCCGTCAGGATATGCTGTACGAACTGATTTTCCTGAAACTTGTAACAGCAAACGCCCTTTGCAGCAGATCTTTTTCCTGCAAAGGGCGTTCGTATTTCTGTCATATTTCTCATGATACCAGAAAACCCGCAGAACCTTACGTCCTGCGGGTTTCTAAAGAATAAGCCGAAAATCAGATTCGAACTGACGACCCCTTCATTACGAGTGAAGTGCTCTACCGGCTGAGCTATTTCGGCCTGTGAAATTCATTTCCTGAATGACACAATCATTATTATACCGTATTTTTTTGAAATTGCAAGCATTTTTTTGAAATTTATGAATCTTTTTCTAAAATTTGTTCCGCCCCACTGATTTCCCACCGTTTCCATCCCTGTTGTTTTCACCTCCCTGGCGCAAATTTTATGCATAAACTTTGCCCTTACTTTCAAAAATTAAGGAAAACCATCCCTTTTCCTTATAAAAATTAATGTATTTTGAAAGAAAAGCATTGACAACCGCCAAAAAAGTAAGTATAGTTTTTAACTAAAGGAAGAAAGGGGCTGTTGTCATGACCATGCAATACGATAATCTGGAAGACAAGCTCAGTCAGCTTGTAGAGTATACGAAAGATTCCGGAAAGATTGATTTATCTTTATACACTGAGTACGATGTAAAACGGGGACTGCGTGATTCCACTGGTAAAGGTGTTCTCACCGGCCTGACCGAAATTTCCGATGTTATCGGCTTCGATATTGATGAGCGCACCGGCGAAAAAGTTCCGACCGATGGCCGTCTCTATTTTCAGGGCTATAACGTCGCTGATCTGATCAAAGGTATGGAAGGACGACGCTTCGGTTTTGAAGAGATTACCTATCTTCTTCTGTTCGGTTCTCTTCCGACAGAACCGCAGTTAAATGATTTCAACGAAATTTTAAGTATCTACCGCGAGCTGCCGGACACTTTTGTCCGCGACGTTGTCATGAAGGCAACCAGCAAAAACATGATGAATACTCTGCAGCGCTGTGTGCTGACCCTGTATTCCTACGACGAAAAGCCGGATGACATTTCCATTCCGAACGTCCTCCGCCAGGCTTTGAGTCTGATCGCCAAAATGCCGCTGATCGCCGTTTACGGCTACCATGCATACCGCCACTACCACGAAAACCAGAACCTGATCATCCGAAATCCGAAACCGGAGCTGTCGATGGCTGAAAACATTCTGCAGATGCTTCACCCGGATGGAGAATACACTGCTCTGGAGGCAAAGGTTCTCGATGTTGCGTTAATTCTTCACGCAGACCACGGCGGCGGAAATAACTCAACATTTACGACACACGTTGTCTCCTCCTCCGGAACCGATACCTACTCTGCTGTTGCGGCTTCTTTAAGTTCCTTAAAAGGACCGCGCCACGGCGGTGCCAACTTGAAGGTTATGGAAATGTTTGAAAATATTGAAGAGAATGTTACAAACTGGGAAGACGAAAACGAACTGCGCACCTACCTGACCAAAATGCTTGATCGTGAAGCATTCGATGGAACTGGTCTTGTCTATGGTATGGGCCATGCTGTTTATACCCTGTCCGATCCACGTTGTGTGATTCTGAAAGAATATGCAAAAAAGCTTTCCGCTGAGAAGCACCGCGAGAAAGAATTTGCTCTCTATGAGTCTGTAGAACGCATTGCCGGCGAGTGTATCGCCAAAAAGCGCCGTCTGCTCAAACCAGTCTGTGCAAATGTTGATTTTTACAGCGGTTTCGTCTACGCAATGCTTGGCCTTCCAAAAGAGCTCTACACCCCGATCTTTGCTATCTCCCGTATCTCCGGCTGGTCCGCACACCGGATCGAAGAGCTTGTCAACGAAGGAAAGATCATCCGTCCGGCTTATAAATATGTCGGTCATCATCGTCCGTACGTTGCCATTGAAAGAAGAACCCCAAGAAAGACTTCCCACAGTTTTTCAAATAACTAAAAAATTATGCGAAAAGGACACCTACCCCGTACCGTTCTGGTATCGGGCAGGTGTCCTTTTATTGCCAAGTGATCTCTCGAAAAACCCGCGGAGCGTGCTTCTCATGGTTATAAACAAAACTCTGCGTTATACCCGGATCTTTGTTCCCTTGGTGTCTCGTTTTGCCAGCTTAATCTTCGCTGTCAGAGAAATCTCTTTGTCGTGATACGTGATCGTGTAATCCATCCGGCTTGCCAGCAGATACGCATGCTCTACCGCGTCGTCCTCTGCCATACGGATACCACGCACACCAACGGCTGCTTTTTTCTTCTCCGGCACTTCACTCGTAAGGAAGCGCAGGAAGACACCGTTTTTCGTCTGCAGAACCACATACTCCTGCTCCTGGCAGACCTCGGCAAGAATCAGACGGTCCTCCTCGGATGAAAGCTTCGTCGCCGCGATCGTTCGTTTTACGACATCAAACTCGGATCCATCGACAAGTTTTACCATACCGGCCGCGCTGACGAACAGCAGCTTATTGTTCTTGATATTTTCCAGTGCATCGACGTAAATCATCTGCTCCTTCTGGCTGCTGTAATTTCCAAGGTTGTCGATCGGCGTTCCCTTGTCACGGAATCTTCCATACGGGATGTCCATTACTTTGATGCTGTGCATCATGCCAAGATCCGTAAAGACGCAGATCTTATCGGTGTTTTTGCACTGGAACACATATTTGTTCTCGTTGTGCACAGCCTCTTTGTTCCGCTCGTAAGCAGACGTATCGATCGTCTTCGCATAACCGAAGCGGTCCATCAGGAAGACAACATCCATCTCCTCGACCTTCGGCTCCTCAAGAACAATCGCCTCAGCATTCTCAATCGCCGTTTTCCGCTTGTGGCCGTACTCTTTTTTAATCTGCGTCAGATCTTCCATAATAACTTCCGACATCGAGTCGTAATGATTTAAGATATCCTCGTACTTCGTAATCTTCGCCACAGTCGCCTCATGATCTTTTAAGAGTGCTTCCACTTCCAGTCCGATCAGTTTCTGCAGACGCATCTCCAGAATCGCCGTTGCCTGGCGTTCCGTAAAGCAGAGCTGTGCTGCCATACGCTCACTTGACTTTGATTTGAAGCGGATACCATCGGTCACACCCATAATCAGACACTCTTTGACCTGCTTCTGTGTCTTGCTTCCGCGCAGGATCTCAATGATCAGATCGATCACATCGCATGCCTTGATCAGACCTTCCTGCACCTCGCGGCGCTCCATCTCTTTGCGGAGAAGGTTCTGGTATTTGCGGGTTGCCACTTCAAACTGGAAATCAACGTGATGCTCGATCACCTGTTTAAGGCTTAACGTCTCCGGTCTTCCATCTGCCACGGCGAGCATGTTGACACCGAACGTATCTTCCAGACGTGTTTTCTTGTACAGCAGATTCGTGATCCGCTCCACATCCGCGCCTTTTTTCAATTCGAGCACGATGCGTGTTCCTTCTTTCGAGGACTGGTTGGAAATGTCGACAATTTCCGGCGCTTTCTTGCTCTCCACAAGCCCCGCCACATCGTTCAGGAACTTTCCGATGTTCGCACCGATCATCGGGTACGGAATTTCGGTGATCACAAGATACTGCTTTCCGTTTCTGCCTTTCTCCACTTCCACTTTTCCGCGGATTTTAATCTTTCCGACACCTTTTTCGTAGATCGACAGCAGGTCATCCTGATTGACGACAATACCGCCGGTCGGGAAATCCGGTCCTTTGATGTATTTCATCAGACCTTTGACGGTGATGTCGTTGTTTTTCATGTAGGCCTTGACCGCATCCACAATCTCACACAGGTTGTGCGGCGGAATGCTTGTTGCCATACCGACAGCGATACCGTCTGCGCCATTCAACAGAAGGTTCGGCACGCGCACCGGCAGAACAGACGGCTCTTTTTCCGTCTCGTCGAAGTTCGGTACGAAATCGACAACGTCTTTGTCGAGATCCTTTAAATAGACCTCCTGTGTAATTTTCTGCAGTCTCGCCTCGGTGTATCGCATTGCAGCGGCACCGTCACCCTCAATCGACCCGAAGTTTCCGTGACCGTCCACAAGCGGCTGCCCTTTTTTGAAATCCTGTGCCATTACGACAAGAGCATCGTAAATGGAACTGTCGCCGTGCGGATGGTATTTACCCATCGTATCGCCGACGATACGCGCGCACTTTCGGAACGGCTTGTCGTACTGGATGCCGAGCTCATACATGTCATACAGAGTACGGCGCTGTACCGGCTTTAAACCGTCCCGCACGTCCGGAAGCGCTCGGGAAATGATGACGCTCATCGCATAATCAATATAAGATTTCTGCATGACCTCAGAATATTCGGTCCGTATAATCTGATCTTCTGATTTTTCTTTCATCTTCCTTTGTCCTTCCTGTTAAATATCCAGCTCTGCATCGGTTGCATGCTCATAAATAAATGCTTTCCGCGGCGGAACATCGGTTCCCATCAGTACTTCCGTCACATCGGAGGCCATACGGGCATCCTCGATCTCCACACGCTTCAAAAGTCTCGTCTCCGGATTCAGTGTCGTCTCCCAGAGCTGCTCCGGGTCCATCTCGCCAAGACCTTTGTAGCGCTGCAGCGTAAATTTTTCTTTGTGTGTCTTTCTGTATTTTTCCAGTGCTTTGTCGTCGTACAGATACTCTTCTTTTCCGCGGGACGGCATTGCCTTGTAAAGAGGCGGCATCGCGATATAGACATGTCCCTCGTAGATCAGCTCCGGCATGAAACGGTAGAACAGTGTCAGCAGCAGCGTTGAAATATGCGCACCGTCGACATCGGCATCTGCCATGATGATAATTTTATCGTAACGGAGCTTTGTGATATCGAAGTCGTTGCCGTAACCCTCGGAAAAGCCGCAGCCGAATGCATTGATCATGGATTTGATCTCGGCATTTGCCAGAACTTTATCAATAGAAGCCTTCTCTACGTTCAGAATCTTACCGCGGATCGGCAGAATCGCCTGGAAATTACGGTCACGCGCCGTCTTTGCGGAACCGCCCGCAGAATCTCCCTCGACGATAAAGATCTCGCACAGCGACGGATCCTTCTTCTCGCAGTTTGCCAGTTTGCCGTTCGTATCAAACGAATATTTCTGCTTGGTCAGCATATTTGTCTTGGCTTTTTCTTCGCTTCTGCGGATTTTGGCAGATCGCTCAGCGCAGGCAAGAACATTTTTCAGCACTTCGAGATTGCGGTCGAAATACAGCGGAATCTCCTCGCCCGTTACTTTTCCGGCGGCCTTTGCCGCATCCGGGTTGTCCAGCTTCGTTTTTGTCTGGCCCTCGAACCGCGGATCCGGGTGCTTGATCGAAATAACAGCGGTCATACCGTTTCGGATATCCGATCCCGTAAAGTTATTGTCTTTTTCTTTTAAGACACCGATCTCTCTGGCATAGCTGTTCATAATCGTCGTAAAGGTCGATTTGAAACCGGAAATATGGGTACCGCCCTCAGCGTTGTAGATATTATTACAGAAGCCGAGCACGTTTTCCTGGAATTCGTTGATATACTGGAACGCACATTCTACGGTAATGCCCTCAGATTCCCCTTTGAAATAAATCGGATCGTGGATTGCCTCTTTGTTCTTATTCAGATCGCGCACAAAACCAACAATGCCGTCCGGCTCGTGATACGTCAGGTGCTCCTCTTTTCCATCGCGCAGATCGGAAAAATAAATGGTAAGCGCCGGGTTCAGATATGCAGTCTCATGGAGACGGCTTTTGACCTCTGTTGCGGAAAAACGTGTTTTCTCAAAGATTTCCGGATCCGGCAGGAAGTTGATGCGGGTTCCGCTGTTCTTCGTTTTTCCGATCTTCGGCAGCAGCCCATCCTCATCGAGTTCCTGTACGGCAACACCTCGTTCGTAGCGGTCGTGGTAAACCCAGCCGCCGAGGCTGACCTGTACGTCAAGATAGGTGGAAAGCGCATTGACAACCGAAGAACCGACACCGTGCAGACCGCCGCTTGTCTTGTACGCATTGTTGTCGAATTTACCGCCGGCGTGCAGGGTTGTAAAAACGAGACGCTCCGCCGGAACGCCTTTTTCATGCATGCCGACCGGGATTCCGCGGCCGTTGTCGGTCACGGTCGCCGAGCCGTCTGCTTCAAGTGTTACGTGAATGGTGTCGCAATAGCCCGCAAGATGCTCGTCCACCGCATTGTCTACAATTTCATAAATCAGATGATTCAGGCCTTTCCGCGAGGTACTTCCGATATACATACCAGGGCGCTTACGCACTGCTTCGAGACCTTCCAGCACGGAAATACTGCTGGCATCATACGTTTCTTTTTTTGGCATAACTGTTCTATCCTCACTTATGTGTTACTGTCTTTTTCTCTTAAAAATACTTCTGTCTGTCCCATTTTGGGGCACAGTATTTTATTATATCATTTTTCTTCCCGGAATAGCAAGATTTTCTTTAGAAGAAAGAATCTCCTCCGTTCATCAGCTCCTTAAAAGAAGTCACGTAGCGGTCTGCTTCCTGCTCCATCTTTGCGCGGTTTCCTTCCCCGCTTCTGTCATACACGCCCACAGCCGCAAATCCGCCCATTTTGGCGCCGCGGATTCCCGCTAGGATATCTTCATATACCACACACGTTTCCGGCGGAAGAGACAGCTTTTCAGCCGCTTTCTCGTAGATATCCGGAAAGCCCTTGCCGCGCTTTACTTCCGAGACGGTGACAAATGCTTTAAAATACTCATAAATCCCATTTCTCTTTAAGGCCGGCTCATACAGCTCCGGGCTCGATGAGGTAGCAACCGCCATGCGGATTCCTTTTTCTTTTAAATAGCGGAGATATTCTGCTGCCCCGTCTTTTAACTCCACTTCATACGTATAGGCGTCGACCGCCATCTGATGCCACTCCTGAATCAGTTCTTCCGGCGTTTCCGGAAAGCCGAACCGTCTGATCGTGTAGCGGGCAGCCTCCAGAAAGCCGAGCGGTGTAATCGCCTCCTGATAATCCGGCGGAACCTCAAGTCCTCTCTTCTTTAAAAATGCAATATCGATGTCATCCCAGACCTGCATCGAGTCGAGCAGTGTTCCGTCCAGATCAAAAATGGCTCCTTTGTACTGTTTCATTTGTCTTCTCCTTCTCTATTCTAATCTTTTTTCTTTCTTTTTAGAACGTATTTCTGTTTTTTAGAACATTTGTTTGTTTTATCATACCATAACTGGCAAAAAATGCAAGTAAAATGCGAATTTCGCTACTTTTTGAAATTTTTTAAATTTTTTTCAAAAAAACACTTGCATTTTCTCCAGACATCGTGTATTATAAGCGAGTACGGTTCGTTGGTCAAGAGGCTAAGACGTCGCCCTCTCACGGCGAAAACAGGGGTTCGATTCCCCTACGAACTGCTGAAGGTTCGCAGGATGCCTTCTTTCTTAAAAATCCTGTTTTAAGCGACATGGTTCGTTGGTCAAGAGGCTAAGACGTCGCCCTCTCACGGCGAAAACAGGGGT
>OFMK01000098.1_pt1 | contig 92687 bp, 115 predicted proteins | sample 1541781 | NCBI WGS metagenome assembly OFMK01 (sample SAMN04209250, study PRJEB22552) | human gut metagenome | biome: gut; material: feces | host: Homo sapiens | place: USA: Oklahoma
TTTATGAAGTTAGCAGGATAATTTTGTGCAATTTTTCAAATTTGCTCATTTATAGTTTTTTATCCACATACTCATCTTTTAATTTTCCAAAAGGAGTAAATTCAGCTTTTCCAAACAATCCTCCATCTTCTGCACCGATTGACGGAGTATGGTTAGCATCTACTTTCAGACCAACCAGCTCCTGCTCTCCAAAAAGACTCCCCAGAATTCCTCCTAACAGTCCGCCTACAATTCCAACAATTTCTCCAAGCAAAGTGTCCGAACCCCAATCGATATTCATAAGTTCCTTTTTCTTTGCCTCATCTGCCTGCTTCTTATATTGAAAATCTTCTGTACCTTCTTTAATATCTTGATAGGAAATTCCGGTCTCTAAAATGCTTTCCACATTAAAGTCTGCGTCTCCTGGATAATAAGGAATAATTTTATGCCCAAGCGGAACTCCCAAGAATTTTGCTTCTGTTCTGAGAAACAGCATCGGCGTAACGCTTTTATCGCTTCCGACTGCCCGAAGTTGTTGTTCATTTCCTATCAAAATATAATCTTTATTTTCGATTGTCGTATATGCTTGACCGATATAGTCTCTACCGCCTTTTTGCTGTTCATCCGCACTTGTCTGTACATATTGCTCCGATAAAAGTTCCGGCATCTCTTCTGTAAAAGAAGAACTCAATACATATCGATGTGTTTTACTATAAGTCAAATATTCCTGTGCTGCTTCTACACTTCCGTCAACAGGAGTTCCATCTTTATATAAGAGTTGTCCCATCCCTACTTTTTCAGGAATCATATCGTTGGACATAATCGGTTCTTTCTCACCATTGTCCGATGTAATAATTGAAGCTGATAATTATTATAAATATAGACCGTATCTGATTCCGCGTCATATAACTTGGATTCTTCTATCGCATTCTCTCCGACAAAACTTCCGGTGAATCCGTCCGGCAGCGTCCACATCTGCTTTGTATCCAACCGAATGTCCTGCATAAGCCGGTAATTACTATCCAAACTATATGTCACCGGAATGCCATCTTCTTCCACACATTCTCCGGCTCCAAATTCCTCTTCCTTATCATCCGATGTTGTCACCACACGATTCGTTCCAATCGCCTGAAGCTGAGAAACTGTATAGATTTTAATCACGCCGTCTTCATAAAGATTCGTATAATCTGTTTCTTGTATCTCCGGCATTCCCTGCTCTTCCTGATTCTGTTCAGAATCTTCCGGAATCTGTCCCGTTTCTTCTCGTTTGTTTTCTTCTATTTTCTCTGTTGACGTCTCAGGATTCTTTTCCGCTGTCTGCACGTCTGCCGCAGATACCGGCATTGGCTGAATCAGAATCGCAATAACCAATACCCACGCCAAACTCCTCTTCCAAAATTTCTTTCGTATTCCAAATAGCATAATCTCAAATTCCTCTCACTTTTCTCTATTCCTACAATTGTCACGTTTCCAAAATAAAGTCTATGGAACAGTATAGTTATTTTCTTAACAAAAAGCAAGGAAAATTTAAGAAAATTCTTAACTTTTAAAATGCACACTTATTTTTTCTTATTTTTCATTTTTATCACGCAAAAAATTGTCTCTATTTTCTTTTAAAGCGGAAATATTTTATTAAATACATCGAAATTTCTCATAATTAGTTTTACCCCTCCCCTGTATTTTTACAAAAATAAGAGGTGATTCGTGTTTCTCAACAACTTTCACCTCTTATAACTTTACTTTTGTTCTTATTCTGTTTTGTTTCTACAATACTTATCGTTCTCTGCGAACTAACTCATAACTGATACTTTAGTTTCCCTTCAGCTCTTCCCTATGTTTTTTGAAGTAAAGCACGAACGAAATCACCATCATAGCAACGCAGATGCCTATTAAGATATCTGATACCAGTACCGGAATATGAATCCATATAATGTGAACGATAACCATTCCATATAAAAGTACTGTTACAATCTTACCATGCCAGTCTGCACCGGATACTTTTCCGGTTTTTCGTATTACCATACAGCCGCTCACCGCCATATAAAGTTCTTTCAGCGCCATAAGGACAAGTGGCACAATCATATGCGGAAAGCGGGTAAACAGACAGAATAGCATCGTCGCCTGCGTCAGCTTATCCGCTACAGGGTCCAGAATTTTCCCCAAATTACTAATCATATGAAACTTCCTTGCGATAAACCCGTCTGCAATGTCTGTGACTCCCGATAACAGCAAAATCCATCCTGTTCCACTATAATCTTTCTTTATACAATAACTCCAAATTAATACGGGAATTAATAATAATCGAAAAAGTGAAAGCAGATTCGGAATTGTCACGATTCTATTCAGGTTTTCGTCCTGATGTCCTTCTTGTTTGCCCATAAAGATTCCCTCCTTCAGTTTTTGCACTTTATCATCTATATTCCCATTATACTCCTTCTATCTTACTTTGGAAATGATTTATGCATGCCAATATGAAGAAAGATAAGAATAAGAAGAAAAACAGCCGATAACCTATGCCCCTTTTGCACATATATCACGCCGCTCATCGTTACAAGAAGCATATCTAATGTGAGCAGTCCATTTAAAACAGTACATTTCAGGCGTCTGCCTGTTTGCTTTCCCTTATTCAGATTCCTCCACCACGATATATTTGCCAGATTGTGCAGGAAAAATAAAATAAGAAAACCGCCACCAAACACGATATGCATTATTTTCCCCGTCATTCTGGCTCCCATTAATATTACGAGCAAAATTAACATCAAGATATCAATCACTAGTTTGTATTTTTTTCTGTTTTTCATATGCACCTCTTTTATATGTTAGTTTTAACTAACTATAGCATATTTTGAAAATGATTACCATTATGTTTTTGAATAAATACATTTTTTTCATTATAAAAGACCTCAAGATTCTATTCCTAAAGAATCTCAAGGTCTTTCCTATCTTATCTCTTTATCTTCCAACCTGTACTGTATACTCACAAGTTGCTAGTTCCGGAGAAGTTGCACGAATTGTAACCGTTCCTTCTTCTTCTGCAGACTGTACAAGAGCAAGTATCAGACCGGAAAACGCATGTCTTGAGGACGCTTTATCATTCTCTCTGCATCCCGGGTCTCCGTTACCGAGTCCGAGCAGTTTTCCTGCACCACTCACTTCAAACGTCACATTATTTTCCGCATTCGGCACTACGATACCGTTCTCATCTACGATAGAAACTTTCACACAAGCGACATCTCTTCCGTCTGCTTCGATTGTCGTTCTATCCGCTTCCATGCAAATCGCAGCGGCTCTTCCCGCAGTTCTCTGCACGTCTTCTGCCACAACTTCACCGTTTCTGTATCCGACTGCTTTCAGTTCTCCCGGATGATACGGAACTTCGAACTGTACCCAGTCTTCTTCCAGAGGCTTTCTTCCCAGAGATTCACCGTTCAGAATCAGTTCTGCCTCTTCACAGTTTGTATAAAGCCGGATGACTTTGACTTCTCCTTCTTTTTCCCATGTCCAATGTGGCATGATATGAATAAGAGGAGTCTCTTTCATGCGCGCCTCATAATAGAAGCAATCGTCTTTCGGGAATCCACATGTATCCATGATACCGAAGTTTGAACATACCTGATACTGTTTCAGCGGCGTCGGTTCCCCTCTATAGTCAAATCCTGTCCAGATGAAGAATCCTCCGGTTTTTGGATTCTCTTTATAGAAATTCCATGTCTGCCATGGTCTTGCAGTTCCTCCAGCGTTCGGTCCGCCTTCTCCGCCCATCATGACATAGCGTGTTCCGTAGCTTGAACAGTGTCCGCGTTCTTTATTATCTTCGTAAATGCCTCTTGTCGTATACCAGGAAGCGCTTTCCGTACTCAGGAACTTCATATCCGGGTAATTCTCGGATAAGTTCTTAATCTGATTGTTGTTTAACGAAGACTCCGCATAGTTCATACCGAATACGTCATAGATTTCCAATCCGTATTTTGCCGCCATCTCTCCTGTCAAAAATGCTTCCGCAGATAAGAACAGCTTGCTGTCATCCAGAGATTTTGCAAATGGAATCATCTTATCTAAGATGCGAAGCGCCTGATAGCTTCCTGCAAAAATCTCCTCATTTGACATGCTCCATGCAAAAACAGACGGATGGTTTCTGGAGCTCTTAATCAATTCCTCCAAATCTTCCATACGATGTTTGCTTGTCTCGATGATACGGTTTTCGTTAATCACAAGGATTCCCATTCTATCGCACGCATCCAGAAGTTCCAACGTTGCCGGATTATGAGAAGAACGGAAAGCGTTGAAACCGACATCTCTCATTTTCTTCATCTTATAGTTCTGGATTGCATCCGGAATTGCAGCGCCTACGCCAACAAAATCCTGATGGAAGCATGTTCCGTAAAGCGGTGTCTGCTCTCCGTTTAAGAGAAGTCCGTCTTTTGTATATTCGATACTTCTGATTCCGAATGTTGTCTCGTAATTATCTACTAACGTATCCCCTTCAAAGATTTCCGTAACTGCTGTGTAAAGATACGGATTGGAGCAATCCCACAGAAGCGCATCTTTGATTTCCATCTGAGATTTGCTTGTATTTTTTCCATATACCGGAAGAGAACCCTCTGCCTCTGCCTGTCCGATTTCTTTTCCATCCGGGTCTACGATTGTCGTGCAGACACGATAGTCTGCTTCTTTGAATCTCTCATTGCATACTGTTGTCTCGATATCAAGAACTGCGCCGTTTCCTTTCACAGTCGGTTTTACGAATACGCCCCAACGGTCTACATGAATATCATTGTATGTAGTCAACCATGTATGTCGGTAAATACCTCCACCTTCATACCACCAGCCTTCACTTCCGTTTGTCGTGTCACAGCGCACAAGGATAACGTTATCTCCTTCGTCTTCCCCGTATTTTGTCAATTCTGTCACATCAAACTGGAATCCGGTATATCCAGAATAATGGTCTCCGATAAAACATCCGTTATACCAGAAGGAAGCATTTCTCATCACACCGTCAAATTCTAATACGACGCGTTTTCCAAGCGTACTTTTCGGAACCTGGAATACTTTTCTGTAATAAGCAATTCCATCCGGAATATAGCCCTGCGCCCAGTTTGTCGCCTCATCTGTCACACCGATTTCCACGCGGAAATCATGCGGCAGGTCTACTTTCTTCCAATGCTTCGCAGATTTTGCCTTCTCCGGAAGATTTCCCATCAGCATGTTTGCAGCATCCACATCTCCTTTTGCATCATCCCCTGCCGGAAGGATATCCTGAAGCGCACGAATCATATTCGCCGCTCCGGCAAACGGTTCGAAACTCTCATCGTCTACCGCATTGCTCACACCGGCTACGATACCGCTTTTTGCATATGTCTTCGGTAATGGTCCGATTTCATCGATGATATATGTCCAGTTCTTATCGAAATTTTGCTTCTGTCTCATAGTAGACCTCCTATTCTGCGTTCTGTCTTCTTCTTACTTTTAATTCTTCTACGATTCTCTCATGTTCTTTATCTGTAAACTTGTTAAATAACATTGGTACAATGGAAATTGCTCCGATTACCGCACAGAATAATGTGAATGCTCCATGAAGCATCATCTGTGTCTCACTTGTCACATGATTCGGCACATAGTTTGCAACTTCAAGTACAATTCCCGTTACACCGGCGCTTAACGCCATACCGATTTTGGCTGTCAATGTCTGTGTAGAACTAATCAAACCTTCCTGACGGTTTCCAAATTTCCATTCCGCATATTCAATCGTATTCGTAAGCATTGTTGCTGATACTACAGAAGAAATTCCAAGCGGAATACTTGTAAGCGCATACAAGAACATCGTAAGCGGCACATTGCTAAATCCTGCAAAGAAGAACACAACGTCCACAACAATACCGAAAATCTTTGTTCCAATAAACACTGTTTTTGAATCGAATCTCTTTGTAAATGTCGGTGCTATAATCAGACCGAGAATCATTCCCGGAAGGAACAACAAGCTGAAAATCGGAATTAAACTCTCAGAACCTACACAGTCTTTTACATAGTAGATAACCATTCCCTGTTTTAACATTGTTCCGATATTTCCAAGCAGACCGCAGCAAAGAAGTAACAATAACGGTCTGTTCTGTGCAATCGCTCTCACAGAACTTTTCAATGTAATCTTCTGATTCGGCACTGGCTCTACATGCTCTCTGATATTCGCAAAACCAATCAGATAGAATCCTGCTCCTACGAGTCCGACAACAAGCGCAGTCAGCATGTAACCCTTCTGTTTGTCTCCCTGACCCAAAGCATTAATCAGTGGAATCGCAATCACACCAAGCACTGTTGTTGCAATTGTAGTAGACATACGTGAAAAACTAATGATTCTGGAACGCTTCTGTACATCAGAAGACATTGCTGCCGGCATGGTCCAATATGGAACGTCTACCGCTGTAAACGCCATACTCATCATCACGTATGTAATGGCAGCATATACAACTTTCAAAGTCGGGCTCAAATCCGGTGAACTAAAGTTCAAAACTAAAAAGATAACGATTACCGGTGACATAAACAACAGCCAAGGTCTGTATCTTCCCCATCTCGTTCTTGTATGGTCAGCGATGCTTCCCATCATAGGGTCGTTGATACCGTCCCAGACTCTTGTAAGCAACATAATAATACTTGCAGCTCCTGCAGAAATTCCGAAAATATCTGTGTAGAACACAAGCATATAACTGCTCCAAAGTCCAAATATCAGGTTTTGTCCGAAACCGGCGATTGCGTGGCCGAACATTTCTCTTCCTTTCACTTCCCCAGCCACAACCTGTGACATATTCACAGCTTTTCTTGATTTTTTCATTTTTCTCCTCCTACGTGTAGTTCATTTCCTGTTATTTATAACAATACACGAAAAAGAAGCTTTTTTCATCGACCTAAACAAGACATATTGTACATATCATTATCATTTTCAAGCATTCTCATCATGCAGTTTTCTATACTCGCCCGGAATCACTCCGAATTCTTTCCTAAATAATTCATAAAAATGGCTTGTATTCTTCACATTCAATTGCTTCATGATAGATGAAACACTTATATCACTCTCAAGAAGCAATTCTTTCGCCTTTTTCAACAAAATTTTCTGTCCATAGTGCGTCAGCGTAAGCCCTGTAAATTTCTTAACGATTTTATTCAGATAGTCTCCGCTATAGTTCAGTTCCTCCGCTAATTCCTGCCGCGAATATTTCCCCGGATTCTGCTCAATCAAAAACTGAATTTTCTCAAATATCTGTTCTTCCACCGATGAATCCAACGTAATATGTTGAATCTGATAGAGGTCTTTGTTCTGCATCATCCCAAACATTCTTTCCACAAGCCCGTTAAAAATATGAAGATATCCAGGCGCCATCTCCGTCAGTTCCAAAGTCATCCGCTCAAACATATCAAAAGTCATCTTAATCGCCTCTTTCGCTTTTGCCGAAATGTAAAGATAATCTTTCTTCGAAAAAGATTTTTCTCCCATACTCGACATAAGGAAGCGATAAATGGAGCCTCCTTTCTTCCCAGGCGTCTCCAGCAATTCCTGAATATACTCTTTCGAAAGACACAGATACACCACGAAGAAATCTTCGCCGGAAATCTCCCGATGCTTTGTATTCCGATTGATAAAGCATCCCTCGCCTTTTTTATAGACGTAAGTGCTGTTTTCTATCTGCTGCTCTACCGAACCTTCCAGAACGTACATCAACTCATAATAGTCATGCTGGTGTATCTTGATACCCCATTCCTCTGGAAACAGCATCTTCCCATCGACCGTTTTCCCTTCCCCTTCCTGCTTCGCCATAAGCTTCTTCCCATCTATGATACCCCCGAAACTGATATTCTGTTTCTCTTCATACTGTCCGCCGGACATCACATTCAGTGCAAACGGAACTTGCATTGACCTCATATGGTCTGTTCTGGATATTTCCAATCTTTCCTCTTTCCCTTTATTCGTCAAAATCCGAATTTCATCATTTAATGCATACCATGGAAATATAAACATATCGAATTTCCTCTCTATTTTCGTTCTAACATGATTTGATTTTTATACATATTCTCCATCTTATACTGAATCGAATAAAAACACAAGGGCTTTGCATTTTCTTTTGTCTGATTAAAAACCATTTAGAATATCAGGACATAAAAATAGCCGGATGATTCTCATATTCATCCTCTTCTGCTTCCATATATTCACCAGCAGTAGGTAATAAATTAAAATCTAATGATAAAATACAGTATTTACGATAACTTATAAGATTTCTCTCCAACTGCAAAAACCCCTTGAAAATGCCCATTTTCCGAGCTTTTCAAGGGGTTTAACTTACATTTTAACATTCGAAATTAGTTTCCCATGCGACTGTTGCTAACCTCAGCTTCGCCTTTCAGGCTCGCTTTGCTAAGCAACGCTGCATAGCTTCCAACTACAGTTCATCTGCGTCCTCCGGACTTGATTCACTTAGTTTCCAGCCATCTGAGCTGCTACTTCAGCCGCGAAGTCTTCGTTTTTCTTCTCAAGACCTTCACCTGTCTCGAAACGAACGAATCTCTTAACTGTTACGTTAGCGCCGTTTTCTTTCGCAACTTTTTCTACGTATTTAGCAACTGTTAAATCGCTGTCCTGAACGTAAACCTGGTCTAATAAGCAGATTTCTTTTAATTCTTTGTTGAGACGTCCAATAATCATTTTCTCGATGATATTGTCCGGTTTCTCTGGGTTCTCTTTCTTAGCCTGAGCTAATAAGATTTCTTTCTCATGCTCTAAGTAGTCAGCAGCTACTTCATCACGAGAAACGTATTTTGGAGACATAGCTGCAACCTGCATAGCTACGTTCTTAAGGCAAACTTTGATTTCATCATTGATTACATCTGTATCAGCCTCGATTAAGACACCGATTCTTCCGCCACCATGGATGTAAGATACTACACAACCATCAGTAACAACTTTTTCAAATCTTCTGATTCCTAAGTTTTCTCCGATTACAGAGATTTTCTCTGTGAGAACGTCTTTTACTGTCTTAGAGTTATCTGCAAGCCATGCTTCTGCCATGAAAGCATCCATATCAGCTGCTTCTGTAGCTGCTGCCTGCTCAGCAACTTCTGCTACATATGCCTGGAAATCAGCATTCTTAGCAACGAAGTCTGTCTCTGAGTTAACTTCTACGATAGCTGCAACCTTGTCATCTTTTACAACTGTTTTAACAAGACCTTCAGCAGCGATTCTTCCAGCCTTTTTCTCAGCTTTAGCCTGACCGTTCTTTCTTAAGTATTCGATTGCTTCATCCATGTTACCATTTGTTTCATTAAGAGCTTTTTTACAGTCCATCATTCCTGCGCCTGTCATTTCTCTTAACTCTTTTACCATACCTGCTGTAATTGCCATGATTATTCCTCCACTGCTTCTACTGCTTCTTCAGCAACTTCTTCGTATACTTCCTCACCTGTTGTACCCTGGTTAGCTTCGATAACAGCATCTGCCATCTTAGCAACGATTAATTTAACCGCTCTGATAGCATCGTCGTTACCTGGAATTACGTAATCTAACTCTTCTGGGTCACAGTTTGTATCAGCAATACCGATTAATGGAATTCCAAGTGTATGTGCTTCCTGTACACAGATTCTTTCTTTCTTAGGGTCTACTACGAAAATAGCGTCCGGAGCTTTCTTCATATCTTTGATTCCGCCTAAGTTTTTCTCAAGTTTTTCCCATTCTTTTTTGATTGCGATAACTTCTTTCTTAGGTAAAACATCAAATGTTCCGTCTTCTGCCATTCTCTCGATATCTTTTAAGCGGGCAATTCTGCTCTGGATAGTCTTGAAGTTTGTAAGCATTCCACCTAACCATCTCTCGTTAACGTAGAACATTCCACATCTCTCTGCTTCTGTTTTGATAGCATCCTGAGCCTGTTTCTTTGTTCCTACAAAAAGGATTGTTCCACCTTCTGCTGCGATGTCAGAGATTGCTTTGTAAGCTTCGTCTACTTTTCCTACAGATTTCTGTAAGTCGATGATGTAGATACCATTTCTCTCTGTGTAAATGTAAGGAGCCATCTTAGGGTTCCATCTTCTTGTCTGATGTCCAAAGTGAACACCTGCTTCTAAAAGCTGTTTCATTGAAATAACGCTCATTTTTAAATCCTCCATTTGGTTTTTTACTTCCGTATGCTTCTACTCCCCAAAACCGTCTGCGTTTTACGGCACCATTGAGGCTCACCACATACGTGTTTTTTTGCAACATGAATATTATAGCATAGGAAATCTGCAGAAGCAAGCCTTTTTCCTTGACAGGCTCTTAAATTTCCATCGATTTCCTACTATTTTTTTCTGAAAATATAATATAATATCTATCCAAATTACCGGTCGGAACAGAATTTAAAAAACTTTAAGGGAGGATTTGACTCATATGAGTCAAATCCTCCCTTGTTTGAAAGCTTTCTTATTACCAATATCTACGAATTGCAAGAATTGATTTGTAAGTAGCTGAACTTACCTTGATTCCTCCCTTTGGATATGGGTCCGGATTGGATGCATGTACAATCTCTCCATTGCCAATGTAAATCGCAACGTGTCCGCTATAACAGATTACATCTCCCGGCAGAGCATTCGAGATTCCTCCGCTGACAGCTTTTCCTCCGCTTCTCTGTGCGCTGGATGTTCTAGGAAGTCCTGAAATTCCACAAAGCGCATGAATCTGTTTTGTAAATCCGGAACAGTCGATACCGTCTGTCAGACTGTTTCCGCCATATTTGTATGGATTTCCAACATATTTTAATCCTGTGCTAGCAATCTGCTGTCCCTTCGAAGTATTGGACGGCTTATCCGGCTTCTCAGATGGTTTCTCCGGTTTGTTATCATCCTCTGACGGCTTGCTCGGCTTATTCGGTTTACTTGGTTTGTTTGGTTTTGTATCATTATTTCCTTCGTTTCCTGAAGGCTTGTTCGGCTTACTCGGTTTCTCAGACGGTTTACTGCTGCCTTCATTCTTACCGTCCTCGGAATCACCTTTATTCGAAGAGCTGCTGTTAGAGTTCCCTTTTGACTCTTCGATTTGTTCTTTCTCAATCTGTTTTGACTCTTCTTCGATTCGTCTTGCTTCTTCCTCCGCCTGCTTCTGCGCTTCTGCAAGCTGTACGTCAAAGTCTGCCATCTGGCTTCTCATTGTAGACAGTGTGGATTGCAGGCTTTTCTCTTCAGCAGAATATACGTCAGCCAACGCTTCCATCTGCTTCTTCTCTTCTTCTAATCCGCTTTTCAGCTGCGCAACCTGTTCTTTTACCTTCGCGTACTCTTCCAACTGTTCTCTGTCATATGTATGTACATTCTGGATATATTCCGCGCGGTTCAAGAGTTCTGTAAAACTTCCGGAACCAAGAAGCGCCGCAAGTTCGCTTCCTTCTCCTTTTTCATACATATATTTAATACGAATCATCATCTCTTCGTACTGCTTCTGCTCTTTCTTCTGTGCAACCTTCAAATCTTCATCTGCCTTTTGAATTGCGGCTTCCTGATTCCGAAGGTCACCTTTTAATATCTCGAACTCTGTAAGCAACTGTGTCAGCTGATTGCTTGTACTGTCAATCGCCTGCTGCGTCTGTGCCTTTTCCTGCTTAATCGCATCGATATCCGGCGCTGCTGAAACCGGCATAACAACCAAGGAACCTGTAATTGCTGCTACCACAATTGTCTTCCCAATTCTATTCATTGAATCTTTCCTCCTAATCAATTGATAACGATTTATTAAATAAGATTTAAAAAATTCGTAATATATCTACACATCTTTATATATACTACATTTTGCGGTCTCTTGCAATACTTTCCTCAAAAATATTCCTCTATTTTGCAAAAATGGAAGCGGTTCCCCACTTCCATTTTCAACACATCTATCTTTCATTTCCCATAAAAAATACTGCCAGAACTCCAGGTCCTGTATGGCTTCCGATAACAGAGCCGATTCCATGAATGATAACCTGTTTGATTCCAAACCGTTCCTCTAGAAGAGATTTCAAATACAAAGCATCTTCCTCACAATCTCCATGGGTAATCATGCAGACACTGTTGTCGTAATCTCCCATCTGCTTTTCCATCCGGTCTACCAAATTGACGATGGATTTCTTACGGCCTCTTTCCTTCCCGATTACCATAAGTTTCCCTTCATTGTCCATATGGATAATCGGCTTAATCTTCACCATCGTTCCGAGAACTGCAGTCGCCTTGGATACGCGTCCTCCACGATGTAAATGGAACAAATCATCCACCGTCACATTATGGCAGATGTGAAGCTTATTTTCTTCCACCCAGGCTGCAATCTCTTCCAAAGACTTCCCCTGTTCCTTCAACTCAAGCGCCTTATATAGAAGCAATCCTTCTCCCATGGACGCGCACAAGCTATCAATCACAACCACTCTTGCCCCCGGATAGTCCTCCATCAATTCTTCTCCTGCAATTCTGCAGCTATTGTACGTTCCGCTAAGTCCGGATGAGAATGCAATGTGAAGAATGTCCTTTCCTTCTTTCACAATCTCCTCGAAGACTGCGCGCGCTTCCTCAGGATTCACCTGCGATGTCGTAGGAAGAGAACCGTTTCTGATTTTATCGAAAAATTCTTTTCCTGACAAACCATCCATATCCTGGTAAGTCACACCATCAAGTATATAGGATAAAGCCAATACAGTAACGCCTTTTTCTTCTAAAAAGTCTTTTGGCAAATCTACTGTGCTATCTGTTGTTATCACAAATTCTTTCACTTTCTGTACCTCCTCGCAAGTCTACATTTATGCACATTCTACTCCTTTTCCGTACAAAAAGCAATTCCTCCGACTAATTTAATTTGATATTCAGATAATTTCTTCCGGACAACGTCTTATTACATGCAAGCGCTAAAATAACAATGACGCATCCTGCTAAAAATCCCACCCAGTTAAACGCCGCCGTCAATACGAGTAAAATCAATCGCATGAATTTCAACGCATATCCAAGTTCAAAGTTTGGCTGCGTATAGTTGGCAACCGCAACAAATGCCATATACAGCATGACCTCACTATTGAACCATCCGGATTTTACCGCGAATTCTCCCATCACAATACCGGCAATCACACTAAGCGGAGTGCTCAACATACTCGGCGTGTTCATGGCAGCTAACCGCAGCCCATCGATGGACAACTCCAGGATAAGCAACTGATAGATAAGAGGAATATTCTGGACATCCTGAATCAGCACAAACTCAAAAGGCTTCGGAAGCCACTGCGGATTTAGCATAAACAGCAAAAATAGCGGAGTTGCGAATACCGTTGCAATCGTAATCAACGCTCTGGAAAACTTCAGATAGACGTTTGTCACCGTCGGAAAGTAATAGTCATTCGCCTCCTCAATCATATCGAAAATCGAAGTCGGAAGTATCATTGCCGACGGAGAATTATCTACCAGAATGACGATTTTCCCTTCCAGCAGGCACGCTGCCGCCGTATCGGGGCGTTCTGTAAACTTGAATTTTGGAAACGGATTGAACCATTTTCTCTTAAATAACTCCTCTGCCAGACTCTGCTGATTCATCCGCAAGTCCCCCACATCGATGGCATTTAGTTTATTCGTAACGTTTCTCAAAAGTTCCTGGTCCACCCGGTCAGACATATAGGCAATCACAACGTCCGAGCGGGAACTCGTTCCAATATCCATCATCTGCATGACAAGATGCGGGTCGCGGATTCTTCTTCTCATCAACGCCGTATTGAATACTACCGTCTCCACGAATCCATCTCTGGAGCCGCGGAGAGACTTATCCTTATCCGGCTCTTCCACACTTCTCGCCGGATAGGTGCGGCAATCCACTGCAATACAAGCCGTATACCCTTCGATAAAAAAGCAGGATACTCCGGACAGAACATTGCGAAGTATCTGGTCAAAATCTCCCAAAATATCGACCTCCACATACGGAATAAACCTTTGCGAAAATGTGGTTGCATCCTCCGGCATATCATACGGGTTAATTCCCATCATGGAAGTCATCAGCTTCTGCATCGTGTCATCCTTCGTAAACCCATCAATAAAATAGAAGGAACTCTTCTTCCCTCCGATTTCAATATCTCTTCGAATGATATCAAAACTCTCATCTACCGGAAGAATCCGGTTCATATATGTGACATTCTGTTCCAAAGAACTCATCACCGTTCTTGTCGTAATCTTCTCTACCATACTTTTCCTCCACGAATCATTCTCTGATTAGCGTTGCCATTTTCGGAAAAGCTATACAAAAAGGATGACCGGTAAATTCCAGCCATCCTATAGCATTTAAAATCTTTCTATGCGTTTGTCGTACTTCCAAGTCCGCCGTTTCTCACAGTCTGCACATCATCATCCATCGTGATTCCATATTCCACAAAAATTCCCTGCATGAATCCGGTTCCGGCAGCAAGTTCCACCGTCTTTCCCTCATTGGTATCATTCGTAATTTTTGCGAAAATATGTCCTTCATTGTCAGAATAAAAATAATCGCTGTCGATAATTCCTACTGTGTTATTCAATTGCAGGCGATATTTGAAACCGAGTCCACTTCGCGGATAACATTTGAGCACCCAGTTTTCTTCCATCTCTACCCGGATTCCCGTCGGAATCTTCACCGTTTTCCCAGGCTCAATCACGAAATCTACCGGTGCATAAAAATCATATCCAGCCGACCCGGACGTCGCCCGTTTCGGAAGCTTGATTCCATCATAAATCTTCTGAAGTTCTTCCTCTTTGATATCTCCAAACGTGTCTCTCCAGCCTTCTTGAAACTGTTCCAAACTTACTTTATGAAATTTCGCTATTCTTTTCATCTTGTTTTCCTGTTAAAACCCTCAAAATCTCCCGCTTCCTATGCATGAAGCACAACATTTCCAGATTTCAACGTCTCCTTTACATCTATTACTCTTTGGTTTGAGCTTCCTTTCCAATGAAGGCTTGCATCCTTCTTATCACATTCAAATTCTCCATCTACAAGAACGTCCACATACTGCATCAGTTCCATCCTTCGAACTTCCTCCCACAGGGAGCCGGTATACAGCCAGATTGTTTTCCCCGGAAACTTCTCTTTGATTTCTTTCGCAAGCTCTGTCACTTCATATGCATTGTTAATATGAAGCGGGTCGCCTCCGCTGAACGTGATACCGCTAATATAACTCTTGCCAAGTTCTTCAAAAATTTCTTCTTTCGCAGCCTCATCAAATTCCAGACCGCCGTTCGGGTCCCATGTCACCGGATTGTGACATTCTTTACAACAATGATTGCATCCGGATACCCAGAGCACGACGCGAAGCCCGTCACCATTTAGCATATCATCTTTTGTAATATTATGGTATCGCATCTTACATACTCTTCCTTTCTGCGATTTCAGCCATTTTTGCATCGTTCAGACGCGTATCGCCTTTCACGCGGGAATAAGACAGATATCCGTTCATACGGTCAATCTTCGTCAAGTTCTTACTTCCGCATTTCGGACAGACATCCATGGAAAGTTCTTCGTGTCCGCAGTCATCACAGTATGCCAACGACAGATTGACTCCTTCATAGAAGCCCATATCCATCGCACGACGCACAAGCGACTTGATGGCTTCCACGTTATAGTTAATCGGATATTTGACATACTGAATCTTTCCGCCATTGCACAAATCCCAGAATCGCGCCTCCAAATCCTGTTTCTCAATCGGAGTCAAATCTTCTGTCACATGACAATGGAAGCTGTTGCTTACATATTCTCTGTCGGAAACGTTCTCTACAATTCCATATTTCTTGCGGAACTGCTGCACCTGAACGCCGCATAAGTTCTCAGCCGGTGTTCCGTAAATTGCATACAAGTGTCCGTCTTCTTTCTTGAACTCATTAACTTTCTTGTTGATATATTCCAAAGTCTTAAGGGCAAATTCCCCGTCTTCTACGAGAGATTTCTTATTGTGAAGCTGCTGCAATTCGTTCAGCGCAGTAATACCGAAAGATGCTGTCGCAGACTTCAAAAGCGGTTTAATCTTATCGTAAAGTCCGAGATGTCCACCATAGAATCCTCCCTCACAATATGCAAGAGGGTTCGTGGAAGCTTTCATCTCGCCCAAATATTCATAAGTGCGGATATGAAGCTGACGAATCAATTCCAGATAATAGTCCAACACTTCAAAGAAATCCCGGTTCTCCTGTTTTGCCTTCGCATAAATCATCGGCAAATGAAGGCTTACCGCACCGATGTTGAATCTTCCTACGAAGACCGGTTTATCATGTTCATCTGCCGGGTTCATTCCGCCTCTCTCATACCAAGGAGACAAAAACGCCCTGCATCCCATCGGACTGATAATCGCGCCATACTGTTTGTACATGCTTGCCACATATCCTTTTCCGGTCAGACTCAGCCAATCCGGATACATCGTCTTTCTGGAACAGTCGATTCCCGCTTCAAATACGTCCTCCAATGGTTTCCCCGGTCCATGGAGATTCTCATCATACAAAAATACAATCTTCGGGAATAATACAGGTTTCTTGTGATCTTCTTTTCCCTGGCCGTTTTTCCGCACTTCCAGCATCTTGATTGTCGCTAATTTCCCGTATTTGCTTGTATTCGTTCCGGAAGTCACCGTAATAAACGGATAATCTCCGCGGCTGGATGATACGGAATTGAATTTATATTCCCATCCCTGGAATCCCTGCTCCATCTCCTTTTCTAAGTCCTTCCAGGCAATCTCCTCCGCCTTCGCTTCCGAAAGACCAAGACTTCTATATTTTTCCAAATGAATTTTATGTGATTTTTCTGCATAAGGTTCCAGAATATCATCCACGCTTGGCACTGTAAATCCACCGTACTGCTGGCTTGCCGCGCTCAAGACAATATCTCCGATAACATCAAATGCTACGTCCAATGTCTTCGGCTCATTGTACCAGAGATTTCCCATCTCGAATCCACCGCTCAATACGTTTTTCACGTCGAAAAGACAACAGTTCATCGTATCTCTTCTCGCTGACATATCATGAATATAAATATACCCTTCGCGAATCGCCTGTATCTCCTCCACTGTCAGGAAAAATTTCTTATACAGTTCCTTATTCAGCTCATTAAAAATCAAGCTTCTCTTTGTAGAGACAAGCGCGCTGTCCGTATTACTGTTCTCCTTGTCCCCTATGTACATGATGGACTGGCTTTTCTTGTAAACCTCGTCCAGCATCTGTACGAAGTCCTGTTTGTAATTTCGATAGTCTCTGTAACTTTTGGCAACCATCGGATTCACTTTCTCAAGCGCGCCCTCCACCACGTTATGCATCTGTGCAATCTGAATCTCTTTCACGCCCATATTCTTCACTGCATCTTCTACAAACTTACAAATATATTCCAGTTCTTCATCCGTAAACTTAATCAAGGCGCGGTATGCGGACTTGTTCACTGCAATGACTACCTTCTGTACGTTAAAATCTTCTTTCGTTCCGTCTTTTTTTACTACTTTAATCATAAACGCTTTCCTTTCTGTCACATTCATCCAACCAAGAAATTCTTAGAACTTCCCACAAACAATATCTATATTTAGTATCTCTTTCTCATTCAGAGCACCATCTATAGTAACACCACTCTGTTTTTCAGTCAATATCCTATCACAGAAAATTTACACTAATCATTCTAACACGTTCATCCTCATTATACCAGTCCAAAAATAAAACAGGTCAGAAACGACCTGCTTTACCTTCCCTCTTTCCCCCATATAACGCGCTTTTGTTCTACCTTCTGTATGAATATTTTCTTTCTGACCGGAGAAATCAATATCATATCACGCCTTCCATTTATCACATAATCAATCTGAATCCGATCCAGAGACGGTGCCGCGGAAGAAAGCGGGTTATGTGTCTCCTTCATATTCACAATTCCTCGATACGGAATCCGGACTTTCCCATACACCGGCATGGTTACAAGAATATACTCCGGATATAGAATATATTTGATAAAAAACATCGGAAGAACCAATACGGTACAGATGACTGTCACCCCGAACATCAACCAATCCATCTTTCCTTTTTCTATCACATTCTGAATCCAGATTCCAAATTCCATCAAAAGTGTTCCTCCAAGAAGCAGACCAAGCCACCAGTCCATATGCGCCCGGTACACTTCCCCTTCCGCCGTCTTCTCGTATGCCCTGTAATCCCCCATCTGTTTTTCCAATTCTCGTCGTATCTTCCCGTCCTTCCAAAGATAGTATACAAGAGGCGCAAATGTGGCGATTAGAAATATCGGCATAAACAATACTCCCAGATTCCGCACAGTCACCGCGCAGAAAACCATATAGGCGAATCCGCACATCAGGAAGAAATTCATCATAACCAGCATCGGATAGATGGTAGTAAGACTTGTTTTCTCTTTCTCCTTCGCATATTGAGACATGGCGTTCGTTTTTACATAATAAATCACAATACCCATCATCCCCATCAGGAACAGAATCACGAAGAATAATAAAATCAGTTCTGATTTATCTCCCATCCGGTCCATTACGCCATCTGCTCCGAAATGCATGGAAATTTGCTCCGGTATCTGTTTCCAGAACAGAATTGGGAACACAATCGACAACACTCCGATTCCTATCGTAATCCTCGTCAAAATCTTTCCCAGATGTAATATTCTCTCTTCCTTTTCTTTCATAAGACATCCCTCACTATTTCACAAAAAATCCTGTCACCTGCATAGACGTATTAAAAGAAATCGTATATTGATTCTTCCCATTTTCATAGTTTGCCACAATAACCGCTGTGGCGAACTTTTCTCCCGTATCTGGTTCTTCTGTCCCTGTCACTGCTTCCTTCTCATACTTTTCGAATGCCCCTGCCTCTTCTATCACCGGGTCTATCGCTTGAAGCCAATCCTCTTTGGGCAACGCATTCTGCATCTTCGCATTGAATTTCTCCTCCCAAATTGCTTCCGTCTCCCCTTCATTCACCATATCAATAACCACTTTCGCTTCTTCCAATACCTTCTCCTTATCAAATTCTTCGGACAGCTTCGTCTTGGAACATCCTATCATACCAAGCGCCAACATCCCGACCATTATCATACATATCATTTTCTTCATCGCTCTTCCTCCTTGTATCGCTGATAAGTTTTATATCTGTGGAATGGTAATCACAACCCGATAATCATTTTCCTCTTCCTTCACTTCCATCTTTCCTTCATATTTTCCAAGTGCATTTCTTATATTTTCGAGACCAACCCCCATATGTCCTTCCTTTTTCCTCTCCACTCCTTTCGTATTCGTCATTTTTATAATGTGAAAATCATGAAACCGGTCTGCCCGGATTTCCACCCATTTTTTTGTTTCTGCTGTTGCCGCCGCCTCAATTGCATTGTCCAGAAGGTTTGAAAAAATCGTTGTGATATCAATATCCCGCATGGACTGCAAATCAATCGCCCCAATCTTCACCTCTACCTCCACACTTTCTTTCTCTGCCCTTCTTATCTTGTCGTTTAAAATAATGTTTAACATCCGGTTATCCGTATAATATTTCTGTCCCATTGTATTCAACATCTGATGCAAATCTTTTACATAAGCTTTTGCTTCCTTCTCTTCACTTCCGTAAAGCTCCTCGATTGCATGCAAATGATTCCGCATATCGTGAATTAGTTTTCTGGAACTCCGATATTTCTCCTCCAGTTCTTCATAGTAGCGAAACTGCATTTCACTTTTCTGTTCCAGAAGTTCCAAATCCTTTTCCAACTTCACTGCTCTTCCTACATTATAAAACAGATAAATAATATAGATGTTCAAGAACAACAGCGCTGCTGCATTTATCACAATCAATGCAGCTCCGTAAAACTGTATATAAATATTTCCCATGCTGATAAGACTATATAGGAAAAGAAAGCTAAATACCGGAAGCAAAAAAATCCCCCAATACTTCCTACTCGAAACCTCTCTGTTTTCTCCTCTCTTCACCAAGCTTGTCAATATCTTCGTCAGGAAAATCACCGCCAGACATTTCACCAGAATCGTCATGTTTCCTGCTCCATAAGTAAACACAATATTCCGTTTCATGTACCATTCCATTATCCCGGCAGATATCATCGACTGACAGCACCAGATACATATCATGTAGATTCCACAGTAACATAAGTACGTCTTTTGCTTACTGAAACACCTATATCCGACACATAATCCATATGCTAGAGGAATCACTATCGAAAAAAATCTGCTCCATACATACTGGTCCATGAAAAGCGAAACAAATACAATCAGCACATATCCTGCGAACGCCGCTATATTACAGCTCTTCTTCCCCGCAATTTCATGACTAATATGACTCATAAAATAATACAGTCCAACTGCCATAATGAAAATCTCCAGAATCCCGAATATCAGATTCAACCACATCGCTTCTCATCCTCTCAAATACATTCTGCTAAAAACTTATGAAGCTTCTCCCTGAATTCCACCGATTTTTTCTGTGACAGCGGAATTACATCCCCATTCATCATGAAAACATCATATCCTTTTACATTTTTTACATGAGACAGATTCACGCAAAAGCTCTTGTGCGGAACCGCAAAGCCATAAGGCTCCATTCGTTCTGACACTTCCGAAATGCTTCCTATCAACCAATATTCCCCGTCTGCCGTCTTCATAGATACATGACGTTCTTTATATTCCATGAAGTAGATTTCATCCAACGTCTTGACTGTCATTCCGTCTTTTAACGTAAAACGGATGGTTCTTGACTCTCTTTTTTCTTTATAATAAGAATCCGCCTCCTGCAATTGCCGATGAAGCTCCTCTCTTTTCACCGGTTTTAAGAGATACGCAAAAGCATGTACCGAAAACGCATAATTCACATAATCTGTATAACTCGTCACATAAATAATCTTTACATTCTTATCCCGTTCGCGAATCTGCTTCGCCGCCTCGATTCCATCGATACCTTGCATATCAATATCCAGAAAAATAATATCATAGGATTCACTTTTGGAAAGGAGTTCCTCTCCCGAATAGAAGCAATCGATGTCGCATTCCTTCCCGTAAGCTAAAATCTCACGTTTTATAGCCTCAACTTCCTGTTTTTCATCATCACAAACCGCTATCTTCCACATCTTTTTCCCCTCACATTTATTATGGTTTCATTATAAGCCGATGAAAATCTTTTGCAATATCTTTTGTCTAAGATACAGTTTTTCTACTATAAGATACAGAATTTGTCTTGCTATCTAGTTTTGAATACTATATAATAGACATGTCGAGGTGGTGATAACATGACAATAGATTCAAATGACATTTTAAACAGTATTTTATCCAGTCTTTCCCGGATTGACTATGTGCGCCCAGAAGACATTCCAAATATTGATTTGTATATGGACCAGATTACAACATTTATGGAAGCGCATTTAAGTTCCAGCAAACGTTACGAAGAAGACAAGATTCTTACAAAAACAATGATTAATAATTATTCCAAGAATCATCTGCTTCCCCCGTCCGAAAAGAAGAAGTATTCGAAGGAGCATGTGCTTCTCTTAATCTTCATTTATTATTTTAAAAATATTTTATCAATCAAAGACATCGAGACGTTACTTTCTCCTCTCACAGAAAAGTTCTTCCACACAGACTCTGCCACTCCGCTCACTTCTATTTACGAAGAGGTTTGCAGATTCGAGAAGAGCCGTATCGAAGAATTGCAGGAAAATGTAAAAGAAATGTATCAGAGCTCTCTTCATTCTTTTGAAAACGCTAATGAGGAAGACCAGAACTTCCTTCAGCTTTTTATGTTTATCTGTTCATTAAGCTTCGATGTGTATGTCAAGAAGCAGATGATTGAAAAGATGATTGACCTTCTCCCGGAGCCGGAGAAGAAAAAGAAATCTTAAACAAAAGGCTTCATAAGGTAATCTCTTGATTCTATCATTTTAAAAAGGTGTTAGCTCTCCATTGAACTAACACCTCTTCTTTACTCTTCATTCAGTCTGTTAAATACCAAATCGTATCCGTCGTTTCCATAATTCAACGAACGATTCACACGACTAATCGTGGCAGTCGATGCGCCTGTCTTCTCCGCAATCTCAAGATACGTCTTCTGTTCTCTCAACATCTTCGCAACCTCAAATCTCTGCGATAAAGACAGCAATTCATTGATAGTACAAATATCCTCAAAAAATGTATAACATTCTTCCTTATCCTTTAAACTTAAAATCGCATCGAACAGATAGTCAACAGCCTCTGTCTTAATCTTCTTACTCATAACTTCTATCTCCTGCTCTTATTTTCATTATAGCTTTATTACGTCTGTATTTTAACACACTAAATCTTTAAAGTCTACATCTTTTTCTAACGTTTTAAATGTTTGAGTAATTTTTCACAAGAAGTTGTCACTACCAATTCCTCCGGAAACTCTGTTTCTTTCAACACATCGTACACATTTCGAAAGTTTCCAAGCTCCACATCCACATGGGAATCGCTTCCTGTTGTAATGTATACCCCATGTTCTTTGCAAAGGTTCAACAACTTCAACGTATTTTCTCTCGTATTCTCCCGGAATCCATCCGGTCTAAGGGATGAATTGTTTACCTCTAACAATGTTCCGGTTTCTTTTGCCATCTTTACTACCGCTTCATAGTCCACCGGGAATCTTCCGTCATCCGGATGACCGATAATGGAGACATACGGATTCTTCATCGCCTCGATATACGCTTTAGTATTTCCTTCGATTCCGCGACTCTCTCCGTAACAAGGTCCATGAATACTTGCAATCGCAATATCCATCTGTTTTAGCAAATGCTCCGGCAAATCAACCGTTCCGTCTTCATCCATAATATTCAGTTCCACTCCAAACATCAGCTTCATTCCATACAATTCCCTCGGAAGAATCCCAAAATTCGAAAAATAAAACCTTCCACAAGACTCCGGCATGGTCGGCGCATGTTCTGTAATCGCAAGCGCTTCAAGTCCTGCTTCCGCCCCTGCCTTCGCCATCTCCCTGATTGTGCTGTAAGCATGTCCGCTTGCAATCGTATGGGAATGTGTATCTGCCATAATTTTCATGTTATCACGCTCCTCGTCAAATTCAGTCTTTTAATCAATATTATAGATGAAAATATCTTCAAATACAAATATCATTTGACAATCACTTGACAAAGAAAACGGGACTTCCCCATTCCTTATCCGGCAAAGTCCCGCTTTGTTTTATTCCACTTTATTTTGCTGCCTCTTCTGCAAATTCTGTCGTTACCAAGTCTTCATATGTGGTACGTTTTGTCAATTCTCCCGCATCATCAAGAATATCCTGCAAGAGTTCAAAACTCTCTTTCTCAAAGATAAGGTTCTCTTTCCATGTCTCCTGCTCATAATATCTCGTCACGATTGTCGTAATCGTCTCAAGACTCGATTCTTCAAATTGTGGTTTTATCACTTCTGCAATTTCTTCCGGCGTATGTGTTTGCACATAATCCATTCCCTTTTGAAGCGCATTCGTAAATCCCTGCAGCGCCTCTTTATTTTCCTCTATATAACTCTTCTTCGCGGAAAACGCCGTATACGGAACATAACCGCTGTCCGTTCCGAGGGACGCCACTACATGACCTTTACCGGCTTCCTCAAGCGTTGTCGCTCCTGGTTCGAATTCAACGCTGTTATATAAGATACTACACCCAGATGATGCAATATATTATAGAAGAAACAGCCCCAATCCACACCGGAAAGGGGATTTGTTATTATAAACTATTCATCCAACGCTGATCTGCTTTGCACGTCTCTACGCCATAAGAACCATCAATTTTCCCTTTGTAAAAACCTTTGTCCCTCAAAAACTTCTGCTTAGCAATGACGTGCTGCTTTCCAATATAGCCGTCAATTTTACCCTTGTAATAGTTTTTCGCTTTCAAGTCTTTCTGTTCTGCTCTAGCCATATCGGAACCGCTCGCTTTTCCGGATGTCCATCTGACACAGCCGCCTTTCTCGAGAGCATAACAGTATTTCTTATTTACCGCCGGCTGTCCGGAAACAATTGCATCTTGTTTCGTTCCGTAAATCTGCTGTTTTCTTCTCGTGGTTCTCGGTCCGTGCGAACCATCAACATTGATTTTATTGCTTGTCGGTTTACTTGGCTTACTTGGTTTTTCCGGAGCTTGTGGCTTAACCGGAACTGTAGCTTGTCCGAGATAACCACGAATCAGGTTTAGGAATCTTTCCCATCCTAAGTCTAATGTTTTATGCGGACAATACTTTCCGGAGAAGTCCTGATGCTTCTTAACCTTATCAATGCCCCATCCATGTTCTTTCAGTTTGCAAGCAATATAGTATGCAGCATTCTTCTCTGCTTGTGCGAACTTCGCCGAGTCTCCGGTTGAATAACAGATCTCAACCGCATAGTAGTTTCTGTTTCCATTCCCGTTTCTTCCGTCTCCTGCATGAAATGCATTACGTTTTTCCGGGATACACTCCACAACTTGATAATCATCAACTGCAGCATGGAATGATACCGCATTGTTGTTCCGGATCATGTAAGATGCTTCTGACAGAGCAGATGCTTTGTTTGCCGTATTATGTACGCAAATTCCTTTCGGTGTCATTTTAAATGGACATTTCTTGCTGTACTTATTCTGCGGTACAAGCATTCTCGTTACTTTTAATGTCATTACCATTCCACCTCGCTTTCATCGATTTCAACATCTTCTCCGATACCGTCCAATGGATCCAGTTCTTCAAAAACGTCTTCGTTCTGACTTGCAAGTTCCTCATCATATTCCATTTCTTCAATCTCAAGTTTTAATTCTTCCATTTGAACTCCTTTCTTTTTTTTGCGCCGGCGCAAATTAAAAGAGGACGATTGCTCGCCCTCTCACTACTCTGCTTTATTTACTTGTTTCACAATCTGATTCACATATGTACTTAATCCTGCTACCAAGATACCTTGCACAATCGCCGTAAACACCGCCATAGCGATTTCTTGCGCCGTACCTAAAGGACAAGTGGCGACCACATAAATCGTTGCTAGAATGATGCCTACACAGCCTAGCACGATAGGAATAAACTTGTCTTTTACTGTCTGCGATTGTTTTAGTCCCATACCGACAAAATACAATACGATTGCTACCACTACCAGTTCCGGTTTAATATAATTCATAACCCGTTCCATATTCTGCCTCCTATCCTTTGATTGGAAGTTTCTTCACTTCTTCTAACAACTTTGTTACCATTCCATTTCCACCAAGCGCATGATATGCGTCATACATCTCCACAAAGTTTTCTAATCCATGCTTTGTGATGTATCCTCTCTCCATCCATTTCTCATGATATTCTATGAGCTGGACACGCAATAATAGCATCGTTCCTTTGCTGTTGGCGTCCCGGTCTCTCTTCTGTGTCTTGAGCATCCATACGATGTATCCCATAACCCCGGACATTACAATCGAGAAAACATCTTTGATAATCTCCTGCAATGGAACTCCCTCCTTTCTTAATTCGTCCCGTAAATCTCCATGCTTGCAAGTGATGTTTTCACCATCAGTTTGGTATCCGATACATAATAGACACTCGCGGATAAATCTCCAAAATCTGCCGGAGCAGAGATATGAATGCAATAATCCCGGCTTGTTACCTGTCTCAATAATTGCACCGGAATATTTTCGATGCGCTGCACCTGTCCCTCTACCTTCAAGACCAATGTAGCATACTTATATCCGCTTAAACTTTTACGCAAATTTACCGCACACCACTCCGCAATATTAATCGGTGATAACAACTGTTCGCATACGGAATTTGTGAGTTTCTGTACAAGATACCGTAACCCGTCATAGTTTAGAAATTTTTCTCTTGCAGCTTTGTCCGTTCGGAAGAATCTCTTTATAAATTCCGGCATACCCTCACCTGCCTATTGAAATAATCCGTCAATTTCCGAGTTTGTAATTGCCTGAACATTTGCATCAGATCCTGCTGGTCCCTGTGGACCCATTGGTCCAACATCTCCTTTTTCGCCTTTTAATCCCTGTGGCCCTTGCGGTCCTGTTTCTCCTCTTTCTCCTTTAGCTCCAGCCGGTCCCTGAATTCCCTGTTCTCCTTTTGCTCCTGCTGGTCCTGCAATTCCTTGTAATCCCTGCGGTCCTTGTGGCCCCGTTAATCCGGTGGCTCCTGATAAGTCAGTAATATAAGTATAAGATTCCGCTCCCTTTACATACAATTTTGCATTATCAGCATCCTGTACATTTCCAGTATCAATCATAACAAATTGACCTTGTTTTACTCCATCGGATGCAAATCCTTTATTCATTGCATCTACTGATTCATATGTTTTGGCAATCTTAAATGCTTCCCCAGCCGGTCCCTGTGGTCCTTGTATTCCTTGTGGACCTTGCGCACCTGCTGGACCCGCTGGACCTTGTGTTCCAGCTTCGCCTCTATCACCTTTAAATTCCCCACTTTTAATCGCTTCATCCAGTGATTTTCCTTTATACGTAACATCAGTAGAAGCTACCTTGTCAGTTTTCTTTCGAAACGCGCCATTTGCCCATTCCTGCATTTTTGTTTTAAATGTTCCAAGTCCTGTGAAATCTAAAAATTTTGCCATGTTCTTTCTTCTCCTTTATTACTGAAATAATCCATTGATTTCTTCTTCTGTGATAATTTCATTTCCTACTCCTGCTTCCAGTTCTCCAATTTCCTGTTCCACCGTTTTCCCATTCTTTAACTGTACGCTTTCTGCCATACAAAGTGGATAATCTCCATTGTTTTTGGTAGATAGGGTGTTGACAATTACAACACCGCCTTCAATGCTCTGTGCCATACTTCATTCCTCCTTATTTTGCCACTACTGTCGTATTCCCAAGCCCTGCATTTACGGATGCCCATACATCATAACTCTGGCTGTATCCTGACTTATTGGTATGTGAAAGCGTCTGCATTTTCTTAAATCCACCATCAAACCCTCCTACATTAAATGTCGGTGTTCCAAAAGAAGTCGGGATAACATACACGATTTTCTCGCCTGCACCGGCATTCACCGTAAAGGTACGGTTCTTATTCGATGCCAAAGAAGAACCTTCCAATGCAAGAATATCTTCATCTGTCAATTGCCCCTTATTCGTTTTTCCCCAGTATACTTTCGGCTGGAATGTAATAGCGGCAGTTCTTGACACCTGAGCATTTCTCTCATCCGTAACAGTTAAAACAATGTTGGTATTGGATTTCACGGTCTTTCCGGTGTAAGCTTTCTTACGTAACGTTTTCTCTAATGTTTCTTCTGCTTCTCCACCAAACTTAATCTTCTGTGTCTTTGCTTCTTTATTCAGCGTCCATGACACATCCGTTGCTACGACTGTAGCACCAATCTCATTCACGCTATTCGTAGCCGACATTGCTGTAATCGCAATCTTAGTATAAGACAAGTCATCAATCTTCTGCTTATACTCATTTGTAAAGTCATTACTTGACAGCCCTTTTCCTTCCTCCTTACGCACATATCTTCCATCGTTCTTCTTTATCAAATGTGCAAGCCCTTCCTGGTCTAAATATTTCTTTTCTACTGCCAGTAGTTCTATATCGTCTTTCTTTGCTCTTCTTGGCATATTTCTATTCTCCTTCCATGATTTTGTCAATTTCCGGAATGGTAATGGATGCAACGTTTCCTGTCCCACTTCCCGAAATCTGCACTTTATTCCCTATCGGTGTTTCTCCGGATAATAGCTGTAGCTCCTGATTCTCATACTGTAGTCCGTCTCCTTTTTTCTTAAGTTCTTCCAACAGCTGTCTCAAAAGCTCAGTATCTTCCGGTGCTGTATAATGATTCGGTTTCGCCCTTGGTTTTACATAAAGAAATGCTCTGCAGACTGTCATGCCCTCTGATTTTGTCGTAACATACACATATGCAAGTAAATTTCTTCCGGTCTGCAATAAAGAATTGGGAATATCCGCAAGAATCGCTTCCTCTTCTACTTTTCCGAGTACCCGGATCGCTTCCCGGCTTCCTTCTGTTGCAAAATGAACCTCCATAACATCTCCGTTAACCGGAACCCCCGTAATCTTTAATTTACGGTCAATATCCCACTGCCATAAACCGTATGCTTTTGTATAGTACCCATTGTTAAATTCTGCTGTAATCATCGGTTCACCTCCCTGCTACAGCACAAGTAAAAAATAACAGATCCTTAACTGTTTTTTCGACTATTAAGAATCTGCTGCACTTCCGCTTTTAATTCTTGCGGTACATCTTCCAATGTTTTCTTCTGCTTCTCAATCAAATCCGCGTATACTCTTGCAATATAAATTGACATACTTACACCCCTTTCTTTGCTTCATACATCTCGCATACTGCCATCTGTACATCCGTAATCTGTGCATTTGCATCCTCTACTTCCTTTTTCAGTTTTTGAATGCCCTGTTCACTTTCTTGCAAGCGTTCCTCGTAACTTTTTCCTACTTGATTCATGACAATTCCATAAATACCACTCGGATATTCTTCTGTGTGGTCGTATTCTGTATAATTCTCATAAGAACCTAACATCTGTTCACGTTCTTCTACCCGAATGACCTTTGTCTTTAATTTATCTGTAAAGATATTCCGCAATTCTTCCGGTGTTTTTCCAATTGTCAGGACACGCAATTGTCCGTTCAATAATTCTACATTCTGTACTCGTAACTCTGTGGCATCATTAAATCTTAAAATCATATCTTCTCCTTCCTGCTGCACCTGCAGCATAAATCTCTACGATGTTATCTCATTTCATACAACGTTACAACAATACTATTAGAGCCGGATGGTTGCGACATTCCAACCGTATCTCCTTTTTTCAGTGGAATCCATGTAGTTGTTTTAATCGGATAACTATTCGTATTTTGAATCTGCTGAACCAAAACAGAGTTATTGTTTACCGATAAAGTTGTATTTGTCCATGTAGATGTCGCTTCTACTTTTGCCCAACAGTTTTTTGGAGCTGTAAAAGCATTTCTATATGTTCCTATAATTTTCCCGTAATGAGGAAATCCAACAGAAGATTCAGACAGATACTGATTTATTTCACTCATTGCCATTAATGTTTTAAAAGCCGGCTCTACACCTACCACATTTAATCCATTCAACTCTACTACATACAGTATCATTTCATGTTTCAATGCACCGGAACGGATATTCCCCGTTGTTGGTGTCGGTGCTACCGGTGTAGAGTACGTCGGACTTCCTTGCAGAACTGCAAGTTCTATGGATTCTATTCCGGTTCCACTGTTCTTTCGATATCTTGCAATAATGGCATCCTTTCTTCGCATGCCCTGAGAACCGTTATTAATCGTAACATTCTCATAAGTTCCCGGTTTAATCCGCCAGTGTACGCCCTGCATCACTAATTCTCCATCACTGATTCTGACCGAGTTATTCGATATCAGCGTGGCTTTCGCTTTCTCCCCGACACCAAGGACATAGTCTTCCACGCCCACAACACCTTGTTGGAAGCCTCCAACATCATTGGATGTGATATGATTGCGCCCCTGATATCCTGTTACAATCTCAATCGACATGTTCTAATCATCTCCTTCAATTTTGTATTCTATTTTTTCTGTGCCTTCGGAAAATGTATATATCTTTCCAATAACCGGTTTCCTAACTGTAATTCCTGTAATATAATCTCTTCCGGCAATAATATCTCCAATTTCATACTCTTCTTCAATCCCATCCTTCACAGAAGGCTTAAATGTCTTAGAATTCATCCGCTCTTTCAAGCGCTCTTTTCCTTTTTCTATAAGCTCTTGTTCCTCCGCACTGCTATAATCGTAAACCTCTGTGTTTTCTTCAATTCCGGTATAATATTTTTCTTCACCAATTATGCCATTTTTCTGTATGTACAAATGCTTAACGATTCGGTCTTTTAATTCCCCTTTTCCAAGACAGATAAGATGATTGACACCATTTTTCTTTTCATTTGCTACAAAATTTAACTGACAATCCTGAGACAGCTCCATACTCTCTGTAAAATCTTTGATTGGAACAATTTCCACTCGGACATAACCGGGTTCTTTACTATTCTTCATATAAGAAAGTGAGACACGGTGATTGATAGAACTTAATAGTTTTTCAATTCCATCAAGAAGTGTTACATATCTCTCAAACTGAAATCTTTGTATTTCTACTTTCTCCACCATATCCACCACTGAAAATAAATCAGAAAGTCCCTGCTCTTCTATTAGATTTCTTACAACTTCATCCACATCTCCAGATACAATCCGATAGTCTTCCCCTTTTTTCGGTTCAATCACCTTTTTCTCTAATATCCCACGAAAGGTATTTCCCCTTGCAAAAATCATATCTTGAGAAGTCCTGCTTTCCATTTCTTTTATAATGCCGCCAAACTCTGTTCTTGGAATATATATCAAGCTATCAAATGTCATTTCTTTCTTCCAGTTACGAACTTTCGTCTGAATTTCAAAATCATTATCAGTCCCTATATCAATATCTGCTTCCACTCCATCAAGATATCCGATTTCCACTCCATTCTTATCTGCCAGCATTATTCTCGAATCCATTTTGGTTCACTCCTCTCTGATAAAAGTATGATATCAAACCCAAAATCTCCCGACCAATTTACTGCGACTTCTCCCGGAGGGATTAATTCGAACACACTTTGTTCGAATCCACGATTGTTAAACTCATTCACCTGTGTTCCATTCGCCATCGTTCGGATAACGCTACGTGTCTTACTGTCAATGGTTAAATATTCATTTTCCTCTACCGTTGTATTGACAGCATACGTGTGTCCTCCAATAATTATCATCGGATTCATTACAGGTCCATAAAAAATCATCTGGAAGTGTGACGCTGCATAATGGTCGTTTTGTAAAACAGAGATTCCTTTCTGGTCTCCTGTGAAATCATAAGAAAAATCATACGGAAAATCCAAATATTGATTACTTCCACTTTCGTCATACTTCTGGAAGGATTGTTTGCTCTTTGTAATCCAAAATGGGTTTTCTGTTACAAGAGAAATTTCATTGTCGAGCATATCACAGTCATACTCCCAATCCGACTTTGCAGAAGCGTAAATATAGCAGCTCAAAAACTGATTCCCCACATATAGTTTACCCGGAGTCCGATTCAAAATGTCTTTTTCCGTTGCCTCGCAGAATCGGTTGATTGCATCGTAATACTGCACTTCATTGGAAGAAGAGATAGAGAGCGTTAATTTTTTCGTTTGAACTCCCCGCTTAAATTTTGTAATTCTTCCGCCATAATCTCCATAAATTTCACTCTCATACTCCCACTGAAAGTCAAATAAGTCTCCCGTCTGTAGACGGTAAGGTCTCTTAAGTAAGTCAAGTTTCACACCTTCATTACTCTCATAATAAATTTTCATCATGCTCTTACCGCCTCCCTTACCAAACGGAATAGTTCTCTTTCTCTTGCTTGAATTGTCATCCCTTCCAGACCGCTCGTGATATCTGCCGCTACATAATGGCTGAACGCCTTTGCAAGCCTTAAAATATCCGTTTCCTGAAGCCCTACTTTTACATGGGATAACTTTTCTTCCAAATCTCCTGCTATAAATTCATGTACAATCTTCATTGTCATACTGGAACCAATCATCGCCTTCTCTGAAGACATCGCAGCACGCATCCTTCCAAGCTGATATTGCACATCCAATCCCGAAAGGACCGTATCGGAAAGTTCCTTTGAAGCTTTCTTTGTTTCCGGAATCATTTTCCTTAACCCAATCGGGAGACCAACTCCGGCAAACTCTCCAAGTTCTGTTGTTTCTTTGGAGGGCGAATTGATTCTCAATGTTCTCTTAATCGCCGACAATGCACTAGAAGCCAAACTCTTTGCGGCGCTTACTGCACTGTTAATTGCGCTAGAAATACCTCCACCAAATCCAGCGCCAAAATTATAACCCGCGCTTGATGCATCGACAGATTCTAATCCTTTCTTTGCCGCATTCGCAATTGTCTTTCCAGAAGAAGTAGAGTTTTTATTTGTTTTTGACACCCCGCTTGCATAGTTTTTTCCAAAGTTCTGACCTGTCCCACTTGGATTTACAGCCCCGGCGCCAGTTTTTGCCGCGTTTGCAATCGTCTGCCCGCTTGACGTTAAAATTCCCCTTGTTCCTGAAATTCCACCCGAGAGTAATCTTCCAAATACCGAACCTTCTTTTGTTGGATTCACAGCTCCTGCACCCGCTTTGGCGGCATTGGCAATCATGCTGCCAGTCCCGCTTAGCACAGCTTTCATGGCAGAAATACCGCCATTTAAAAGTGTACCAAACGTATTCCCTACACCAGTAGGATTCACTGAACCCGCTCCTGCTTTCGCCGCATTCGCATTACTTTCTCCTGCAATTCTTGAATTCTCGGTTTGAGAAGAAACACCAAGTCCGAAAAACTGCATCGCAGATGCACCAACCTGAACAAGACCTTCTGTCAATCCTCCTCCGGAAAACTTCCCAAGAAACTCTGTGATAAAACTATCTGCTTTTGACAACGGGTCCTCTTTCCCCTGTTCCAATCCTTCTGAAGCTCCCGGCCATACTTGTGCAAAGATATCCCTTACCGCCTGTGATGGACTATGTACCTGCAATGCTTCTCGCAAGCTTTCCAGAAAAGCGTCTACACCTTCTTTTGCCGGGTCCGAAAGGTTTTCAAATCCCTCCAAACCTTGTAATGCGCCATACCATGCCTGAGACCAAGTTTCGGCTGTCTTCTCATCCAATCCAGAAAATCCATTGATAAAACTTTCTACACTCTTTTTGGATTCCGCATCTAGTTTCCCAGACATATTCGCCTGTGCTAATGCTGATATCATTGCTGCACTTGCTTCCGGTCCGATATCCTGAATACCTTGAGCAATTCCACCAGGCAATTTATTGAATTCAGAGATAGAGTTTACCGCCGCTCTCGCCATATCTTGATAAACGCTGTCTGCGACCTGCACAGACCCATTTTGAATCAACTGCAGATTCTCTATAAAACTGTTTGCCTGGTCATACATCTGTTGTCTTGTTTCATTAGATGCTTTCAGAGCCTCTGCATTATAAGTCTGATATGATGTTACAAGCGCCGTCATTGCCGCCTCAATCTTCGCAGTTTCTCCGGAAGCCATCGCCTCCGCCAGCGCATTGTAATTGTTCACTTCATTCGATAAAGAACTTAACGTATCTTTTGCAGCACTCATTGCGTTACTTGCTTTTTCTTGCCCTTCTTTTGCCGCTTTCAGTGCATCTTGAGCATCAAAAAGTTTTTGTGCATATAGACCGGTTTCATCTCCACCATTCTTCATAACTTCATCATAAAGTTTTTGTGCCTCTGCAACCTTTTTCGTAGCAGACTCCACTTTCTCATTTTGCTCCTCCAGCGTTTTTGCAGACTCCTTATATGCATCCATTGCCTTAGAGGTCTTCTCATAAGCCTGTGCCATTTCTTCCTGCATACTACTGAGAAGCGCTTCCGCTTTCTTCTGTACGATTAATTCTTTAATCTTAGAAATGGTTTCCTCATAATTCTGAATAACGCCATCTGTCATGGAAATTTCTACACCGAGTGCATTTGCCAGCTGACCGGTAATTACCTTCGCGCGTTCTTCGTAACCGGCTTTTACTCGCCCGTTCTGGTCTGTAATTCCCTGAAGCTCTTCCACTAAAGATGAATAGCCCGAATATTCTCTATCAATAGACTGTACCGATTCTTCGCGCGCATCACGTTCTGCATGTAATGTCTCTATCGTTTCATTCGATACATCAATCGCCTTCTTCTGCTCCTCTGTTAGTCCCCACGTTGCTTCTGACGCATTGTCACTCATCAGAACATAAGCTCCCAGCCCAACTGTAAGAGCCCCAACCGCAGTTGCCAGAAGTGTAATCGGATTTACCGCCATAACTGCATTCCAAGCTGTCTGTGCTGCCGTCGCAAGAGAGACTTTTCCCGTTAAAAGCCCAACAGCCGCCTGACCTGTTGTAAGTGTCGCATTAGAAATAACCCCTTGTGCCGTACAAGCCATTTGAACTACATTGTACGCATCGACTGCGGCAGAAGCTGTTTTCCATGCTTTGCCCATGCCGCTTATTACATTTACGATTCCATTAACCGAACGGTATCCCTTGAGTGCTGTGTATCCGGCAATCGCAATTGGAACGAATGTATCCAAATTCTCTGAGACCGTTTTCACTCCCTTTGCAAGCGGCGGTAATACTGCCTTGCCGAGATTTAACCCTGCCGATGCAATATTTTTCAATGGAGTAATCACTTGCTTGGCTGCCGGGCTCATATCTTCCAATTCCCCTACGAACTCTTCAACCATCTCCCCGGCTTCTTTTACCGCTCCTTGAAATCCACCGCGTTCAAAGGCTCCTGATAGCCTATCTACCGCTTTAATTCCTTTTTCTGCTGCCTCTTTTAGCGGAGTCTCCAACTCTTCATATACCTGGATACCAAGCGTTTCCAGCCCACCGCCAAGTTCTTCCAAAGCGCCTTTCAAGTTATCCTGCATGGTTTCAGCCATTTTCTGCGCTGTCCCATCGGCAGCATTAATTTCTTGTACCAGCTTATTAAAATCGCTTTCTCCGGCATTCACAATCGCAAGTAAACCGGACATTGCCTCTTGACCTGCAAGAGAAGCTGCATAACTTGCTTTCTGACTATCATCCAGTTCCGCAAACCTGTCTCTCAATGTTCCAATCACTTCTATCAAAGGCTTCATCGTACCATCTGTATTTGTAACACTGATTCCAAGTTCCTTCATAGCCACCGCCGCATCTTCCGGTGGTTTCACAAGTCTTGTCAGCATTGCCCGAAGCGCTGTTCCTGCCTGCTCTCCCTTGATTCCGGCATTTGCCATCAATCCAATTGCCACAGCTGTATCCTCAATAGAATACTTCATAGAGCCTGCGATTGGTGCAACGTATTTGAATGTCTGTCCCATCATGCCTACATTGGTATTGGAGCTGGATGCAGCCTTTGCAAGGACATCTGCAAAATGGGCGCTATCACTCGCTTGAAGACCAAATGCCGTCAATGCATCTGTTACAATATCTGACACTAGAGCAAGGTCTTCTCCTGATGCGGCTGCCAGGTTCATGACACCTTCAATTCCATTCAGCATGTCCGTTGTCTTCCATCCGGCCATCGCCATGTATTCAAATGCCGCCGCAGATTCCGATGCAGAGAACTTCGTCTTTGCGCCCATCTCTTTTGCCTTTTCGGTCAACGTGGTAAGTTCATCCCCCGTCGTTCCGGATATCGCTGCAACTTTGGACATTCCCTGTTCGAAATTTGCACCGGTTACAACTGCGGCTGTACCGGCTGCGGCAACCGCTGTAGTTGCTATTTTTGTTGCCTTCGCTACCGCACCAAATCCTTTTTGTGCAATCCCAGGTAATCGAGATAATCCGCTTTCTATCCCGGAACTGTCTAAATCCGTCTCAATTACAACCTTTCCATCTGCCATGCTTTCGCTCTCACCTACCTTTTATCTGGAAACCGACTCTTATCTTTATACAAATTCATTATTTTCTGCCTTTATGCCGATGATGAAACTGTTTCTTTTTACCTTCGTCTAAGTATTTCCTTCCTCTGTCATCCAGAGTTCTTCTCTGTCTTACCGCCTCATCCACCAATGCCTCAAAAGCATCTAAGTGTGTATTCAGGTTATATTTCTCTCCGCATACCTGAATACCAGTTCCTTCACCGAATACATCATCAATACAAGTACGAACCGCTTCGCACTGCTTTTTGATGGATGAAGAGAACTTCTCTTCTTCTCCAATTCCATTCAACGTTTCCATGACCTTCTCAAAAGCATCTTCATACTTTTGGGCTGTTTCCATATCGAATAAATCAAATTCGAATTCTTTTCCATTCATCACTAACATTCTTCTTTCTCCTGCCTCTCTAAAAATCTTGAGATATCTTCTCCATTTAAAAGCGCTTGAATAAACTCTTCATCCCGCTCTTCCTCATACTTCGAAATCTTATAATATCGCTGCATGGCTTCCAGAAACTTCTTACGTTCCTTCGAGATTCCCTCCGTATTCGTATCAATCACACGATACTGCATAATCTGAGATAAACGAACTTCCTCACCCAAATCATCCAGAAGAGCTCGAAATAACCACCAATGAAGTGATTCTATCTTCAATAAATCAATCCCATATCTCGCCTTGAACGCCGACCAGATTAAAAGGTCATCTTCTTCAAAATCAAAAGGAAGATTACTGTTAATTCCAAGCACCTTATTGGACGGTTTATATGGCTTCTCTCTTTTTCCACAATTAACAAACCAATTCAAAGCTGTAATCGCTTCCTCGATGTCCTTTGGAAGCACATCAAAAATACTCTGTAGCGCCTGCAACATCGTTATTCCACTATCTTCTCCGGAATTCAGCGTACGGTCATAAGCTAAAATGACGCGGAAATCCGTATGAATCGGATATTCCACGCCACCAATCTTTAAAGATTCCGGAAGTCCATCTAAGAAAATCATACGTTTTCTTCCTTCCTCGTTCTACGTTTCCACCCAGTACAGGAAGCTTTCTCCCGAACTGGCAGATTCATTACTTTTTCAGCACTACACTTGTTCCCGCTGTAAATTTCTTTGTTGTCGTATCAAAATTTCCTTCTTCCCAATCACCAATTCCAAGAAGGTTTCCGGAACCCTTTAATTCTCCATCGTTATCTTCAAAAGCAGATACTTCTACCGCGACCCTTCTCTTTCGAGCTGGGAATCCTTTTTCCCCTTTATTTCCAGACAAATCTACACGGATATATTCTGTTTCTGCGTCGTCTCCCGTAAGTTCCTTCCGACCAATATTTGCGATAAATGAAACTGCTGCCTGAGATTCAATCATATCCATCTCAAACGGAGCCGTCCAATCATATCCCTTAATTGACTTGGAAGCCGACTTATCTCCTACATAACGTCTGGAGCCCGTCTGTGCGGACGGTGAATCATCAATCTTTGTAAAGCCGGTGTTCATAAGCTCAAACGACTCCATATCACTTGTTTTTACATTGATGTAATCCGCTTCCTGATATCTCTGCTTAATTCCTTTTACTGCCATGTTTCTTCTCCTTTACTTTGATAATACTGAAATTCACACTGAATCTGATACTGCGCCTTTGTCTCAGTCGCATCCATCAGATACCCTTGTGTAGTTGCCTTGATGCACTTCGCATCCTTTCCTTCCGATAGTTTCGGAAGATTCCCACTTCTTGTACAAGATTCCAACCATTCGGAAAATGCCTCATAGAACTTCGATGTATCAATGTTCTCCACATCCTCATAAGCTTCCCTGGAAGCAAAATAAAACGATACGCGCCGGATGGTATCTCCGTTCACATACCGCTTCACAATCGGCTCTGACGGCACAATCTGTACCGTATAAGAGCCTGTATTTTCTTCCAGCTTTTCCATTCCAACCGTTGGCGGAAACATCTGGTCAAATTCTTGTAACACCGGACAGTTATCCCTAATAAACGTCCGAATACTCTCAATGACACTCATCTTGCTTTCCCTCCACAAAACTTTGCAGTAGACTGTACAATTTCTTTTCCTCTATCCTGCCACATCCGTTTGTCCCATAGTTTGCCAGCCATCGGAGCTTTACTGCGATTCTTTCCCGCATTCTCATAATACTGCCTTCTGGAATATGGCTGCGGATATGTGATGCGATTGGTCTGTTCAATTGCTGTCTGCTCCATTTTCCCACTCAGATGAGGTACATATGGTACAGACAATCTTCTGACCTCATGGGTGAAAAACCTTTGCCCTTCCCCATTTTTATTCAACTTTCGTTTTAACAGAATCTTATCTGATGAGTCTATCTGTATCTTTACACTTGTCATTATGCAGCTCCTCCAATCCGAAGGTGTGGAATCCCTCCAAAACGATTATCCGACCAGCTATTCACAATTCCGAATACGTATCCCTTCTTTTCTAAATCTGCGGAAGAACAGATAGTTTCCAATTCACATTCCCCTTTTACGAAGATATCTTGATTTTCTACCGTCCAATAGTATTCTTTTTCCGATTCCGTAAGATTACGATACTGCTGCGGTGAAACATAACCTGTCAGCTCCTCTTTTGGAATCCGTATCTTGTAGACATCCGCACTTTGAACACCTTTTTCCTGCACCACAATCTTTTGGTCTGTGTACCAATAAATATCCGGGATGAAGTACCGGACATATTCAGAATGCCCGGTCTCCAAATTTAGCTTTCTATGATATAATGTCATACTTGCATTCGTAATCATCCTTACACCCCCAGATATAACATGCCTGTATGCATTAAATAACGTTCTGCGATGCGATATAATTTCTTCTGCAAAGCCTCTTTTCTGTCTTCCCCATCCAACAGCTCTGTTACATACGTTACAGAATACCCGTCAAGATTCTCGGACTTTTTCATACTATCCGACTTCTTATTCTCCTCGCTGTAGAGTTCTTCTGCCATTTCACAAATACAGTTTTTTATCTCCGCATCATAAGAAATCTCTGAGACTCTTCCAAAAGTAAACTGATTCAAATATCGTTCTGCCTTTTTTACCATGGAAGCAAACAGTTCTTCCGGTATTTTATCCGCATCATACTCATTCAGATAGTATCCATAATCCAATGCGCTGCTCATCTTATGCTCCTGCAGCAGTATGAACGTAAATCGCTACTTTCTTATTATCCTTCGCCTCCGCGATACCAACTGTACGATATCCAAACTTCCATGCATCTGCATCCTGATTTGCTTCCGGAGTGATAATCTTGGAAACTGTATGCTTCTGATTCTGAATCACAGCATTCTTATCCACTACAAGGAAATTGATTGCTTTTCCTCCTGTTGTAGTAAATCCGCCGGCGCCGGATGCTGTCAGCGCAATCTTGTCAAAGAATCTTCCAGTCGGGACCTCAATCACTCCTGCCCATTCTTCCATTGCTTTCTTGGATGCTGTTGTATCTAAGTCATCAATCATTCCTTTTAATGCCGTTGAAATGAACAGATAACATGTTTCTGTCTTTGCCTCTGCATTTTTGATTGCTGTTTTCGCTGCTCTTACTGCCGCAATCCCTGTCTTTCCATCTGCAATCGCTGCTGCCACTTTGTTTCCATCAGGCGCATATCCTGCATAAGAAGCAAGTCTCCATGCATCCAGTTCCGGAACTACCTGCGTACGGAGGAACTCTCCAGACAAACGACCAAACGCAACTCCTGCTGATTCGATGTTGTCCATCGCATCTACAGTAAACATACGTCCGCGGTCATAGGTACATTTCTTTGTTTCATATTCCAGAGTGACATCTCCTGCGACATAACCCGTCTGTTTGTTATAATTTGCAAGACCGCTCATTGTCATCTTTGGAATTAAGATTTCATTCGCATTTGCTCCCTCTTTTACTAAATCATTTGGTCCATCAAGAACCGCTGTTAAAGATGCTAACTTGTACACCTCATCCAGCATTGTTGAATACGCTTTTCTTAACGCAATTGTATTTGCCATACTCTTTTACCTCTTCTTTCTTAATCTTTTTTCGCCGGAAGTCCCATCGCTGCGCGAATCGCAGACATATTGTCATCACTGCCAGCTCCAGTTCCTCCTGTGACTCCTACTGCATTTGAAAACGGTTCATCTGCACCAAATAAATAGGCATCCGATTCTTTCACCGTTTCCAACGCTTTCTTAATATCCTCGGACTGGTTTTTCGATTCCTTTAATGCATCCATATCTAACAAAGCCATTACAGATTTCTCATTACGACCGCCAGCCGTCTTGATTGCTTCCCTCAAAGTCTCTGAAAAGATTCTGTCTACCTCTTTTGCAGCATATTCATCATCCTTTGCCTTTAAGTCTTCCTGAAGCTTTTTAATTTGTCCATTCAAGTCTTCTACATCAACGCCTTCGAATGCTTTCAGCTGCTCATTGACCGTATCGAGAGAAGATTTATACTCGTCTCTCTTCGTCACCGCATTATCATATTCTGATTTTGTGCGATAATTTTCTTTCCATGCTCTTTCAAAATCTGTTTTCTTATCTGCCGGAATTTCCAGCCCAAAATCTTTGAGAATTTCATAAATGTTTTTCATTGCTCCGTTTCCTTTCTTCCTGAAATATTTTATTGACCGCTCTTTCAGCGGTATGGGATATAGTCTGATAGACCACAGACTGGGTATTTATCCAGTTTATTGCCTTATGACAGGGCACAAAAATAAGACGCATCACCCAGCGCCTCAATGGGAGATATCCGAATCACCTCCTCTCTACTGATAACCGCTTACCATCAAAGCAAATCGTATCGCCGATTCTCGCTGTCTGGTCATTGACTTTCACCCCTTTCAACATCTCTGTCCCGTCGCGAATGCCGTACAGAAACTTTACTGTCTTATAGTTTATACGGTCTGCCAGCCAGTTTTGTGCCAGCATATCCGCATCTTTATGTACTGTTCATCGTTCCATAATTACTCCACCACCTTAAAAATGGGTATAAAAATACCACTCATTCCAAAGAATGAATGGTATTAATCCTCTCTATGATGCTTACACTCTAAGCATATTTTATCTTTCTCTTTACATTTTAATACCTTTGTGGGAATTGTTCTCTCAGGTGCCATTTCCTCTAAAACCATATGGATATCAAAACATGTTCCATCATCAATCTTTTCTTCCATCAACGGACAATACTTATTTTTGTTTTCCATACTTTTTCATTATCTCCCTTAAAACAAATGATATCTACACAACTGCTTTCATTGCTCTGTCATATTCAACTTTCAATTTTCTTTTGAAATCCTCGATTTCCTCCGGTTTCATTCCGGGTTCTACTAAAGCACACACATCCGGTGTCTCGTCATTAAGTATTTTCGTGGCTCTTGGTTGTTCCGCATACATTTCATCATAATGCACAATCAAAAGTCCTTCCAATTCACATGAAAAATCATAGATATCGTCCTGAGTATTATCTAAAAAATCTTTAATATAATCCATCATTTTTTTAAACATTTTCCCACACCTCCTTTGGATTGTTACGTCTTACTATTGAAACAATATCTCCTGTTTCTTTGTTTTTTACTGCTACCAATTGGCGTTCCGCGTCAAAATAAATCAATTTCTTTTCTCCCTCTTTATATTTAAGAGGTCCCTTGATGAATTCCATCAGTTCTTTTTCCGTCACTTCCGGAACTCCCTGCTTATTCATTCTTGGTAAACGACTCAGAGCATGCACAGACATGTATATCCCTTCTTTTTCAAATCTTACATAAGCATCTTTAGATTTTTTCTTAAACTCCGGAGACCAATCTTTCTTATCGATTTCAGAATATGTGTCAGCCTTTTTCTTCAAAACCTCAAATTTCTTAGGGTTATTATACTTCATCTGTCGGAACTTCTCAAGACTTCCAATATCAGCTCCTATGATGCTTTTATAGCGATAATACTGCTTCGTATCTCTGTCTGCATTCTTTATCATCTCCGCGGTATATTTTGCATTTTGAAGTTTAGTATTTGTGGCAACCTTTCCACGCAAATCCAGATAAATCCTTTCCCGGTCTTCCGGCAGTTTCATCTTTTTACAAAATCTTGAATACTCATTCAATTGTCCCTGATACTTGGCTTTTGCAATCATCACCTCATCTGCATCAGCACCACCTTTTTGTAAAAGACGTACCTTTTCACGCTGCGCCCGCATGGCAGTCTCCATTTGCCTCTGCTTCTGTGAAGCATTGTAGGTATTGTACTTCTTACCTTTCCATTCGCGCTCTATCTTCTCTTTGGCATTAAGCTCTGCAAGCTGTTCATCCGTATATTGTCGAACAGATATGCCTGGAACAAAGGCGTAATATGGATGATAGCAGTTCCATCCACCAATTCCTTCCCCGGTTCCAAGTCCACAGATATCTATCAGCTCCTGCATCGTAAATATCATACCGCCCCACCAATGGGAAGGACGGGCTCCTGGATGCCAAGGCACCTCATAGGTATCAGTCCCCAGCTTATCAGCGTTCATCTGATTGATTTGTCCGCACAACTGATTGACCCCTGTCATAACTGCCCTGCGCGCCGCCACAATAATTCTGTTACTATGTCCGCTCGCATAATCAACTGTACGAATTCCCGAGGATATCATTTCGTTTATGACACGTCTTAAAACCGTATTGTAGCTAAACGTACCGGTTATGATATCCATACACGCTCTATCAAGATAGTTCTGATAATACTCTGCAAACGGAGTAAATGCGATTTTCCCATTCAGCTTCAATGCAAATCCCATGGATTGTGTAATATTTTTAATATCGGCTTTTGTCTGTGCGACTATCGCCGACACCCACGCTTGCATTTCCTGACTCTCTTCATAAGGAATAAAGTTCGCATTTACCTGCTCATAAATTGTCTTATTACGCGTATATTCTTTGTCTATGACATCTTCGTATAATTGATAGATTTCTTCATCTGTCAACTGCGTAAGACGCTTAATCTCTGATTCTATAAATTCACTCGACTGTCCCATCATAATTATTTTTTCAATCTGATAGTCAGCAGTTGAAGTGATTTCTCCCGTTTTCTTGATACGTCTTATCACGTCTTCCATGACGCGTTTCTGTAAGTCATAAAACAGCTTTTCAACTTGAAGCGGCATTTTTTCCAGTTCTTCCGGTTTCATCTATCATCACCTACTCCATGATTTTATTCTGTTCCGGCAAATTCTTCTCCGCTTCCTCCAAAGTCTCTCCATACCATTTAGACCGGTACTCTGCATGACTCATAACGCCCATGCTTACATCCTGACGGTCCTGCTGCCGTTCTGTCTCTTCATCTGTTAGAATCGAATCATTGAACTCACAAGTAAATTCATACCCGGATGTATAAAGCTGATTGTAAAAAGCCAATCCAGCCGCAAAATCTTCCAAGCACTGTCTCAAATTGTTCTGAATCGCCGTTACTCGATTGTACTTCCTGACTTTTGCCGCTTTTATCTCTGTTGCAGTTTTCTCTACATACTGAACATCTGAAAGGTCTCCATAAGAAAGACCTACGGCAAACTCAATGTTACGGAAATACTTTTCCAGTCCACGATGAAATGCTTCATCCCGCATCTCCGGAGAGTATTCTTTTAATAGCTCCTTGTCTTTACCATTTTCCAACTCCAACCCTCTATAGAGCCTTTTATTCAGCTTAGACATCCCCATCCTGCCGTCTTTTCCCTTTTTCAATGCCCTGCTATCCACATGGATTGCTCTTTCTCCAGATTCATACTCCCAATCCAAGCGCGCCCATTGGATATCCGCTTTTCTAATCTGTTCAATTGCAGAATCAAAGATAGAAACTCCACATGCCGAACCATCTACCTTATTTTTGATTGGATTGCGATAATATCCAAAATCCATTCTATCCATGCCAGGGTAAGTAATCGGTCCCGGCTCAATCTCTGCCCATTCTGGGATATTCTCGAGCGCACAAGGAAGACCTATCTCCTCGCGGCTCTGCGAATGATAACATTTATTCTCAATTGTCAAATTCCCTTTCAAGAAATAATGTCTCTCAAATCTTGTATAATAGTCACTGTCTCCCATTCGTTTTGTAGTCAGAAACCCGACATCAATCGGATTCTTATCATCATCAAATGCAATCGGAATGAACTTATCCGCTGTCACAAATTCTGCTTTATCCGAACCAAGCGGTTTTATAATCATAGAGCCGAGCCCCAGTCCATCTTGTAATTCTTCATTCAACGTGGCAATACACTTTTTATATGCCTTATTCAATTTATCATTACTGATACCTGTTTCCATCTCCACCAAGACCGCATCTGCAAATTCCCGACAGATTCCCTCTTCCACCCGGAGAGACTTCACATAATCTGTCAGCCAATCCGCATTTCCATCCAGCATGCTTTTCCATTCATTTATCTTATCAATCATCTGGTCGGATAATGTCACATCTTTTCCGACAATTTCTTTTATCGTTGTATAACCAAACATCCGCCTTATTCCTCTCCATAATCTTTGAAATATATTATCCATCTTCCACCTCTTGTATCAGGGTTTTCATGTCACGCTCGATTGTATATTCAAATGCATCCAAGCTATCAATGTCCGTACTCCCGTCATCCAACCTCTCATCCTTATCTTTCACATCCTGATTCCATACTGCATCCGAAAATGCTATCTGCAGGCTCTCACAATCTTTTGTAATATAAAATCTATTCGAGCCCATAAGTCTTACTGTGCATCGAATCCGGTCATTGATAGCTTTCTTTTTTGCCGGTCTTACAGATATCCAAGGGAATCTCTTATCAACTGCATTTCGGATAGAATTTCCAAGCACTGTCTCCGCATTGTCGTAATACACCGATTCTACATTGCAGTATTCCACGTAGTCCCCATGCTTTACAATCACACCATACCCGTCTATCACCTGCTGCACAAACTCACAGAAAAGCTCGTCCAACTTATTACTATCGATATCCTCATCCTCGTCCTTCGCCTTGATGCGCTTCGACATGATTCCAATCACTTCCCGATAATCATCGGTATAGCCGCGCGCTACAAAAGAATGTCCTGACTGATTTCCACCGAAGTCTAATCCGATTTCGATAGATACAATATCTTCTTTCCGGAACTGTTTTATATTCGCATCTTCTGACACTTCATCCACGACTTCACACCGGAACTTCTCCGGATTATCCGCAAATCGTTTATAGATAGCTCCTTCCGCTCTCTTCCACAATCCAAGTATTAAGCGGTCATAATAAATAGTTCCTTCGTACTCCTTACATAACTGCTGCACAAATTCTTCCGGAAGAAACGGATTATCAAAAATTGTATATCTCTGTAGATAAATATCCAGTTCTTCATTGTCTAGAAATTCTTTCAGCCAATGTGTTGGATGCTCCGGGTTACATGAACCATCAAAGCACGAATACGGCTTATCTAAACGGGATTTTAACATCTGGAACACCTCTTTGTTCCATTTAGCAACCTCATCACCATAACAATACTTGATAGATGCACCCTGTATCTTTGCCACCTGACTGACCTTCTCAGCGCCCAGACAATAGACATCTTCACCACAAATACGTGCCACGTTTCGATTGTTGATATTACCAATCAACACATCCGTATAAATTTCACGCATCGGTTGCAGCATATTTCGCTCTATAGATTCTTTTGAGACTCCAAGAATGACATTCAGTCCCGGTTTCCCCGCTCTCTCTCGAATACGGAAAGGGACAACGAACGCTGTATCTACATAAGACTTCCCGGAACGCACAGCACCAGACTTAATGTTCCAACGGTGAGTTGCATTTACGATATACTCATTCTGCTTGTTGCTTAGCTGCATTTTCATACACTCCCTTTAATATTTCATCCAGCTTGTCAATCGCCTCTTCCGTCTCATTTTCACCTGTGACTGCCTGTTTTCTTGCTTTCTTGAGTTCTGTATCCGCTTCACGATTCCGGATGTTCTCTTCCGGCTCCGCAGACTGTCCTGCATACTTCGCTACAAAATTTGCCGCCTTTGTATTTCCCATCAGCGCCTCTTTAATCTGTGCCATTAATAAAGCCGATTCCAACGTACACTCAACCCCAAGCGCACCAAGAACCGGCTCCCATTCTTCACTATTTATTTTTGACGTAAGCAGAAGGTTCAGAGTCTTCCGGAAGTCCGCTTTTCTTCTCCTTGCCTCTCCACTTGCTTTTCCTGCTTTAATTGCTATCTCCCGCCGTTCATCCGCGGTTCGTTTGTCAAATCCATGTTTTTTTATGTTATCATAACCGGACACTCCACCACCTTCCTTTACTTAAATTTTTGCATCAGAAAAGCACCCCGGAGGGTGCCTTTCTAAAATATTTATATAACTAGAGAATTAGTTAACACTTTTTGTTATTCCAAGAACACTCATAATTGCATCTTGTAATAATTTTGAGTAATTAATTCCTGCTCTTTCTGCTTCTACACTCATCCAATAAGGAATTGTGCAATTTTTCTTTACAGCTTTATTATCAACCTTTCTTCTGTATTCAGCAAAATCAACATCGACCAACGTCACAATATCATCTTCCGCCACCTCTATTTTTATAGAATTTGGCTCTGGAAGTCCTTTCCCATCATCGATTAAGTCAATACCCATAAGACCGATTGCGTCTCTAGCCATTTCCATCGCATCGGCTATACTTTCTCCTTGTGTAGCAATATCAAAATCCGGAATTTCAACATAAAAAAATCCATCTTCTTCTCTTGATATTACGATTGGGTATGCTCTCCTTTCACTCGTTTTCATTGTTCTTTCTCCCTTTCTTATTACTTTCTCAACTAAATATAACACAACAGAAAATCACTTAATGTTTCTACAAGAAGTCAGAACTATTTAAGCCCTAACTTCTTGATGATTCGTTTCGCTAATCTCTCGTTAATATCTGGATGTCTAGGAATCGGTTCCGTTCGCTCCCCATCAGTATATATGTCATGGTTCCCACCATTCCTTTTTACATACCATCCATTACTCTCGAGTAACTTAACTAATTCTCTCTTCTTCATTAAGTCATTCTCCTATAAATTTTGTTTACGCGTTACTATACGTATATTATACGCATATCTATAGTATTTGTCAATAGTAAATGCGCATTTTATGCGTACAAAACCGTCCCACGTAAGTGAGACGGCTTTTCACATAAACTCTTAGAGTTCGTTTGATGGCGGAAAGAACAATTGGAAAAAGTTCCAATCATTCTAGAATAATTATAACATATCTAAAAGTTTAATGTGTTTAATCTTTTACGATTCCAGAAATTATTTGTGATATCCTTCCCTTGGTATATCCAAGTGCATCTGCAACCTTTGTTTGATTCAATCCTTCCAGATACACCATCTCCATAATCTGCCTTTCTACTCCCGCCGGTAAATCCTCAATAAACTCCCTGACTTCTGTAACTTCCCTCAACAGTTCCACTTGACGCTTTTCTTTCTCCCGAAGCTTGTCCTTAATTGCACTGGCTTCTCTCGGCTCTTTCATCCGCACCGTCACATGCTCTTCTATGTACGGAAAATCTTTACTCGACTTTGTAACCTTTCCAGACACCTCTGGTACATTCTCCAAACGTTCATTCAAACGGTCAATCTGTTCGGCAATCAAATCCAGTTCTTTCACATTCGGCTTATACCGGTTTAATAGTTCCTTGTCCATCCGCATCTCTCCCTCGATTGTCTGAATCATTCTTCCGTCCAGTCACTTCATAAGCTCTATGCCGGAAAGCAGCTTCTGCACTCTTGCTCGGCTTCTCTTCTTCTAACTCCTGCATATGGTTCGCTCGGTCCATCTTCATGCTATGCCTGTCTCGTCTATATCTCAAATTATCGCCTTCTTTCTCAAGTATTCCAAAACACTAATGTCTGGCACTCATTCTTCTTTTAGCTCTTGGCAAACTTCCTTCACTATCTCGTGCTCTTCTGCTTCTTTCTTATCTCCGTCACAATACTGTGTGGCATAACGTTCTGTATACTCCCTCGGAGTTCTGTGCTGCTCACTCAATCTCTATCACCTCTGTTTCACTTGGGAAATCCGGGCAAAACTCTGTACCTTCCAGCCAGGTATAGCTGTGCATCAATTCTCTATGCTTTACATTTGCCCGGTTTCTTCTGCATCTTGTTACTTTGCAGTCCCAGTTTGCACAGTATGTCATGTCTTCACTCATTGTCTGCCTCCGTATTCTTTAAATTCCATAGTAGCGCCACCATAATGAGGACTGCTGCCACTAAGATGATTTTATGTTCCACTTTTTACCTCCATTTCTACCGCTTTTTTCCAACACTCCCGGCAAGCTCTCACACTATAAAGTCCTCTTGCATCACATTTCTTTTTTATTCCTACTCTATTGGGGCAAGTTATGCTTACGATTGATGCCACAAACGTATCCTTTTCTTCTTGACTATCAAAAATAATTTTCACTTTTTCACCTCTTTTTTCAAAATAGCCGTAAGTTTTTCTCCTCAGAATTGTATATATATTAGAGGAGCGAAATATGAGGTCAGAGCTGTGGCACTTAAGACCACGCTCCGCTGTCCTCTTTACTCTGCCTTTGTAAATCTACTCATGATATGTTCCATGCCTGCTGCCGGAATAGTTTCCTTTGGTTTGTATGGTTCTGGAAGTGGCTGCCATGCTAAAATTCTTCCATCATATATCCCGCAAGTCCAGTACCATAAGTTTTCTTTAAACCTCATTCTTTTTACTGGATATTCTTTGTCATCACACGTTACAAGATATATCCCTTCTTTTTTAGGTATGTTCTGTTCTGTATAAGGAATCCAATCATCATTTTTTGCTTCATCCATGTGGGAGCGGATGATTTCTTTTGCATATTCCATTCCTTTACTATAGTTCCACGCATGATCAGCCTCGTAACTGTTCTGCTCTTTTTCTATCTCTTCCAAGATCTTCTCTAGTACGTTCATTAAATAACTCCTTTCTCTTTTAGCTGTTCCGTAGCTAATCGGAAAGCCAACATATACACGTCCAAAATTCCTGTTGATCTTTTCCCGATATCTCCAGCAAATTCCCATACATCACAGAAATGTTCTGACAATGCATCATATCCTTTTGGACCAACTCCTGTGTCATCAGAAAAATCTTCTAGTACATCTTCATAAAATTCTTCTAATTTATCTTCATCTGTTTCAAAATCAAATCTATCATGTTGAAGAATTTCTTCCATCATATCCCATTCTTCCAATAATTCCTTTAAGTCTTTTTTCGCATTTTCGGAATCATATGTGTATATTTCACGATTATGACAATCGATTTTTTCTCGGAAATAACCCACATTATTTACAAAGTCTGAAAATCCTTTGAAGGTCATGTTGTTATAATTCGATGCAATCAATTCTCCTAAATCACCAGATATATGTAATCTGCAATAATCTTCTTCAAAAAGAAATCTGATTCTGTATTCATTGCTATCAGAACGTTTAAAATCTACAATCTTGATGTTTCCATAATCTGTGAATTTTGCTATATGATTCACAAATTGTTTTTTCTGAAATTTTAAATCAACCATCACTCCACCTCCAACAAATCTGCATTATCAAAAACGTTGCCGATTACTTCAACACAGTTCCTTTCACATGCATAAAATCCAAGATTGCAAGCGTCTGTGTGCATCTCTTTTCCAAATACATAACTGTAATCTAACTGCCAATCTCCTTTATTGTATGTCACGATTTCAGGATATTTTTCTTTTCTATCGCAAATATCATTCTCCCAAATCTTCTTTCCGTTCTTGTCGGTAAGTCCGGTGTATTGGCAAAGGGTGTCGGGATCGATAGGGTGTGCATATAACGCACCTGATTCGATTGGCTGTATTCGATATTTAAATCTGTCAAGCCGAGATTGATCTATTACAATACACCCTTCCACCCATTCTCCATTATCTTTTCTCTTTGCTTTAAAAAAGATTTCTCTCATATTTTCAACCTTCCTATTCCCTTAATTCATAAATAAATAACATCATAAATACGTTCACAAGTGTGCCGCACAAGACAATTTCCTTTATATCGTTTGAAAAACACATGATACAGAAAAATGCAAACACTGCCACGGCATTAACAATAGCTTTACCTATATTTCTCATTCTTCCACTCTCCTGTTCCATGCTTCAATTGCCTTACATTTGCAATCTTCAATATTCTCTAATACTTTGTCTACATTTTCCATATTCGGGCAATACCCTGTAGTTTTTGCATAGCATTTCTCACATTCGCACCATATAGTCCAACCAATAGTGCTTTTTCTTCCCATTTTTATTTTTACTTCTCCACCACAAAACGGGCATTTCTTTAGTTCTTCTCTAACTTTCTTTTCGTCCATATTCCATCACCTCGACTATCTCCAACCACAACCCATGTTCTCCGTCTTTCTCATGCAAGAAATCTGTTTCGATTCCCTCTTTCGCAAGCAACATCATTAAATCGACCATTTCTTTGCTTGTAGCACATTTTATCGTATCTCCTACCTTTAACCGCTTGTTCGGCTTTTCTTGGCAGAGAGGGCAGACCATTCTACCCTCTGGTATGATTTCTCCGCAACAAACACATCTATCTTCCATTTGCAATCACCTTCTTATAGCATTGCTTTAACTCTTCGTCACAATAGCTACCAAAATTCGAACCATTATCATGACACATTTCTCCTATAGCACACCCTTTGCAAAATTGTAAATTGTCGCAATATTCATCACACGCCCCAACCATCTCATTTCTGCTTGGCTCAATCTCAATCTTCTCACCCGTTAATTCTTCTAATTTCTTACGCATTTCTTCGGCGGTCATGTGTTTTGTTACATCTCGTTCCCAAATGAGTTCAAGGCTTTCGTCTTTAAATAAATCTTCAAGACTGGTAATAAAATTATTTTTTACTTTAAAAACTCTGATAATATCAAAATCCCTAGCATATAATTGCGTATCTGTTAAATCATTTCCATATCCTTTAAGTCTGTTATACCCATCATTGTTTAAAACCCTATCTCCAAGTACAATGTATTTTCTTTTATTTCTTTCTTCAACTACCATCCCGTCTTTCAAATCAGCTTTTGTAAATTCTTTCTGCATAACATCCTCCTACATTTTCCTCTCTAAAAACTCCGCTGCTTCTTCACAATCTTTTTCAAACCGCATACCAAGTGCTTCTAAAACGTCCAAATTGTACGTTTCCTTGTAATATTCCGCTACATCGGTGAAATACTTGTCATCCTCTCCGATTTCCTCTATACGCCCTTTTGCGAACGCTAGGAAGCTATGTAGTCCTCTCTCTTTGTACCCGTGTTTCATTTCCAAGTATTCGCACGCCACAAAGCAGAACCGACAGAACGCTCTAAGCGCTGACTGCTGCATATCATCTTTTCTAGCGTCTTGATATTCTTTAGAATTTAGTGCTTGTTCCACTAGCTTATGTACTTGGTGTTTCTTGTGTGCTTTGCTCGCCCAACTCATTTCTTTTCTCCCCTAACACATTTTTTCTTACCGCTTGCGCACATCTGCCTTTTGGATTAAGTATCGCACAGACCAAATCCCATTGTAGGCAGAGTGTTTTGTCGATTGGTTTACTTCCTTCCATTTGTTTTCTCCTTATTATGAATCTCTTGGATTACCGGAGCGAACCACAATAATAGATTTCGCACCAAGCAATCACCCTTATATTTCTTAACAAGCTGCTCAGAACGCTTATTGTATTCCAACAAGTCATGATCTGACAGATAATCCTTGTAGTTCTTCCAGCAATCGTTGTATAATAACTGTACTTTATTCTGTAATTCGTCCATTTTATATCCTTTCGTTACACTTTTTAAAATAATAGTAACCAAACTGTAACTATAAAGTGCTCTATTTATCACGGTTTCAAGGTACGGTTACACGGTTACACGGTTACATTAGGTTTTACATATAGAGGGCTTCTAAGTGTGTATCAGACACCGACACTTTGTTCCAGTATATATATGCAAAAGTGCGTGTAACCCTTGTAACCTGTAACCTTTTACTTAAACGGGAGCTCTTCTTGCACGTCTTCGTAGCTTACAAATCCATCTTTGTCCGCCTTTATCTCCGCATTCTCTTGCCTTGACAGACTCAGCCACACACATCTGCAGGAAACACCATCTATCTTCTTGACCTTTGTAAGCTGGTTATTCTGCGTTTGTAATAATCCGTTCTTGTCTGCCCATGAAAGGAATGATTTCTTTGAAAATCCACCTTCTTTGCAAATCTGATCAAACGCTGAATTGTAAAAAATAGCATATCCATTTTCTAACATCCCCCATTTCTCACAATTTGTTGCATTATCGAATCTTTGAGCGTTCATGTGGACTTTATCTTGCACGAAGTTATAGCACCTCTCATTGTCTGACACCGCATTTCGGTCAATTAAACACTTTTCAGCATCTTCTATAGAAATATACTGCCCATCCTTAAAGATGTGATCTGTGACGATTTTATCGGCTGTGAGAACGATTGCAAGTGACATGCTCTGCTTCTGCATCTTGTCCGTGTTAAACAGCTCTTTCTGAAATTCTTCTTGAATCTCACGAATCTTATCAATACCGATTTCTCGGATAATTTCTACGAATCTCTTTCCGGCGAATCCATAGTTTCTCTTGACTATATTAGCTGTCTTTTGCGGATCATCATAAACACTCTCACCGCATTCGACTTCCAGTATTCTGTTAATAGCACCGCCTTGATTGACATAGCTGCTTAATGGTCGCTCCCCATTACAGATGATGACATTTTTCCAACGGTTCTCTCGATTGATTCCTAAATCTTTATTAGAACGAGATTTTCCCTTGCCGGAACATAAGTCATAAACGATTCCCTCAAAATTATCCCGGATCCTTGCAGAAGTTTTACTTGTATCATCTAAAAACATTGGAAGATTGTTTAGCATATCCGCCTTTGCTTCCAACGCAACATCCGTTGTTTTGAAATCTCCGATATATCTACTTTCATCCGGATTCGCCCAAACCGAGGTGGCAACCATAAGAGAGACTGTCTTACCACCTTCCGTTTCGCCCCATAAATCTACAAAGAACGGAAGCCCACCGAGTAAATGAACAAGAACACTTGAAAAAGATGCGGAAAGTAGAAATTTTGTTTCTATACGTCCCTTTTTGCGAAGTTCTCTCATGTGATCTAGCCAAATTTCAAAATCCCCACATTCTGAAACGCTTTCGAATGTCTGCTTGAACCTTGTATCTCCATCAAAAAGGATCTCTGTATCGTAGGGAATGAATTGATTTCCATTCCAACCAAGTTTGCTGGTAGAATACTGAACGTCTATGTAATCATCGTTTCCGTTTTCTACATCTGCCAAGTATTTCACTAACAGCTTTGCGTTTTCGGACGTCACTGCAATTCCTTTTCCGGACAATGCAACAATCTTACTCGCAGACGTTACCATGATTTTGGGTACAATAATTTCGTTCCAACGATTATTCCTTTTGTATGCTAATTTAAGCTGCTCTTCTCCAGTTTCAAGATTCTTCAAGCGCTCTATCGGAAGTATCGGATGATAACAAGCCACCTCTTCCAACTGTCCTGATGTTTGAGCAAAGATTCCGTTATCTTCGGCAATCCATCCGCCACAATACATCTTTTCGTAAGGACCGGCGAAGTTCGTGTAGTTTTCTAGTGTACAAATCGGTTTTGATTCCTTTTCAAGCTTTTTCATATCTCGATCTGCCTGATTGTATCCCTTGATCAATTCGTCGAAATCTGAAACAACACCGCATTTCTTCGCTTGCTGTCTTAACTGTATTTTCGTTCTAGAGCGAGTAATTGGATCTTCAATAGAGTACAGATTTTCAAATACTTCATCTGATAAAACATCGTCTGCACTCATATCTTTAATTTCTTTCACCTTCTCACCTCTTTTCGTTCAGAACTTCGTGAATATATAATTGCTTTGTCAAAGCATTGGAGCAATCACACCACACATCACTGAATGGCTCGGATTTCTTCATCCAATCTCTGTAAATGTCAATCAACATATTGTTCAGTTCCTTTTTTCTTTTTAGCTTTATTTCTTCTTTTTTTCGCTGTTCTTCCTGTTTTTTTAATCTGTAAACAGATAATTTTGATTGAAATGTCGGTTTTTCGTAAGTTCCGCCAAGACTGTAAAATGCTGTCTTAAAATCGCAGTTATCCATTCTTTGAATGAATGTGAAGATATCTCCGTTCGCTCCACATCCGAAACAATGGTAACTGTCTTGATAGATTTTCATAGATGCATCATGATCGCCTTTATGAAATGGGCATCTTATAAATCCCGCTCTATTTGGATGCAGTCCGTATCTTTCTACAATTTCCTGCATGCTGTACGTGTTTTTTATTTCTTCCTTAGTCATTGCTTAATATCTCGATAATCCTTTTGCCTGTTTCCGCCTTTGTACAGAATTCAAATCTTACATTGTATCGATCACGAATTGTACATAGGGACTTATAAAGCTGATTCCCGTCAACCGCTTTGGCAGATACCACATATTTCTCCCGTTTTCCATTGACCACTCGCCATTTGACTTCATGTTTTCTTGGATTTTTCCAAAAATACACATCTTCTAGGCAAGTTATATCTCTTCCGTGTTCTACTAAAATTACTAGTTGAATTCCTGCATCGATTGCCTTTAATAACTCTCTCTTGAATCGTTCATGCTGTTGGCAGACATTTCCGCATAATTCTTGTAAATTCTGTTTTCTATCAATAATCAGCCTTGGATTGTCAAGGGACATATAGTCCCCGACCATCAATTTACTTGAAAAATGCTTCACTCCGCATTCATCAAATGTTTTTATAATTTTAGTAATTGCCCTGGCTTTTTCTCTTGAATCAATTTGAATATCCACAGAATCACCGCCTAGCTAAATGGAAGTTCTTCATCAATTCCATCCGGAATATTCATGAACCCATCACCTGCCGGAGTGGAATTTGGATGATATCCATTAACGTGATTCTTATATGCTTGCGTTTCTGACATATCCGGGATTGCTGCATCTTTTACTTTGTCTGTAGAAACGAACCATCTTAAAACTCTTTTTTCTCGTTCTTTTCCATCGTAGTAATCCATTTGAGGACCAAATACACCGCCCACCAACTTATTCTTAAACTGAGATCCAAAGTTTTCTCCCCATTGGGTAGTAAATCCATTGTTTGAATGCTCTACGCAAGTAATGAATGTTTTGAATGCTTTGCTACAGTCTCCATTGTCGTTTTCTGTTAAAATATATGATGTTGCCTGATTAGACCATTTTTTCTCTGGTCGAATATCATTTTTGAATGATTCCATGAAATATCCTGCTTGTTTATCATTGTGTGCAAAATCGAATGATACTTTAATCATGTCTTTTCCTGTTTTAGATTTCGTTTCTAAAACTTCTTTAATTACAAGATAGTGTCCACCAAGTTCTACCGGTGTAAATTCTCCTTGAGCTTGTGTTTTTTCAAAATTATTAGGTTTTTTCATATTAAAATTCCTCCAATGCTTTAATTACTTCTACAATATCGTTGTCGATCTCAAATTCTTCGAATGCTCCCAACGGAGATTTCGCTGTACTGTTGTTTGCTCTTGTCTCAAATTTATACTGTCCATCAACACATTTGCTTAGAAGAACTGTTGTGAATTTACTCTCAAGCACAATCTTGTCCAGTTTCTTTCCCGAAGTCTTAATTCTTGTGAACATATATCCGTTCTCATCATGATCAGTTTGAGTGTGAGCGGTGAAAATGATTGTCAGATCATCTCTGTATGTATAACACTCACAAACTAAATCCCATACGCACGCTGCTAGATCAACCCACTTGTCGTATCCTTTTTCCTTGCTTCTGCGCATTTCGTCCGCAACCATAAGCCCGTTGATTGTATCAACCACGATAACTTTAATATTCGGACAATTCTCTGCTAATCTCTTAATGAACTGTCTAACAACATTGGCATCGTCCGTAGCTTTATAGTTCTTATTCTCAGCGTTGTACTGACTTCTCCAACCCTTCCAAGATAGTCCCTTGCAATCTGCATCAATATAATATGTTGTCTTCGGATCTAAATTTCTCATACTGGTTGTTTTTCCTGAACCGGACTCCCCGGCAATGCAAATTACTTTACTCATTTATTCTTCCTCCTTGTCGTACACAACTCTTTTTGATGCTTCTAAAATTAAAATGCTTGCCAACTCTTTCATGGATAATGTAGACTCGTTGTACACCTCAACCAATGCATTGTAAGCATCAGCGGACACACGGACTACTTCTTGCTTCGCTGTTGTGCATTTCTTTCTTGCTGGAATATGTACATTCCAATCTGAATTATTTGCCATTGTTATTCCTCCTATTTAATTTGAATATTATTGTTTTCAACGAGTTTTACACCTTCAAGCTCTATCCCATCTTTAAGCGCTTTCTTGACTTTTGTCTTGTCTACCGTAGGGTCAGAGTATTTTAAGTAATCGTTGTCAAGTTTCGTGATATCTTCCACTTCCACGGATTCTGATTTTCTGTAAGAAATACTTACTTTAGAAGTTTTGAACTTTTCCCCTGCAAGGAACTTGGATAAGTATTCTTTCAAGCTCTTTGCTTTGTTCTCACATACTTGTTGACGTTTTGCTAAATTGTTTTTCTCTGCTTTTACCGCCTCAGCTTCTGCCAGTAAATCTTTAATCCATAATGCGATGTTTTCCACTTTGTCATCGAACGCCATTTGAAGCTCATTCAAGCGATCTCCGTCAATAATTTCTCCTGTCTCCATATCTACACAATTTAAAATTGCTTCATTAATTTCATACAAACTATTCATTTTCTGCTTTCTCCTTCTTTCCAAAAAGAATCTCTTCTACATCATCCTGTGTCATTTGCTTTGTTTCTTCTCCAAACGGAACGATTCCAAGAATTGCCAATACATCTTGCACGGATGGATATTCGGCGAAATTGGCATATCTACACACGCATTCAAGCGTTATTAGAAATTCTTCTGGGCTGTAGGAATTTACCTCCGCATAATTAATTTTGTAACTTCTCATTGCTTTTTACCTCTTTCTCAACTACAATAAAACTGAATATTTACTTGAGCGCTTAAGGATTGCCGTCCACTAATAAGCGCTCTTTTCTAATTTTGTGGAATATTTGTACCAAATATCGGCAAATTCACACATTGCCAAACCTAAAAATGACACAACGATATTGAATATTTCAAACCCACTATGAATAGCCATCACTACAATCGCCCATCCGATTAGTTTCTGTATGTACGCAAACCCTTTAACGTTGATACAAATCTTCACTGCTTGTCCCTCCTTTCTACCGCTTACGCGGTCTTATCCTCTCTTTTCTTCATCTCGGTCATAACCACCGATTCCTGATCCTCAAGCAGTGTCACCAACAATTTCTTGATAAACTCTTCTCGTTTTTTCATTTCTTCATTCACACTTACCACCTCTCTAAAATCTATGTACTATGGTTTGTACTTGTTGCATTGTCCACTAGGATCATTCCTCTTTCCTTGAGTTCTTCTTCTACTTTTTCCCGGATACTTCCGTAATGTTCTATCCATTCTTTCTCCGCATTTTTTACTGCGATCTTTGTCGCTTTATCCAAGCATTCTATTTCTTTATCCCGAAAAGTGAATGTTATGCTTTCGCATCCGCTTATAATTGCATAACTAATCTTTTGTTCAATGCGCGCAAACACTTTATCATCTTCTATTTCTTCCGAAAATGATGCTACAGAAAGCATTTGGCTTATGCATGTAAGCTCAAATCTCTCAAATGTCATACTCTATCACCTCCCTATTTCTATTGTCATTTCTTCTCAACTCTCCTATACTGTAATCACAGGCATCTGCCAATGCCGAGTAAAAAGAAAGGAGAATATTAAATATGTACGACGTTTATTTTTCATATTTCGATGGAAACGATTGCCTTTGTAAAGATATAGTTAAAATCGAGACTCCTACCTCATCTGGAGTAAAAGCTTATTCCGGTGATGAAATTGCATCTCAGAATTTTAGAATTCGTTCGGAATTTTATCTTTACAGTTCTAATGCAAGTTACACTGTTTCCGCAACTGGATTAAAATCTATCGAAATCAGAAAGAAATAATCTTTCTATACCAGAACCTCTATACTAATTTCTGTATTGGGGTTCTCTCTCTTTATATCTTCTGCTTTCTTTAAAACATCGCTAATATCATCCATCCTAGTTATACGGAAAATTATTTTTATTCGCATCTCTTCACCTCCTACTCTTCTGTTTGAAATAGATAATCCAATGTTTAATAAGTCGCATTGTCTCGTTATGTGACATTTAAATTAAAAAAAATTTCTTGTACAGTCCTATGATAATATTTGGCAATTTCAATTTTAATAGAATCCCTAGGAATTCTTTTTTCAAGCTCGTACATAGCTAACGTAGATGTAGCGATTCCAAGGTCTTTTGCTACTTGTTCTTGTGTTTTATCACCTCTTAACTGTACAAGAATTTTCCCAAATCCTTTCATTTATTCATCTCCTTTCATCCGTCACCTTTCGTGACTAATTGCATGATATCATCTGACCAACTATATGTCAATAGATTTTTTCACATTTTGTGACAATTCTTCATTTACTTTATTCACGATATGTGATAAAATACTTTTAACAGGAGGAAACTAAGAATGGGAAACTTTCAAAATGTTTTTAAACAATTGAGAATTTCAAGTGGATTGACGCAACAAGAAGTAGCTGATAAATTAGGAATTTCCCGTAGCACTATTGGAATGTACGAAACAGGTGCACGCGAACCAGATTATGCAACACTTGAAATGATAGCCGATTTCTTTAATGTAGACATCGACTATTTATTGGGACGTACGAACAAAACAACCGTACTTCCAGAATCTACCTATTATTTAAATGACGATGCTCGCGATCTGGCACAGTTCATGTTCGAAAATCCTGAATACAAGGTATTGTTTGATGCGTCTCGCAAAGTAAAAAAGGAAGATATTGAATTTGTAAAACAGATGATAGACCGAATGCGGGGTGATTCTGATGACACAGGATATTAATGTTTACTTAGCGGATATGCCAGCAACCATACCGGCATACTCCGTCTCCAATCCAGATTTCAGTTATACGATAGTTCTGAATTCGAGATTGAATTACGAACAACAACTGAAGGCGTATCATCACGAAATGTTACATATCGAGAATGGTGATTACCACAAAAGCTGTACTGCTGACATCATTGAATGTTACGCACATGCATTAAAATAATGAAAAAGGAAGAGAGATACTATGGGATTTTCAGATATTTTTAAAATCAAGCAATTTAAAGAACAAATTGAACAGCTGATCAAGGTCAATGATGATTTAAATTCCAAGCTTACAGAACTTGGAGCTATGGACTATTTTCAAATAAAATCAAAAATAGATGACCTCGAAAAGAATTATTCTGCCAAAGAAGATAATTTGAATTTTGAGCATCAAAGAAAAATGGATCAAATGAATGCTGAGTATGCTCATAGAATAGGTATTCTAGAAAATACCATTTCTGAAAAAACTACTAAAAGTGACGAGCTACAAAATAAACTCGCAGATTTGCGTTCGCAAGAAGCTAAACTCGAAAAAAATATAAAGACACAAACCAATAAACTTTCTAGATCCAAAGAACTTGTAAAAGCGATTGACCACACCCTTACAGAATATCTTAATTACGAGCCTTCCCAAGCAGCTTTCAAATTAACCGCTTCCGATATTGCAGACATTGAAGACATCAGTCCTTCTATCATATTAAAACTCCATTGTATGGACGTGAAGGATTTGCGAAAAGCATACCGTGAAAATGATAAACACATAAATACTGTTTTAGAAAAATATTCTGCTCGGTACACAACTAAAGCTAACCAAGCTATTTACAAATTGATGGTCATTGCATTGAGAGCTGAGTTGCAGAATATTCTATACAATTTAAAATATGAGAAACTTGAAAAATCCATAGATGATGTGAAATCAGTTACTCAAAAATATTTAAAAATTGCTGGAGAAGGTAATCAAAGTATTGCTGGAACCCTCACAAAATTTATTGGAGAAATCGAATATCTCTTCATCAACGCTGTAAAAATTGAATATAACTACTATGTAAAAAAAGAGCAAGCTAAGCAAGAACAACTTGCTTTGCGCGAGCAGATGCGACAAGAAGCTGAAGAACGTAAAGCCTTAGAAGCGGAACGTAAGAAAATAGAAAAAGAAGAATCAAAATACCACTCTGAAATAGAAAAACTAAAAGAGCAACTTACGTCAGCTCAAGAAAATGAACTCGAAAAACTTAATGCAAGAATACAAGAATTACAAAATCAACTTGCAGATGTAGCCGTTAAAAAAGAGGAAATCTCTAATCTTGCGAACGGTAAAGCAGGTAATGTATATGTAATAAGTAATCTCGGCTCATTCGGTGAAAACGTATTTAAGATTGGAATGACACGTAGATTAAATCCACAAGACAGAGTAAATGAACTAGGAGATGCCTCTGTTCCGTTTAAATTTGATGTTCATAGTTTTATATTCTCCGATGACGCTGTGAGTCTAGAAAGTAAACTTCACAGTATCTTGAATGAAAAACGTGTAAACAAGGTTAACATGAGAAAAGAATTCTTCTATACAACCATTGACGAACTTGAAGAATTAGTAACAGAAATAGAACCGACTGCTGAATTTAATAAAACTATGCTTGCTGAAGAATTCAGGCAATCACTTTCTAGTTCAGAAAACTATTCTTCTACTTTTGCATTGGAGGATGACGAATAATTTTCTACGCATCGATATTGTAATATAACCGTAGACAACTACATCATTTACTTTTTCCCAAATTTAACCGTCGGGGAACGAATATGATATAACCGCTTTGGCGTTATATACAACAAGAAAGAAGGTGTATTATTGGAACTTACCATTGATTCTCTAAAAGAAATATGTTCTTTAGAAAATATCGAGATAACTCTCCACGCTGCGAAACGTTTGGAACAACGTGGAATTTTAATAGATGATGTCATAAACTGTATTCAAAGTGGAAAAATAATTGAACAATATCCTGATGACTATCCGTTTCCAAGCTGTCTTATTCTCGGTCTTTCGATTAAGAATCAGTACCTTCATGTGGTAATCGGAAGTAATCTGGAAACACTTTGGATCATAACAGCATACTATCCTGATTCCGAAAAATGGGAATCTGATTTCGAGACAAGAAAGGAGAAAAAATCATGATGTGTTTTTCATGTAAAGGCAATGTAGAAGAATCTACAACCACTTATATGACAGAATATAATAACTGCTATATCATTATTAAGAATGTTCCTTGCAAAAAATGTACTCAATGTGGGGAAGAATATTTGAACGGCGTTACGCTAAAGAAAATTGAATCCATTCTGGAAAAACTTAAAACTATGCTAACGGAAATCGCAGTCGTAGACTATAATAAAGCAGCATAAGTCTGATTGCCAAAAAAAGAAATTAAATAGCAAATGAAAACCGCTCCTGCGCCAACAGGAACGGCAATACATATCCGAAGATATGCAACTATTAATAAACAAAGATATTGTATCATCTTCGGGCAGCTATCGCAATCGGAACATATTTTCGATGGCTGTTATTTTTGTACTATTTTTTCATACATTTTACAAAGGAGATGATTACATGATTAAAAATAAACGTTGTGCAATCTATATTCGCGTGAGTACAGAAGAACAGTTTTTGAACGGGCTCTCTCTGCAAGCACAACAGAAAGCACTTATAGAATATGCCAAACAAAACGGGTATACCGTCGTTGATGTTTATGCCGATGAAGGTATTTCCGCCAGAAAATCTATGAAGAATCGAAAGGAGCTGCTGCGTCTCTTAGAAGATGTGAAACAAAATAAGATTGACATGATTCTTGTAACCAAGCTAGACCGTTGGTTTCGTAATATCAAAGACTACAACATTACCGAAGAAATTCTTCAAGCTCACAACTGTCATTGGAAGACCATCTTCGAAAACTACGATTCTTCTACTGCCAACGGCCAGATGGTTATTAATATCATGCTTTCCGTTAATCAAGCTGAATGCGACCGGACCAGTGAACGTATCAAGGCTGTATTTGACTACAAACGCTCCCAGGGTAAAGTCATTAGTGGTATGGCTGCTCCTTATGGCTACAAAGTCGTAGGCGGTTATATAAAGAAAGATTTAGAAGTTGCTCCTATCATCGAAGATGCTTATGATTACTATTTTAAGTGTTTTTCACAAAGAAAAGTGCTTCTATATATCCAAGGCAAATACGGAGAGAAAGCCCCATCTATCTATAAGATTGACAAATTATTTCACAATGAAAAATATTCCGGAACCTTCCAAGGAAATGACCATTTCTGTGAACCTTATATTTCCAAAGAACAATTCCAGAAAATTCGGAGCATTGCGCAAAGCAAAACATATACCCGACAACACAATCACGATTTTATTTTTTCTTCATTGCTATGTTGCCCTATATGCAATCACAAGCTAACCGGATTCATCAAAAAGCAGCCTTTAAAAGATGGCAGCATTTCAAAATATTACCGGTATCGATGTCCGAACAAATTGCAAAAACACTCTAGCGCACCTTGCATTACAGAAAGTGTTGTAGAGCAGTTTATGATTGAACATGTATTCGATGAACTTAAAAAGGAATATTTCGAATTTGATGTAAAGAATAAATCTGCCAAGAAGAAAAAAGATAGTTCCAAACGGATTGAAGAAGAATTGAGCCGACTGAATACCATGTACCAGAAAGGACGCATCTCGGAAGACTTCTACGATAGCGAATATGAGCGCCTGCAGAACGAACTCACTGCAATTTCATCCAAGACCACCCTCGCAACTATCGAACGTTACTCTGAGCTTATAGGCATCTTCTCCGGGAATTGGCTGGATATGTATATGAAGCTTGATAATGCACATAAGAACGTATTTTGGAAATCGGTTATAAAAGGCATCTATTTTGATGAAAATAACAAACTGAGTGGCTTTGATTTTCTCATCTAGCCACTCAGCTATCTTATAATTTGTGGGTGTAGTAAGTCAGTAAACACAACTGTAAAGTCCCCTTTTCCTTCCGAGAAAGCCGCTCCGGTGGAACCGAAATCAATACTTTGGTCAATCTTGACATCCTTCTGCGGGTCGATACCATTCTGTTTTAGTATATACTCGAATATCATCTCCGGCATACCGCCTTTTCTTCCTCCAAGCACTTCTTTTCCAAATAAATCTTTCCACTGAAATTCCGGCATCTCCTCCCTTGCCACAAGGAAGTTTCCCGCCCGCTGTGTCAACTGTGCAAAGTTGACTACATAATCATTGGCGCCCTCATTGTATGTGTAAATTGAAGCTTCGGAACCCATGAATCCGATATCCGCTTCTCCGGAAATAACGGCTGTCATCGTCTTATCCGCCCCAAAACCGGTTACGATCGTCAAATCGATTCCTTCTTCTTCAAAATATCCTTCTTCAATCGCCACATACATCGGCGCATAGAAAATGGAGTGCGCGACTTCATTCAATGTAATTTTCTCCAATTTCTTTGTCTCTTCTGCGACCTCCTCCACTTTTTCTTCCGTCTTTTTCTCTTCCTTCTTATCCTTCCCACATCCTGACACAGCAAAAATTGAAGCTACGAGTGTCAAAATCAGCAACAATGAAGTCATCCTTTTTTTCATAACTTCCTCCCTTTCACATATTGCTACCTTCTTCTTTATCAATATATGATTCTTGAAAAAATACGTGAGACGAGAGCCCTCTTTAACACATCACAATTATTTTCCTCGGAGTGGTTTGTGGTGGAATACTTCTTGTCGTAGTGCTATAGTATACGACCAGAACTTGATTTCCTACCGGACAAGTAAAGTTCTGTCCATTCGATGTCACTATCTCTGTCGCCTGAGATGGATTCAATTGTAATGTTCCATCTGCAGACAAGAGATTTTCATCAAAATATCCTACATAAATCGTTTCATTCGGACGGCTTCTTCCCACAATCACAGCCCGATACTGTGGTGGAAAAATCAGTGGCACCGGCAGATTTCCATCATAGAACGCTGTGATTTGCATTCCGAGCCGCAGACGTACTGTGTCGATGACAAATGTATCTGCCGAGATAATCAGTCTCGTGATTCCATCCTCATTTCTTACCGTTATCATCTGCTGACAGCAATCGTTTGGTACCCTTTCTATCCGTTGTATCATTCCACTAATTGGAATTAAATTTAGATTCTCCATCGAATTTCCCCTACTCTTTTCTTATCTAATATATGCCCTCTTTTTTACTCTGTCACTTCTTTTCCATATCCCCTTTCACACATATTCCTGTCTATCTTCATTATTCCTCCGTATTTTTTGTGTATTTTCTACGATTGTTCCGCATTTTTTATTGACATTTCTGTATATTTAAGCTAAACTGTAACAGTATCACTCGCGATACAGTTATTATTTATTTGTGGAGGTATCAGTATGAACAAAGGTACAGTAAAATGGTTTAACAACCAAAAAGGTTACGGATTTATTTCTGACGAAGCTGGCAACGATATTTTCGTTCACTACTCAGGCTTGGTTATGGATGGATTCAAATCATTGGAAGAAGGTCAGGCTGTAGAATTCGACGTAACTGAAGGTGCAAAGGGACCTCAGGCTGTTAACGTAGTAAAACTCTAATTATAATTTTATATGTGCCTTTTATTTATTTGATTATATATTTTTATTTATAAAGTTTTCATTATAGTGGAGATGTCTGATTTAGTATTTAAAAAGCAACAGTAAGATGTAATGTAAGCCAAAAGAACTCTTAGATACTGTTTCATTCTGACATCTAAGAGTTCTTTTCATTCCACACAATAAATATATTCTATCTTTCTTTTCACTTCCCAAAAGAATCTTCCATGCAATGAACGATATCGCATAGCTTCACTCTTTTGCGTCCCTTATCCCAACGCCACATCCAAAATCATCATAATCATAAATCCAAGCGCAAATCCGATTGTTCCAATATTAGAATGCTCTCCTTCCGCCGATTCCGGAATCAACTCTTCCACCACTACGTAAAGCATGGCGCCCGCTGCAAGAGCGAGCAAATACGGAAGCGCCGGTTCAATAAAACCGGACAATAAAATCGTAACGACTGCCGCTATCGGTTCCACAATTCCAGACAATGTTCCGTAAACAAATGCCTTCCCTCTGCCTACGTTTCCCGCACTTTTCAGCGGAAGTGAGATGATGGCGCCTTCCGGAAAGTTCTGAATTGCGATTCCAATCGATAAGGCAATCGCACCCATCATTGTGACGTTTGTGTTTCCGGATAACGCGCCGGCAAATACGACTCCAACCGCCATTCCTTCCGGAATATTATGCAAGGTCACCGCGAAAATCAACATCGTAAGCTTACGAAGTGAATGCTTAGGCTGCATCCCTTCCGGTTTTTCTTCGTTTAAATGCAAATGTGGAATTAGCCGGTCCATCAAAAGCAGAAACAGGAATCCTATCGCCATTCCCGCAGCCGCAGGAATAAACGCAAATCTTCCCATATGCGCCGACATATCCATCGCCGGAATCAAAAGAGACCATACCGAAGCCGCAACCATCACGCCGGAAGCAAAACCAAGCAAGCCTTTCTGGATGAGCGGATTGATTTCTTTCTTCAGAAAGAATACGCAAGCGGCGCCTGCCGTTGTCCCTAGAAACGGAATCAAAATTCCAAGTAATATATGATTCATTTCATTTACTTCTCTTTCTTTTCATAGATACTGTTTAATTTTACAAGACTTCTTTCTACCGCATCCTTTGCATTTTTCCAAGGTTCATCCTTGAATCTGTAATCGTATTTCTGAATATACCAGTCCAGGTCTTCCTTCACACGTTTCATATTCTCTATATACAGAGTTGTAATGTCTGTCAGAAAGCTTTCCTGAACCTTTCCGCCAAGTTCCTCAATCCCTGCCCGGTATAGCATCCCGTAATGTTTCGTACAGAATCCTTTCGCGGACAAAAGCGTCTGCCGGAAATCTGCTTCTTTCTTATAGAGATAACATATCGTCTTTAAATACTGCTGGAAAATTGCCTGAATCTTATCACAGACAAAGCAGCTTTCACTCACCTGTTCCGTATAGTTTGTCACCGGATTCCCGGTTTCCTTCACCTTGCCGAATAATGTCTTTTTCACCATCTCCGGTTTATGTCCTTCCAGATTGCGAATCACCGTCTCCATATGCGTGTTCAGCATCAACGCCACGCCTAGACGGTCCTGTCTTGCAAGCAGCATCTGAATATGCTTTTCACAAAATCCGGTCTGATTGCTCTCCATTCTCTGGTCATCCACCATATAACCTGCCATTGTAAGTCTCAAGGCATCTTCTTCTAACTGATGATACATTGCACAAAGCGGACATTCACAGTCCTCGTGAAACGCATCATTGATTGGTATTGTATATAATTTTTCCTTCATCTTCTGTTCTTATTCCGTTGTCCCTGTTGTATCTGCCGGTGTCTGAGAATCAGTAGTTCCGTTGGCATCCTGACTTCCCTGTGCATCTGCTCCGCCGGCATTATCCGGTTCTGCTGCGTTGGAAGCGTCTGTATCCGGAGTGTCTGTGTTGTCATCCGCCGCATCAATATCGTCTACGATGTCTGTTTTCTTATCTTCCTGCTTCTTGTCTTCCCCATCTGACACCGAATCAAATTTTTCCAGCCCCCAGTGAATCCATCCTTTGATTGTATCCTGATTGAAATATGCCGCTGCTCCGATACCTGCAATAATCAAAATCGCTACGAGGAATTTGATAATTCCTTTTCCACGTTTCTTCGACGTTTTTGTTTTCTTGCGAACCTCTTTGACACGCTTCTCCGGCATCTCTTTGAACTTCCTGTCGTAATCCCTCTGTGATTCGCGCGTGCTTCTTGCAGGTCTCTCCGGCTTCTTCTCCGTTTTTTGTTTCGACGCTGTCTTCGGTTCCGGTTTCTTCTTCTCCAGCTTTTTCTCCTGACTATCCGGCGCCTTTTTTACTACCTTCTTCTCTTTCTGTTGTTCGATATATTCTCTGACATAGTCATCGTTAAAATCAATAGCATCCATCGGAATCTCAAACTGCCTCGTCAAAGATAAATCTTCTGTCGGTTCTACTTTTCTTTCTTCCCGGATTTTCTTTTCCTTTTCCCGCTTCTTATCAAGATTAATCTTTATCTTGCATTCATAGCAAAATGCATAGTCATTGTAAATCGGATTCCCCTGTGCATCTTTCCCCACTTCAACAGCTTTTATCTTCATTTCATTCCCACATCTTTTACAACGCATAATTTCTCCCTCCTTATATATGCATTATCGGTATTATTATAACATAGTCCGACACAATTCTACAAGAAATTATTGATATTGCATTTTCTTTCCATTCTACGCTATAATAATGAAACAACTACTTTGTAAAGGGGATACGATATGAATAAAAAAGAAATATCTGAGATAAAGAAACAATTTACACCTTCCAATTGTGCCATCACCCGCATCTGCGGCTGTTATGTGAACGGGGAGAAAGAAAAAAAATCTTCCTTTAGACAGGCATTCCTTTCCTTGCCGGAAGAGGAAATGTTCAAATATTTCGACATTTTCCGCAAGTCTCTTTCCGGAACTATCGGGAAGAATCTAATCAATATGGAGTTCCCTCTCGACTCCGAGATGGAAGGCGGCTCCCAGGAATTCCTATTAAAACTTCGGAACAGTCGTCTGACCGATGATACGCTTCTCGATACATTCTATGACCGCATCATCGAATCCTATGACTATGGAGAACATTATCTGATTCTTCTTATCCACGCCGCCTATGATATTCCAGGAAAATCTTCGGATAATGAAGAAATGTTTGACGCTTCCGATGAAGTCTACGACTACATACTTTGCACCATTTGTCCGGTTAATTTATCCAAACCGGGGCTTTCTTATGACGCGGAATTGAATGGATTCCACGAGCGGATTCGGGACTGGATTGTGGAGATGCCAAGTCTCGGCTTTTTATTTCCGGCATTCAACGACCGGAGTACAGACTTACATCAGACGCTCTACTATGCGAAAAAACCGGAAGAACTTCATTTTGAACTCATCGAGCATCTTCTTGGATGCTGCACCCCGCTCAGCGCCGGAAGCCAAAAAGAGACGTTCCAGACTTTAATTGAAGAGACATTAGGTGAGGACTGTTCCTATGAAATCGTCCGCAATATTCATGAGAATCTTACCGAATTAATCGAGGAGCAAAAAGAATCTCCTGTTCCGGTAGAACTGGATAAAGAGGAAGTGAAATACCTCTTCTCGAAAAGCGGCGTCAAAGAAGAAAAACTGGAAAACTTTGACAGACAATATGAAGCTGCTGCAGGTACCCAGTCCACACTCCTTGCCTCCAACATTGCAAATACGAGGGCTTTCGAGATTAAGACACCGGATGTTGTCATCAAAGTCAATCCGGAACGAACGGATTTGGTGGAGACGATGCGCATTAACGGACGTCTCTGTCTTGTCATCGGCGTCGACGACCATGTGGAAATCAATGGAATCTCCGCCAGAACGATGCAGAAAGAATCTTCCCTTGATACATACGATGAGCCTGAAATATAATTTCAGGCCCATCCATAATTTCTCACGATAATTGTCCAATCCGCTTCAGCAGACTCTGTTCCTTCTCATCAAACAGCAAATGTTTGTTATACTGATAATATCGCTCACATTCATAATCTTTCAAGAATTGAATGCTATAGAAATTCGCATTCAATTCCGTCATAAACACAACCATCTCCTGGCTCTCTCCGAACACAATCTCCATAAAATCAAACGCATACTCCAACATTTGTTCCGCCTTCTCTTCTGCATTCGTGTAGATTATCTTATCCGCAGTAAACAGCGAACGGACATACTCGAAGCAGGCTTCTTTTTCTGCGATTCCTTCTTTTTTCAGCTTCATGACGTACTGTTCCAATGTCTCAATCGTCGTTCGGTACGCATAATCTTCTTCCCTGCTTAAAAGTTCCGCTTTCTTCTGATTTTCATGCGTCTCCCGCGTTTCCTCCAGGACGCTTTCCAAATATGTGACTCCGTCCTCCGCGTAATCGAGTCCCGCCTTATATGCCTTCAGACATTGGAATAATCTTTGCGTCTGGGATTCCAACCGATATACTTCCCGAAAAGTTCCGGTTAATTTTGCCAGCAGCAGACTCACGACACTCAATCGCTCATCCAATGAGGCATGTCTCACTTTCTTCAAGAGAATCTCATCAATTTTTCCACTGAATACCGCGTCAATCTGATAGTCTGTCCGATATTTATAGTAAAGTTCCAGATAGTTTGCAAAGTCTTTTGCAATCTTCGGATACTGGATATACTGTTCTACAAGGTCTCTGTCCACCGTCTTTCCAAGTTTTTCATAAACTTGAATGATTTTCGACAAGTCTTCCCATCCTCTCGGCGTCGCAAAGTGCATGCCATCCACCGTCATCTCCATCTGATAGAAATAAGATGGCTTCGTATTCAGATAAGAAATCACAGCCCCATGCACATTTTCCTTGTAAGCATACTCTTTCCACACAGAAAATTCCGGCTCCACTTCAATCTTCTTCACCCGGTCCATCGTTACCACATCGAATTCACGCACCGATTTATTATATTCCGGCGGATTTCCGGCTGCCACAATCATCCATCCTTCCGGTATCTTATGATTTCCAAAGCTTTTGCATTGAAGGAATTGCAGCATAGCGGGAGCAAGCGTCTCCGATACGCAGTTAATCTCATCGATAAACAAAATCCCTTCCTTCAATCCGGTTTGCTTCATTTTCTCATATACGGAAGCGACAATCTCACTCATTGTGTATTCCGTCACTTCATATTCACTCTCTCCATATCTATTTTTAGAAATATACGGAAGACCAATGGCACTTTGTCTCGTGTGGTGTGTAATCGTATAAGGCACGAGTCCCAACCCACATTCTTTTGCAACTTGTTCCATAATCTGTGTCTTTCCGATTCCAGGCGCTCCGATTAAAAACACCGGCCGCTGTCTTACCGTTGGGATTTCGTATTCCCCGAATTCATTCTTCATAAAATAGGCTGCCGCAGCATCCTTAATCTCTTGTTTTGCACGCTTTATGTCCATGTTACTTCTGTCCTCCTGTCTTCCTGTTCCAAATCTTCCGGTTCTAAAATCAGTTTGATTGCCCATATCGGGACGTCCACATCCTGATAATCTTCTTTCATAAATACAAACGCCGTATCATAAAGCGGTCGTTTCGCCGGATAGATGCCATAACCGTCGGTAAAATAAATCAACCCCTTCAATCGGTGAAACGCTTTCTGTCTTATCAGTTCATTGACATGGCCAAACACCGGTCGAAAGTCTGTCCCTCCCTGACCTTTCACTTCAAAGGACTCCAGATATTTTTTCATCTCTTCTTCATTTGTCACGAGTACATCAGACCGAACCTTGTCGTCACACTGAATGATATGGACATGCACTTTTCGGAAAAAACTTTCCGATTCGGATAGTACACTATACGTCTCTTCCAGGAATTTCTTCACCAATTCTCCCTTACACGACATGGATGTGTCAATTGCAATGACAAAATCCTCCACTTTATAAACTTCTTTCGTCTCCTGTGGTTCAATCAACGGCATGTTGCCGTAATGTTCCATCCCGTAATGATAAAAGATATAGTCAAAGGTATCCATATCTACCTTCATCTCTTCCTTCAACACCGCAAATTTTCTCAAAAATTTTCGATAATCATATCTCTTACGGTTTTCTACCCGGATTTGTTCCAGCACTTCCCTCGCATGTTCCGCCGGTTCCTTTCCGAACGTCTCCATCTCCGTCTGCATTTTCTCCCGGTCTTCTTTCCACTGCCGTTCCCGCTCCATCGCCTGCTGCGGCGGCACGTCTTCATTCCAGAGTTTGTGGTTATCTACGAAAAATTCTATCTCCCATTTTCGCAGTTCTTCCTCCTGACATTTCATCTCTAAAAGACTGAAATATACGTCTTTTGCCGTCAGCACTTTCCTGTCCTTTTTTAGTCTCTGATACAGATTTTTTCGCTCCGGAGATACATACGTGCGCACACTCCGGAAGGTCATGGAATCTATCATCGACTCCACGACAATATCACAGGCAAGATTCCAGTATCTCATCATTTCCTCCGGAATCTTCGGAAGTTGAAAATGAAGAAACAGGCAATGGAATATCATATGTAAATACGTCCGGTTGACTTTCACCCGACTGTTACGAAACAACGCAATCACAAAGTCCACAGAAAAATAGACTGTATTCCCGTCCGCTCCTACCCCTTCCATCCCGGGAACCGGCATGAAAGACATTCGGTGTAAAATCACATCAAAGAAACGCATCGAAAGATACAACTCTTCCTTCGCCGCCTTCCAGATTTCCATGCAAATCTCTATTTTTTCCAGTTCTTTCTGCTGTTGCTGCTGTATCGGATTCCATTCTCTCGCCATCATCCCACCTTCTTTCTTCATTGTCTCCGGCTTTTCCTTACTCTTGAATATCTATAATTCGAATTTCTCTGCTTTTCGCACTTCCCTGAATCTTCTATGCTTCTCGTTCATCAGATAGCTGATAAGCTCCACCGACTGTATTTCTTCTGCCGCTTTCAACAGAATCTCCAACTCTTCTTTCGTGGAAACGACCTGTTCCGAAAGCAATGTTACATAGGACTTTCCATCTGCCAAACCTGCTGCAAAGCGCCCTGCCTCTTCCAAATGTTCTTTTAGGAAATGCAGATACATCTCTCTTGCACGTTCTCCCAGACCCATCGGGTATCGCAGTCGTCCAAATGCAATTCGAAGCGCCGTTTCTATCCGTTCATTTTCTTTTGCCCAGGGGAAGCGTCCATCATACAAATCAAACTGCAATCTTGTCTGCACGAAACAATTGCGATATAAAATCCCGCTTCCATGCGTATGTGTTTCCAAAATTCTGGCCGGCGTATTCTCCACCGCCTCCTCGAAAAATTCCGGAAATACCAATCTCGCTTCCCCTGTCTCCACGCGATATCTCACATGCTGTTCCTCACGAAGTTCCATCAGAAGCTCCCGAAGACAAGACCTTTCCTTCTCTACTATCGTTATGTCCAAATATCTCACTCTGTGACATCCGGTAAATGCTCCGGCGCCAATATCCTTAATATTACTGTAAAATGCAATCTTTTCCAGATTCTCACAACCGTAAAAGGCATACCTTCCGATTCTTTGCAGCGTATCCGGCAGAAAAATCTCGGTCAGTTTCTCCCCGCATACGGCTTCCGGTTCTCTGTCCTCACTGTGCGCCGAGAATGCATAAGGAACAATCTCTGTCACCGGCATTCCATCGATTTCGCTCGGAACGACAACACCTCCGCCGATTATAAAACAGCGGAGGATGTGTACCTGATTCTCTACAATTTCAATTTTAAAATCTCTGTTCTTCATTATTTTATAAACATCGCATCCCCGAAACTAAAGAAACGATATTTCTCCTCTACAGCTTCCCGATATGCATCCAGTACATGTTCTCTTCCCGCCAGTGCAGACACGAGCATAATTAATGTAGACTCCGGCAGATGGAAGTTTGTAATCAAGCAATCCAAGATTTTAAATTCATATCCCGGATAAATGAAAATATCCGTCCAGCCGCTCGTCGCCTTCAACTTTCCATTTTCGGCGGCAGACTCAATCGTACGACAGCTTGTCGTTCCAACACAGATGACACGATGTCCGTTTTCTTTTGCCCGGTTAATTTTCTCCGCAGCTTCCTCTTCAATCTGGTAAAACTCCGAATGCATATGATGTTCCAGAATATTGTCTACCTTTACCGGACGGAACGTACCAAGTCCTACGTGCAATGTGACCCTTGCAATCTCCACGCCTTTCTCTTCTATCTGCTCTAATAATTCCGGTGTAAAATGAAGTCCGGCAGTCGGAGCTGCCGCGGAGCCTGTATGCTTCGCATAGACTGTCTGGTAACGGTTCTTGTCCTCCAGATGATGGGTAATGTATGGCGGAAGAGGCATCTGTCCCAGTTCATCCAGCACCTCTTCAAAAATCCCATCATATTGGAACTGAATCAGACGGTTTCCCTCTTCTACGATATCCAGCACTTCTCCGACTAACAGCCCGTCTCCGAAACTGATTTTCGTGCCCGGTTTCGCCTTTTTCCCAGGTTTTACAAGCGTCTCCCAGATGTCGTTTTCTCTTCTCTTTAACAGCAGGACTTCTATCTTCGCATCTGTGCCGACTTTCGCTCCAATGAGCCTTGCCGGAAGCACCTTCGTGTCATTGATGACAAGACAGTCCCCTTCTTCCAGATAATTTACAATCTCTTTAAATACATGATGTTCTGTCTTCCCTGTCTCTTTATCCAATACGAGAAGCCTGGAACTGGAACGGTCCTCCAATGGGTCCTGTGCAATCAATTCCTCCGGTAAATCAAAATAAAAATCTTCTTTTCTCATCTATTGTCAATCCTTCCTATAATTTTCTTGCTCGTATAATCAAAAAGTTTGGTTTCAGAAATTCTCTCCGAAGCCTTGGACATTTCTCCAAAGCAGATGATGTCGGTGAGCTTTCATGAAGTATCTCAATGTGAAATCCATGTGCCGCAAGCGTCGTCACAATCTGCCCCATTGTCCGATGGTACTTGATGACCTCATCTATAAACCAATGGGAGCCTCGAATCCCCGGCGTATTATAGTTTGCAAAAGAATACGATATCTCTCTTCCCTTCTCATCATAATTCCATCCGAGTTCCTTATTCAAAGACGCGGTCATAATCGGATGCTCCTGTGAAAATAACAGCACCCCATCCTTCTTTAACCTATCGGAAATATCCACAACTAACTTTTCGAAATCTTCTATATAATGAAAAACGAGAGAACTGTACACAATATCAAACTTCTCCCGAATCTCGTGCAATTTCTCCGCTTCAAGATGTACGTACTCTACTTCCCTGCAAGCGGATTCTTTCTTCGCTGCTTCCAGCGCTCTCATAGAACGGTCGATACCAAGTACCCGAAGCGCCCCCTCTTCCGCAAAATTCCTGCTGTTCTTACCGACGCCGCACCCGATATCCAGTATGTTCTTCCCTCTCACATCCGGCATATAGTCCCTCATCGCCGGCTGTTCTAACAACTGACGATACTGCTTCTCAATCTCCCTTATCTTTTTGTACCCCTGAAAAAAGGTCTCATCATCATAACAATTCTTTTTCATCAATGACTCCTCCAACACAGATATCAGTATAACATCATTCTATGAAAATTTCATCTAAAAACTTACTGAAAAATAGCCGGAAATGTGTCGAACACTCCCGGCTATTTTGACTGATTTTATTTGAAATAATTTACACCAGATTCGAAAATCTTCAAATCCTGTTCTCCGTAGATATTGATTGCCACAGAATCACCGCGTCTTTCAGAATGTGCCATCTTACCGAGGACACGTCCGTCCGGACTTGTGATACCTTCGATTGCCATGTAGGAACCGTTTGGATTCCACTCTTCATTCATTGTGATATTTCCATCCAGGTCGCAATACTGCGTCGCAACCTGTCCGTTTGCGAAGAGTTCTTTTAACACCTCGTCAGAAGCCACGAAACGTCCTTCACCATGAGATGCAGGGTTTGTGTATACGCCTCCGAGTTCTGCCCCCTGTAACCAAGGTGATTTGTTTGTTACCACTTTCGTGTAAACCATCTTGGAAATATGACGTCCGATTGTATTGTACGTAAGAGTCGGGGAAGCTTCCGTCTGTCCGCAGATTTTTCCGTATGGGACAAGACCGAGCTTGATGAGTGTCTGGAATCCGTTGCAGACACCGAGTACAAGGCCGTCTCTTTCATTCAGTAATTTTTCTACCGCCTCTTTTAACTTCGCATTCTGGAATGCAGTCGCGAAGAATTTTGCGGAACCGTCCGGCTCGTCTCCTGCACTGAATCCACCTGGGAACATAATCATCTGGCATTGTGCAATCGTCTTCTCGAACTCTGCCACAGAGTCTCGGATGTCGGCAGCATCCAGGTTCTTGAACACTTTCACGATAGTATCTGCTCCCGCACGTTCGAATGCTTTCGCACTGTCGTACTCACAGTTTGTTCCCGGGAATACCGGAATAAATACCGTTGGTTTTGCCACTTTATTTTTACATACATAAATCTTGTCTGTATCAAACAATCTTTCCTCCACCTCTTCCGGTTTTGTTGCTCCCGATACGGATGGGAATACTTTCTCAAGCGGAGCTTTCCATGTGTTCACCGCTTCGTCAAGCGCAATCGCCATATCACCGTATTCGATTGCCTGTTTCTCTGTCACTTCACCGATGACTGTATAAGAAATCGCAAGTTCTGACACTCTCTCTGCCGGAACTTCAGCAATGATATCTCCGAACATCGGTGCAAATAAGTCTCTCTTATCCACATCATGTTCTACCTTCACGCCCATACCGTTACCGAACGCCATCTTGCTGACTGCAGCGGCGATACCATGTCTGTCAAGGGCATAAGCGGATACGATATTTCCATTCTGAATATCTTCTCTGAATTTGCCGTACTGTTCCATGACTTTTTCATATACTGGAAGGTCATAGTCATCTGTATCGATGTGAAGCCATACTAATTTATTTCCTGCCGCCTTTAATTCCGGTGTGATGATGTCTTTCTGCACTGCCACATCTACCGCAAATGACACGAGTGTCGGCGGTACATCGATATCCTGGAATGTTCCGGACATACTGTCTTTTCCTCCGATAGACGGAAGTCCAAGACCTAACTGTACGTCATATGCGCCGAGAAGGGCTGCAAATGGCTGGCTCCATCTGGATGGTTCTTCTGTCATTCGACGGAAGTATTCCTGGAATGTCAGACGAATCTTGCGGTAATCTCCACCGTTTGCCACGATTTTCGCAACAGACTCTAACACCGCATAAACCGCTCCATGATATGGGCTCCAGCTTGATAAATATGGGTCAAATCCATAACTCATCATCGTAACCGTATCGCATTTTCCTGTTAATACCGGAAGTTTAGCCACCATAGCCTGTGTCTCCGTCATCTGATATTTTCCACCATGCGGCATGAATACGGAGCCTGCTCCAATGGAACCGTCAAACATTTCCACGAGGCCTTTCTGTGAGCATACGTTCAAATCAGACAATGTCTCTAACCATTTTGCTCTTACGTCTTCCACTTCTTCGCGCACGAAAATGCTGTCCGCTCTGCTTGGAATATCCACAGCCACGCTTGTCTCCTGATGCGCTCCGTTTGTGTCCAGGAATGCGCGGGAAATATTCACGATTTCCTTTCCTCTCCATACAAGGACGAGTCTTGGGCTTTCTGTCACGACCGCAACTTCCACAGCCTCTAAGTTCTCCTCCTTCGCATATGCAAGGAACTGCGCTACATCTTTTGCATCTACGACAACCGCCATACGCTCCTGAGACTCGGAAATCGCAATCTCTGTTCCGTCGAGTCCCGCGTATTTTTTCGGTACTTTATCCAAATCTACTCTTAAGCCATCCGCAAGCTCTCCGATTGCTACGGATACCCCGCCGGCGCCAAAGTCATTACATTTCTTAATTAATTTACTTACTTCTTCTCTTCTGAAGAGACGCTGAATCTTACGCTCTGTCGGTGGGTTTCCCTTCTGCACTTCTGCGCCGCATGTCTCAATCGATTCTTCTGTGTGCACTTTGGAAGAACCGGTTGCTCCACCGCATCCGTCACGTCCGGTACGTCCGCCGAGTAAGATGATGATATCTCCCGGGTCTGATGTCTCTCTAATGACAGCACGTCTCGGAGCCGCGCCTAATACTGCGCCGATTTCCATACGTTTTGCCACGTAATCCGGATGATAAATCTCTTTGACCGCTCCTGTCGCAAGACCAATCTGGTTTCCGTAAGAACTGTAGCCATGAGCCGCTCCTGTTACAAGTTTCTTCTGCGGAAGTTTTCCTTTTAATGTCTCATTGACCGATACGGTCGGGTCTGCTGCTCCTGTTACGCGCATTGCCTGATATACATAAGTACGTCCTGACAGCGGGTCACGAATAGCGCCGCCGAGGCATGTAGCCGCTCCACCGAACGGTTCAATCTCTGTCGGGTGGTTGTGAGTCTCGTTTTTGAAATTCACAAGCCACTCTTCTTCCACTCCGTCTACTTCAACCGGAACCACGATACTGCACGCGTTAATCTCATCGGATTCTTCCTGGTCGTTTAGCTTTCCTTCGCGTTTTAATTTGCGCATTGCCATCAGAGCCAAATCCATCAGACAGATAAATTTATCTTCTCTGCCTTTGAAAATCTCGCTGTGGTCGCTTAAATATTTCTTATATGCATTGACGATTGGCTCTTTGTAATCCCCTTCGCCGAATGTAATGTCTTTTAACTCCGTAGAGAATGTTGTGTGACGACAATGGTCTGACCAATAGGTGTCGAGCACACGAATCTCTGTCATGGAAGGGTCTCTGTCCTCTTCCCCTTTGAAATAATTCTGAATATGAAGGAAATCCTTGAATGTCATGGCAAGTCCTAAAGAATCATACAATTCTTTTAATTCTGCCTCCGGCATATCTTTGAATCCGTCAAAGATTTTCACATCTTCCGGCTCTTCAAATACAGTCACAAGCGTCTCCGGCTTTTCACTTCCCGTCTCTCTGGAATCTACCGGGTTGATACAGTGATTTTTCACTGCCGCAAACTCTTCCTCTGTAATATCTCCCTCGATAACATACGTCGTCGCTGTTTTGATAACCGGCTCCTCGTCTTCCTTGATAAACTGCACGCACTGTACGGCAGAATCTGCTCGCTGGTCAAACTGTCCCGGCAAATATTCTACAGAAAATACATGGCTTCCTTCTTTCATCTCAAATGTTTCATGATATAAAATGTCGACAGGCGGCTCGGCAAACACACCGTTACATGCTCTTTCAAAAGTTTCATCAGAAAGGTTCTCTACATCATAGCGAATGAGAACTCTGACATTTGTAATGGATTGAATCCCCAAATAACTTTCCACTTCATGCAGCAAGTCCTTCGCCTGTACTGCAAATTCCGGTTTCTTTTCTACATATACGCGTTTTACACCACTCATAGTTTCCTCCGTTTGAATCCATGTTCATAAAATTATTGTTTACTGAATAGCATCTGTAATCTACATTCATTATATCATATCCCTTATCATAAGGATAATTAATATATCTTAATTTATTCATAAGACTAACTTATGTCAAATAAGTCCCTGTCCTCTTCTTTTCTCTTCGCATTCCGGTATAATATCCACCCGAGCAGGAAGAATACTGCAAGGGCGATGCCTGCAAAAACGGCAATCCTTACCGTAAAATCTGCAAACAACCCTTCCGGAAGCATTCGAATCATATAATCCTCCTCCGGGTTAAACATCCAAAGGTCATTGTCGAAAAAAATCTCATGGAAAATCACAAAACACTGATTGAAATTCTTTGTAATAAAATAGGCAAGCACGCCGCACAAAACTGTCAGACAGCCGACAAGCCCCATGTACCACTTCGAAACCATTTTCTTCCAATCTGCTTTCCATAGAAGAAGCGCCCCCATGGAAACAACAAATATCCCAAGGGCAACCCACCGTATCACTAACGCCCGGCAAAAAATATCCTGGACTTCTTTCATATGGAAACGGTCCTGTTCATTGAAAAAGTCCTGATTCCTTCCCTCTACGGAAGTCTCGACCGACAATTCTTCCCTGTCTCCCCGGAGGTAAGCCATCATCTCCTCTGTCACATGCATGACATCGTCCATCTCCATATACAGCTCGTCCAAGACTTCATATTTCTCATATTCTTTCTGGTAATAACCAAAGTCCCAATAGATGGCTCCTTCTGCCGCTGTGATGCACAACACACATATCAACGATAAAGCTGCCAAAAACGCCAATCCTCTTTGTATCATCTTCATGTTCTTCTTTCTATCCTCCCACCGAAATATTTCAGATTCTTTTCTATTGATTTTATCAAAACTTTGCAAACTTGGATAGCAAAATCAGAAATCATCTTGTAAATTTTTCTATTACCACTTATAATACTTATATATTTATAAGGAGGACTAATAATGGACATCAATTATGAATTATATAAAGTTTTTTACTATGTAGCGACGACGCTCAGTTTTTCTGAGGCTTCCAAGCAGCTTTTCATCTCCCAGTCTGCGGTCAGTCAATCTATCAAGGCCTTGGAGAAAAAGCTGGAACAATCGCTCTTTATCCGAAGTACGAAGCGCGTGCAGCTTACCCCGGAAGGGGAAATTCTTTTGCGCCACGTGGAGCCGGCCATGAATCTTATCAAACGCGGGGAAGCGCAGATTATTGATGCGGCATCCACCGGCGGGCAAATCCGAATTGGCGCGAGCGACACCATCTGCCGCTATTTTCTCGTACCTTATTTAAAACGTTTCCATCAGGAATTTCCGAACATTCATATTAAAGTAATGAACCAGACTTCCCTGCGCTGTGTAGACCTTCTGGAATCCGGTCAGGTGGATTTGATTGTTACAAACTACCCGAATACAAGTCTCGGAAATGTGGCATCCATCAAGAAAATCGCCAATTTTCAGGATGTGTTCATCGCCAATCAGGAGTTCGCCGAATTGAAAGACCGGAAACTTACTTATAAAGAATTATTGAATTATCCGATTCTGATGCTGGAACGTAAGAGTACAACAAGCGAATTTCTTCATAACCTGTTCCAACAGCAGCAACTGGACCTTGTCCCGGAAATCGAATTGAGCAGCAATGATTTGTTAATCGACCTTGCCAAAATCGGTCTTGGAATCGCTTTCATTCCGGATTATTGCGTTCCAACAGACGGGGAACTCTTCGTCGTAAAGACAGAACACGAACTTCCAAAACGACAGCTTATCATCGCCCATAACGAACAGGTTCCGACCTCGAAAGCAACGTTGGAATTTCTAAAATATTTTGACGAAATCGAAGAATAACACATCATTCGGAGGAGTCTGACATCCATGCACGCTCCTCCGAATAAACGCTATGAATGATAAGCGGCTCTTTTTTCCAATTCTTCCGGTTTTAAAATGTAATAGCCATTTTGTCTCTTTTCTAAAATCTTCTCTTCACAAAGAGAGCCAATCAGCCGGAACATATGGCGGTAGCTCATGCCAATTGAGCAAGACACATCCGTCAAAATATCCGAGAATATCCGTTGATGGCTATTCTTTAAAATATAATGGCATAGCCTTTCTTCTCCCGTACAAACCGCTGACAACACATAGTTTTCTGTGCTTTTCATTAACTTTTCTGCCATCTCTTCCGCAAGTTTCTCGAAAAACTTCACATTTCTCTTCTGATATTTCCGTAACAGAGTATAAGGAATCACCAGGCATTTCACTTCGCTGATTGCTACGACAGTCGCCTCCACTTCCTCCACGTTCTGTAAATATTCCATATCCCCTAAAAGTCCCTGGGACACATAGTAGCATAGAATCAGATTTTTCCCATTGGGCGTACTCATGCACACCTTCGCCAATCCGTCCAACATCACAAAAAGCTTATCAATCGCTCCTTCTTCTTCAATCATCTTTTCTCCTGCCTGATATAACACACACTCACATTCTTTTGCAAACTCTTCCTGAAATCCATATTGGAGAACTTTCTCCCAATCACCTTCTGTCAGCGTTTCATGTCTCATCTTCTTTTCTCTCTTTCTTTCATATGCATACGCGATATACTAGGACATATGTCATATACAATTTGGGGATTCCCTTCTATAATATTGCGTAAAAGGAGGAATCACGATTATGTATCAAATGTTATCATTTATCATCGGAATCGTCATTGCTGTCATGATATCTGTCAACGGCACACTTTCTAATTGCTATGATGTGTTCCGCTCTGCCGTCATCATTCATATTGTCGGCGTCATCTTTGCCACTTTATTATACTGTTTGAAAAAAGAGAAGAAACCCTTATTCCGTCAAGAACCTTTCTGGCTTTATCTTGGCGGGGCTCTTGGATTTCTTACAACAATCTTCAACAATTTTGCATTTGAATATATCAGCATGACAAGCATCATTGCACTCGGTCTTTTTGGTCAGATGTTAAGTTCTGCCCTCATCGACACCTTCGGACTTCTCGGCATGGAAAAATATCCGTTTCGCAAAAGTTCTCTGCTTGGTGTTTTCTTCGCACTAGCCGGTGTTTTTGTCATGTTGGACTTTAGCATTACCTCATCTTTGTTGTCGGTACTGTTATCCATCGGCGGAGGTGTTACGGTTGTGCTATCCCGTACAGTAAACGCCCGTCTTTCCGAAAAAACCGGCGCCCTTGGAGGTTCTCTCATCAACCATTTGGTCGGACTTCCGATTACCATTATTTTTGCCATTATTTTTGTTCCAAAGGCACAATTTTTCGCGGTGAATCCAACGCCGTTTTGGGCTTATCTTGGCGGTATGCTCGGTGTTACAACCGTTCTTCTCTTTAACATCACTGTTCCAAGAATCTCCGCACTAAGCCTTAGCATTCTGAGTTTTGTCGGACAGCTCTTCGCCGGTATTTTCATCGATTTTGTGATAGGAAATGATTTCTCCGATACTTCTTTTATCGGCGGCATCATCATCTCTGTCGGATTGATTCTAAACTTTATTCTGGATGCTCTTCATTCCAGAACCGCTCCAGACTAGCGCCCACGCTTTCCAATGTGCAAGAATGACACAGGTTCCATTCCCTCGGAAAAATCTGTCGATACTGCTGCTGTTGAAATCGGTCATCCAACAGGAGAACGACTCCTCGGTCTCTCTCTGTCCGGATGACCCGGCCTGCGGCCTGCAGCACTTTGTTCATTCCCGGGTACAAGTACGCATAGTCAAATCCATTTCCGTTTTTCTTATCAAAATATCTCTTCAGAATCTCTCGCTCATGGCATACTTGCGGGAGACCGGTTCCTACAATTATCGCTCCAATCAGCCGGTCTTCTGTCAAATCAATCCCTTCCGAAAAGATTCCCCCAAGCACGCAAAATCCAATCAGACTCTCTTTTCGCTCCTTCTCGAACTCTGACAGAAATTTTTCCCTCTCCTCTTCTGTCATATAAGGCTGCTGTGTCAGACATGTAGTTTTTTCATACTGCGGAAATGCTTGTATCTTCTCATACACCGCTTCCATGAACTGATAAGACGGGAAAAATACAAGATAATTTCCTCTCTTTTTCTGTGCGGCTGTGAAAATATAATTTGCAAACTGTTGATACGTCCACGCATTTCTCCTTGTATATTTGCTGCTTACATCCATCCCAATCAGTATGCAGCGATTCTCCGATACAAAAGGGGATTCGGCATAAATGGCATAATCATCTTCTGCTGTGCTTAAAAGCTGTTTATAATAATGAATCGGAAGCAAGGTTGCCGAGAAAAAAATCGTACTGTTTCCCTTCTGCAAGTATTTCCCCAGATTCACCGCCGGATTTACACAGAATAACTTCAGCTTAAAACGCCCGTCCGATTCCATTTCCGTATAAATAGTATAGTTCTCATCTAAACTATCCTGCACATTCAGAAACGTTCGTACATGAAAATAGGTTTCCAGTAACTTTTCTTTCAGCTCATTTTCTTCACATTCTTCCATAAACCGTTCAAATTCCATCAAAAGATTCGTCATGCTCGCCGAAAAATGCCCCACTGAATTATGAATCTGATACGTTTCGCACTCTCTTTTCATCTCCAGAAGCTGTCGGTTGCATGTGTCCAGTCTCCGCGCTAACTTGACATCCCGGTATTTCACCAGTTTCTTTGCCTCTAAAAACTCTTCTTTATAAATGACCGCGCTGTACATCTCTCTGGCCCTCTCCACCAGATTGTGAGCCTCATCAATCAGAAAAATATAATCTCCTTTGACGCCATCCGCAAAAAATCTCTTCAAGTGGGCATTGGGGTCAAATACATAATTATAATCGCAAATCACTGCATCCACCCACAACGAAACATCTAAAGCCATTTCAAAAGGACATACTTGGTGCTTTCTTGCATATTCTTCAATCCTGTCCCGGCTCATATCACTTGTCGTCGTAATCATTTCATAAACCGCATCATTGACCCGGTCAAAATGCCCCTTTGCATACGGACACGCTTCCGGATTACATACCGTCTCCTCACAAAAACAAATTTTTTCTTTCGCAGTCAATGTAATGACCTTATACTGTAATCCTTGTTTCTTCAGCGTTTGGAATGCTTGTTCTGCCACTGTCCTCGTAATCGTCTTTGCCGTCAGATAAAATATCTTCTCACCAAGTCCTTCTCCCACAGCTTTCACCGACGGGAATACGGTTGCTATCGTCTTCCCGACTCCTGTCGGCGCCTGAATAAATAACTTTTTCTTTCTGAGAATCGTCTTATATACAGATGTGGCAAGATTTTTCTGGCCTTCCCGGTATTCGTACGGAAATTCTACTTGTCTGATGGATTGATTTCTCTTCTCTTTCCACTCAATCTGAAATCTCGCCCACTTCTTGTATTCCTCCACAATCTCAAAAAACCATGCTTCCAGCTCTTGCAGTTCATAGCTTTCCCGAAAACGTTTCGTCTCCTCCGTCTCCATATTACAATATGTCATCTGCACTGCAATTCTCTTCTGCTTTTGCTGACTTCCGTAAATGTAGGCATAGCACTTTGCCTGCGCCAGATGTACTCCCACAGGCTTTTCTATCAATTTTAAATCTCGAAAAACCCCTTTTATTTCATCGATAGTTACTTCTTCTCCCTCGATGATACCATCGGCTCGTCCCTCTATCTGCAAATCAAATCCATCGCAAGGTATCACTATCTTCAAAGGAACTTCCGCATGGTACCCTGCCCCCATCTGCCTTTGAATCTTACGATGAATCTTACTCCCTAGCTGCATTGCCTCTTTGTCGGCAAATGCACCTGTTCTATTGTCAATATCACCCTCGCGGAGAATGAACTCCACAAGATTCCGAACTGAAACTTTCATCATCTCTTTTGGGGACATAGTAAACCGTCAAAATACTACGTCCCGAATTGCAAAATGCTGTGTCCCTTTTTGCAATTAGCCCTGTCCCTTTCTAAATAATCTCAAATATACTATACCATATCGCTCAAATAAACATAACTATAATTTTAAGGGACACACCTACAGATTTTAAGGGACACACCTATTATGAAAAGGGGACAGGGCAAAACAAATATTGGGATGGATGATTTTCAACGAATCATCTATCCCAATATTTTTCATTTAAGATAAAATTTTATGAACTTTGTCAGAATATGAAGCAGCCAAATTTTCCAATGCTTTAGCTGCTCTTTCTGTCCAAAAACTAGGCTCGACACCTTCTATGCCAACAAGAAAAGAAATTGATACTTTTATGCTTTCACATTAATTTTTTCAGGGCTGTTAACATCAGCCCTGAGATTTCCTGATATCATAAATAATCCTCAACACAATCAAATTCTTTAGATTCCTCTACTTCTCTCTCCCAATATCTTTCACATCCGGTAGCGCCAACAATACTGACACCGCCAAGATTGCCAAATCCGTAGCCGCAACACTTTTCATAAAATAATCTACAAGCGCCATCCCCAGCGCCGTCGCAAATGTATCCAATATCAAAAATAGTATTCTTGCCGTTCTAAGAGAAATTCGCTCTAATTCTAATAAAACTTCCGGCAGAGCTTCTGCAAATGCACCCGCAAGGAATGAAATGACTGCAGAAATCGTAAAAAACAGAATTACCTTCCCTACAGAATCGTACTCAAATCCGAAGAGTCTCATGACAGAACCTCCAAAAATCGCAAGAACAGACACAATAACAAATACAACGAGTACGACTGCGCCATATCCGATAATTGGTTCTATCCACTTTTTCCAATTCTTCTTCATAGAAATTTTTCCTTCCATCCTTCCACTATTCTGCCTTTTATCATATCACAAAGAGCAAGCTTCCTGCCACAGAATCTTGCTCTTTGTTTTATTCATATTTTTTCCCAATAATGTACGCCGAAATCATCATCATGAAAAGCATCGTTACGATAAAAATCAATTTCATCTGATTCCATAATTCCCTTCCACCCATCAGCATACTGCAATAAAGCATAATTGGATACACGACTGCTATTGCAATTATAAAAATCCGAAAGACTTTACATACATACGGCCAATTGCTGTTATTGAACGCCAATCCTACCATATGAACTTTAAAAACGCCTTGAGAAACAAAACTGATTTTATTTTTATCGTAATATCCCGGCAAAGTGTCTTTTACAAAAAAGCATAAGAAGACTGCGAATAACATCATGATGCCTGACATATATGAGACCTCCTCTATACAAATCTTCGGAATATCTGACAGGAGCAGAACAAGAAATTCTCCTAATATCATGAAAACCGCGAGTAAATATAGACCGAGCCGCTTTTTTCTGCTGCGTAACAGCTCATTTTTAACCGACAAATCCAAGGAATTTATCAGGATACTTTCCACCTCATCCGTATCCAAAGTCTTATTCTCTTCCATTCGCTCGCCTCTTAAAAGTTCTGTGACTGTAATCTCGAGCACCTCCGCAATCGGAATCAGCAATGCTACATTCGGCATACTTGCACCTCTCTCCCATTTACTGACCGTCTTGTCTGACACGAAAAGTTTCTCTGCTAATTCCTTTTGCGTCATATTTTTTTCTTTCCTCATCTCACTTAGAAATGTTCCAAATTTTTCATTATCTAATTGATACATGTTCCCACCTCCTGCTGACATTTTAACTTTTTACGGCGATATACGCAATCTACCAACAGGAGAATTGGGTGATATTTATTCTTTTGATAAGATTCCTCGTTTTAATCGGAACACTTCATCCGCTTGTTTTGCCAATTCATTGGAATGTGTAACTACTACCACGCATTTATTCATTTGATGGGCGCTCTCTTTTAAAATATCTATGATATCCTGTGACATATCTTTCATGCAAAAAAGGCAGGACACATTCCTTTTTACGAGAACATATTCTGCCTGATATTTTATCTATATTTTTCTGTTATCACAAATCTTTCCAAAGAAAAACTCCCCAGATAAAACTAGGAAGCCTCCAGAAGCTATACCTTACGGTCCTACGGCTTCATTTAAACATTTATAAAGCACCCACTGTATCTTGATTGCTCAAGCGTGGGACTTAATCATAGCATCTCTGTTCTTTTTTATCATATGCAACCGCCTTCTCTTTGTAAATATATTTTTAGCAGTCGCATTTTTACATATAAAGATTTTTTATTTTGTCCACTTATATCCCATCCCCATATCGTTTCGATATATTCACGCTCCGTATATTGCTTGATTTTTTTACGAATTCTACAGATTAACTCTATCACCACTCGGCTATCTCCTTCTGCATCGTATCCACTAATCTTTTCATAAATACGTTCTTTATCAAACACCATTCCAGGATTCATGGATAAAAATTCTATAATCTCATACTCTAATTTGGTAAGCCCTAAAGGATTCCCTTTCATATGTACACATTTACTGGCATAGTCAATTACTAATTCTCCATAAAATCGTTGCTCTGTTTTTCGACGTAAACGTTCCTCACGTTTCAAGTGAGCAATAATTCTGGCATCCAGTTCTTTCAAACTAAATGGTTTCAGTATGTAGTCATCCCCTCCCGACAAAAGTCCGTTTATCCTGTCTTCTTCCTCCACCTTTGCCGTAAGAAAAATAATCGGACACATTACTTTATCTCGAATACGCTTACACACCTCAATCCCGTCTACTTGAGGCATATTGATATCTAACAAAATTATATCAGGGCGTACTGTAACCATTTCTAAGGCTTCTGCACCATTTTTTGCCAAAACTACGGTATAGCCTTTCATTTCAAAAAATTTCTGGAGCATTTTCAATAAATCTACATCATCATCTACTATTAAAATTTTATATTTCACCTCTAGGACACCTCCGCTTGTAGTATACAATATAAAAATCAATAAATAAACAACAATAAAAAATTGGTAAACCCAATATTTACAAAGAACGGAGACAATATAAAAGTCAAGGCAGCTATGAGATTGTAGGATAAACAAAACAGACCTCTTGAAACCTTAATATCAAAATGATAATATTATCATAAAGTGAAATTAAGAGGTGTAAATTATGGAAAAAATAATTATGGGTATTTTAACAAACCCTGTGAAATGTAAACTGTTTTTAGAGATACAAAAGTGTGGAGAAACTACGGCAAAACATTTAGCGGAAACTTTTTCTGACATACCGCCCGCCACCTTATATCGTTACTTAAAAAGAATGACAAATGACAAAGTGATAAAAGTAGTGAATCAAATACAAGTGAGGGGAGCTTTAGAAAAAACATATGCCGTTGCAATCGACTTATCAAAAAAATTTAACGATTTGCTAGAAAATAATTCTGGCGAAGCATATATGCAATCTTTTTTGCAGTTTATTTTAGGCTTTGCCGAGCTTTTTCAAAATTACTGTAAACAAGATGATATTAACATTGCGGAAGACAAATCAGGCTTTTCATTAGCACCATTATATTTAACCGATGATGAACTTGAAACTTTAGTAAAAAACATACGAAAAGCAATACAACCTTATGATAATAACACACCGACAAAAGAACGAAAATTACATTCTATTGGTGTTATTATCTCCCCACCTCAAAAAGAGTAAAAAATTCCCGTCTGTCATTTTTTGATGGACGGGAAAATTATTGACTATTTATTATCATAGTGATATTATTATCTTAATGATAATAAATGAAAGGGGCAATAACTATGAAGAAAAAATGTATTTTTATCACACTTGTTACATTTGCTATTTTATTTCTTTTCACATTTCTTTTACCAAAAGAAATTACAGTAAATGCTGGTATTGGGGAAAAAGCAGAAATCAGCGTCTACTTTATTCTTTTATTATCGCCCATCCCAGCATTATGTTATTGGTCACATGATAGAAAGAAAAGAGGAAAATAAAAATGTGTAAAAACGTATTAGAAATTAAGCATTATTCAAAAATCTATTCTGATAATAAAAAAGCAGTAGATGATATTAGTCTCAATGTAAAATCGGGAGAAATTCATGCTTTTATCGGACACAACGGAGCAGGAAAAGCAACAACAATTCGTGCAGTTGTAGGAGTTATGGATTTTGAAAAAGGAGAGATTTTTATTGACGGTCATTCCGTAAAAGAGGAACCCGTAAAATGTAAATCATTGACAGCATATATTCCAGACAATCCAGACTTGTATGAATATGTTACCGGTATTCAATATTTGAATTATATTTGCGATATGTTTTCTGTATCAAAAAAAGACAGAAAAGAACAAATTCAAGAATTAGCAGAATTATTTAAGATTACGGATAGTCTTGGAGATTTAATCAGTTCTTATTCACATGGAATGAAGCAAAAATTAGCTTTAATAGGAGCTTTTATTCATAGACCGAAATTACTTGTTTTTGATGAACCCTTCGTCGGACTTGACCCCGAAGCCTCTTTTCATTTGAAAAATTTAATGAGAAAAGCGTGTCAAAATGGAAGTGCAATTTTTTCTCTACTCATGTCTTAGAGGTAGCTGAAAAATTGTGTGATACGGTTTCTATTATAAAAAGCGGAAAGTTAATTGCCAGCGGTACAATGGAAGAGGTTAAAGGCCGCCATAGTTTAGAAGATATATTTATGGGAGTTGTTGAAAATGATGAGAAAATATAGCCTTTTGTTGAAAATGCAGTTATACAATGTTTTTGGCATAAACCGTATGCTTCATTCACACGACACAAAAGAAAAGAAACAATTTTTTATCGTCGGGATAGCAGGAATATCCGTTATAGGAATTTTTATGTATTTAAGCGGATATATCAGTATTGCATTGGCTGAAATCGGATTGATAAAAGTTTTGCCTACGCTAATTCTTATATCCTATTCGTTGTTTATTTTGTTCTTGACTTTTTTGAAAGGGGGAAGCTGCTTAATCGGTTTAAAAGATTATGATATGGTGGTTTCTTTACCCGTTAGTAATACAGTAGTAATTTTAAGCCGTTTAACAAACCTTTATGCTGTCAATTTGATGATAGGAATCGTAGCAATCGCTCCTATGATGATTGTATACGGAACTTCTGGAAATCTGACATGGGAAACATATCTTATATTATTGGTTTCTCTGATGATTGCTCCGATTATCCCTATGATAGCAGCTTTGACAATCGGTGTTTTGATTTCATGTGTTTCGTCCCATTCTAAACATTCAAACATATTTTCGTTATTATTTAGTGTTTTGGGAATCTTGTTATTTATATTTGCAGTATCACAAATGCAGACAATGCAGGCGAAACAAGTTACGAATGTAAGTTTAATGTTTATGGAACTTATCAATCAATATTATTTGCCAGCATTTTTATTTACAAAGGCTCTCGTTTATACAGATTTTTCAAGCCTGCTGTCATTTGTAGTGTTATCTGTTGTGATTGCGAGTGTTTTCGTAATTGTGATTTCCTATTTTTATAAAAGGCTCAATACGATTGCTTTTTCGCATAATACACAAAAGAATTTCTGTTTAGAAAAAGTGAAAGTAAGCTCGCCATTGGGAGCTTTATATAAGAAAGAATTAAAACGATTTTTTTCATGTACCATTTATGCGTTAAATTCTTCTATTGTTATGATTTTATTGTTCGTAGCATCCACTTTTATTTTATTCGATATGCAAGATATGATTGTCAAACAGTTAGAAGCGCTGGGAATGATAAGCATATTTCAGACTGTACTTCCATTGATGATTGCAATGCTGGTTAGTATGAACTGTACGACATCAGCTTCACTTTCGCTTGAGGGGAAAAGTAGGTGGTTAATGTGTTCGGCACCCGTAGAAGCAAAAACAATTTTACAGTCCAAAATAGCGGTTAATCTTACATTAGTATTACCTATTTTGCTGGTTAGCATGATATTTCTTAGAATTGTATTTCCCCTATCAATAGCGGAAACTGTATTGTTGTTCATTACACCGACTGTTTATACATTTTTTATCGCAGTTATTGGAATGTGGCTAAATATAAAATTCCCTCGATACGATTGGACGAGCGAATATTACGCAATGAAAGGTGGGGCTGTTTCTGTATTAGCAAGTATTGGGGTTGGTGCTGCTTGTAGCATTCTTCCACTTTATCTCTGTATTTTCTTCCAGAAACAAGCTCAACTTATTATAATTACTGCTACTTGTCTGGTCCTTTTGGGAACAGTCGTAATTTATCGGCGATTATGCCATATAAGACTATATAGTTACTAAATATGAAAAAGATAAGCGTACCACTATTTCGAATGATACGCCTATCTTCTTTCATTTTTTATTAAGTTCTATGAGAACTCCTATTTATTGTTGATAGCTGCCTGAGCTGCTGCTAATCTTGCGATTGGCACGCGGAATGGTGAGCAAGATACATAGTCTAATCCAATCTTGTGGCAGAATTCTACGGAACTTGGGTCTCCACCATGCTCTCCACAGATACCTACGTGTAATTCCGGATTAGCTGGTCTTCCTAATTTCACTGCTGTTTCCATTAATTTACCAACACCAACCTGGTCTAATTTTGCAAATGGGTCATTCTCGAAAATCTTTGTATCGTAGTAAGCCTCTAAGAACTTACCAGCGTCATCACGAGAGAATCCAAATGTCATCTGTGTTAAGTCGTTTGTACCGAAGCAGAAGAAGTCAGCTTCTTTTGCGATTTCATCAGCTGTAAGAGCTGCTCTTGGAATCTCAATCATTGTACCAACATGGTATTTTAATTCGATTCCTGCTGCTGCGATTTCAGCGTCTGCTGTTTCTACAACAACTTTCTTCACGTATTTAAGCTCTTTGATATCTCCGATAAGTGGAATCATGATTTCCGGGCATACATTCCAGTCAGCGTGTGCTTTCTTCACATTGATAGCTGCACGAATCACTGCTTTTGTCTGCATCTTAGCAATCTCTGGGTAAGTAACTGCAAGACGGCATCCACGATGTCCCATCATCGGGTTGAACTCATGAAGAGAATCAATCAGAGATTTGATTTCTTCTACTGTTTTGTTCTTTGTCTCAGCTAATTTCTGAATATCTTCCTCTGTTGTAGGAACGAACTCGTGAAGAGGCGGGTCTAAGAAACGGATTGTAACCGGATTTCCTTCTACTGCCTCGTATAATGCTTCGAAGTCTCCCTGCTGGTATGGAAGAATCTTCTCAAGAGCTTCTTCTCTTTCTTCTACTGTATCAGAGCAAATCATTTCGCGGAATGCAGCGATTCTGTCTTCTTCGAAGAACATATGCTCTGTACGGCAAAGTCCGATACCTTCTGCACCAAGTTCAAATGCTTTCTTAGCATCTGCCGGTGTATCAGCGTTTGTTCTAACGCCAAGTCTTCTGTATTTGTCAGCCCATCCCATGATTCTTCCGAATTCACCTGCGATTGTAGCATCTACTGTAGGAATGATTCCATCGTAAATGTTACCTGTTGTTCCGTCAAGTGAGATTGCGTCGCCTTCATGGAATTCTTTTCCTGCCAATGTGAATCTCTTGTTTTCTTCATCCATCTTGATGTCGCCGCATCCAGATACACAGCATGTACCCATACCACGAGCAACAACGGCTGCGTGAGATGTCATACCACCACGTACTGTTAAGATACCCTGAGCAGATTTCATACCTGTGATATCTTCCGGTGATGTCTCAAGACGAACAAGAACAACTTTTTCTCCTCTTGCTGCCCATTCTACAGCGTCTTCTGCTGTAAATACGATTTTACCGCAAGCAGCTCCCGGAGAAGCTCCAAGACCTTTACCCATCGGTGTTGCAGCTTTTAATGCAGCAGCGTCAAACTGTGGGTGAAGTAATGTATCTAAGTTACGTGGGTCAATCATAGCAACTGCTTTTTCTTCGGAAATCATTCCTTCGTCTACTAAATCGCAAGCGATTTTTAAAGCAGCCTGAGCAGTTCTCTTACCGTTACGTGTCTGTAACATGTAGAGTTTCTTATCTTCGATTGTGAACTCCATGTCCTGCATATCTCTGTAGTGGTCTTCTAATTTATCACAGATAGCAACGAACTGCGCGTAAACTTCCGGCATAACTTCTTCTAACTGTGCAATCTTCTGTGGTGTACGAACGCCGGCAACAACGTCTTCACCCTGAGCGTTCATTAAGAACTCACCCATTAATTTCTTCTCACCTGTAGCTGGGTCACGAGTAAACGCAACACCTGTACCGGATGTCTCACCCATGTTACCGAATGCCATCATCTGTACGTTAACGGCTGTTCCCCATGAGTATGGGATATCGTTGTCACGACGGTAAACGTTAGCACGTGGGTTGTCCCATGAACGGAATACGGCTTTTACAGCTCCCATTAACTGTTCCTTCGGGTCAGTTGGGAAGTCCTCACCGATTTTTTCTTTATATTCAGCTTTGAACTGATTTGCAAGTGTCTGTAAATCTTCTGCTGTAAGGTCTACGTCCTGTGTAATACCTTTTGCTTCTTTCATCTCGTCGATAAGTTCTTCGAAATATTTCTTACCAACTTCCATAACTACGTCAGAGTACATCTGGATAAATCTTCTGTAGCAATCCCATGCCCAACGAGGATTTCCTGATTTCTCTGCGAGTACATTCACTACTTCTTCGTTTAAACCAAGGTTTAAGATTGTATCCATCATACCTGGCATAGAAGCTCTTGCTCCTGAACGAACAGATACGAGAAGAGGATTCTCTTTGTCACCGAATTTCTTTCCAGTCACTTCTTCCATCTTCACGATTGCTTCCATGATTTGTCCCATGATTTCTTCGTTGATTGTTCTTCCATCCTCATAATACTGAGTACAAGCATCTGTTGTGATTGTGAATCCCTGTGGTACTGGAAGACCTAATTTTGTCATTTCAGCAAGGTTAGCGCCTTTTCCACCGAGGGTATTTCTCATGCTTGCGTCACCTTCAGTGAACATATAAACCCATTTTGCCATGTCTTTACGACCTCCTATAAATTTTTATTAATACATCACAGGGAACTTGCTGACTCTCCGGACTGTCCCTGCTTTATATTACAAATACATAATGTGACATATTACGCCACATATACCATACTTATTTTAAACGGTTTTCTCAGGTTCGTCAAGAGGTTCCCTTTGGGGACGTAGTATTTTTATAAACCATTTATGATAATGTCCTAATATACCCCAAGGGAAAATGTCCCATCTG
>OFMK01000105.1_pt1 | contig 91245 bp, 89 predicted proteins | sample 1541781 | NCBI WGS metagenome assembly OFMK01 (sample SAMN04209250, study PRJEB22552) | human gut metagenome | biome: gut; material: feces | host: Homo sapiens | place: USA: Oklahoma
GGTCATCGAGGACCTGATCTCCACGGTGTCCAGCACACTGCCGCCGGAGCGGAGGTGCTGGGCGTCATCAGCATCTTCACCTACGGCATGGCCAAGGGCCGCCAGCGGCTGGCCGAGGCCGGTGTCAAGTGCGTCAGCCTCACCGATCTGGACACCATCGCTCAGGTGGGCGTCCAGCAGGGATACATCACGCAGGGAGACGTTGCCCGGCTGCTGGCCTTCCGGGATGACCCCTCCGACGAAAACTGGATCAGAAAAGGAGAATGAACCGTATGAACCATCTCATTGACATTTTGCAGCTGTCCCCAGAGGAGATCATGGAGCTGGTGCGCACCGCCTGCGACATCATCGACCATCCCGCCGCCTATGCCCACAAGTGCGACGGCAAAATACTGGCCACCCTGTTCTTCGAGCCCTCCACCCGCACCCGTCTCAGCTTCGAGAGCGCCATGCTGAGTCTGGGCGGGCAGGTGCTGGGCTTCTCCTCCGCCAGCAGCTCCTCCGCCGCCAAGGGCGAGAGCGTGTCCGACACCATCCGCACCGTCAGCTGTTACAGCGATATCATCGCCATGCGCCACCCCAAGGAGGGTGCTCCGCTGGTGGCCTCCCGCCACTCGCTGGTACCCATCATCAACGCCGGAGACGGTGGCCACAACCACCCCACCCAGACCTTGACGGATCTGCTGACCATCCACCGGGAGAAGGGCCGCTTCGACGATCTGACCATCGGCCTGTGCGGCGACCTGAAATTCGGCCGCACCGTCCACTCTCTGGTGGCCGCCATGAGCCGCTATACCGGCATCCGCTTCGTGCTCATCTCCCCGGAGGAGCTGAAGCTGCCCCGCTACGTCAAGGAGCAGTACATCAAGAGCAGGAACATCCCCTACATCCAGTCTACCTCTCTGGATGAGGTGATGCCGGAGCTGGATATCCTCTATATGACCCGTGTCCAGCGGGAGCGGTTTTTCAACGAGGAGGACTATCTGCGCCTGAAGGACAGCTACATCCTCACCCCGGAGAAGCTGAAAAACGCCAAGCCGGACCTGCGGATCCTGCATCCCCTGCCCCGTGTCAATGAGATCTCCGTGGCGGTGGATGAGGACCCCCGTGCCTGCTACTTCAAGCAGGTGCAGTACGGCAAGTACATCCGCATGGCGCTGATTCTGAAGCTGCTGAACATCGCTTGAAAGGGAGGGCATCATCATGATTATTGATTCCATTCAGAACGGCATCGTCATCGACCATATCTCCGCCGGAAAGGCCATGGAGCTGTATCGCATTCTGGGGCTGGACAAGCTGGACTGCACCGTGGCCATCCTGAAAAACGTCACCAGCGGTAAGCTGGGCCGCAAGGACATCATCAAGATCGACCGTGAGATGGAGCTGGACTGGGATCTTATCGGCTACGTGGACCCCAGCATCACCGTCAACAGTATCCGAGACGGCCAGCTGGTGGAAAAGCGCACCCTGAAGCTGCCGGAGCGCATCCGTGGCGTGCTGCGCTGCAAGAATCCCCGGTGCATCACCTCCGTGGAGCAGGAGCTGCCCCAGGAGTTCGTGCTCACCGACCGGGAAAAGCGGGTCTATCGCTGCATCTACTGCGAGACGCAGGCAGAAAAATAAATGGTACGCAAGAGGGCCCACGGTTGCACCGTGGGCTTTCTTGCGTTCTCCCCCATCTCCCGCTTCCCCCTCCCTATTCTTTCTGCGGCGCAGCGTTTTTCGCCCGTTTTATTTTATTACAATTATGTATACATTATTTGAATCGAAAACACCGATAGTACGACCTTATCTCCTGAAATCGCTATTTGCCACTGGTGGAGGCTGATGGTAGAATTTCTGTTGCAAAGTGCTTCGGCAGATCGCTGCCAGTGGGTGAACCATGCGATCAGGACGGCTATTCCGAAGCTTTGAAGATATCGTGCCGTCAAGGCACAACAGGAGGCAGGCAAAATTGCTCACTATGGGAATCGATTCCGGCTCCGCCATGACCAAGGCGGTGCTGTTTGACGGACAGGAGATCGTGGACTTCCGGATGGAGCCCAGCGGCTCCACCCCCGGCCGGGTCATCCATCGGCTCTATGAGGAACTGAGGACTCCCGACACCGCCTTTGTGGTGGCCACCGGCTATGGCCGGGCGCTGCTGCCGGAGGCGGACAAGTCCATCACGGAGATCACCTGCCACGGGGCCGGGGCCGCCTTTCTCTGTCCCGGCTGCGACACGGTCATCGACATCGGCGGGCAGGACAGCAAGGTGATCCTGCTGGATCCCTCCGGCGGGCAGGTAAAGGACTTCCTGATGAACGACAAGTGCGCCGCCGGAACGGGCCGGTTTCTGGAAATGACCATGAGCCGGGTAGGCAGCGACATCACCTCCATCGATACCTTTGTGGAGGGGGCGGAGCCGGTGACCATCAACAGTATGTGCGCCGTGTTTGCCGAGAGCGAGATCATCGGCCTGCTGGCGCAGGAGACACCTCCCGGCAGCATTGCGTTGGGGTGCATCTACTCCATCTGCCGCCGCACCGCCATCTTTGCCCAAAAGCTGGCTCCGGAGCATCCCAAGGTGTTCTTCTCCGGCGGACTGGCTCAGTCGCAGGTGGTGCGGGAGGTGCTGGCCCGGTATCTGGGCGTAGAGAGCGTCACCGCCCATCCTCTGTGCCAGTATAACGGTGCCATCGGCGCTGCGGTGCTGGGCTGGAAGCAGGTCAATCGATAAATGGAAAGGGCCGGCCTCCACCGGTCAAGATATATGTGAAAAGAAAGGATCAAGCATATGGTTGAGCTGAAAAAGGATCTACCGGAAATTTTTGAAGAGTTTGCCGATCAGCGGAGAAACTCCTTCCTGGCCATCAAGAAGCTGAAGGAGCAGGGCGTGCCTGTGGTGGGTGCCTTCTGCACCTACCTCCCCAAGGAGCTGCCCCGTGCCATGGGCGCCGCAGTGGTAGGCCTGTGCTCCGTATCGGATGAGACCATCCCCGATGCCGAGAAGGATCTGCCCCGAAACCTGTGTCCCCTCATCAAGTCCAGCTACGGCTTCGCCAAGACGGACAAGTGTCCCTTCTTCTACTTCTCCGATCTGGTGGTAGGCGAGACCACCTGCGACGGCAAGAAGAAGATGTATGAGATGCTGGCTGAGTTCAAGCCCGTCTACGTCATCGAGCTGCCCAACCGGCAGTCCGAGGAGGGCATTGCCATGTACCGCCGGGAGATCATCCGGTTCAAGGAGGAACTGGAGCGGCGCTTTGAGACCACCATCACCGAGGAGGCCATCCGCCACGAGATCCACCTGAACAACGAGATCACCAAGTCCCTGCTGCGGCTGCAGTACCTCATGGCCAACGATCCCGCCCCCGTCAGCGGTCTGAACATCGTCAACACCGCCTACGGCAGCGGCTTCAACATGGACGTGGAGTCCCTGCCTGCCCGCATCAATGATCTGGCGGACCAGATCGAGGCGGAGTACGCCGCCGGCAAGAACGAGGGCAAGAAGCCCCGTATCTTGGTGACGGGCTCCCCCTCCGGCGGCGCAGCCCTGAAAGTCATCCGGGCCATTGAGGACGCCGGCGCTGTGGTGGTAGCCTTTGAGAATTGCAGCGGCCTGAAATCCATGCTCCTCACCGACGAGGAGAACCCCGACGTCTACGACGCTTTGGCCCGGCGGTATCTGGGCATCGGCTGCTCCTGTATGTCCCCCAACCCCAACCGCATGGCCATGCTGGATAAGCTCATCGACGAGTTCCATGTGGACGGTGTGGTGGATATCATCCTGCAGGCCTGCCATACCTACAACGTGGAGACAGCGCTGGTGGGCAAGCTGGTGAAGGAGAAGAAAGGCATCCCCTACACTGTGGTGGAGACCGACTACTCTCAGGCCGACGCAGGCCAGATCCAGACCCGCATGGCCGCCTTCGTGGAAATGCTGTAAGGCGGAGCGGCGTATGAAATTCGACTTTACCACCATCTATGACCGCCGTGGGAGAGACGCCATGGCGGTGGACGCCGTGTGCGTGCACATCGGCGGCAGCGTGTATGCGGAAAACCTGCTGAACGCGAAGAGCTATCAGGACGTGGACGGAAAATATGTGGGCACACAGAGCTTTGTGTTTATGACAGAGCGCAAGGAGTACGGCAATGAATTTTCCTGGTATGTGAACGCAGAGGGTCTTGCCGCCGGCATGGGCACGGTGGGGCTGGATGCGTCCCGGGGCAGCAATGTGCCCTTTCTGCGCTTTGCGAAGGCACCCTTCACCCCGGCGGGCGGCGACGCGCCGGAGGTGGCGTTCCAGTTTTCCGAGCAGTGCCCCGTGCGCCTTGTATATGACGAGGCGGGCGGCGCTTATCTGAAAGAGGCATACGGCGAGGCGCATAAGGACGGCGAGACGCAGCTTGCCTTCCAGAACGTGCTGGTGCTGTTCAGTGAGACGGGCGAAAAGCCGGACGACACCGGCGCGGTGGACTACCTGTTCGGCACAGGGCAGGGCTGGTATTGCTGCGGCGGCAAGTATGTGCCTGTCACATGGTCAAAAGAAAGCGAGCAGGCCCCGCTGGAACTGTTTGACGAAAGCGGCACCGCGCTGCGCGTGAACACGGGCAAGACATATCTTGCATTTGTGCCGGCGGCGCAGATGGGCACGCTGAACCTGGCGCAGGCCGCACAGCCGGCCTCCTCCGCCCCGGAGGGCGGCAGCGGCCCGGCAAGCTCTTCCGCCCCGGCGGCCTGAATGGGAAATATATGAAACCGCCGCCTCGGGCATGTGCCTGAGGCGGCGGTTTTTGCTTGTGGACCAATCATGGCGGAGCCGGTGGGGCGCACCGTAAAAGGCTTTCGCTTCAGGTGCAGGGCAGAGCGGGCTGCCGGCGGCCGCCCGCTTGCAAACAGGAAGGCTTTCGCCCGAGCGGCGAACCGCCCGTTTCCGTGTGGGGCAGGCGGGCAGGCGGCATCCATTTCGCGGCTTCTTAAGGGGGCTGCCGGCGGTGCACCCTTTCGGCCCCTATGAACGCCATGCGTTTCACGCGCGGCTTTGTGCGGCAGGCGCTGGCCTACGGCACATAAACGTATACTTCTTTTACGCCGTTGGCGGCGCTTTCCTCATAGGTTTCATAGAACAAATCTACCTGCATGCGGTTCTGATGGATAAAGGCGCCCGTATCTGTGGCAATGGCCCAGCCGTACACGAACTCTCCGTCGGTAGAGACGATATACACCTTTGTGCCGTAAGGGATGAGGGTGGGGTCTACTGCGAAGGTGCCGTAATACAGCCCAAGGCCGCTGGCACCCTTGCCGCGCGGCGAATAATAGCCGGTGGCCTTCATGGTGTATACTTGTGAATAACTGGACGGCACATTGTTTTCCACTGTCACGCCATCCGGCGCGGGCAGAGGGCTCACCATATTGTTCTGTATGCGTTTATATACTGCATTCTGCGCGGGCACAAGCACCGTTTCCGCCACTACTTCGCTGGAAATATAGGTGCCGTCGATATACTTGGCGCGCGTCGTCACCTCTTTGGTGCCGTCCGCACCCTCCTGAGCCAGGATATCGTGGATATACCGGCCCTCCGGGTCCTGCACCTCCTCCACAAATTCTTCCCCGTGGGGGATGGGCTCGGTGGTAACGGTGTCCTCATACGTCACGCGGTGGACGGTGATATCCGGCATGCCTTCATAAAGGCGCGAGTCCAGCGCGGGTTCGGTGAAGTCATCCCCGGAAAATGGAATGCCGGCGCGCCGCACGGCGTCCTCCACAGTGCCCACGCTCACCTCGGCTACATACTCCTGTCCGTCGGCATACAGTGCTACGGGGTAGGCGCGCACTACTTTTAACAGGGCAAGGCTGCCGCCGCTGGCGGCAAACAGCGTGTCGTCATGCTGTGCAAGTTCGATGCCGGCTGCCTGGGCCAGACGCCAGGGGTCTGTTGTGCTGGCCATCACTACGCGAGCCTCGCCCCCTGCGCTGTCCGTCACATGCACCACATTCAGCCGCGCCCATAAAAAAGCCATGGCGCCGCCAAGACAGCACAGGGCGCCCGCCAGCGCCAGGGCGCGCGGCCCGCTGCGCGCCAGCGCCCGGCGCATATGTTCTTTTCGCTTTGTCGTACGCATACCACACTTCCTATAAGGCCCGCGCGCTACAGGGGGCAAAAGTCATCTGTTTTGCCGCCGGTGCCCGTGGGCATGGAGAAGGGAGAAACTTCCTTGTGAACTTTGACATTTTAGCAGAGTTGGGGCGGGCCGTCAAGAAGAAATGTGATTTTTAGGCTGTTTTATACGTTTTGTAAAGGCTTTTCTGCCGGTTTTGCGCGATACAGCAGCCAAACGGGCACAAGGCATAGGGCGGTTCCGCCTGCAAGAACAGCGGCGCAGAGCAGCCAAAGCCCCGTGATGCTGCCGTTGCCCAGCCACAGGCTGGCGGCCCCTGTGCCCAGCCAGGCGCCTGTCATTTGCATCAGGCTTTCGGTGCTCATCACAGTACCGCGCACTTCATCCGGCGTTTCGCTTTGCACCAGAACACTGTCCACACAGGCATACATGCCCAGCGTCAGGTAATAGGCGATATAGAAAGCCAGCATAAGCGGCACCTGAAGGGCTGCAGCCAGTGCGGCCAGCAGGGCGGTCATGGCCATCCTCACGAAAAGAAATAATGTGATGCGCGCCCGTGCCGTGCCTGCATGTCTTACCAGCCTGTCTGCCAGAAAGCCGCCGATAATTACGCCGCCCATGGACGTGCATGAGAATATACCAAGCAGGATGCCGGGTTGCGCACCATTCAGCAATTCCAGCAGGCGGGGCTGCCAGTACCCCTCTACGCCTATTCCTGCAAAGCCGTACGGCAGTATGCCAAGCAGGCATAACAGCACAAGAGGGCTTGCTTTGGCCAGGCGCACGGTTTGTCTGGCCTGCACATAGAAACCTGAGGCAATGCTGCCAAGGGAAAATGTGCCGGTGCGGGCGCGGTGGGCTGCACCGTCTGCCGGAATGGCAAAAAAGGCCACCAGAAGCCCTGCGGTGCACAGCGCGGCGCATGCGAGGATATTGGCAGAGTAGGGGCGGAAAAGCTTCATTGTGCTGAGGCAGCCGCCCAGCAGCGCACCCACGGCCTGGCTGCCGTACTGCACGGCCTGTTGCAGGGCCGTGCCGCGTGCAAGCGTTTCTTTGCCGCGCGTATGCAGCCAGTTTTCCAGATACATGGCGTCCAGTGCGCCGCTGTTCAGCGCGTTGCCTGCGCCGTTGCACACATATCCTGCCAGCAGGACGGGCCCGCTGGCAAACAAAAAGAGCGGCAGGTAGCACAGGCGCACCAGCATGGCGGCCATCCATATTCGTTTGCGGCCATATAAGTCGCCCAGCATGCCGCTGGGAACCTCCAGCAGCACCTGTGTAATGGAGAGAAGCGAAAGGCCCAGCGCCACCTGTGCCAGGCTCAGCCCGCGGTCAAGCATCAGCAGCGTGTTTACGCACATAAGCATGCCGCTCATGGCGCCGCTGAGGCCGAAAGCGGCCAGGTATGCAAAGGGATGAAATGCCACGGCCCTGTCTTTCATAAAGGGTCTCCTTTCTGCCCGGGCATACAGCCTGGGCCGTAAAAAAGGTATAAAAAAGAAAGGCCGTGCGCCCGGCGCTTTTTTGCGCACAGCCTGTTTTTGAAACGAAAACAGTATATAAGCCTGTCAGCCGCCGCAATTTTTCCGCGGCGACGGCGTTATTTTCCCTTTCGCTGCTGCCAGATGGTCAAATCTGTAGAAAGGACGCTTATTTCATAAATGTGTGTATCTTCCCCGGCCTGCCGGGCTGTGCTGTGCGAATGGAAAAAATTGGCTATCATGTTGGAAAATTCCTGTGCCTCGCGCTGTGTCAGATGTACGGTGGAATAGCGTGCGCCTGCCAGCAGAGGATTGGCCTTTTCATCGCCCGGCTGCATGTGCTGCGCCACATCGAACATGCGCTGAAGCTGCTGGGCTGTATTGTTGTTCAGCAGAGCTTTATGCATAAGCGGCGCGGCGCGGTGCACGTCGATGTTTACCGTCACATCGGCCGCTTTGTAAAACTTTGCGCAAAACCCGTGGATAACTTCCGTGCGTGCCAGCTCCGCCAGGCCCATCTGCTCCAGCTTTCCCAAATGATGCCCGGCGGAAGAAGGGGCGATGCCCAGCGCGTCGGCCAGCTGCTTTGCCGTCATGCCCTGCGGCCGCAGGCTCAGCTCGAACAATATATTCTGGCGCAGCGGATGCATATAGGTGCGAAGCTCTTTTTCCGTCGTGATGTGAATAGTTTGTTTTTCTTCCATATGGGCCTCCTTTGATGCACAGATGCAATATAACATTTTTTGTTATGATGCGAGTATAACATAACAAATGTTGTTATGTCAAGAGGGCGGCGGTTTTTTGACCAACAAAAAAGGGGCCTCGTGGGAGGCCCTTTCGAGGGAATATTCTATCTGCCCTTGCTGAACATCCCCTTGGCTCCCAGAGAGCCAGAAATGCCGTCCGGCGAAAGATTGCCTTTTACCCCGGCGGCTATTTTTTCAAGCATATCGTCCGGCAGGTCTATTTCCCCCAGAAACTCACGCATCGCTTTTACGGGATCTTTTTTGAAACTGCCTAGAAGGCTGTTGTCCCTTTTCAGCTTTTCTGTAATGTGTTCCATCTCCTTTGTTTTTATCAATACCGGCCCTATGCTGGCGCAGGCCTATTTGCGGAACAGCGTGCCCAGAATATTGCGGCCAAGGCTTGCGCCCGGCCTGCCGCCCAGCAGGTTGCCCACCTGCCTGCCTAGTGTTCCGGCAGTGGCGGAGGCCACGTTTTTCACGCTGCGCTCAATGGCCTTTTTGCTGCGCCCGGCTTCCTTCTGCGCAGCCCTTTCTGCGGCGGCCTCATCCTTCAGGCGCTGCTTTCCCTTTGCGCCTGCTCTTTTTCCAGGGCCTCCTGCCGGGTATGCTCCAGCCTTTTGCGATGTAGGAATTCAAAGACAGAGCCCAGGTCGGAAGGCGTGTTGTATTTTAGATACAGGCTTGAGCCTTTCACTGCGCCGGCTCTGTCCTCGTCGGACAGCATTCCCATCTGGCTTTCCGGCGGCAGGATGAACACATGCTGCGCCATTTCGGGCACGCCCTTTTCGTCCAGCATGCAGACGATGGCCCTCGCCGGTGCCCAGCGTGGAAAGCAGCTCTTCCGTGTTGAAATCCGGGGTTTCCCGGAAGGATTCCGCCGCGGCCTTCAGGGCCTTGCGTTCTGCGGGGTATAGGCACGCAGGGCGTGCTCTATTTTATTGCCGAGCTGAGAGGCAATGTCGCCGGGCGACTGGGTGATGAAATACACCCCCACGCCCTTGGAGCGGATGAGGCGAATAGTCTGCTCAATTTTTCCATCAGGTCATCGCTGGCATTGCCGAACAGCAGGTGCGCCTCGTCGAAGAAAAACACAATGCGCGGCTTGTCTGCATCGCCCACTTCAGGCAGCGTCTCAAACAGCTCGGCCAGCAGGTAGAGCATAAAGGCAGAGTACAGTTTGGGGTTGTTGATAAGGCTGATGGAATCGAGAATATTGATGGTGCCCCTGCCTTCGGCGTCTGTGGTGAAAAGGTTTGCGATGTTCAGCGCGGGTTCACCGAAGAAAATATCGCCGCCCTCTGCCTCCAGCACCACGATGGCCCGCACGATGGCAGAGACGGATTGCTTTGCAATGCACCCGTATTCCATCTCAAATTCCTGCGCGTTTTCCCCCGCATACTGCAAAAGGGCCTTCAGGTCCTTGGTGTCGCACAGCAGCAGGCTTTCGTCGTCGGCTATTTTATAAATGACGGACAGAATATCCGCCTGCGTACCGCTGAGCCCAGAATGCTGGCCATAAGCTGAGGGCCCATCTCTGACATGGTGGTTCTCAGCGGGATGCCGCGCTTGCCGAATATGTCAAAAAAGGCCGCCGGGAAAGCCTTGCAGGAAAAGCCCTCGGCGGCAAGGCCGAAGCGCTCGACACGCTTTTTCATGTCCTCGGTGTCTGCGCCGGGGCGTATCATGCCGGAGAGGTCGCCCTTCACGTCCGCCAGAAACACCGGCACACCCAGGGCAGAGAACGATTCCGCCAAAACCTTCAGCGTCACGGTCTTGCCCGTTTCGGTGGCGCCGCACACAGAGCCGTGGCGGTTTGCCATCTTTGGATGAAGGTAAACTTTTTTGAAAGGTCTGCGCACGCCTTGGCGAACAGCAGCTTGCCGTCTTGTACCATATGCCTCCGTCTCCTCTGTTGAAAAAAGTCGTCTATGGTATATATAGCACGGAACGGCGCCGCCTCTCAACGGGATGCAACAAAACCGGAAGAGGCTTTACCGCGAACGGCTTCCTGCGGCGCGGCTGTGTGTTTTTCTGCGCCTTCCCATTGAAGCACAGGGCATGTTTATGGTATGATAAACTGTACGAAAGGGCCGGGCCCAAAGCGCGCCGGGGCGCGCGGCCCCCCCTTGTATCTGCTTTCGGAAGGAGAACCCCTGTTGGACGCAAAACATATCCGCAATTTCTGCATCATCGCCCATATCGACCACGGCAAATCCACTTTGGCGGACCGCATTCTGGAAAAGACGAAGGCTGTGGACGAGCGCACGATGGAAGCGCAGATTCTGGACGACATGGAGCTGGAGCGCGAGCGCGGCATCACCATCAAGGCGCGCGCCGTGACGATGCACTATACGGCCCAAAACGGCGAGGAATACGAGTTCAACCTCATCGACACCCCCGGCCACGTGGATTTCGGCTACGAGGTGAGCCGCAGCCTGGCCGCATGCGAGGGCGCGGTGCTGGTGGTGGACGCCAGCCAGGGCGTAGAGGCGCAGACGCTGGCCAACACCTACCTTGCGCTGGAGCACGATTTGGAGCTGGTGCCCATTCTGAACAAGATAGACCTTCCTTCTGCCGAGCCGGAGCGCGTGGCGAAAGAGGTGGAGGATGTGATAGGCCTGCCCTGTATGGATGCGCCGCGCGTATCTGCCAAAATGGGCGTCGGCATCGAGGATGTGCTGGAGCGCGTTGTCTCCGACATCCCGGCGCCGAAGGGCGAGGAGAATGCGCCGCTGAAGGCGCTTATCTTCGACGCCGTATACGACTCGTACAAAGGCGTGGTGGTATATCTGCGCGTGTTCGACGGCGCCATGCGGGTGGGCGACACAGTGAAGCTGATGGCCACCGGCGCAGAGTTTCAGCTGGTGGAGGTGGGCCACATGGGCGCCACGGTCCTGGCCCCCTGCGGCGAATTAAAGGCGGGTGAAGTGGGCTATTTCACCGCCAGCATCAAGACGCTGGCCGACACCCGCGTGGGCGATACCGTCACCCTGAAGGGAAACCCCACGCCCGAAGCCCTGCCGGGCTACCGCAAGGCCGTCCCCATGGTGTTCTGCGGCATTTACCCGGCCGACGGCGCAAAATATCCCGATTTGAAGGAGGCGCTGGAAAAGCTTCAGCTGAACGACGCCTCGCTTTCGTTCGACCCCGAGACAAGCGTGGCGCTGGGCTTCGGCTTCCGCTGCGGCTTTTTGGGGCTTCTGCATCTGGAGATTATCATCGAGCGCCTTGAGCGCGAGTTTGACCTGGATCTCATCACCACCGCGCCCAGTGTGGAATACCGCATTACCCTGACGGACGGCACGCAGCTTACCATCGACAACCCCACCAATTACCCGGACCCGGCAAAAATAGCAAAGTGCGAAGAGCCGTTTGTGGACGCGCATATCTACACGCCCACGGAATATGTGGGCAGCCTGATGGAGCTGTGCCAGGGCAGGCGGGGCGTGATGCGCGACATGAAGTATCTGGATGCCGCCCGGGTGGACCTGCACTACGAGCTGCCGCTGGGCGAGATTGTGTATGACTTTTTCGACGCCATTAAAAGCCGCAGCCGCGGCTATGCCAGCTATGACTACGAGATGAAGGGCTTTGTGGAATCGAAGCTTGTGAAGCTGGATATCCTTCTGAATGGGGATATGGTGGACGCGCTGTCCATGATTGTGCACGCAGACACAGCTTATGCAAAGGGCCGCCGCCTTGCGGAAAAGCTGAAAGAGAATATCCCGCGCCAGATGTTCGAAATCCCCATCCAGGCGGCCATCGGCGGCAAGATTATCGCGCGCGAAACGGTGAAGGCCATGCGCAAGGACGTGCTGGCAAAGTGCTACGGCGGCGATATCACCCGCAAAAAGAAGCTGCTGGAAAAGCAGAAGGAAGGCAAAAAGAAGATGCGCCAGCTTGGCACCGTCAGCGTGCCCAGCGAGGCGTTCACCGCCGTGCTGAAGCTGGACGAGTGAAGGCGGGCAAGGCATGTGCACGGGGGCCGCAGGGCCCCCGCGCCGTATCTGTGGGAGAGGGGGCAGGCAGTTTGCCGCACAGGCAGAATAAAAGGCCCGGCACGCTGCGCGCTTTGTGCGTGCTGTGCGCCATGGGCGCGGCTGTGGCGGCGTTTGCCCTTGTGCTGCGCTGGGACATCCGGCGCCCGCGCGCCTTTGACACCTCGGAATGGGCGGAGCCTGCTCCGCCCTCGCTCTCGCTTTCCATTGAGAGCGAGCTGCACGATGGCTACGCCACGTTCACGGGCCTTGCCTATATAGAGGGCGAGCATTTTCAGATGATGAATAATTTCGTCGTGCTGCGCCACAGGGCCACGGGGCAGGTCCTCCGCCTTGCCACTGTGATGACGGCCGCGGAGGGCGACGCCTATGTGGGCGGCCTGAACATGGCCTACGGGCGCTTTTATGCCTTTGTGGCGCTGGACGATCTGCCCGCACCGCCGCAGGAGTATGAGATATGCTTTGCCTACGGCGCCAACAACCATCATATCTTTCTGCCCACCGGCCGGCAGCTAGGGGGTGCCGTATGAAGCGCCTTCAAAAATTTGTGCAGGCCCCCCAGGCCGCCTATGCCGCCCTGTTCTGTGTGATGCTGGCCTGCCATTTGCAGTTTTTGTATATTCCCGGCGATGAAGCGGGCTATGCGGCCGCGCTGGGCGGAAACTGGAATTTTGCCTCCATGTTCGCCTATGTGGGCGGCCATTACTGGACGTGGAGCGCCCGCATGCTGACAGAATGCCTGTTCTGCATCTTTTCCGCCGCGCCTGTGCTTGTGTGGCGCATCATAAACCCTGCTATAATCACGGCGTGCGCCTGGCTGCTGGCCTATGCCATGCAGTGCGAGAAAAGGCGCGGCGAGAGCTGGTTTGTCTGCGCGCTGGTGTTTTTGTACCAGTGGGTGAACCTGAAGACAGCCGGCTGGGTGGTGACCACCATCGCCTACCTGTGGCCTGTCTGCTTCGGGCTTGCGGCGCTGTGCCCGCTGTGGCGGCTTTTCCGGGGCAAAGGCACGCCGGCCTGGGGCTGGGCGCTGGCGTGCGCCTCCCTGCTGTTTGCGGCCAATATGGAGCAGCCCGCGCTGGTGCTGCCCTTTCTGCTTGGCGGCGGCATGCTTTTTTTGCGCGCGCGCGGCATGCGGGTGCCCGCCGGGCTGTGGGTGCAGCTTGCGCTGTGCGCGGCGTCTCTTGTGTTCATTTTCACCTGCCCGGGCAACGCCATGCGCACGGAAAACGACGTGGCCTCCTTCTATATGAATTTCCCCATGCTCTCTGTGCTGCAAAAGGTGGAAATAGGCGTTTCCGGCGTGGTGCATGCAAGCGTGCTGGGGCGCGAGCTGCTGTTTTTTGTGCTGGCGGTGCTTGCGGCTGCGCTGGTGTGGGCAAAGCGCCGGGAATGGCTGCTGCGCGCCGTCAGCCTTATGCCGTGCGTGCTGATGGTGCCCCTCAGCCTGTATCAGTACGAGCTGGGCGCCGTTGTGCCGTGGGTAAAGCAGATGGCTGCGGCCTATACTGCAGCCGGCTATATTTCACTGGCAAACTGCAATGCCCCGGCGGCCTATGTGCCGCTTTTGCTCAGCTATGGGCTGTATGCCGCCGTATTGTGGAGCATTTACGCCGCCGAGGGGGCGTCCCGCACAATGCGCCTGTGCTGGGCGCTGCTGGCGTTAGGCGGCATGAGCTGGGCCGCCATGGGCTTTACGCCCAGCGTGGGCGTATCGGGCCTGCGCACAGGCACGCTGTACTATTTCTTTGTGATAGCCGCGTGCATGGTGCTGTACCGCAGGCTGCCGCAAAAGCGGCGCGCCTGGCTGTGGTGCCTTCTGGCATGGTTCTGCCTTGTGCAGCTTCATGCGCTGCTGGAGGTGTAGCGGGTGTGGATGCCTCCGCACAGCATCAGCTTGTAAGATATGGAAGGCCGATTTTATAAAACAGGCACTTCTGTGCGAGCATAAAGCCCGTACAGAAGTGCCTGTTTTTATTTGCGGTAAATTCAAGCCTTCCGCAGCTTGACGCAAAGGTACAGCAGAACGGCATCTGTCAGTCTGCGGGGGTCATATCCTGTGGCATCTGCAATTTTTTTAATTTTGTACTGCACCGTATTTTTATGGATAAACAGCTTTTGAGAAATGGCCTGCACAGAACCGTTGCAGGCAAAATAAATTTCAAGAAAATCCAGCATTTCATCCATGCTGCTTTTAGTGCCGCCCCAGATGCGTTCCAAAAAAGCACTGCGGCTTTCCTGGGAAAGCGGAGCCAGCAGAAGCTCCAGCACGAGGTCATCATACACGCACACCTGCCCGGTATTGGTGGAAAGCGCTACCTCCAGCGCCTTGTCTGCCTGTGCATAAATTCGGTTCAGCTGGGTGTAGCTTTCACAGCCGCCGGCAAGGCCGCAACAGGGCATGTGCCCTGCGGCCTGTGCCGCATGCAAAGCTTTATTCACTTGTGTGAGCAGGTAGGGCTGGATATCTGCCCCCAGAAACAGGATAAGCTTCTGGCCGAGATATAAATGGTTCAGCAGAATGGTGTCACCCAGATGGGTGCGAAGAATGGAAAGCAGGGTGTCGTAAAAAGCGGCGGTATTAGCATCCTGCAATTCGGCGGCCATGGACAGAACCCCAACTGCACGAATGCGTCGCAAAAATACCCCAAGGGCTTTTCCGCGCCTTTCAAATGTTTCGCTGGGTGCGCTGGGTGTACTGAACAAAAGCTGCTCTAAAAAATGGCGCCTTTGGCGCGAGATGCTCTGCTGCCGAAGTGTCTGCAGTGTTTCAGAAAACAGAATTTCTGCCATCTCGGTAATCACAAGGCCGATGTCACGCAGTTCATCCGGGTTTCCCGTCACCCCGATCACACCAATGGTCTTCCCGTCGATTTGAAGGGGAAGGTTGATGCCTTCCCGGCTGCCGGTCATCTGGTCAATAGAATACACATCCATTTCAGGGATATTCTGCTCAATCAGCTTGCAGGCGGCCTCGTGCAGCGCGCCGATGCGCGTTGGATCGGTGCTTGCAACAATGCGCCCTTCTTCATCCATGATATTGACATTGCGGTGCAGGATACCGCCGATGCGCTCGGCAATTTTCTGTGAATTCTCATGGTTGATCAGCATAGTGTTCACCCTTGAATATGTTCTCTATAACAGTATTTTACCCTAAAATTATATTATAAAAAACATTTCAATGTCAAAAGACATTGTATATAATTATATTCACAGAATATAAAATAATATGTATATTTTGACGAAGGCGGCGTGGTGAATGAAAGATATAAAACAAGTTATCATTGCGCCAGATTCCTTCAAAGGAACCATGGAGGCCGCTCAGGTATGCCGAATTATTCAGGCATCTGTGCGGAATTATTTTCCCGCTGCCGCTGTGCGGTGCATTCCTATGGCAGACGGTGGCGAGGGCATGGTGGACGCATATTTGGGGCTGTTGGGAGGGCGCAAGGTGTTCCTGACAGTTCAGGGGCTACAGGGGCGCCCGGTTGCCTGCCACTATGGAATCCTGCCGGACGGGACGGCCGTGATGGAAATGGCTGCCTGCGCGGGCCTTCCGCTTTTAGATGGTGCGCTGGACCCTATGCATACTACTACATACGGCGTGGGGGAGATGCTGCTGCACGCAGAGCGCAACGGGATTCGCCGTGTGCTTCTTGGCATAGGCGGCAGCGCCACGGTGGATTGCGGGCTTGGCATGGCGGCGGCGCTGGGCTACCGGTTTCTGGATAAAAATGGGGCGCAGGTGGAGGCCGTCACGTGTCACATGGCAGATATCGCTTCTATCATTGTCCCGGACAGGAAGCCCAAGCTGGATATCATTGCAGCGTGTGATGTGGATAACCCCCTGTGCGGGGAAACAGGTGCTATTTATACATTTGGAAAACAAAAGGGCATAAGCGAAGAAATGATGCCGCAAATGGACGCACAGATGAAGCGTTTTGCCCGGATTATTGCAAAGCAGACCGGTGTGAATGTATTGGACGTGCCTGGCGCCGGGGCAGCCGGGGGGATGGGGGCAGCTTTGCTGGCTTTTCTGAATGCAAAGCTGAAACCGGGTGTGGAATTGCTTTTAGATGCAGTGGGGTTCGACAGCCTTCTTAAAGAAACAGACATTGTTTTTACCGGCGAAGGGCGTATTGATTGGCAAAGTACAAGGGGAAAAGTGCCCGTTGGGGTAGCCCGAAGAGCACAGGCCGCGGGCGTGCCGTGCATTGCGCTGTGCGGTTCCGTCGGTGAGGGCGCCGAGCAGGTATATGACTGTGGCGTGACGGCGGTGTTCAGTTCTGTAGGAGAGATTTGCGATTTTGAACACGTAAAGAAGCATTGTGCGGAGAATTTGCGCATGCTTAGTGATGCAGTGATGAGAGTGCTGGCAGCAGGAGATTCATCCGAACGATGGCGACGGTGCAGGCCCATGATCTTGCATGAACAAAGTACCACAGGAAGGTAAAGGGAAAAGAACAGGCAATGAAGGGGTAATGATATGGAACATGCGTTGCTGAAAATGCAGGGGATCTGCAAATCATTTTCAGGGGTAGAGGTACTTCATTCGGTAGATCTCACGATTCACCGAGGAAAAGTAACAGCTTTGGTAGGCGAAAACGGCGCAGGTAAATCAACCCTGATGAAAATATTGATGGGAGAATATGAGCCGGACGGCGGTTCTATCCTGCTGGAGGGCAGTGAGGTCCACTTTGCCAGCCCACATCAGGCTCTGACAAGTGGAATTTCCATGATGTTTCAAGAGCTTTCACCATTCCCCAATATGACAGTAGCGCAAAATATCTTTGTGGGGCGCGAACCGCATCATATACATCTTGTGGATATGCGTCGCCAGCGCCAGATGGCGGCAGAGCTGTTGCAAGGGTTGGATATCCATTTGAACGTGGATGCGGTCGTACGGGACCTGACTGTTTCAGAAATACAGCTTTTGGAAATTGCAAAGGCTGTTTCTTATAATTCCAAGATTGTCGTAATGGACGAACCTACCTCTTCTCTGACCGCCACAGAGGTAAAACTTTTATTTGATACCATCCACCGCCTAAAAAAACAGGGGGTGGCGGTAATTTACATTAGCCATAAACTGGATGAGCTGTTTGAAATTGCCGATGAGGTTTGTGTCCTGCGTGATGGGAATATGATTTCTTCGCGGCCCATCGGGCGGGTGGACCGTCAGCAGATGATCAGCGAGATGGTAGGCCGTACGCTGAGTCAGATGTATCCCACTGTGGAAAAAGAGATTGGCGAAGAGATTCTTCGTGTGGAACACTTGGAGCGGAAAGGCGTGTTTCAAGATGCCAGTTTTGAAATCCATCGCGGTGAGATTCTGGGCTTTGCAGGCATGGTGGGTGCAGGACGCACAGAGTTGATCAGTTCAATTTTTGGATTGGATCGCTATACGCAAGGAAAAATTTGGCTGAATGGAAAAGAAATCACGATTAGAAGCCCCAGGGATGCCATCCACAACCATTTTGCCCTGATCCCAGAGGACAGAGCCCGCTGTGGGCTGAATCTGAAGGCATCTGTGAAGACAAACGTGTGCATGGCAATTCTATCAAAAATCAGCCGGCGAGGTTTTTCCAATAAGCGTGCAGAGGAACAAACGGCAGATGATATGATCCGCCAGGTGCGTATCAAGGTCACCTCAAGAAACCAGCCGGTTGCTTCGCTATCTGGCGGGAACCAGCAAAAAGTGGTGGTAGGCAAATGGCTGCTGACAAATCCGGATATTGTGTTTATGGATGAGCCGACACGTGGCGTTGATGTGGGTGCTAAATATGAGATCTATCAGCTGATGCAGTCTCTTGCAAAAGAGGGGAAAGCAGTTGTGATGATATCAAGCGAGATGCCGGAACTTTTAGGCGTGTGCGACAGGATTTTGGTCTTGAAAGAGGGCCGTATCTTGGGACAAGTAAAGACAAAAGAGACATCACAGGAACAAATCATGGCCATGATTGTAAACGGTTAAACCAGGCGAACGGGGAAATGGAGATGAACGGATTGAATGTAAAATCTTTGGGTAAGGTGAAAAGAAAGGGGCTTTCCCCTCAGTTTGCCATTGTATTTGTGCTGCTGGCGCTGATTGTGTTGTGGTCTGCTCTGTCGCCCGCTTTTCTTACAACTAATAATCTGCTTCTGATCATCAAGCAGGTAACATTATATGGTATTCTAGCTGTAGGAATGACGCTTGTTATCATAACGGGTGGCATTGATTTGTCGGTGGGGTCTGTAGTGGCGCTGAGTGCCGTATTTGCTGCACACTTCTCTTCCGGGGAATATGCTGAAGCCCCGCTGATTTTGCCCATTGCAGTGGCTGTGGGGGTGGGCACTTTATGTGGCCTGATCAATGGAATAGGGATTGCATACGCGGGGATTCCGAATTTTATTATGACGATGTGCATGATGCTGGCAGCGCGTGGTGCAGCGTACATTTACACCAATGCAAAGGCTATTTTTGGGTTGAGTGACAAATTTACCAATATCTCAAACGGGTTCCTGGGCAGACAATATGATGCGGAAGGACTTGTGACACAGTACGGTGTGCCATACATGGTGTTCTATTTCATAGCGGCCATGATTATCGGCATTATTCTATTACAGTACACCACCTATGGACGAAAAGTGTATGCGATTGGAGGAAACCATGAGGCAGCAAGATATTCCGGCCTGAATGTTCGCTTGGTGGAGATGTCTGTGTATGTTATCAGCGGCCTGTGCAGCGGCATTTGTGGCTTTTTGATGGCCTCGCGTATTTCTTCCGGCAACGCAAACTCTGCTGATGGATATGAAATGACAGTGATTTCGGCCGTGGTTATCGGCGGGGTGAGCATGTCGGGTGGCGTAGGTACCATGACAGGTGTGATGATAGGTGTTTTGATTACAGGCGTGATTAGCAATGGCATGGATATCTTAGGTGTAAACAGTTATTATCAGAAAATCCTTCAGGCTGTAATTATTCTGGTTGCGGTATACATCGACGGCAAGATTAATCGCCGGAAAAAATAATATTTATGCCAATTATGTGTATGTTTCTCCAGAGGGGCAGGCTTAGAAAAGGGAATCCCGGGTAGTGATACCCGAGAATACACCACATGGTGAAAATCATATTTGAAAAGGAGAAAGAAAGATGAAAAAGCTAACAACAATTTTGGCGCTTATCCTTGCGGCAGCGCTGATGCTCACCGCTTGCAGCACTGGCGGCACATCTTCCACGCCGTCTTCTGCCGCAGGCAGCGCTGCGGGGTCCGCACCTCAGGCAACGGGGACGAAAATCGTATTCCTGCAGACACACAACAACAACTCGTTTATGGCATATCTGGGCGAGACGCTTGTGGCAACTGCGGCCGAATATGGTATCGAATGCGAACATATCACGGCAGACGGCGACGAAGCGGTGCAGCTGAGTCAGATTGAGCAGGCTATAGCATCCGGCGAATATGCCGGCATCATTGTGGAAGCTGCCGGCGAAGGCGTGACCAACGGCTTCAAAGAAGCGCAGGAAGCAGGCATCCCCATCATGACGCTGCATGAAGGTGTACAGGACAACACCAACGTGGATGCTATCGTGCAGTGCAGCCTAGCGGAAACAGGCTATCAGCAAATCAAACTGGAAGTGGATGAACTGGGCGATTCCTTTAATCTGGCAATCGTGAACGGCTCTGAAGGCCATGGTGCCACAGTGGCCATTTATGAGGGGTATCAGCGTGCGCTGGAGGAGTTCCCAGACCTCAATGTTGTGTTTGAAGGTACCGGTAACTGGGCTGCAGAAGATGCCATGGCCCTGACAGAGACGTGGTTTGCCTCCGGCAAGCAGATTGACGGCATTGTGTGCATGAATGACGGCATGGCCACCGGTGTGCGTCAGGTGATGAAAGACAATGGCGTGTTGGGTACTATTCCCATCTATTCCAACGACTGTGAAGAAGATACTCTTGTGGCCATTGAGAATGGCGAACAGAGTGGCAGTTTTGATATGAACGCAGAAGCACAGTGCAAGGCCGCCATTGAGACCATGTTGAAGTTGATTGATGGCGAAGAACTGGAAGAAAAGACGATATCGGTAGATCCGCTTCTTGTTACATCGGAAAATCTGGAGGAATACCGCGCCAGCCACAGCGGAAATTATTAACAAGCAAACAACGGCACATGGCGGGGCCCTGCATGCGGGGGCCCCGCTGCTACCGTGCGGCAGCTTGTGGCATGGATTTGAGTATGCCGTGTAGAATACCCTGGAAATATCACAAGGAGAATAGATCATGGGCCAGTGCGTATTGATGATGGGCACGTTCGATTCCAAAGGGAATGAGTTTGCGTATTTGTACAAAGAACTGCTTCGCAGGAATGTCACGGTAAAGACAATGAATGTGGGTGTGTTTGAACCCAAAGGCGGATTCCCCATTGATATTCCGGCTGGCCAGGTTGCGGTTCGCGGAGGAACAGAGCTGGCTGAACTGCGCCGACAAGCAGACCGCGGAGTGGCAATGCGTGTAATGTGCAACGGAGCACGCAGCATTGTAAAAGAACTTCAGCTGCAGAGGGGAATTGACGGCATCATAAGCATGGGCGGCGGCGGTGGCACCTCTATTGCCACTACAGCTATGCAGGCGCTTCCCATCGGCTTTCCCAAGGTGTGCGTCACCACACTGGCATGCGGGGATACCCATGAGTATGTGGGGACAAGAGATATCATATTATTTCCGTCCATTGTGGATATCAGCGGAATCAACCAATTCTCCCGTCTTATTCTGTCACGTGCGGCGGGGGCTGTGTGCGGCATGATGGAGAAGGAGCCGCTTGTCGTCGACAATGAAAAACCAATCGTGTGCCTTTCCATGTTTGGAAACTCTACCGCAGGGGTGGAGAAATGTGCGCAGCTTTTGAAGGAACGAGGCTGCGAGCCGCTGATCTTCCATGCTACGGGTGGCGGCGGCCGCTCGATGGAAGAGTTGATTGAAGAGGGACACTGTCAGGCTGTTCTGGACATCACCACCACAGAATGGGCAGATGAATTGTGCGGGGGAATTCTTTCCGCGGGCAGTGCACGTCTGGACGGCCCAGGAAAAGCCAAAATTCCGCACGTGATTGTGCCCGGATGTCTGGACATGGTGAACTTTGGAAGCACACCTACTGTGCCGGAAAAATACAAGACAGGCAGAACGCTGTATGAGTGGAACCCCATGGTGACACTGATGCGCACAAACCGGCAGGAGAATAAGCAGCTTGGGCGAATTCTGGCGCAGAAGGCGAACGCCTCTACGGCGCCGGTGGCCTTTGCATTTCCGCTGAGAGGCCTTTCCATTTTGGATGGCGAGGGGCAATGCTTCTGTGACTGGGAAACGGACCGTGTTCTGTTTGACACTATTCGGGCCTGCTGCCGTAAAGACATCCCTATTATAGAAGTGGATGCCAATATCAATGACGACCTGTTTGCACAAAAGTCGGTAGAACTGCTATTCCAGATTTGGAAACGCTAAAACAGCAGGATACATAAATCATCAATTACATCAATCAGAAAGGATGACAAAATCATGGCAATTGCACGCAAGGAAATTCTTCGCAGGCTTCGGAAAAATATTGAAGAAGGGCGCCCAATTATTGGCACAGGCGCAGGCACGGGCATCAGCGCAAAATTTGAAGAGGCAGGCGGCACAGACCTTATTATTGTATATAATTCCGGCCGCTATCGCATGGCGGGGCGCGGCTCCAGCGCCGGGCTTCTGGCATATGGTGATGCAAATGCCATCGTGATGGACATGGCAGGGGAAATTCTGCCGGTTGTGAGGGACACTCCTGTTCTGGCAGGTGTAAACGGCACAGACCCCTTCAAGGATATGCGCTATTTTCTGAAGAAAGTAAAAGAAATCGGCTATTCCGGCGTTCAAAACTTTCCTACAATAGGGCTGTTTGAAGGCCGTATGCGCGCTAATTTTGAAGAGACCGGAATGGGTTATGACAAAGAAGTGGAGATGGTGCGGATTGCCCATGAAATGGATTTGTTCACAACACCGTATGCGTTCAATACAGACGAGGCAATGCGTATGACCGAAGCTGGTGCTGATATTGTAGTGGCACACTGTGGCTGCACCATTGGCGGCTCTATTGGGGCGGAATCCATCATGGAACTGGATAATGCGGTAAAGATGGTTCAAGATATCCATGATGCTGCAAAAAGTGTGCGCGATGATGTTATCATTCTTTGCCATGGCGGCCCTATTTCCGGCCCGGAAGATGCCCAATATGTGATGCAGCACACAAAAGGGGTGCACGGCTTCTATGGCGCATCCAGTGCGGAGCGTATGCCAGTGGAAATCGCTATTACAGAGCATATTAAAAAGTTTAAAAACATCACATTCCAATAAATTGAGAAGTTGGATTTTCCCAATAGCCGCATTTTACTGCGGCTATTTTTATTCGATAAGACCAATGGGGACTTCTAGGTTGATTGCCCCAGCATGGAAATTTTCAACTGGGAATTTTGATAGTTTTTGATATATTCATATGTGAAAAATTTAACCATTAGACAATGGATTTCTTTCTTCTGCCGGGCTATAATTTCTTTGGAAATTTTCCGGCGGCGCAGGGCGTATCTAAAGCCCCGTGCCCAGTGCAGCCCTAGGCGCACACAGCCGGAGTGAAGAAAGGAAGTTTTCAGCTATGGCAAATATCATGGCAAGCCCCTCGCGCTATGTGCAGGGGGCCGGTGAACTGAAAAATCTGTGCGGGCATGTGAAGCTGCTGGGCGAAAAGCTGTTTGTGCTGACAAGCCCCTCCGGCAAGGGCCGTGTGGAGGCAGACCTTGCGGCCAGTGCCGCAGAGCAGGGCGCTGCGCTGGTGTATGAGGCGTTCCGCGGCGAGTGCAGCATGACGGAGATAGAGCGTGTGAAAGCCTCGTTTGAGGCGTCGGGCTGCGACGTGGTAGTGGGCATCGGCGGCGGCAAGATACACGACACCGCCAAGGCCGTTGCCTATTATGCCGGTGCGCCGGTGGTCATCGTGCCCACCATTGCCTCTACGGACGCGCCCTGCTCTGCGCTCAGTGTCATTTACTCGGATGAGGGTGTGTTTGAAAAATATCTGTTCCTGCCGGCAAACCCAAACATGGTGCTGGTAGACACCGCCGTGGTGGCGGCAGCCCCGGTGCGCCTGCTGGTGGCGGGGATGGGTGACGCGCTGGCCACATATTTTGAGGCGCGCGCCTGCGAGGCGTCCGGCGCCACGAACTGTGTGGGCGGCAAAACTACACTGGCGGCCATGGGTCTTGCCCGCCTGTGCTATGACACCCTGCTGGAGGACGGCGTGAAAGCCAGGCTTGCCGTTCAGAACGGGGTGTGCACCAAGGCTGTGGAGCATGTCATCGAGGCAAACACCTATCTTTCCGGCCTGGGCTTTGAATCCGGCGGGCTGGCCGGCGCCCATGCCATCCACAACGGCTTTACCGCTGTGCCTGAAACGCACAGCATGTACCACGGCGAAAAGGTGGCCTTTGGCACGCTGGTGCAGCTTGTGCTGGAGAATGCCAGTGAAGAAGAATTGGAAGAGGTGCTGGGCTTCTGCGAGGCAGTGGGCCTGCCCACTACGCTGCGCCAGCTTGGCATCGAGCAGCCGAAGGCAGAGCAGCTGATGGAAGTGGCAAAGCTGGCCTGTGCCGACAGCGACACGCTGCACAACATGCCTTTTGAAGTGACGCCGGACAGCGTGTATGCGGCCATCCTCACGGCGGACGCGCTGGGCCGCCATTATGCCGCGCTTTGATTTTCTGCGCAAAACGGCGGAAAAATTAGAAAAAGGCCTGCGCCTCACTTGGGCGCAGGCCTTTTTTGAACCATGCGAGTATTATGCCGGGCTTATCGCGCGGACAACCGCAGAAAGATGTCACCCTTTCAGGCCGCGGGCCTGACGGTCCATATCTTCTATCACGATATCATATATCTCACCCAGCCCGGCGCAGTATTCCAGCACCTTCCACGGCTCGTTCGTGTGGAAATGAATCTTAATAAGTTCGTCATCTCCCACAGCCAGCAGGCAATCTCCCTTGAAATTCTGGATGAAGTAATCATGGATGGCATCTTCATCCAGCCCGTTTCCTTCAATGAGAAGCTGTGTATCATAGCGGAATTCTAACATTTGGTATCATTCCTTTTAATTATACAAATAGTATTTCAATATTTTGTGCCCGGCGCGCTATGCCGGGCCGTTTTGGCTGACGATGTACACAAACCAGTATATTTTGTCCTCTTCATATACGCCCGCCTGCTGCAGGGCAGAAAGGCTTGCCTCATCCAGAGGCTTTGCCGTCAGCGTCACAGCCTGCCCTTCTTCTGCGGGCGGGTATTCGGTATCGCGGTAAAAAGCCTCCAGCTCCGTCTTCTGCGGGGCTTTGGGAAATGCCAGTATCTGTGTAGCTGTGGTGACATATGCGCTGTCTTGCTTTTCACGCGAGGCAGCCTGCTGAAGCACCTCGGCACCCTGCGGTACAGCGTGGCTGAAAAAAGGCTGGGCGAAGGCCTCTGCCTTGCGGTTTGAAAGTCCCTTTGGCAGCATAATGGCCCAGATGACAGCAAGGCTTAAAAAGACAAACCCAAATAGAAGTGCTGTTCTTTTTTTCTCGCTCATATGTCTTCCTCCTCTGCTTCGCTTTTCGGTTTCTGCGGCGTGCGCCACATCACCAGGCCCAGAGCTGCTGCGGTGAGCAGGAACCCGGGTGAAAGGAACATCCGGGCCAGGCTGGCGGGGGAGCCTTCCGCCAGGGAGAGCACAGCCATGGCAAGGAAAAAGCGTATGCAGAACACAGTGGCACAGGCACCTGCCAGTGTGCGTGCGGTGCGCAAATGTCTTGCGCCATTTGTGCCTTGTGCACGGCAAAGAAAATACAGTGCCAGCAGGGCGCCGGCCGTCACCAGCGCGTCAAGAGGGCCCATAGAAAATGCGCCAGGGGAAGAAGTTACAAACACTGCCGTGGGGCCGTCTGTCCCGCCGATTATGCCCGCGGAGGCGGTGCCCGCCCAGGGAAGGCTTTGGGGAAGGAAGGCCATTTCCACACCTGCGGCCATGCCGGCGGTGAATACCAATGCTGCTGCAGCGGCAGCCAGAACAGCCAGGGCCAGCCCCAACCATAAAAAGCGCCAGGCACTGCCTTTATACTGCCCTGCAAAGGCCCGGTTGAAGGGTGCGGCCACGGCATCGGGCGGCCCCATGTCTGCCATAACGGCCTCATAGCTTTCACCGGCCTCATGCCGGGCGGCGATGCTGGTGGAAATATCGCTCATAATACGCGCTTTTTCGCGCAAGGGGAGATGGAGCCTGCGTTCTATGGCATTCACATATTGCTTGACAGGCGGAAGAAAGCCTCCGTTCCTTCTTCTGTTCATGCGGCGGCCTCCTTCTTCAGCGTAAGCGTATCTGTGCCCGCGCCGCCCGCCGCGATACGGGCGGTGTATGTTCCGTCTACAGGGGGGATGCGCCCCGCCAGTTCGACATTTTCGGGATAATACACCGTCATGATAGGCTGTGTGCCGGCAATCAGCGCATCAAAGTCTGAAGCATCCCCTCTGCTGCGGCGAACTTCAAGCCGATAATCGGTGTGAGGGGCAAAGTCTAATGCTGCGCTCTTGATAGCGGCGGCGTCTTCGCCCAGATATTCCAGTGTGAGCGTGGCCTTGTACGCAGGCACGGCCGCCAGGGCTTCTTCATACCCGATGACGTCCGGCCCATCTGCCAATTCCATAGCCGCAGCCCTGTAGGGAGCGGCCGTTTCCTCGTCTGCGGGCTCCACCCGTACGGTGAGGCGCCAAGTATCTCCCTCGCCCACAAGAGTATAGGGCATGGCCGCTACGCTGGCCGGGTCATGGGGCTGCTGCGGTTCCAGGCCGGGTGCCCCCAAGCGCACCACCACCGCAATGAGGGCTACAAGAAGCACAAAAGATAACAGCTGCGCCGTGCTGCTTTTTTCGTGTTTTTCTGAAATATCACGTCTGAACATTGCCGCCGCCTCCTTCCGATGCCAAAACATCCCCACAGGCCTGCACGCAGCTGCACAGGGCGCGCCATTCCTCCTGCATGGCCAGCAGAGCCCTGCGGCCTGCCGCCGTTGCTGTGTATATCTTTTTTGGCGCGGTGCGCGCAGCGCCGCCCGTCTGCCAGCTGGATGAAATGAAGCCGTCGTCCTCCAGGCGGTACAGGATAGGGTACAGCGTGCCCTCTTTTGTGTGAAGAAAACCGTCAGAGCGCGCGGTAAGGCGGCCCAGCAGCTCATAGCCGTGGCCGGGCTGCTCACATACAAGCCCCAGCACCAGCATTTCCAGCACGCCCTTTTTCATCTGCCGTGAAAACCGGCTCTCCACGCCTGCCACACCCTCTATCTTTTCAAAATGTTTAGTATTACTAAGTATAGAAGCGGCCCGTTTTTTTGTCAAGAGAAAACGCCCTGCAGACAGCCCGCAGGGCGCAAAATCAAGGGTGTTTGTTTCTACACATCTGCCTCAGGCTGCGTTGCCTCGTGATAGGTGCGGCTCAGTTCAGCCCATGGGATGGCGTTATCAAGCTGGAAGTTCAGCCCGATAAGGTAACGGTGCACTGCCTTCAGCAGGGCGGCAAATTCTTCATAGGTGCCGCATGCGGCAAGCTGCGCGCGGGCTTCGCCCATCAGCCTGGCGCTGTCGTACATGTCATAGCTGCCCTCGAAGCCGCCTTCATTCCAGCCCAGCACGCCGTCTGCGATGGCCTTCAGCGTGGCAAGCTCGCCCTGACGGGCCTGCGCCATGCAGATAAGTCGATAGATGTCCGGGTTGGCGGCCTCCATGTCTAGAAAGGCGAACAGCAAAGCGCCGAAATTCTTTTTGGCGGGGCGGTTGCGCTGCTTGACGCGGCGGATATCGTCCGGCTCATGCAGACGTATTTCTTCGCTCAGGGCATCCAGCTTTTCTATAAATTCAACGCGACTCATGCGCCCACCTCCTCACACAGTTCTACGCGGATGGCTTCGCCGCGGGTGTCCCATACCTTCTGCGCCTCTTCGGCAAAGCGGGGGATGTCCTCATCGGCCAGCAGCGCGAACAGGTCGCACGCGCCAAGGCTGGGGGTGTCCCCAAACCAGATGCACACCGAATGCTTGGGCCCGTAATAGGCGATGTGGCCCTTTACGGAATACACGGGGTTTTCCACCACATACTTCGACACCGGCGCCTGAAACACGATTTCGTTGTCGCATATCTTGGCGTAGGTGAGGCGCGCCTCGAACGGGCAGGCCTTTTTCAGCTCGGCGCACATGATGGGCGCCTTGTCCTCCAGCAGCGCGGCATAGAATGACACGCCGTGGAACGTCAATTTCAGATACACAGCTCGTCCCTCCAGAATATTTGATAAAAAAGGGGCCGCACGGCCCCGCGTGGCACCATGTCACATGGTGGGTTTTACCGTAATGTCCACGATATTGCGGCTCACGCTAGCATCGTCTACATCCAGCATATAAGAGAAGCGCACGCGCCCGCCCTTTTCGGAAAGGCGACTGTGGATCTCGTCTGCCGCCACGCCAAGACTCAGCGCACCCTGCCCCGTTTCGTAATGGCACACATGGCGCTTGCCGCGCTCTATCACCAGCTGGCTGGGGACGGGGCCGAAGCGCATCATGCTCACCTTGTCCGAACCCTCCACCTTCACGGTGGTGACGCAGCCGTCATAGCCGGTAGTCTGCGTCTCTTTATAGGTGATGAAAAAGCTGCCGCCGCGCTTGACGAAGCTGCCGCGTGTCATAAGCTGCACGCTGTCGCTGCCGCCGTTCTGCTCCATGGTGCCGTGGATGGTGATGAGATAATCTTCCTTCATGGCAAGCCCGCCTTCTTCCCCGTTATGTTCTGTAAGTTTCAATGTCGATGCGCTGCACACTGCCCCCGGCGTATTCCCCAAGAAACACATGCGCCAGCCTTTCGAACTGCTCTGTGCTGTCACTGACGTAATACTCCACTGTGCCCCTGGCCTGCTCGTGCAGCAGGCCGCCCCGCTCCAGCATATGGCGCGCGCTCTGGGCCGCCGCGCGCCCTACGTCCACCAAGGCTACGCCCGGCCCCATGATGTCTGCAATGACGGGGGCAATCAGCGGGTAGTGTGTGCAGCCCAGGATGAGCGTATCCACCCCGGCAGCCTTTACGTCCTTCAAATAGTCCTGCGCCACAAGGCGCGTGACGGTGTTTTTTGCACCGAAATAGCCGTTCTCCACAAGCGGAACAAACAGCGGGCAGGCTGTGGCCGTGATGGAGGCGCCCGGCATAAGGCGCCGTATGGCCGCAGGGTAGCTGCCGGAGGCCACAGTGGCAGGCGTGCCGATAAGGCCAATGCGCCCTGTTCCGGTGGCCAGCACAGCGGCCTTTGCCGCGCTTTCTACAACGCCCATGTAGGGCACGGGCAGGCTGCCGGCCACCGCGGCGGGCAGTGTGCTGGACACCGTGCCGCACGCGGCAATCACCGCCTTTACCCCCTTGGAGAGCAGAAAAGCGATGTCCTGCCTGGCATACTCCACAATGGTGTCCCGGCTTCGCGTGCCGTAGGGCACACGCCCGGTGTCACCGAAATACACAATGTCCTCACCCGGCAGGATGCGGCGCAGCTCCCGCACGGCTGTCAGGCCGCCCAGGCCGGAATCAAACACCCCGACAGGGCTTTGGGCTGCCGCGCTACACATGGGCAGCCTCCCCGGCGCGCTGAAGGGCAAGGCTGATCAACTCTTCCAGAAGCTGGCCGTAGCTCTGCCCGGCGGCTATTTTCAGCTTGGGGTACATGCTGATGTCCGTAAAGCCCGGCATGGTGTTCACTTCGTTCAAAAGCACACGGCCCGTGCCGTGCTCTACAAAGAAATCTACGCGCGAAAGGCCGCGGCAGCACAGGGCGCGGTAGGCCCGTTCGGCCGTGGCGCGCACGGCATCCAGCGTTTCGGCTGGCAACTGCGCGGGAATGACCACGCGCGATGTGCCCGAAACATACTTGTCATCATAGGTATAAAACTCTGCGCTCGCCAGAATCTCCCCTGGCAGGGTGGCGCACACCTCTTCGTTGCCGCTTACAGCACACTCTATTTCGTGGCCGTCCACAAAGCGCTCGAACACCACGCGGCTGTCGTGGCGCAGGGCAAGCTTCACCGCGGCGCGCAGCGCGGCCTTATCTGACGCTTTGGAGATGCCTACGCTGGAACCCGCGTTTGCCGGCTTTACAAAAATGGGGTAGTGCAGCTTTTCGGCCACGCGCTGCTCAATGGCGTCGAAATCGGGCAGCTGCCAGGCCTCCATATAGTCCCATTCGCAGCGCGCAATGCCCGCCGCATCCATCACCAGGTTCGCGCACACCTTATCCATACACAGCGCGCTGCCCAGCACGCCGCAGCCCACATAGGGCAGGCCGGCCATCTCCAGAAGGCCCTGCACTGTGCCGTCCTCGCCGTTTTTACCGTGCAGCACGGGGAATACCACGTCCACCGGCAGTTCGCGCACGCGCCCGTTTTCAAAGGCAACAAGGCCCTTCATGCCGCTGCCCGGGCAGAAGGCCACCGGGATATTTTCCTCGCACGCCTCCCACTCGCCGGTGCACAGCGCCTGCACGGGGCCGGGATATAAATGCCAGCTTCCGTCCTTTTTTATGCCCACGGCCAGCACATCAAATTTTTCCCTGTTCAGGTTGTTCAGCACGCTGGTGGCGCTCATGCGCGAAACCTCGTGCTCGCTGGAAACGCCGCCAAACAGCACGGCAATGGTTCTTTTCGCCAATATTGTCACACCTTCGCATCGTTTTTGCGGGCCCCGGCTTTTGCGCCCTGCAGGGGAAGCGGGCCCGCACTCTGCTTCCCTTTATAATACCATAATAGGCGCACTTTGCAAATATTGTGCGCCCCAAAACGGGGAAAACGGAACAAAAGCATGCGGTGGCCCAGAAAACGCTTGACGCGGTGCGAGGCGTGTGCTATGATAAAGCTACCTCTTTTGCAGGTTTATTTTTTTGTGCGCATTTTTAGGCGCCGTTTGGGGCCGTTCCGCAAAGCGCCGCCGGCAAAAGAGGGAGGCTATTAATGGAGGTGCCGAAACATGAGAGTGAAGATCACGCTCGCCTGCACGGAGTGCAAACAGCGCAACTACAACACCAAGAAGAACAAGAAGAACAGCCCCGACAGGCTCGAGATGAAGAAGTATTGCCGCTTCTGCCGCAAGCACACGCTCCACCGCGAGACGAAGTAAGAAAGGCGGAACCGACATGGCAGAAAAAACTGAGAAAAAGAAGGGCTTTTTCGCCGGCGTCAAACGCTTTTTCAAGAATATCGTGAAGTTTTTCCGCGATACAAAAAGCGAGATGAAGAAGGTCGTCTGGCCGAACAAAAAGCAGATTATCAACAACACGCTCGTGGTGCTGGTGGTGGTTCTGCTCAGCGCCGTGGTGATTTTCATTCTCGACGCCGTGTTCGGCTTTGGGTTGAGCACTGTGCTGAACCTTCTGGCGAAGGTTTAACGGCCCACATTTTGCAACGCAAAGGAAAGCGGGGGAAACACTATGGCGCAGGACCGAGATACACAGCCGCACTGGTATGTGGCGCACACGTATTCCGGGTATGAAAACAAGGTCCGGCAGGACTTGGAGACCATTGTGGAGAACCGTCGCCTGCAGGACCTGATTCAGGAGGTGCGCGTGCCCACGGAAACCGTGGTGGACGCGGACGGCAAGGAGAAGGAATCGAAGCTCTTTCCCGGCTATGTGCTGGTAAAGATGATTATGACGGATGAGACCTGGTATGTCGTGCGCAACGCGCGCGGCGTCACGGGGTTTGTGGGGCCCTCGTCCAAGCCCATCCCTCTCTCGGAAGAGGAAGTGGAAAAGCTTGGCGTGGAAACGCAGGTGCGCAGCGCCCCGCTGGCCTACAAGGTGGGCGACAACGTGCAAATCACGGGCGGCCCGCTGGAGGGCTTCATCGGCATTGTCGAGGCTATCGATGAAAAGCAGAAAAAGGTTAATGTGAAAGTGTCCATGTTCGGGCGCGAAACGCCCGCAGAACTGGAATTTACACAGATTAAACCGCTGGATTGATTTTATTTCGGTAAGCACCGCGCGCTTCGGCGCACGGCTCTTATAGAGCGGGCGAACACCTGCTCGTGGGAGGGCCCGCGCACACGGCACAGGCCCGCAACTTACCACAATTTTTGGAGGTGCACAAAATGGCTCAGAAGGTAGTGGGGTATATCAAGCTCCAAATCCCGGCCGGTAAAGCTACCCCGGCTCCCCCTGTTGGCCCGGCGCTTGGCCAGCACGGTGTGAACATCATGTCGTTCACGAAGGAATTCAATGAGCGCACGCAAAAGGACATCGGTTATCTGATCCCTGTGGTCATCACAGTTTATGCAGACCGTTCCTTCAGCTTTATCACGAAGACGCCACCGGCGGCTGTTCTCATCAAGAAGGCCATCGGTATTGAAAGCGGCTCCGGCGTGCCGAACAAGACGAAAGTCGCGTCCATCACGCGCAAACAGCTGGAGGATATCGCCAACACCAAAATGCCCGATTTGAACGCTGCAAGCCTGGACGCCGCCGTCAGCATGATTGCCGGCACCTGCCGCAGCATGGGCGTTTCGGTAACCGAGTAACAACGGCCTGCCATCAGTGGGAGGAATATTCCGATATACCACAGGAGGAAACTATGAAGCAAGGGAAACATTACGTTGACAGCAAGAAGCTTGTCGACCGTACGAAACTGTATGAAAGCAGCGAGGCTCTGGCCCTGTGCTGCCAGACGGCAAAAGCCAAATTTGATGAGACGGTGGAGCTGCATGTGCGCCTTGGCGTAGACAGCCGCCATGCCGACCAGCAGGTGCGCGGCGCCGTGGTGCTGCCTAACGGCACCGGCAAGAACGTGCGCGTGGTTGCCATTGCCAAGGGCGATGCGGCCAAGGCGGCCGAGGAAGCCGGCGCGATGATGGTGGGCGACGCCGACCTCGTGGCGAAGATTCAGAACGAAGGCTTTATTGATTTTGACGTGCTTGTCACCACGCCCGACATGATGGGCCTGGTGGGCCGTTTGGGTAAAATTCTGGGTCCGCGCGGCCTAATGCCGAACCCTAAGGCCGGCACAGTGACGCCCGATGTGGGTCGTGCCGTGACGGAGGCCAAGGCCGGTAAAATTGAGTATCGCCTGGATAAGGCCAACATCATCCACGTGCCCATCGGCAAGGCCTCTTTCGGCGCTGAAAAGCTGGAAGAGAACCTGAAAGTGGTCATGGAAGCCATTGTGAAGGCGAAGCCCGCCGCCGCAAAAGGCCAGTATATCCGCAGCGCTACTGTGGCCTCTACCATGGGCCCCGGCATCAAGCTGAACAGCGCAAAGTTCGGCGGCTGAGCGTTGCCCGTTTTTTGCCTTGTGTAAAAGTGCATGGGCTTTTCGGCCGCTTTGGCTGGGCAGCAGTGCATTCGGCACTTGGTTTTATCGAACCCCCGAAAGGCTGGAGGCAACTCCGGCCTTTTTCAATAACATTTTTATTGGAAAAAGCCATATACCGGCGGGGGGACTTTTTCGTGGCCCTTTGCGGCTGAAATTTAAAGGCAGCCGCCGCACTATGCTGAGAAGAGCGCGCAGGCGCGCTCGCCACTTTTATAAGCGGCCGGGCGGCCCCAATAATCTGCTATTATATGGAACGGCAGAAGGGGAAATGCTGAAGCGACAGGCTTTTCCGTTTTCGGAAGGCGTCTGTCCGTCAAAGGGCAGCGTCGCCTGCGGCATGGGACGCCATTCGTTTGCCGCTTCATGGCAGAGGCCGTCCACATCAAAAAGATGTTGACAGTGAACCGGATGCGTGCTATACTAATAGCGCTGTTTTAAAGACAGCAGGTGCCAAAAGGCGTAAAGGGGGTTCCCGCCTGCCGAGAAACGTGCAAAAATGCTTTGTATTTTTGGCCTCTTTCTCGCGGGAGAAAGAGGCTTTTTTGCACCCTTCTGCCTTTGAGACGGAATATTTCAATATGGAAACGAGGTGAAATACTTTGCCGAGTGAAAAAATCCTGAAGGAAAAAGAAGCGTTCGTTGCATCTCTGCGCGAAAAGATGGAGGGCTCTGTGGCCGGTGTGATCGTGGATTACAAGGGCATCAATGTGGCCGACGACACCAAGCTGCGCAAAGAGCTGCGCGAAGCTGGCGTGGAGTATTTCGTGGTGAAAAACACGATGCTGCGCCTTGCTGTGAAGGAGACTGGCCTGGCCGGTTTGGCCGATGTGCTGAAGGGCTCCACCGCGCTGGCCGTTTCCAAGGAGGACCCCACCGCAGCCGCCCGCATCCTGAACAAGTTTGCGGAGGCCTCCAAGGGCAAGTTCTCTTTGAAGAGCGGCTATATGGAGGGCAAGGTTCTCGATGAGGCCGAGCTTACCGCCATTGCCAAGCTGCCGGATTACAAGGGCATGCTGTCCATGTTTGCCGGCGCGCTCACCAGCACGCTCAGCGGCCTTGCCGTTGCTATGCAGGCCTATGTGGACAAGCAGGAGGAGCCTGCTGCCTGAGCCTGAGCGCTGCAAATTCTGTAAAACACATCAACAACAAACCAAACTGGAGGTATTATCATGGCTTCTGAGAAGATCACTGCCATCCTTGACGAGATCAAGGGTCTGTCCATCCTTGAGCTGAAAGAGCTCATCGACACCTATTGCGAAGAGTTCGGCGTTTCTGCCGTTGCCGCTGCCCCCGCTGCCGCTGCCGGCGCTGCCCCTGCCGCGGAAGAGAAGACGGAGTTCGACGTTGTGCTGGCCGAAGTGGGCGCCAACAAGATGGCCGTCATCAAGACCGTGAAGGAGGTTACCGGCCTGGGCCTGAAGGAAGCGAAGGATCTGGTGGACAACGCCCCGAAGACCCTGAAAGAGGCTGTTGCGAAGAACGACGCCGAAGAGATGAAGAAGAAGCTGGAAGACGTCGGCGCAAAGGTCGAGCTGAAATAAGCTTTTCCCAGATACAAAAACCGCCCCATCCGAAAGGATGGGGCGGTTTTTGTGGTGTACAGCGGTACGCCTGCCCTTCGGAAAAGACAGCGCCCTGCCTGCCTGAACCCGACAGGGCTGTAACGCAGTTCCATGATATAATTGCGCAGGTCTGCGGCACTGGTGGCTATGCCGTACATCATGAACGTATCGTTTTAAATTGCCCTGAAAGCGTCCCCGGTAAACTGCTTATTCAGCAAAAGCAATTGCCCGTTCTGTGTTCTGAAGTAAAATGTCCTCTGCGGATGAAGCTTTTTGGAGCGGTGAGCTTGAACATGGCCTGAGGCCTGCTCAGGCTGTCAATGAGCAAATATCCAAATTCCACAACTGAGTGCTGCAAATCTTTCGAAGATAAAATGAAATTATTGTTGTGCAATAAGAAATTACAAAATTTCCAAAGCTTTCTTTCAGGTCCTTACGCATGATTCCATTTTCCATGTTATTCTACCGTTTATCATTTTGGATGCCCGTAATACTTGACATTGTTATGCGTAGCAGAAATATAGAAAGCGGTTTATGTTTTATAAAGTCAGGGCCTGGGCATTCTGCCCGGGCCCCGGTTTCCCATATCCCGAAATTTTCAGCTGTATATTTATTTGTGCAGGGCCCCTTTTTGTCAGCCCTCTTTTGCAAAAAAGGCGATGCCTGCGGCGCCAGGGCCTGCGTGCGTGCCGATGACGGTGCCAATGGGCATGACGGGCGGCTTTTCCAGCCCCAGATTCTGCGTGACGAAGCGCACAAAGGGTGCGGCCTGCGCACGGCTGCCCGTGTAGCCCACAAAGCACGGCTCGGCCTCGTCAATGCCGCCCTGCTCTTCTATCAGCTTAAACAGGGCAACATATGCCCCGGCCATGCCGCGCGCCTTGCCCAGCATGCCCAGCCTTCCGTCCGTGATGCCCACCACAGGCTTTACCCCAAGCAGGCCGCCCGCAAGGGCCGCGGCACCGGAGAGGCGGCCGCCCTTGTGCAGGTATTTCAGGGTGTCGACAATGGCTAGAAGGCGGATGCGCCCGCGCGCGGCCTCAAGGTCCTGTGCAATACCGGCTGCCGTAAGCCCGGCGGCTGCAAGGTGGCAGGCGCGCCGCACCAGAAGCTGTTCGGCCAGGGTGACATTGCGGGAATCTACAATATGGATGGGGGCGTACCCGGCATCCTCACGGGCAATCATGGCGCTTTGCAGCGTGCCGGAGAGCTCGCCCGAAAGCGTGATGCACACCACCTCGTCGCCCGCCTGCTTCGCCTGCTCAAATTCCGCCAGAAACTGCTCCGGGGAGGGCTGGCTGGTGGTGGGCAGGCTTTTCGCCCCTGCCAGCATCTCGTAAAAGCTTTCGGGCTCAAGGTCCAGCCCGTCGCGGAACATTTGGCCGTCAATATTTACCTGCAGGGGCACCACACGCACGCCAAGCGTCTGTATGTCTTCGCGGGGGATGTCTGCGGTGGAATCGGTGATAATGCGTATCATAAATTTCCTCCTTAGCTCACAGCTTGTGTTACAAAGTGCGGAAGTAGTCGTGCAGCCGGGAGAGCGCGGCGCTCAAAGCGTCCAGCTCAGGCGCGGGCAGCCCGTGTGCCACGGCGCGCACAAGGCCTGTGTGAAAGGCCTCGTGGTGCGCCAGCACAGCCTGCGCGGCGCCTGTAAGGGCCACTGTGACGCGGCGCTTATCCTTTTCATGCCGGGTGCGCACTACATATCCCTTTTGCTCCAGCGTTTTCACGGCCACGGTGGCTGTGCCTGCCGTCACCTTCAGGGCTGCGGCAATGTCCGCCATGCCGCACTGCGGGGCGCAATGGAAAACTGCGTCCAGCACATGCAGCTCTGTGACGGAAAGGTTGCCGCAGCTCTGGCGCAGGCTGGCCTCCTCCAGGCGGAGGATGTCGTTGAATACCCCCACAAGGAAATCGTTCAGTTTTTGTTCTTGCGGTGTCATCTGCGGCATGGGCTGGGTTCCCTTTCTAATGCTTTGAAATTCAAAGTTTGAAATTCAAACTTTTATGATTATAGCTTCTGCCGGTGGCGATGTCAAGAAAAAGCTGGCATTGTGTGCCGTTCAGCACACGCGCTGTCATGCCTGCCGCCGCAGCCGGCGGCTGAAATCAGCTCTGTAAGGGGGGCGCGGCCTGTATTTCACAGGCTGCACGGGCTTCGGCTTCCACCCGCGCCGCCTGCTCTGCCGCCCGCTTGCGGGCGGCTGCTGTTCCGGCGGAGGCTTTCCAAGGCGGACTGCCTGCTGGCGGGCAGCCTGTTTTACCGGTGCCTGACGCGAAGGTTTTTTGCGCCGCCCCCCCGTTGGCAGAGTCGGTGGCACCCTTCCGAAAAGACCCCCCCTGCCCGGCTTGGCCGGGGCAGGGGGACGAGAGATGAGAAAAAACGTGTGGCACACAGGCGTCATTCCGGGGCCTTCATGCTTTCCACCATGCTGATATTGCGCAGCTTGCGGCGCATAGCAAGGTTTACAAGCAGGCTGAACAGAATGGTGAGGCCGGCGCTGGCAGCATAGCTCCAGAACTTGATGCTGCGTCCGAACATGGTGGCATCCACCTCTACGGTGTAAATGACGAACATGTGCAGGAATATGCCCAGCACAAGACCTGTCAGCGTGCCAATAAGACTGAGCACGATATTTTCGCGGTATACATAGGCATATACCTCTTTGTCGTAGAAACCCAGCACCTTGATGGTGGCTATTTCCTTCACACGCTCAGCAATGTTGATGTTAGTCAGATTATACAGCACTACATAGGCCAACAGCCCGGCCGCCACGATAAGCACCACCACGATGATGTCTATTTTTTGCAGCATGCCGGAAAAGCTGGTTTTCAGGTCAGAGGTGAAGCTTACGCTGGACACGCCGTCGGTGCCCAGCAGGCGTGCGCTCAAAGCATCGCGCCCCTCGCCGGAGGGGTCTGCCGATATGGCCAGCACGGTGTTAAACACCGGCGCTGCGCCAAAGCCATGCTCATAGGTCTCGGCACTGAGATATACGTAGTTCTCCACATAGTTTTCGGCAATGCCGTCCACGGTAAAGGTGCCCGTGTCCCCGTCGGCGTTTTCCAGCGTAATCTGGCTGCCGATGCTGAACCCGCCGCGCTCTGCCATCTTTTCCGTAATGACGACGCCCGTTTCGCTGAAGGGCACAGGCGTGCCGCCCTTTCGGGTGCGAAGGTCCACAAAATCGGGGAACCCGGCGCTGTTTTCCGGCACCATCAGGTAGGTGCTGAAGGCCTCGCCGTTGAAATGGCTGGTTATCTTCTCCTGATGCACCAGCAGGGCGTCCTTCACGGCGTCCCCGTCTGCCAGGACGTCTGCCAAAGCCCCGCTTTCTGCCTTGGCGGCATCCTTTACCGTGATGGAGACGTCGTACAGGAAAATGTCTCCAAACTGCTTGTATACGATGTCGCTGATGGAGTCATGCAGGCCAAAGCCTGTCAGCAGCAGCGCCGTGCAGCCGGCAATGCCGGTCACTGTCATGAAAAAGCGCTTTTTATAGCGCAGCAGGTTGCGTGCGGCCACCTTGTGCGTGAATTTCATGCGCCGCCAGATAAAGGGAATATGCTCCAGGAAAATGCGCTTGCCCGCCTTGGGTGCGCGCGGCAGCATCAGCTGGGCGGGCACCTCGTGCAGGGTGGCCCAGCAGGCGTTCAGCGTGGCGGCCAGCACACAGGCAATGGCGGTGAGGGAAGAGAACAGTGCAAAGCGCGCATTGAACAGGCAGTAGAGCTTTGGAAGCTCGTACATCATGGTATAGGCGTTCCAGATAACGGTGGGCAGCAGGGTGAGGCCCACTGCAAGGCCGAATGCGCTGCCCAGCACGCTGGCGGCCAGGGCATACAGCAGATATTTTGCCATGATGGAGCCCTTGCCGTAGCCCAGTGCCTTCAGCGTGCCTATTTGCAGGCGGTCCTCCTCCACCATGCGCGTCATGGTGGTGAGCGCCACAAGCGCCGCCACAAGAAAGAAGAACACCGGGAACACCTTGGCCACGGCGTCCACCTTTTCGATATTCATTTCAAACGAGGCATAGCTGACGTTTTCACTGCGCGTCAGCAGAAACCATTCCGGCACCTCCAGCTCTGCCAGCGCCTGTTCGCCATCGGCAAGCTGCTGCTTTGCATCGTCCAGCTCGGCCTTGCCGTCGGCAAGCTGCTGCTTTGCCTCCTCCAGCTGGGCCTTGCCGTCCGTCACTTCGGCCTTTGCCTCCTCAAGCTGTTCCTCTGCCAGCTGCATTTGAAGCTGGGCCAGCGCGGGCGCCATGGAGAGGGACGTTTTGCCCGAGGCAATTTCTTTTTCAGCCTCGCGCAGCACGGCGGCCTGCTTTTGATATTCCGCCTCGCCCGCGGCAAGCTGTGCCTCGCCCTCGGCCAGCGTTTTCTCCTGCTGGGCTATCTGCGCCCTGGCGTCCTCCAGCTGGCCCGGCGCCGCATCCAGCGCCGCCAGGGCGGCCTCATAGCCTGTCACCTGCGCCTGCGCGGCATCGCGCTGGCTGCCGGCTGCTTGCAGCTCGGCGCTGCGCGCGCTCAGAATGGTCTCTTTTTCTGCCAGGTCTGTTTGGGCTGTGCTGAACTCGGCCTCCGCAAGAACAAGCTCGCCCCGCAGCTGGTCTGCGGTATCGGTATCGCCAATAGCCTCTGCGTCCTTAATAGCCTGCTCCAGACGCGCCACTTCAGCGGCCGCCGCATCATATTCGCCCTGTGCTTCGTCGCGCCGGGCCAGCGCCTCGTCATAACCGGCCTGTTTTTCCGCCACGGCAGCTTCGGCGGCCTCTAAGGCGGCCTTTGCGGATGAAAGCTGTCTTTCCAGCACGGGGCGCTGCGCCTCGGCCTGCTCCACAGCCTGCTCCAGCGCGGGAAGCTGCTGCTTTGCGGCCTCCAGTGCCGTTTTGCCTGCGGCAAGCTGTGCGCTGGCGGTGTCAAGCTGGGTGCGCGCGGCCTCAAGCTGTGCCTTGCCCTCTATCACCAGGGCCTCGGCATCGGCAAGCTGCTGCTGCTTCTGCGTCAGCGTGCCGGATATCGTCTCTTTATTCCGGGCAAGCTCTGCCTCGCCGGCCTCTATCTCGGCCTCGGCGTCCGCCAGCTTTTCCTCGTTTTCCGCCACCTCGGCCCGGCCGTCGTCATAGTCCTGCTGGGCATCGGCAAGCTGGGCGCGCGCATCGGCAAGCTGCTGCTCTGTTTGCGCCTTCACGTCGTCGTAGCGCTTTTGGCATAGTGCGCCGCTGACGGCCTCGATGCGGCTGGAAACAGCCTGCACAGCATCTTTGTATTCATCGGAGAAGCAGCTCATTTCCTGCGTGCCCTCCACCGATGCATACACCTCGGTGTATACGTCGTAGGCAAAGTTCTGCGCGCCGGTGTACGCCACGATGGACACTGTGCCCGAGCCGATATTGGCGGGCTCGCGCTCGACGGAAAAATAATTGCTGCTTTTCACCACGCCCACGATTTTGAAGCTGGTGCGGGTGAAGGTGTCCTCCAAATCCTCGTTGTCGGCAGAGAGCTCGATGGTGTCGCCCACTTCGAAGGAGGAACCCGTGAGGTACGAGCCGCCGCTAATGACGCATTCATCCTCTTTCACAGGAAGGCGGCCCTCCACCACCTCCAGCCGGTTCAGGTAATTTTCGGGCTCTTTTTCTTCTACCTGCTCCAGCGGAACAGAGTGAAACCGCGCCACTACGGTGTCGCCGTCCGGCGTGTCGGCAAATACGTCTGCATAATAACCGGGCATCACTTCGCCCACACCCTCCACCGCGCGGATAGCATCTACGTCCTCTTCCGTGAGGCCCAACTCGCTGAGAATGCGCAGGTCGTACATATGCGTCTCGTCAAAAAAGCGGTCGCCGGAATAGCGCATATCCGGTGTGGCGGCCAGCAGACCGGCCAAAAAGCCCACCCCAAGCGCGACGATGGCAAAAATGGCAAGAAAACGCCCCAGCGTAGCGCGCACGGTGCGCAAAATGTTTTTACGGTACGTTCTGCGCATTTACCACTCGATCCTTTCCACGGGCGTGGGGGCGGGGTTTGTCTCCATAGCCGTTACAGTGCCGCTTTTGATGTGGATGACGCGGTCCGCCATGGCGGTAAGCGCCGAGTTGTGCGTGATGACGATAACGGTGCGGCCCGTGCTGCGGCAGGTGTCCTGCAAAAGCTTCAGCACCTGCTTGCCGGTTTTGTAGTCCAGCGCGCCGGTGGGCTCGTCGCACAAGAGGATTTTCGGGTTCTTTGCCAGTGCGCGCGCAATGGAGACACGCTGCTGCTCGCCGCCGGAGAGCTGCGCCGGGAAATTTTTCATGCGCCCGCCCAGGCCCACCTCCTCCAGTGTTTCAGAGGCGTCCAGAGGCTCTTTGCATATTTCGCTGGCAAGCTCTACATTCTCCAGCGCCGTCAGGTTCTGCACAAGGTTATAGAATTGAAACACAAAGCCCACGTCGTGCCTGCGGTAAGCGGTGAGTTCTTTGGGCGAATAGCGGCTGACAAGCTGGCCGTCCAGCCAGATCTCACCCTCGTCACAGGTGTCCATGCCGCCCAGCATGTTCAGCACGGTGGTTTTGCCTGCGCCGGACGGCCCTACAATGACGCAGAATTCCCCCTTTTCGATGTGGAAATTAATGTGGTCCGCAGCAGAGATGCGCACAGTGCCCATCTGATAATATTTGCACACACCCCGCAGTTCTACAAAATGGCCGGGCGGGTTCAAGGCGGGCGCTGCGGCAGCGGGCCGGGCACGATGAAACGGCATGGGAAAACTCCTTCCAGAAAACAGACAAGCTGTTCGGTAATAAACGCGGTGTTGATTAAAATGCTAAGTTCATTATAATAAAAGCAGGGCCGGGAAGCAATCGGCAAATAGGCCCGGCCATGCCGATAAATCGACAGAGAACGCCGCCTGTGTTCATTAGAATTGTAAAAAAATCGTGAAGGAGAGAATTGCCATGCCGCGTGCGCAGGACAGGCGCGTCTTAAAAACAAAGGCGCAGCTTCGCAAGGCCCTCACGGGCCTGCTGGAAAAAAAGCCGCTGCAGGAGATCACGGTGAAAGAACTGTGCGAGGCCTGCGATATCAACCGGGGCACATTTTACCTGCATTATCCGGATGTGCGCGCCCTGCTGGACGAAATAGTGGACGACCTGATGGCGCAGTTTGAGGCTATGCTGGGCTCATTCCGCCCAAATGAAATGTTGCTGCGCAGCGGTGTGCAGGCGGAATATCAGGTGGCGGACGCGGCCGGGCCCCTGCGCGGTATTTTTCATTTTGTGGCGCAGAACGCGGATATCTGCCGCGTTCTGCTGTGCGGCCCGCAGGAGACGGCCTTTGTGGGCAAGGTAAACCAGCTTGTGCGCGAGCGTGTGCTGGACGAGTGGGCGGCCCTGATGGGGAAGGAGAGCAGGCTGGGCTACGGCTACGTGTTTTCATTTTTTGTGGCCGGCTGCATCGGCCTTCTGAAGCAGTGGCTCGAACAGGGCATGCCCCTTGCGCCGGACGAGATGGCCGCCGTGGTGGAGGGCATCATCACCAAAGGTGTTCTGGCCCTGCAATAGCGGCGCCGCGCCGCGCATATCCTTCCCTTGAGAGGAAAGGATGGGATGGATATGCACATGGCGCTTTTGCTTACCACGCTGGCAGGCCTTTCCACTGGGCTGGGGGGCCTGGTGGTGTGGCTGATGCGAACGCCCGGCCCGCGCATCATGGCCCTTTCACAGGGGTTTGCCGCTGGGGTAATGATGACGGTGTCGCTTTCTGAAATGCTGCCCAGTGCCGTGGAGGCCTACGCTGCCTCTGGTGCCGCGCCGGTGGGCGCGGCCCTGCGCTGCGCCAGCCTGTGCGCGGCAGGCATGCTGGCGGCCCTGCTGCTGGAAAAGAGCCTGCCGGAGGACGAAACGCTGGCACAGCGCCTTTCCGTGCCTGACAAAACGCGTGCAGCAGCCCTGCGCGGGGCGCTTGCCACCACGGCGGCCATCGTGCTGCACAATTTGCCCGAGGGCATCCTTACGCTGTTCACCAACGCGGCAGACAGCGCCCTGGGCCCGTCCCTTGCATTGGCCATTGCCCTGCACAATATCCCGGAGGGCATTGCGGTGGCCGTACCGGTTTATTACGCCACGCACAGCCGTGCAAAAAGTCTTTTGTTCGCTTTGGGCTCCGGCCTGGCAGAGCCGGCGGGCGCTTTGGCGGCCTTCTTTCTGCTGCGGGGCTTCTTCTCGCCTCTGTTTCTGAACGGCCTGCTGGCGCTGGTGGCGGGCGTGATGCTGCAGGTGTCGTTTGCCCAGCTTCTTGCAGGCGGCTTTTCCTATGGGAAAAACGGTGCCTGCGCTGTGGGGCTGGCCGTGGGCACCCTGTGTATGGGCGTGGGGCTTTACCTTGTGTAACGCGGCGCGAAGTGGTATAATGCCCTGTGTATAAACTTTGCTGCGCCGCAGTTTTTGCCGCGCCGGAAGGAGGCCGCGCATGAAAAAGCTGGTTCTGAGCGCGGTGTGCCTTGCGCTTTTGGCCGTGCTGGCCGGGTGTGATTTTTCCGTCTCGATGGGCGGCAATGTGGAAGAGCTGCTGCGCGCCCCGCAGCCCACGCGGCTGCAAAGCGCCGTGCAGAAGGCGCTGGTGGGGTATCTTGGCGAGACGCCGCAGATGAAATATCCGCGCGGCGGCGAAGAACTTTCGCCCATCGTGCTGCGAGATTTGGACGGCGACGGCGCAGACGAGGCCATTGCCTTTTTCACTGCCGAGAAAAGCGGGCAGAATGTGTGCGTGGCCGTGCTGGAGCAGGCCGAGGCCGCGTGGGAGGTGGTATGCCAGTCGGAGGGGCTTTCCACCGAAATAAGCCAGGTGCAGACAGTGTGCCTGCGCGAGGGCGCGGCCCAGCTGGTGGTGGGCTATGCCAACTCGAACCTGACAGACCAATACCTCACGATATATTCCTACGCCGGGGGCCAGCTTGCCCTGGAATACCAGCAGGCGTGCGAGGCATCGCTGATTGCGGATTTGAATTCCGACAGTGTGGACGAGGTGTATCTGGCACAGTCCACCGCGCAGGCCGGTGTTCTGACGCTGGAGGCTGTGCGCGACATGGCGGGCAGCCTGCAGAGCGTGCAGACGGTGCAGCTGAACAGCAGCTTTTTGCATTGCATTGGCCTGCTGGAAACGCGCAGCGGCCGGGCGCAGGGCGTTGTTGTAAGCGGCAGGCTTGCCTCGGGCGGCACGGCGCAGCAGGTGCTTCGCATGACGGGCGGCCAGCTTTTGGATTGGCCTGCCTCCGGCGGTGATACCGTGACAGAGCGCACCATGGGGCTTCCGGATGCGATTGGCCCGCGCACCACGGCAAGCGGCACAGTGCTTTTGGCGCATATCGAGACGCGCGCAGACACCGGAACCACCGTGCGGCGCTATTACTTTGTAGAGTGGGATGATTATCTGGCCGCCGAACCCACGCGTGAATACGGTGTGGCGGACACAGTGACAGGTTATTATCTGCGGCTGCCGTCCGGCTGGCGCGGCGCGGTGACATTGCAGGACGGCCCCTTTGAAAACAGCTTTGTGCTGCGCAATGAGGCGGGCGATGCCCTGTGCACCGTGCGCGTAGTGCCGGAGGACGTTACAGTGGGCCGCTATGAAAAGCTGCTCAGCCTGGAGGGCGGGCAGAAGGTGGTGGCCTATTTCCATACGAGCTGTGCGCCCGGCGACGCGCTTACCCTGCGCGCCGGTGCACTGGCGCTTTGAGATACGGAAAGGATGGTGCAGCATGCGCAGAGTGCTTGTGGTGGAGGACGAGGCGGCGATACGGGAAGTGATTGCCCTGAACCTCCGCATGGCCGGCTATGATGTGACTGAGGCGGGCAGTGCAGAGGCCGCCCTGGCCGCAATAGATACCAGCGCCCCGTTCGACGTGGCGGTGCTGGATATCATGCTGCCGGGGATGAATGGCTTTTCCCTGTGTGAAAATATCCGGCGCGACAGTGACAGCATCGGCATTATCATGCTTAGCGCAAAATCGCAGGAGGACGACAAGATACGCGGCCTTTCCATTGGCGCAGACGACTATATGACAAAGCCGTTTTCCGTCAGCGAGCTGTTGGCGCGCGTGGACGCGCTGTGCCGCCGCGTGGCGCGTGCTGCCGGGCAGGACGCCGGGCAGGAGGCCGAGGGGCGTATGGTATCCGGCGGTTTTGTTCTGGACCAGAAAAGCCGTATCCTTTATAAAAATGGCGAGCCCATCGACCTCACGCAGGTGGAATTTCAAATCATGGAACTTTTTTTTGCAAACCCCGGTGTGGCGCTGGTGCGGGAAAAGATTCTGGAGGGTGTGTGGGGCGAAAATTATTACGGCGATGTAAAAATTGTGGATGTGAATATCCGCCGCCTGCGCATGAAGATAGAGGATGAACCCAGCGCGCCGCGCCATATCATGACGGTGTGGGGTTATGGCTACCGCTGGAATAGCTGACGGCCTGTGCACAGCAAAGGCAGAAGAGAGGAGGCGTGCCGCATGAACAGCATCACCCGGCGCTGGGTGCGTGGCAGCCTTCTGCTCACATTTATTGCGCTGTGCCTGGCAGAAGCTGTGTTTTTATACTTTACCATCACCAATTATTACGACGGCACTGCCCGCGCGCTGTATACGCGGGCCAATACCCTTTCCACCCAGCTTTCCGCCATGGGCACCCAGACGGAAGAGAGCCGGGGTGCCGCGGTGCGCCGCATGGTGGAACAGTTTGATGAAAAAGACCGCTTTGAACTTATGCTGATGGACGGACAGGGCCAGATGGCGGTATCCTCCACGGGCTTTTCCACGGCCGACCAGCAGGGATGGAGCGATGTGGCCGAGGCCTATGCCAGCGAGGAGGGCATGGGCCGGGCGGTGTACCACACGGCCATGGGCGAAAAGGTGATGGCGGTAACGGTTCGCCTGCCCTTTACCTCGGGCGACATCGTGGCTATGCGCCTTGTCACCAGCCTTACCCTCGTGGACAGAAGCATTTTGAAGCTGGCGGTGCTCAGCCTTTCGGTGGCGGCGGCCATTCTGGTGTTCAGTGTGTGGAGCGGCATGTTCTTTGTGCGCAGCATCGTGCGCCCCATCGGTGAAATAGAGCAGACAGCTGCAAAAATGGCGCAGGGCAACCTGGATATGCGCATCTCGAATAAATACGATGACGAAATAGGCAAGCTGGCCGGAACCATCAACCATATGGCGGGCGAGCTGGACAAAACCGAGCGCATCAAGAACGAGTTTATCTCCTCCGTTTCGCATGAGCTGCGCACCCCTCTCACGTCTATCAAGGGCTGGGTGGAGACGATGGCGACCATCCGCGACCCGGCAGACCCGAACTATCAGCGCGGCCTGCAGGTGATTGCCAATGAGACGGACAGGCTGTACGATATGGTGGAGGAGCTTTTAGATTTTTCGCGCATGCAAAATGGTCTTTCGCTGGAATGTGAGAAGCTGGACCTTGCCGCAGAGGTGAGCGATGCGGTGCTTACCATGACGCCGCGCGCCCGGCAGGAGGGGCTGGCCCTTCGCTGGGAAGAGCCGGAGGCCCCCGTGCCTGTGCATGCGGATGCCGCGCGCCTCAAACAGGTGTTTATCAATGTGCTGGACAATGCGGTGAAATATTCCCCGCCCGGCGGTGCCATCACGGTAGATCTTTTGCAGGACGGCCACAACGCATTTTTGAATTTTACCGATGAGGGGCGCGGCATTGCCCAAGAGGACTTGGAGAACGTCAAAACAAAATTTTACAAGGGCAAAGGCTCCGTGCGCGGCAGCGGAATCGGCCTTGCCGTGGTGGACGAGATTGTCACGGCCCACGGCGGCAGCCTGAGCCTGCAAAGCGAAGTGGGCCGGGGCACCACCGTGACGGTGCGCCTGCCTCTGGATAAAACAAAGGCGCACGCCGCTGAATGAAAGGCCCGGCCAGCCGGGCGGAAAGGAACCTTTTTTGGCAAACGAGATAAAAGAAAAATTCAAAACCACTGTGGGGGGCCAGGCCCTGATGGAGGGCGTGATGATGCGCGGGCCAAAAGCCATGTGCATCGCCGTGCGCCGCCCGGACGGCGGCATCGAGACAGAGGTGACACCCGTTGCGATAAAGCCATGGCAGAAATGGCCCTTTGTGCGCGGCATCTACAACATGGCAGAAAACCTTGTAGTGGGCTACCGCTGCCTGATGCGCAGCGCCGATATCTCCATGACGGAAGAAGAAAAAGAACAGGATGACTCGAAATTTGACCGCTGGGTGCAGCAGCACCTTGGCGAAAAGGGCGAGTCTGTGCTGATGGGCATTGCCAGCTTTGCCGGTGTGGCGCTGGCCATTGCGCTGTTCCTGGTGCTTCCCACCCTGCTGGTGGGCGGGCTTTCCAGGCTGGTGCCGCTGGGCGGTGCAAAAACACTGATAGAGGGTGTTTTGAAAATAGCCATTCTGGTGGGCTACATGGCGGCTGTAAGCCGCGTGAAGGAGATACACCGCATGTTCTGCTACCACGGCGCTGAACACAAAACCATCGCCTGCTATGAGGCGGGGCTGCCGCTGGAGGTGGAAAACGTGCGCAAGTGCTGCCGCTTTCACCCGCGCTGCGGCACAAGTTTTCTGCTTATCGTCATTGTGGTGAGCATCCTGCTGAACAGCGTCATCCCATGGGGCAGCCTTTCGCTGCGCGTGGTGTTCAAGCTGCTGCTTTTGCCGGTGGTGGTGGCTGTGAGCTATGAGATTATCAAGCTGTGCGGCAAATATGACAACCCCGTGTGCCGCGCCGTCAGCGCGCCTGGCCTGTGGCTGCAGCGCATCACCACGCAGGAGCCGGATGACAGCATGATAGAATGTGCTATTGCGGCCGTGACGCCCGTGCTGCCGTCCAGGCCCGACGAAAGCGTATGGTGAACCTGGAGGCCCTTTGGCGCAAGGCCGCGGCCCTTCTGCAGCAGGCAGGTATTGAGGACGCCGCATTTGATGCGCGCGAGCTTTGCCGCATGTGCTGTGGGGCAGACCCCCTGTGCGCCCCGCAGGCCCCGGTGAGCGAGGCGGCCCGGCGGCGTCTGGCGCAGCTCTGTGCAAGACGCGCACAGCACGAGCCGCTGCAGTATCTGCTGGGCGAGTGGGACTTCCTTGATTTTACCGTAGAGGTGGGCCCCGGCGTGCTCATCCCGAGGCCAGACACGGAGTGCGTGGCCGAGACGGCCATGGCCGCCCTGCGGCACATGGCGGAAAAGCTGGGCTGCGTTTGCGCCCCCGCGGCGCTGGACTTGTGTGCGGGCACGGGCGTGCTTGCCATTGCCATGGCCCGCAGCGTGCCTGCCGCACAGGTGGCAGCGGTGGAAAAAAGCGGCGCGGCGTTCCGCTATTTGCAGCGCAACTGCGCCGCGCTGGCGCCGCGGACGGTGGCTGTGCAGGCGGATGTGTTTGGTTATGAAAATGTTCTGGCGCCGCAAAGCGTGGATGTCATTGTGTCGAACCCGCCGTATGTGACGGCGCAGGAATACGAGGCCCTTGCGCCGGAGCTTTTCTTCGAGCCGCGCGAGGCGCTTGTGGCGCAGCAGGAAGGGCTTTGCTTTTACCACCATATCGCGCCGGCTTATTTTCATGCTCTGAAGAGCGGCGGGGCACTTGTATTCGAAACCGGCTCCGGGCAGGCGCAGCATGTGGCGGCGCTTTGCACCGCGGCTGGGTACACGGGCGTTTTTGTGCGCTGCGATGCCGCCGGCCTGCCGCGCTGCGTATATGCCGAAAAACCGTGAAGCGTGTGCAGAAAAGGCGAATGTTCATTGCATTTGCACGCGGTTTCGGGTATACTAACCCATGAAAGGAATTGCCGTGCGGCAGCCATAAAGTCCGCTTTATGGGACACGCTGTGCGGTATCATGCACATACAGAACAAGATACCGTGCGCGGCCCGGCCGCGCACACAGCAGGAGGAAGCCATGGCAGATAAAAAGCAGACCGTTCCCTCGCCGGAGCGCAAGGCGGCGGGCGATAAGAAAAGTGCGCTGGAGACTGCGCTGAGCCAGATTGAAAAGCAGTTCGGCAAGGGCGCCGTAATGAAGCTGGGGCAGAATGTCACCATGCAGGTGGACGCCATCTCTACCGGCTCGCTCTCTCTGGATCTGGCCCTCGGCATCGGTGGGCTGCCCCGCGGCCGTGTGGTGGAAATTTATGGGCCGGAATCTTCGGGCAAGACGACGCTGGCTCTTCACTGCATCGCCGAGGCGCAGAAGGCCGGCGGCGAGGTGGCCTTTATCGACGTGGAGCATGCGCTGGACCCTGTGTATGCCAAGGCCCTTGGCGTGGACATCGACTCTCTGCTCGTCTCTCAGCCGGATACCGGCGAGCAGGCGCTGGAGATTTGTGAGGCGCTGGTGCGCTCCGGTGCCATTGACGCCATTGTAATTGATTCTGTGGCCGCCATGGTGCCGCGCGCCGAAATAGAGGGTGAGATGGGCGATTCCCACGTGGGCCTGCAGGCCCGCCTGATGAGCCAGGCGCTGCGCAAGCTGACGGGTGTCATTGGCAAGACGGGCACCGTTGCCATCTTTATCAACCAGCTGCGCGAAAAAGTGGGCATCGTGTACGGCAACCCCGAGGTCACTGCAGGCGGCCGCGCGCTGAAATATTATTCCTCTGTGCGCATCGATGTGCGCCGCATCGAGGGCCTGAAAGATTCCTCCGGCAGCATCATCGGCAACCGCACGCGCGCCAAAGTGGTGAAGAACAAGGTGGCTCCGCCCTTCAAGGAGGCCGAGTTCGACATCATGTTCGGCATGGGCATCTCCAAATCGGGCGAGCTGCTTGATTTGGCCGTGAAGCTGAATATCATCCAGAAAAGCGGCGCGTGGTTCTCTTACGGGGACATCCGCCTTGGCCAGGGGCGCGACAATACAAAGCTTTACTTGGAGGAGCACCCCGACTTTGCCTCGGACATTGAGGCACAGGTGCGCGCCCACGCCAGCGAGCTGTTTGCCGGCCGCGCGGGCAAACGCCGCGGTGGCAGTCTGGACAATGCGCCCGCCAGGGCGGCGGCCGAAAAGCCCGCTGCGCCCGCCCCGGCCCCGCAGGTGCAGGAGGCGCCGAAGACGCGCGCCAAAAAGCCCAGCATCGACATCATGATGGAAGATGAATAAATGAGGCTTTCCAAAATCACAGAGACGAAAAAGGGCCGCATGGCCCTGTTCGGAGAAGCGGATGAATTCTTGTTTTCCGTGGATGCGGAGACATATTATAAATATGGCCTGCGCGAGGGCTGCGAGCTGGATGCCGCAGCCCTTGCCGGTTTGCAGGCGGCCAGCGAGACGCGCCGCGCCAAGGATAAAGCGCTGGGCTACCTTGCCCTGCGCAGCTACGGCTCGCAGGAGCTGTACGAAAAGCTGTGCATGAAGTTTGACACCCCCTCCAGCGCCGCCGCTGTTGCGGAGATGCAGCGCCTTGGCCTTTTGGACGACGCCGCCTTTGCCAGGGCGCGCGCACGCCATCTGGCCGGGCAGAACAAGTCGGCAAGAGAGATAGAGCGGCGGCTTGGCCTGCTGGGCCTTGGCGCAGAGGATATTTCCGCGGCAATGGAGGAGATACTGCCGCAGAGCGAGGCGGCCTGCCTTGCAGTGGTGGAAAAGCATTACCGCGCAAAGCTGGCCGCCGGCCAGCGGGAGAAGGTGCTGGCGGCGCTGGCGCGGCGGGGGTTTTCCTATGGTGAGGCAAAGGCGGCCGTGAATGAGGTGCTGGCTCAGCTGGAAGAGGAAGGCTGCGATTTTTAAGCGGGAAAGGGGCGCAACGGCGCATTATGAAAATTGCATTGATATCTCTGGGCTGCCCGAAAAACCAGGTGGACGCCGATGTGATGGCTCATGCCCTGCTGGAGGCGGGGCACACCACAGTGGCCGCGGTACAGGAGGCGGACTGTGTGCTTATCAACACCTGCGGCTTTATCGAAAGCGCCAAACAGGAGGCCATCGATACCATTCTGGAGGCATGCAGCCACAAAGCACAGAACCCGGCGCTGAAGGTGGTGGTGACGGGCTGCCTCGCCGAACGCTATAAAGAAGAGATACGAAAAGAGATGCCCGAGGTGGACGCGGTGGTGGGCATCGGCTCCAATACCGCTATTGTCTCCATCCTCGCGCGGCTGGCGCAGGGCGAGGCAGGCATCGAGAGCTACGGCCCCAAGGCTGCGCTGCCGCTCTCCGGCAGGCGTGTCATCTCCACGCCGCACCACTATGCATATCTGAAAATAGCTGAGGGCTGTTCAAACTGCTGTACTTACTGTGCTATTCCGCTCATCCGCGGGCCGCTGCGCAGCCGCACGGTGGAAAGCTGTGTGGCAGAGGCGCGCTGGCTTGCGGGCGAGGGTGTGAAAGAGCTGATTGTGGTGGCGCAGGACATCACCGCCTTCGGCGCAGACCGGGGCAAGGTGGAGGTTGCCCGCCTGCTGGACGAGCTGAACAAGGTGGAGGGCATTGCGTGGATCCGCCTTCTCTATGCCTACCCCGAGCGCATCACCGATGAATTTGTGGCCGCCATGGTGCGCAACGATAAAGTGCTGCATTATCTGGACGTGCCCATTCAGCACATCGATTCCGACGTGCTGCGCGCCATGAACCGCAAGGGCGACGAGGGCACGGTGCGCGCCGCGCTGGAAAAGCTGCGCGCCGCCATGCCGGATATCACCCTGCGCACCACGCTCATCACCGGGTTCCCCGGCGAGACGCCCGCACAGTTTGAAAAGCTGTGCACCTTTGTGCGCGAGCAGGGCTTTGCCCGGCTGGGCTGCTTTGCCTATTCACAGGAGGAGGGCACAAAGGCCGCCGGGATGCCTCAGATGCCCATGGAGGTGCGCGAACAGCGCGCAGAGGCTGTGATGCGCATTCAGACGGACATCATGGCCGCGCGGCAGGCCGCGCTGGTGGGCACGCAGGCACAGGTTCTGTGCGACGGCCGGGATGAAGAGAACGGCCTCTGGCTGTGCCGCACACGTTCAGACGCGCCGGACATCGACGCCATGGTGTGTGTGGAGGGCAATGCTGCGCTTACGCCGGGTGAATTTTATACAGTTCGTATCATAGACAGTGATATATACGATTTGTATGCAACTCTGGTGGAATGAAGGAGGATGAATAGATGAACCTTCCCAATAAATTGACGATGCTGCGCATCCTGCTTGTGCCAGTGTTTATGGTGCTGGCGGGCGTCACCCAGTACGGCGCGGCCAGCTACACCACCGGCGCGTGGTATCTTGCCGCAGGCATTGTGTTTGCCGCGGCCAGCTTTACCGATTATCTGGACGGCTACCTGGCCCGCAAATGGAACCTTGTCACAGACTTCGGCAAATTTGCCGACCCTCTGGCCGACAAGCTGCTCACCACAGTGGCCTTCCTGTATATGATGCGCGACGGCGTGTGCAGCATCTGGGTGGTGGCTGTTATTCTGGCGCGCGAGTTTGCCGTGGCGGGCGTGCGCATGGTGGCGGCTGCGGGCAGCAAGGTCATTGCGGCCAATATGTGGGGCAAGGTAAAAACCGTGCTGCAAATGGTGACTATTATCTATTATTACTTCGCCGCGGCTCTGGCAGACCCTGCGGATGCCATGGCCGTCGGCCTCATCAGCCAGGTGCTGTGCTGGCTGGTGGCCGCAGTCACGCTTATTTCCGGCGTCAAATACCTGTGGGACAACCGCCGGTTTATCAACACGGCAAAATAGATAACAACTGTCCAGCTGAGAGACTTCCTGAGCGGAGTATTTCCCTTTGAAGGAAATGCTGCCTGTAAAAATGCACCGGCGCGCCCTAAAGGACAGTATGCATAAAACAGTGAACAGGCACAGCAGTTTTGCTGTGCCTGTTCTTGTTGGAGTTCACTTTTCATGATAAACTGGGGACAAACAGTTCGACAAAGCGGAATTTGTAGAGGAGAGAATATGGATTTTAATAGAATGATCCCTGAATTATCAGTTTTGATATTGATCAAACTAAAAAATTTTATAGTCAATTAGGATTTAAAATAGAATATGAACGCACTGAAGATAAATTCGTTTTCATGTCTTTCCAAGGTAGTCAGTTTATGTTCGAACAAATCCACGATGATGGTTGGAATATAGGTGAGCTAGTATATCCCTTAGGGAGAGGAATAAATTTTTCAATTGCTGTCGATGATATTGAAGAACAATATCAATTAGTGAAAAATTTGAAAATAGAATTATACAGAGAGCTAACTAGAAACATATACCAAGTTGATGGAATAGAAGAAACGCAAATAGAGTTTTTAATGCAAGATCCCAATGGATATTTGTTAAGATTTACAAATTAACAAATCCCAGTTTGTCGAGGAGCTGAGCCGGCGCAAAATCCCTTATAGGAACGAAAGACGCACTTCTATACACTATTCGGTGTAGTCCGCATATTGCTGCAACACGATGACAGAAATAGAATCCTCCCTGTGAAAATCTCATAGGGAGAATTCGCTGTTTTACGGACACCTATCTAAAGCGCGCCGGTGCATTTTTTCGAAGCAGCGGTTATTTTTTCAGCAGCTTTTGACGGGCCTTCCGCATCAGGCCGCCAACGCCGCCCGCCCGCAGCGCGCTGCGGCATCCATTCCACAGAATAGATGAGTGCTCCCGGATGGTGACGGGATATACATGGAGACGCAGGTTGAAAAATAAGTTGCTGTACTGAAACGGGTTGCCGAATACAGCCATCTCATCCTTGTGCTCACGCCATGCCTGCCGGATATCTGTGCGGACGGCCTCGCCGGAAGCGTAGCAGCCGTAAGACCACGGTGTTTGGGAGACATAGTCGGCATTGGCGGCTTCGTGTTCTTCCCGGTATGCACCGTACAGCTCTTTCAGAAATAAATCGTCCGGCGCCCATTCCTGCATACAATGCTCGATGGTGGCGCCGTAACCGGAAAAGTGCACAAAGCGCAAAGGCTGCCCCTTCACCGTCCATACGCCGCCCTCTTTTGCAAGGCCGGCATCCATCATGCGCCAGGCAGCGAAGTCGTAGCCGTGATGCTTCAGAATATACACATCAAAGAAACAGGGCGCAAGGTCTATCCACTTCTGGTCTGTGAAAATGCCGTGGGGGATATCGTCATAACAGTATTGGGACAGGCGCTGTGCCCACCACTCTATCATGGCGCGGGCCTCTTTGGAACGGTTTACCGCCAGAAAGCCGAGATTATACACACCGTGCGCCATGCTGGATATCTCCATCTGAACATTCCCGGGGTCCACCAGGTGCGGGCATACGACAATAGGCTTTGTCACAAGAAGTTCCCGCAGCTCGGAAAAATCGGAATATACGCGGCAGTCCGGGTCCAGATATACAAACTGCTGCTCCGCTGGATATGTGCGGTACAGCCAGCGGAAACACTGCCCTTTCACAGCCGTGGAGGCCTCTACAATGGCGTGCTTGAATATGTAGGCGTCAAAATCGCCCTCCCACATATCCTTCGAGAGCACCACAGAATCAAAAGCGTCGTCCCGCATGGAATCGGTGAGCCCGCGCTCCGTCATACATACGATGAAGACGGCGTCTGGGATATATTTTTTTACAGAGCGGGCGAGCACGCGGGCTTTATGCAAATAATTGGCGCAGATAGATGTGAAAACGACCATTTTGCTGAAAGCTCCTTTTGCAGAAATCAATTCACCGGCAGCTTTGGATTCCTTCTTATCATACCATGCCGCGCGAGGGCAGGCAACAGGGGGGACAGCCCGTTCAGTACAAAGACGGCGGGCCGCCCAAGGGCGCCCGCCGCTTTTGCAATGTGGAAAAAACCGTCAGGTGTTCACCCTGCCCGCCAGATGGCGCCGCACAAGCCGCAGTGCCCCGAACACGCCGCAGCACAGGCAGAACCAGTAAAAGCTGAACAGCGGGCACACCTGCCCCAGAAGGTTCCCCGCCTCTTTTGTATAATCCCACACGGCCCAGCCGAGCCAGCGGTTCACCACAAGGCCGGTGGCAAATTCCGCCGCAGTGATAAAGGCGGTGCCCAGCGTCGCCTGAAACACGATGCTTTTGTGCGCAAAGCTGTGCGCAATGGCGCAAAGCGCGCACAGGCAGATGCCGCCCAGCACGGCCATTGTCCAGTGCGTGTGCCCGCGCGCCAGAACCTCCAGCGCGCTGTAGCCCGCCGCGCCTACGGAAAACTGTGCCAACCGCTGTCTCATATGTGCCCCACCTTTTCTTTCTCTACGCGGAAAGGGGCGCATAGCCCTTTTCCATGCGCGCCGGATGACGGCGCTCTGCTGTTACCTAGCTTGTACGCCGCCTGTGGGAAATATGCGTGTGCATTGAAAATATTCAGGATGTAGGGTATAATAAAAGCAAATAAAGGGCGGCTCCGCGCGGTGCCTGCGCGGCGAAAGGGGAAGGCACGGCATGGAAAAAACAAAGGTGAGCGCCTGCATTGTCACATACGGCGGCTATGAAGAAGCTGTAAAGGCGGCGCAGAGCCTGCTGCAGCACACGAAGGAAACGGAGCTTTCGCTGTATCTGGTGGATAACGCCTCGCCGGACGGCACGGGCGAAAGGCTGCTGCAGGCCCGGTGGGGCCCGCGCGTACAGGTGCTGCCCCTTCCTGAAAATGTGGGCTTCGGTGCCGGGCATAATGCGGTGCTTCCCCTGCTGGAAAGCAAATATCACGCCGTGGTAAACCCGGACATCACGCTGGACGAGGACGCCGTCAGCAAGCTGTGTGCCTTTCTGGATGAACACCCGGACGCAGTAATGGCCACACCGCAGCTTTTGTTCCCGGACGGCACGCCGCAGTATACGGCAAAGCGGGCGCCGGGGTTCCTTTCCCTGTTGGCGCGGCAGGTGCCGCTGGCCTGCCTGAAAAAGACGGAAGATCACTATCTGATGCTGGATGAAGATCTCACCGTGCCAAGAGAAATAGATTTCTGCACGGGCTGTTTTTTTGTGGTGCGCACCGAGGTGTTCCGCCGGATGCAGGGGTTTGACGAAGGCTATTTTATGTATGTAGAGGACGCCGACATCACCCGGAAGGCGCAAAGCTACGGCAAGGTGTATTTCACGCCCTGCACGCACGTATATCATGCATGGCACCGCAGCCCGAACAAAAGCCTGAAGCCGTTTGTCCGGCAAATATCTTCCATGCTGCGCTACTGGCGCAAATGGGGGTTCCGCCTGCGCTGAAGGGGGCTTGCACCCCGGCGCCTTGGCAGATGCGTTTTCAAACTGTGTAAGTGTGTGGGCGGTACTTAGCCCGTTTGATATCTAAAATAAAAGAAAAGGAGAACAGCAATGAAAGGCATCATCCTTGCCGGCGGCGCCGGCACGAGGCTGTACCCGCTCACCATGGTTACCTCCAAGCAGCTGCTGCCGGTGTACGACAAGCCCATGATTTATTACCCGCTTTCCACGCTGATGCTGGCGGGCATCCAGGACATCCTCATCATTTCCACGCCGGAGGACACCCCCCGCTTCGAGCATCTTCTGGGCGACGGCAGCCAGTACGGCGTGCACTTTTCCTACAAGGTGCAGCCCTCGCCGGACGGCCTGGCACAGGCATTCCTTCTGGGGGAGGCATTTATTGGCGGCGACGCCTGCGCCATGATACTGGGCGACAATATTTTTTACGGCAACGGTTTTTCCCGCATTTTGAAAAACGCCGTGAAGAACGCGCAGGAAAACGGGCGCGCCACAGTGTTCGGCTATTATGTGAACGACCCCGAGCGCTTCGGCATTGTGGAGTTTGACGAAGCGGGCAGAGTGGTGAGCGTGGAGGAAAAACCTGCGCACCCCAAATCAAACTACGCCATCACGGGCCTGTATTTCTACCCCGGCTGCGTTGCCGGCAGGGCAAAGCAGGTGAAGCCCTCGGCGCGCGGCGAGCTGGAGATTACCAGCCTGAACGACAGCTACTTACAGGACGGCAAGCTGGATGTGCAGCTTTTGGGCCGCGGCTTTGCATGGCTGGACACCGGCACAATGGACAGCCTTGTGGATGCGGCGGATTTTGTGCGTATGGTGGAAAAGCGCCAGGGCATCAAAATTTCCGCCCCGGAGGAGATCGCCTATAAAAACGGCTGGATCACGAGGGAAAAACTGCTGGAAAGCGCCCGGCGCTATGGGAAAAGCCCCTATGGGCAGCATTTGAAGCAGGTGGCGGAAAACAAAATCCGCTATTGAAGAGAGGCAGGTAAGGTATGAAGGTTCTGATTACCGGTGCAAACGGCCAGCTCGGCACCGAGCTGCGCCGCTGCTTTGCGCGAGGGCGCACCGAGCTTGGCCCCCTGCCGGAAAAGCTGCTGCATGCCAGCGTGGTGGAGACGGACGTGGGAGTGCCCGGCATGGAAAGCCTTGATATTACAGACCGGCACGCAGTGGCCGCCTTTGTGCGCCGCCACGCGCCGGACGTGATTATCTCCTGCGCGGCGTACACCAATGTGGACGGCTGCGACGCAAACCCGGATGACGCCTTCCGCGTAAATGCGCTGGGGGCGCGCAACCTTGCCATGGCTGCGGAAGAAATAGGGGCAAAGCTGGTGCACGTTTCCACCGATTATGTATTTCGCGGCGAGGGCAGCGCGCCCATTTCAGAATGCGAGGCGCCTGCGCCGAAATCTGTATACGGCAAAACAAAGCTGCTGGGCGAGGAGTATGTGCGGCAGTTCTGCACGCGCTGGTTCGTCGTGCGCACGGCGTGGCTGTATGGCTATGCGGGCAGGAATTTTGTCAAAACAATGGTGAATGCCGCAAAGAAAAACGGCAGCCTCACCGTGGTGGGCGACCAGCGCGGCAACCCCACCAATGCGGCGGATTTGGCGCACCATATCCTGAAGCTTGCCGTGACGAAGGAATACGGCGTGTATCACTGCACGGGCGGGGGCGTATGCTCCTGGTATGAGTTCACAAAAGAAATTGTGCGTCTGGCCGGGCTGCAGGCCGCGGTGACGCCGTGCACCAGTGCGCAGTACAAGGCCGCGCACCCCGCCGCGGCGGACAGGCCCGCGTGGAGCGCGCTGGACAACCGCATGCTGCGCTGCACCGTGGGCGATGAGATGCGCCCCTGGCAGCAGGCGCTGGCCGCGTTTTTTGAAAACTGGAACGGGGAATAACGCCCCCAGTAAACAGCGGGGCGCCCGCTGTAAAAAGGAGAGACCATATTGAAAAAATATCTCATCACAGGCTGCGCGGGGTTCATTGGCTCGAACTTCGTGTATTACATGCTGAAAAAGTACGATGATATCCTTCTGGTAAACCTGGACAAGCTCACTTACGCGGGCAACCTGGAAAACCTGAAGGGCGCCGAGGGCGACAGCCGCCATGTGTTCGTGCAGGGCGATATCTGCGACAGGGCCCTGGTGGAAAAGCTGTTTGCACAGTATGATTTCGACTGCGTTGTAAACTTTGCCGCGGAAAGCCATGTGGACCGCAGCATCTCGAACCCTGAGATTTTTGTGGAGACAAACGTGTTGGGCACGGTGAACCTTTTGCAGTGCGCAAAGAATGCCTGGCAGAAGGACGGCCGGTGGGCGCCCGGCAAAAAGTACATACAGGTCTCCACCGACGAGGTGTACGGCAGCCTCGGTGCCGAGGGGTATTTCACCGAAGCCACGCCGCTGTGCCCGCACAGCCCGTATTCCTCCTCCAAAGCCAGCGCGGATATGTTTGTGATGGCTTTCCACGACACCTACGGCATGCCGGTGAACATCACGCGATGCTCGAACAACTACGGCCCCTACCAGTTCCCGGAAAAGCTTATCCCACTGATGATCCACAATGTGAAGAACCATAAAAGCCTGCCGGTGTATGGCGACGGCATGAATGTGCGCGACTGGCTGTATGTGGAGGACCACTGCAAGGCCATCGACATGGTGGCGGAAAATGGCCGCGCCGGCGAGGTGTACAATGTGGGCGGCCACAACGAACGGCCGAATATTTTTATTGTGAAAACCATCATTGCCCAGCTGCATCAGCGCCTTGCAGATGACGCCATCAACGAGACGCTTATCCGCTATGTGGCCGACAGGCTCGGGCACGACCGCCGCTATGGCATCGACCCGGAGAAGATTAAAAATGAACTGGGCTGGTACCCCGAAACGCCGTTTGAAGAGGGAATTGTAAAGACCATAGACTGGTATCTTGCCCATGAGGAATGGATGGCGAACGTCACCAGCGGCAGCTACCAGAAATATTATCAGGAAATGTATAAAAACAAATAATCACCCCCACATGTAAAGCGCATGGGCCGCACAGGGCTGGAAGGGTATATTACAGGCAGGCCCCTTTAAGAGGCCGCAAGGTTGGTTCCGCCTGCGTCACTTGCCCCGCAGCGCCCGGAGTGGGGGAAGGCTTGCCGCCCTGGTGATGGCTTCCCTGTTTTCAGGCCGCCGCCAGCAGCCCGCTTGGGCCCGGTGCCGGAGGCGAAGGCTTTTTGCGGGGCCTCTCCACCGGCACGGCCGGTATTTCACGAAATCAAAAAAATGCGCGGCCTTTCTCAGCCGTGGCGGCGCATTTTTGCTCTCTGGCAGAAAGCGGCGCTTAAAACAGCGTGGCGGGCGAAATCTGGTCGTATTCGCCGCAATACCAGATATCCCCGGCGCGCAGGCGCTCGTCCATTTCCTGCTGCATCTGCTCGTTTACAGAAGAATCGGCGGCAAGGTCCAGCAGATGTGCGTCGATATAGCTTTCGTCCATGGGCAGGCGCTTGATGATATGGTAGCCGTAGCTCGTCTCCACAATATCGCTGATTTCGCCATCCTTCAAAGCGAACGAGGCGTCCTCGAACTCCTGCACCATTACGCCGGCCGGGAAGTAGTAGCCCTCTTCCGGCTCGCCGGGGTCCTCGTTGTATTCCACCATCAGGGCGTTGAAGTCTTCGCCCGCCCTTGCCTTTTCCAGCACCTCCTCAGCCTTGGCGAGCTCGGCAGAGTGGTCGTCCGCCTCAGCGTCCTCAAACTGAATGAGCACATGCTGCACATGCACAAAGTTTTCCAGCACGTCCGCTTTGATATCCTCGCCAAAGGCTGCCTCCAGCACCTTGTTGCTCAGCTGCGTGTCCAGCTCCATTTGAATGGCAAGCTCTCTCGTAAGATGGTTGATGGAAAGAAAGCTTTCATACTCTTCCTCAGAGCCAAAATATTCTTCCCAGTCGGCGGCCACCTGATCTATTTCGGCCTTTTCCTCTTCCGTCAGGCTCACGCCCAGCTCTTCAGCCCATTGGCGGAACATGGGGAACGAAAGTGCATTGTTCAGGGTGTACAGCTTGACGGCTTCGGCGGCCTGCGCTGTATTTTCGTCGCTCATATCCTCCCAGTAGCCGGCGTCCTCACCGGCAAAGCGGTCGCAGAACGTGAGAAAAATATAGCGGTATAAATCGAACGGAACTTCTTCCCCGTTGAATTTAAGCACGGGGTCTGCCTCTGCTCTTTCTCCGTCGATGAACAGGCCTGGCTCGTGGGCCTCTGCCCCGGTGCCGGACACCGAGGCGGCCGAACCGGATGATGCGGGCGCACTCTGGCTGGAACAGCCGGCCAGCGCGGCTGCACCCAGCGCCAGGCACAGCGTGATGCAAAGAATTTTAAGGCAAAATTTCATAGGTCGCTTCCTCCCAATTACGGCTGTATCTGCCGTGATGTATTGTGTAGCAGGGCGGTGCGTGCAGGGCGGCAGGGGGCGTTTTATCCGCTGCCGGGCATCGCTCATCGGCACAGGGCATGGCGGCGGTGCCAGGCTCATGCTTTGCGCACCGGCGCTTGCCGTTCGCAGCAGGCGCTGCCGTATTCGCCGGGCTGCGGCAGCTGCTCCGTCAAGCCTGTACTGCGCTGCTGCCTGTATTCGTGAAACGAAAGTGCGCTGCTGCACCGGCTGAACCCGCGCCTTACATTGCGGCTCGCGCACAGGAAGGGGGCGGCAGCTGCTCCACCGGGCCCACACTGTGCTTTTGCCCGCGCCCGCCAAGTGGAGACATGATACCACATTCACGAAACCCGCCCTGCCCATCGCCATGCGGCACGGCCTCGTTAAGGGTGCGGCAGCTGTTCCACCAGCCTTATCCTTCGCCCGCGCCTAGATTCGCCAAGTGGACACATTATACCATAATTTTGTGTGCAAGTGGTTACATTTATGAGAAAACAGCGCGCCCTGCCGGGGCGCTTATCCTTCATCTGCCTGTGCGAAGATAAAAATATCCTCTATGGGGGCCTTTACGGCTCTTGAAATGTCGATAGCCAGCTTGAGAGAGGGGTTGTGCTGCACCTTTTCCAGCCGCATGATGATTTCGCGCCGTACACCTACCTTTTCCGCCAGCTGCTCCTGCGTTAAGCCCTGCGTCACACGGTATATCTTCAGCTCACATCTGAAATCTGTCCCCATGGTCATTCCTCTTTTTCATAGCAACACAGCAGATAGCGCTTTTGAAACAGCACAAAAGCGACAATGAGCGAGACAGGTATCAGCAGAAAAATTGCGCACCATTCCGCGTGGAGGGCCAATACGCGCCATCTGCTCAGCAAAATGACGGCGCCCAGAAGAAGGAAGCCCGTTTTATAGACCTTCAGGTCTGCCCTTGCCTTGTTCTGCTGAAACAGCTCGTCCTCCAGAGAGTGTGAAAGCTTTCCCTCAAAAAACAGCCCGAACAGCCCAAACAGGGCAAAGAGAAGAAATGGGGAGACAATGCCGTGCGCATGGCATGTCCAAAAGCCGGAAAGGCCCAAAAGGCCGAATATTCCGAACACACCGAGGAAGGGCGGCACCCGGCGGGTGTAATTCTGATGAAGACTCTTTTGTGTGAAAAGGCCCTTGAGGGCTTTCCGGTAAATAACCACCGCGATATATACGGCATAAGGCGCGACCAGCATGCCCGCCGCCAGCATGGGGATGTTCTTTGCAGAAAAGACATGTTCTTCCAAATCCATTTCCCTTACCCAGCGCCCATCGTTGTACAGCAGCGAATATACAATGCCCGCCAGCAGAAACACGGCGCAGCCGGCCCCCATCAGCAACGTTCTTTTGAGTTGTTTCCTTGACATATCCATGCCTCTTTCCAGTGTGATGTTTTTGTATCTTAATATAAAAATTTTATATCTAATTTCTGATTATCCGCATAACACTATACTTTCAAGCATTTTGAAGTATAGCAAAATACTCATTTTACCACGAATTTACCACGATTGAATGAGCCTTGATATGATAATAAAACAGCACTAAAAAGCAGTCAATCCTAAGACTAACTGCTTTGTGTATATCTGGTATTAGATTATGAAATTGAGTTTATCAATTCTTGTACTTCATTAAAAAATCTGGATAAATGAAAACCATCTGCAACGGCATGATGTATATTCATTGTGACAGGCATTATATATCTTTCTCGCTCTAATTCATATTTACCCCAAGTAATAACTGGTGCAAGAAATTTCCCTTCATCAAAAACATGAACATCAAAATGATTGTATTTTACCCACGGCAAACAAGATACATCAAAAAAGTTCAAAGGTTGATTTGCTACGAATGCACGTTCCATTTTATGTTTCTCTCTATCTAACATAAATCGTTCGTGAAATTCAAATATGCTATCAGAAAAATCTGTAACCATTTTTGTGAAATTCTCATCTTCTTTATGAAATTCAGCATAGGACGGGGAAATATAGTCCCATTTAATTAAATTACCTTTATTATCCCAACTATATTTAAACTCATCATGTTCATTAACAACCTTTGAAACAACCCATATCATAGCTGGATAAAATTTCAAATCATGGCTCTTTGAAAATTCAATTAGATTTGTCACATCAATATCTACGGTTAAGCTCATAACGATACGCATATCATCAATGTAACTTTGAAACAATTTACCTCTATTCCATTTTCCTAAATCAATTTTTGTATATTTATATTCCATGTCCATTCTCCTTTACATTTTGAAATTTAGTAAAATGCAAGGCTCTCTGGATAACATTTCACTCCATGCAAGTCTATTCCATTAAGCCTTGTATGGAGATAATACAATACACAATTTCATAATATCCCTCCTTATCCAATAAACCTTAGTTTATTGTTTTCATACTCAGATTGTACCATTCATATATAAGCATTACAATAAAATTTTATGCACCGATAATCTTGTTGAATAGCTCTAACAGTACATTATTTCATCCTCCAACCTGATTTTATATAAGAAAAAGCAGTCAATCCTAAGACTACTGCTTTGTGTATATGAATATGAAGTTGTCATTATCTAGTGATACGATGTTTGCACATTCCAGTTTTTCCGCACTTTGGACAAGTTAATTTACGTTTTGTAAAAGTATGATAACTTTTTACATATTCATCCATGTTTGGAGTGAAAATTTCCTTACAATGTGGACATTCAAAGTATCCAGCTTTTATATCCAGTATTGCGGTGGCTGATAATCCTACTATTGCTACTCCAACAGAGAATATAATCAATATAATTCGTGAAATTGTCGGTAAATCCATGAATGAAGCTATCGTGATGAGAGCACAGACAGCAATTATTGTAATTACACCAGTAATTATAGACAATGTAAACCTTTTCTTATTCTCTTCATTTTCTTTCATTAAATTCATCATATTTCCCTCCGCCTTTCGTTGATAATCTAATGGGGAAACTTTTTCACCCGAAAGCAAATCATTGACTGTTATATCCAATGCCGCACATAAGGGTAACATAAGAGATACTTCGGGAAGTCCTTTTCCACACTCCCATTTGGAAATTGTTTTATCACTAATGGAAAGTGTATCTGCAAGTTGCTTTTGGGTAAGGTTTCTTGACTTTCGTGATTTGGCTATAAATTTGCCGATTTTGATTTGATCCATTAGTTTTTCCCTCCTTTCTAGCTCTATTGTATAAGGTGAATTCTATAATTAACACATATCAGCCGTAGAGTTTCTTATATCTACGGAGCGTAGATATAACTTTTATGATATCTATCTTTCACGTTCGTATTATAACAGTTCCATATATCCGCTACAATGAAAATCTATTCAGCAAGCCTATTTTTTTGGCTGTCCCTGAGGTGTAGGGGACTGTGGATTGCCTGCGTTCTGGTTTCCTTTATTCTTCAACACAATATCCTCTGCCTTTACATGTCAATTTATGTACAGTATTATTTTCTAATAAATATATCATTTTATATTTCGTCAGGAAGAGAAGCGCTGCCCGCGCCGCCCGGATTTTGCTGATGCATGACCCTCCGGCAAGCCCGCCCGGCCTCTTTTGCTTTTCTGAAGGAAAGCGGTAAATTTTGAAAAGGGCTTGACATCACACAGGGCGCGTGCTAACATAAACGCAAACAGAGAAACCGTAGACGCGGAAGTAAAACCGTCAGCGCGCGCAAAGAGAGCCCGGCAGGGTGAAAGCGGGCCGTAATGCGGGGCGGGCAAATGGGCCGCGGAGGGTGCGGGGAAAGGCCGCAGGCCGAGTATCTTGCAACGTGTGCGCACGTTACAGCGCGGGGATGTGTCTGCATCCCGCAGAGCGGCTGTTCCCCGTGAGGGGGGCGGCAATCAAGGTGGCACCGCAGGAATGTTTTCAAAACGCCTGCCCTTGCAGTTTACAGCAGGGGCAGGCGTTTTTTATCTGCCCGCATAAAGGGGAAAGAGCATGAACGTATACAAATTTTTTACAAGGCGATGGTGATGCTGATGCCCGCCGCACCAAATACAATATTTCACGATTATTTTGAAAAGAGGGTATCATGATGAAAAAGCTTTTCTGTATTCTGCTTGCCGCCGCGCTCTGCCTTTGCCTTGCCGCCTGCGGGGGCACCGGCACAGGGGCCGATTATACTGTGGCTATCGTGCAGCAGATGGACCATTCTTCCCTGGATGAGATACGGGAATCTGTGAAAGCCGAGCTGGAGGCGCTTGCCGCAGAAAAGGGCATCACCATTGCATACAAGGAGTTCAACGGGCAAAACGATGCCACCACGCTGAACCAAATCGGCACGCAGGTTGTGTCGGAGGGGTACGACGCCATTATCCCCATTGCCACACTGGCCGCCCAGTGCATGGTGAACGCTGCCGACGGCACGGGCATCCCTGTGGTGTATGCCGCCATTTCAGACCCGGCTGAGGCAGGGGTAGAGGGCTTTTCCAATGTGACGGGTACCTCGGATGCGCTGAATACCGAATTTATTCTGGATATGATGCTTGCCGCGAACCCCGATGTGCAGGCTGTGGGCCTTTTGTATTCGAATTCAGAGCCCAATTCGGCCACGCCCATTGCTCAGGCGAAGGCATACTTGGAAGAAAAGGGCATTGCCTATGTGGAAAAAACGGGCAATACCAATGACGAGATACTCTCTGCCGTGGCATCTCTTTCCGGCCAGGTGGACGCTGTGTTCACCCCCACGGACAACGTGGTAATGGCCGCTGCCGCAGCCGTTTCCGAGCAGCTAGCCGCGGCAGGCATCCCCTTCTACACCGGGGCCGACTCCTTTGTAAAAGCGGGCGCCTTTGCCACCTGCGGCGTCAGTTACACCGAGCTGGGCACCTATACGGCCGGCATGGCGGTGGATATCCTGCAAAGCGGCACGGTGCCTGAATATCATGTAATGGAGGGCGGCATCATCACGGTGAACACCGAAACCGCTGCTGCACTGGGCATTGACACCTCTGTGTTCAGCGGCATGGCGGGCACAGTGGTGGAAGTTGCCACACAAGCAGAATAAAGGAGAGTACCGGTATGCTGAATGCAGCCATTGTGCAAAGCGCGCTGGAGCTTGGCTTCATCTATGCCCTGGTGGCCATGGCCCTGTTTTTGAGCTTCCGTGTGCTGAACATTGCCGATATGACGACGGACGGCGCCTTCACGCTGGGCTGTGCCGTATCCGCCACGGCGGCCGTGGCGGGCCGCCCGGTGCTGGGCCTTGTGCTGGCCGTTCTGGCGGGCGCCTGTGCGGGCTTTGTCACAGCCTTTTTGCAGACGCGCATGGGCGTGCCCTCCATTCTGGCGGGCATCATCACCAACACCGGGCTTTATACAGTGAACCTTGCCATCATGGGTTTTTCCTCCAATGTGCCCATGCTGAAGACAGAGACTGTGTTTACCCTGCTGCGCGGCGTGGCAGGCGAGCGCTTCCCCTATAAGCTGGTGCTGGCCGGAGGCATCAGCCTTGCCGCGTGTGTGCTGCTGGTGTTGTTTCTGGGCACGCGGCTGGGGCTTTCCATCCGCGCCACGGGCGACAACCCGGCCATGGTGCGCGCCAGCTCTATCAACACGGTGTTCACCATCAGCGTGGGGCTGTGCGTGGCCAACAGCCTGACGGCGCTCTCCGGCGCCGTACTGGCACAGTACCAGCGTTCCGCAGATATCAATCTGGGCACAGGCATGGTGGTGATAGGCCTTGCCTCGCTTATCATCGGCGAGACGCTGCTGGGCCGCGGCGGGCTGTGGGCCAAAGTGCTTGCAGCTGTAGCGGGCAGCGTTATTTACCGCTTCATCATTGCGCTGGCGCTGCGCGCTAATGTGCCGTCTGAGTGCTTGAAGCTGATTTCGGCCGTCATTGTGGCGCTGGCCATCTCGGCCCCCACGCTGAAGCGCGGCCTGGCCCTGCGGCGCAGGCGCGGCAGGGCACAGAAAGAGGGGAAGGGGGGCGGCGGCCATGCTTGACCTGGTGCACGTCAGCAAAACCTTTAATCCCGGCACTGTGAATGAGAAGAAGGCGCTGGACGATGTAACCCTTCATCTGGAAAAGGGAGATTTTGTCACGCTGATTGGCTCGAACGGGGCGGGCAAATCCACCCTGATGGCGGCGGTGGCCGGTGAATTTTACCCGGATGCAGGCCGCGTTTCGCTGGATGGGCGCGATGTCACCTTTGTGCCGGACCACAGGCGCGCGCGGCAGATAGGCCGCCTGTTTCAGGACCCTCTGAAGGGCACGGCCCCGCACATGACGATTGAAGAGAATATGGCCCTGGCCTACCTGCGCGCAGCACGGCGCAGCGGCGTGTTCTCCACCATCCGCGCAAAGGACCGCGCGGCCTTCCGCGAGCAGCTTGCGGCGCTGGGCCTTGGGCTGGAGGACAGGCTCAGCCAGCCGGTGGGCCTGCTGAGCGGCGGGCAGCGCCAGGCGCTGACGCTGCTGATGGCCACGCTGGTGACGCCAAAGCTGCTTTTGCTGGATGAGCACACTGCCGCGCTGGACCCTTCCACAGCCGAAAAAGTGCTGTCGCTCACAGAGCAGATTGTGGCGGAAAAGGGCATCACCTGCATGATGGTGACACACAATATATCCTCGGCGCTTTCTCTGGGCAACCGCACCGTGATGATGGATGCAGGGCGCATTGTGCTGCAGCTTTCCGGCGCGCAGCGCGAAGCCGCCACAGTGGAAAGCCTTCTGGCGCAGTTCCGCGCGCAGGCGGGCAAAAGCCTGGATAATGACCGCATGCTGCTTACGAAGGAATAAAATGCGCAGGCGGCTGCGCCGGATTTCCGTCTGCAAAGCGAGCCCCGCACTGAAAGCCGGTGCGGGGCGTGTTTTATGCTGTTTCAGAGAGGCATTCCTCTTTGCTTTTTGCGCGGTTTCAGATCCGCGCCCTGCCGGGGCGGCACCCTCCTGCGGAAGGCCGGCCATGAAGGCTATTTTCCCGTATTCCCGCATGCTGCAGGCTTGGCTCATGAGCTGCGCGGCGCAGCGCGCCCCGCAGGGCTTTCCAGCGCCGACGGGGCAGATGCCGGGCGGAACAGAGTCTTTCTTTGCCCATTGATATAGCCGCCCGGCAGAGTGTGCAGGATACAGGCGGACTTTTGTATCCCTTTTCCATATTCTTCGGGGCCTGATGCGAGAGAAAGGAATTATGTCTGCCCGCAGCCTTATATTTTTAGCGGGGGAAGCGCGCAGCACCACAGCATACAGGGCGCCGTGCCGCAGGACTGGCTGCTCGGCCCGCCGCATCCGTGGCAGCGGCCGGGGGCACTGTATGAAGCAAAGCGCATATTTCAGCCCGCACAGAAAGGCTAGGGTCGGCCGCGCAAAGCCTTTCATAAGGCCATGCCCCCTTTCCGCGCCGCGCCCCGTCGGAAGGCTGCTGCGCTTCGTCCGCGAGAAAAGACCGGCGACGGGCGGCGCCAAAAAGCAACCGCCTGCCCGCTGTGAAAGCGGGCAGGCGGTTTTGTCTGTAACGGCATTTTTCTCTGAGCTCTGCGGTCGTTAAAAAGCAAATGCTCAATTGTTCGAACGGCGGCCCAGAAGGCGCAGCAGATACAGGAAGATGTTCACAAAATCCAGATACAGCTGCAGCGCACAGAAAATGGCGCCCTTGTGGGCCATTTCGGGGTCAAGGCGGTACGCATCATAGAAGCGCTTGATCTTCTGTGTGTCGTATGCCGTATAGCCGAGGAAAACGGCCAGGCCCACAAAGCAAATGACCTTTTCAAACATCCCCATGGGCAGGAAAATAGCCACAAGCCAGTACAGCAGCAGGAACATCAGCCCCGCGAACAGAATGCTGCGCAGGTTCGACAAATCGCGCTTTGTAAACCAGCCGTAGGCTGCCAGCGCGCCGAAGTACACGGCCGTCATGCCGAACACATACACAAGCGTGGTGACATCATACAGAATGAACAGCGAGGCGAAGGTGAGGCCGTTCAGCGCCGAATAGGCAAAGAACAGGCCGGTGGCCGCGCCCGCGCTCAGCCGTGTGAGACGCGCGGACAGCACCATCACCACCACGATCTCCGCAATGGCCAGAATAAACGGCAGGTATGGCACCTGAATAATGGAATACCACACGAAGCCGGTGGCATAGCTGGCAAACGCAATGGCAAACGTGCACAGAAGGCCGAGGCCCATCCATCCAAACGTTTTGGCCGTGTAACGGCTCAGCGTTTCGCTCGCTGCGCCCCACATGCCGTTGTTTTCTTCCTGGAACATGGGGTCCAGCCCGTTATTTTCGTACATATCTTTGCTCCCTCATTTCCAAAATACGGCCCTGCAGGCCGTCGTGCACACACGGAAGGCCCGTATGTTGAAATAACAATATCATATTCAGCGCCCGTTTTCAAGGAAAACCGTGCACAGCGCAGGCAGAATATCCTCCGGCAGCATGCCCTGCATGCTGTGACGGGCTGCGCACACGTCCGCTGCGGCGCCGTGCAGCCACACGCCGCACACGGCAGCGGCCTCGGGCGAAAGGCCCTGCGCTGCCAGCCCGGCCACCATGCCGGCCAGAAGGTCACCGCTGCCACCGCGGGCAAGCCCGGCGTTGCCGGTGGTGTTGCGGTACAGCCTGCCGTCCGGCGTGGCCACAAGGGTGCGGTGGCCCTTCAGCACAGTGACGGCGCCGGTTTTTCCGGCAAAGCCGCGGGCGACGTCGACGGGCATCTGCAGCACCTGCGCAACAGAGAGGCCCGCAAGGCGCGCCATCTCACCAGGGTGCGGCGTCACCACAAGCCTGCCCGCACAGGGCGCCAGCGCGTCCACGCCTGTGCCAATGGCGGAAAGACCGCCCGCATCCAACACGAAGGTGCCCCTGGCCGCGGCCAGCAGCGCGCGCATCTCGTCCGCGGTGGCGGTATCTGCCGTGCGCCCGCACCCGGCAAGGCACACGGTGTACTGCCCGGCGGCGGCCAGCAGTGCTTCGCGGCTTTCGGCGCACAGGTAAGTGGCCTCCGGCATGCGCGGGGCCGCGGCCGCGCACACACATTCCGGCGCGGCCAGCGTCACAAGGCCAGCGCCCGCGCGCAGCGCGCCCAGGCACGCCAGCAGCGCCGCGCCGCGGTATTGCGCACAGCCGCATACGGCCAGCACTTTGCCGTAATTTCCCTTGTGGCTTTCGGGCGCGCGGGGCGGCAGAAGAGAGAACACCATTTCCCGTGTGATATCCTGTATGGCGGCCATGGTCTGGCACGCTCCTTTCCCAATATGATATACTGTTTTACAGGGTTTTATGTAGCTTCGGCGGGCAAAGAAGGCCGCGCTTTCCCGGTGCGGCATTTTACCGGCCGGCATGGCGGTGTGAAAAATACGCAGGAGAGGCGGGCAGAAAATGGAGCAGAGGTTGAAAAAGTTGTTGGAACAGGCGCACAGCGCCGTATTTTTCGGCGGGGCAGGCGTCTCGTGTGAAAGCGGAATTCCGGATTTCCGCTCGCAGGACGGCCTGTACCATCAGCAGTGGCTCTGGCCGCCGGAGGAAATTTTATCCCATACCTTCTTCCTGCATCATACAGAGGAGTTTTTTCGCTTTTACCGCGAAAAAATGCTGTATCCAAACGCAAGGCCGAACGCGGCGCATCTGGCGCTGGCCCGCCTTGAGCGCCAGGGCCATGTGCAGGCGGTGGTGACGCAGAATATCGACGGCCTTCACACAGCTGCAGGCTCGCGCAATGTGCTGGAGCTGCATGGCAGCGTGCACCGCAACCGCTGCATGGAATGCGGCAGGCAGTATGGCCTCGAGACCGTGCTGGCTGCGCAGGGCGTGCCGCGGTGTGCCTGCGGCGGCGTGATAAAGCCGGAGGTGGTGCTGTATGAAGAAATGCTGGATGAGGCCGTGCTGCAGGCGAGCGTGCGCGCGATTGCCGGGGCAGATCTGCTGATTGTGGGCGGCACCTCGCTGAATGTGTACCCCGCCGCGGGCCTTCTGCGCTATTATGCGGGGCGCGAACTGGTGGTGGTGAACAAAACGCCCACCCCGGCCGATAAAAGCGCCACGCTGGTTCTGACAGGGGCTATCGGTGAAATTTTCGCAGAAGCACCCGCATCCTGACAGAGAGGGTATAGCCCTCCTGTATGAAATGCTCCCATGCCAGCAGGGCGCCCAGCACCACAGCCAGGACGGCCTGCGCCGCGGGGAAGGCGGCCCAGATGCCGTTCACACCGAAGCGCACGGGCAGCAGGTATAAAAACAGCGGGCTGAGGCAGAGCGGGTCTCCAAAAATGAGCAGCAGGCTTTCCCGGTGCCGCCCGCTGGCGTAAAAATAAGAGGAGAACAGGCGCACGACGCCCCAGAAGGGAAGCGCCGCCGCCGCGCACAGCAGGCTGGGCACACTGCCCTGCGCCGTCTGCGGCGAGGCGCCGAATACATAGGGAAGCTGCCCGCGCAGCAGAACAATGGCAGCGCACAGTGCGGCGCAGGTGGCCAGCATCAGCGCAAGGCCCTTTTTCAAAAGCTTTTTGCGCGCCGCGCCGTCGTGCGCGCCGCAGCAGTAGCTTACCAGCGGCTGCATGCCCTCGCCGATGCCGCTCAAAAGGGGCTGCACGCTGCCCAGCACATAGCTGAGAATGGCATAGGTGGCCACGGCGCTGGCGCCGCCGTAGCGGATGCACTGCCAGTTGTTCAGCATAATGAGGAAATTCAGCGACATCGACAGCCCAAAGGGCGAAAGCCCCACCTTCAAAAGCTTTTTGACAGCGGCCGTGTCGAATGAGAGTTGTGCGGGGCGCAGCGGCAGCTTTTTTCCGCATGCCATACAGCACAGCGCCGTCAGCGCGCTGGCCGCCTGGGCGATCAGCGTGGCCGCGGCGGCGCCCGCCATGCCGAAGGGAAAATGCATGATGAGCAGCCAGTCCAAAAACAGGTTCAAAAGCAGGCCCTCTACCATCACCAGCATGGCCGCCACGTTTTTTCCGGCCCCGCGCAGAAGCGGGTTCAGCCCGCTGTTGAACACCTGCGCCGTGCAGAACAGGCACACAAGGCGCAGATAATCCACACTGGGCTGCCACAATTCACCCGATGCACCCAGCGCGCGCAGCGCATAGGGGTAGCCGAAGGAGAGGCCGAGGGTAAGCACAGCGCTTGCCAGCGCAAGGCATATCAGCGTGGTGCCGCGCACACGCAAGGCGCGCGCCCCGTCGTGCGCGCCCAGGGCGTTTGCCATCACCACGCTGCCGCCCGTGCCCACGCCGAGCCCGATGGCCGTGATGAGCGAGGCGACGGGCCATAAAAGGTTGATGGAGGCCAGGCCCACGTCACCGATGCTTTGGCCGATGTAAAAGCCGTCTACAATAATGAAAAAGCCGGTGAGAAGCTGGGAAGCCATGGCTGGCAGCACATAGTGGAAAAATTTTGCCTCCGGGCGCTCTATGTGTGTCTGCATGGCGGTGTGCTCCTTTCTTTGGTTAAGCGCGGCCCCGAAAAAGGGCGCGCCTGAAACGGCCGCCGCGCTCAGCGCGGGCCGTCCAGGCTTTCATCGTTGATGCCCAGCGTGGGCAGGCCGTTCAAATTGCTTTGCGCGGTGTGCCCGGCCAGAAATTCGTAATAGCCCTGTGCGGCCACCATGGCCGCGTTGTCGCCGCACAGAGAGAGCTCGGGCAGAAATACCCCGGCCCCCAGCGCGGCGGCACCCTGCTGCACCTTCCGGCGCAGGGCCTCGTTTGCGCCCACGCCGCCCGCGATGCAGATGCGCGCGGCACCTGTGTCGCGCGCTGCGGCCAGCAGCTTTTCGGCCAGTATCTCTGTGATGCGCCGCTGAAAGCTGGCGGCCATGCCGGGCACGTCCACCTCTTCGCCCGCCTGGCGGGCGCGGTTCACCGCGTTCAGCACCGCGGTTTTCAGGCCGGAAAAGCTGACGTTGTACGCGCCCTCCACATGGGGCGTGGGCAGGGGGTAGGCCTTTTCGCTTCCGCCCTGCGCGGCCTTTGCCACCGCCGGGCCGCCGGGGTAGCCGAGGCCCAGCGTGCGGGCCACCTTGTCGAAGGCCTCGCCCGCGGCATCATCTACCGTGCGGCCCAGCACGCGAAAGCGCGTATAGCCTTCCACCTGCACGATATGGCTGTGCCCGCCCGAGGCCACCAGGCACAGAAACGGCGGCTCAAGCTGCGGGTACGTGAGGTACAGCGCCGCAATGTGCCCGCGCAGATGGTGCACCGGCACCAGGGGCTTTCCGGCCGCAAAGGCAAGGCTTTTGGCAAAGTTCACGCCCACCAGCACCGCGCCGATAAGCCCGGGCGCAAAGGTGACGGCAACGGCGTCCAGCTGCTGTGCGGAAAGGCCCGCCTGCGCCAGCGCCTGCTGCGCCACCTGAGAGATGTGCTCAATGTGGCGGCGCGAGGCGATTTCGGGCACCACGCCGCCATACAGGTTCTGCTCGGCGGCGCTGGTGGCCGTACAGTTTGAAAGCACCCTGCGCCCGTCCTGCACCACGGCGGCGCAGGTGTCGTCGCAGCTTGTCTCGATTCCAAGTATATTCATGGCATTTTCCTCCGGTTGTCGTGTGCATGCCCGCGCCTTCCCCCTGCCGGGCGTGCCTCACAGCGGGCCGGCACGCTGCCGGTTATCATGCGTGCGCCCGCGCTTTTCCCCGCGGCGCTCAGTGCTTCACGGCTGTGAAGAACAGCCGCGGAAAGGGGAACAGTATCCGCCCGCCTTCGCCGGACGGGTACAGCCGCCGCAGGCCGGCCAGCACATCGGCCTCGAACAGCCGTGCGTCCGTGGGGCAAAGCTGGGCCAGATAGGGCCGCAGCCCTGTGCCGCGGTACCACTCCAGCATGGCGGCGTGGCTTTCCATAGCTTGGTAGTAGGTGGTCTCCCACATGCGGAATTCCGGCGTCAGGCTGCCGAGAAGGGTGAAATATTCCTTCGGCGCAAGGTTGTAAAAGGCGCGCGGGCGGCGTATTTTTCCGCGCCAGCGCGGCGAAAGCACAAGCTGCTTGAGCAGCCTGTGCACGGGCTGCCTGTCCTGCCGGGGCACCTGCACGGCAAGCACGCCGCCCTGAGAGAGCAGGCCGAACAAAGCGGGGATAAGCTGCCGGTGCCCGGGCACCCATTGCAGGCATGCGTTTGAGAACACAACGTCCCAGCCGCCGCCCAGCGCCCTGAGCCCTTCGGGCAGGGTGCAGACGCGGAACTGCCATTGCGGAAAGGCCGCCTGTGCCTGCCGAACCATGGCGGGGCTTGCGTCCACCCCCAGAAGCTCTTCAGCCGGGAAGCGCCCGCCCGGCACGGCGGTGGAGTTGCCGGGCCCGCAGCCGATATCCAGCACGCGGGCAGGCTCCTGCAGGGGGAGGCTGCCCGCAAGGTCTGCGGCAGGGCGCGTGCGCTCGCCGGAAAATTTTAAGTAAAGCAGCGGGTTCCAATCCGCCATGGCAAAGCTTCTTTCCAGCCGGGGGCGAGGCCGTTATCAGGGCGCAAAATCATGCGCGGCAAAGCAGCGGCGCGGCACCGCGGGGAGAATGCGCCGGGCACGCGGCAAACGCGCCGTTTACCCCTGCTGCGGCACGATGCCCGCGGTATCCACGGCATAGCGGCGGTAATCGTCGCCGTCCACATACACCGGCAGGGTGGAAAGGCCCTCTAAAAAAGGCGATGGGTCGAACCAGAACGCCTCGCTCTGGAACACATATACGCGCCCATCCGCGGGGTTCACGGCCTGGCAGCGAATGACCAGCGGCCAGCGCCCGTTCACGCGGACGCGAGTGTCCCAATCGACTGAAATGATATCGGCGTCGATGCGCCGGCCCTCCTCCAGCAGGCGCAGGCGCCTCGCCTTTATGCGCGCGCGCCACCAAAGCATAACAAGCCCTGCAAGAAGGAAGAATATGCCGAACCCGGCGAACATGGCCAGAGGAAGAAGGCCGGTGAAAACAGCCAGGCACACACCCAGTGCTGTGAAAATGGCGCCCAGAATGGAAAAGATAATGCCTATCCATTTTAATACAAATTGCATCACAGAGCCCCCCTTGTGAAAACATGGTGTCAAAGCGGCTTTTTCATTAAAACCGCATTGTCCGCCGGGTTTTTGTAAAACCCTTTTCTGACGCCGGTTTGTGTAAACCCAAGCGAAGTATACAGAGCGCGCGCGGGCGCGTTCTGTGTGCGCACCTCCAAAAATATGCACGCCGCGCCTTCTTCACGCAGGGCGCGGAAGGCGGCGCCCAGCAGGGCGCGGGCCGCGCCGCAGCGGCGGGTATGCGCCGCCACGCTCAGCGCGTCCAGGTTGGCCTCGCCTGCGACACAGGTGAAGGCGGCAAAACCGCACACGCCCTGCCCGCTGGCGGCCACAAAGCAGCGCGAGGCGTCCATGGCGGCATATTCAGAAATGGCGCGCGCGCTCCACCCGTCGGGCACTGCGGCCTCAATGGCCGCGGCGGCGGGGATGTCGTCCTGGCGCATGCGGCGCACGGAAAATGTCTGCCCCATCTCAGCCCTTTGCCTCATACCAGGTCTGCCCGCAGTTCACATCGGCAGAAAGCGGTACGGCAAAGCTGGCCGCGCCGCGCATCTCTTCGCCCAGAATGGCCGCTGCCCTTTCCCGTTCTTCGGCAGGGCATTCCACAATCAGCTCGTCGTGTACCTGCAAAACCAGCTTTGCGCGCAGCCCCTCCGCCGCAAGGCGGCGGTACACGCGAACCATGGCAAGCTTGATGACGTCCGCCGCCGTGCCCTGAATGGGCGTGTTCATGGCCATCCGCTCGCCCTGCGAGCGGATGTTGAAGTTGGCGGCATTCAATTCCGGCAGCGGCCTGCGGCGCCCGTACAGGGTGGAGACGTAGCCGTTTGCGCGCCCGTCGGCAATGGTCTTTTCCATAAAGCCCTTCACGCTGGGGTAAGCGCCCAGATAGGCGTCGATGAACTCCTGCGCCTCTTTTACGGAAATGCCAAGGTCTTTGCCAAGGCTGAAGGCGCCCTTGCCGTACATGATGCCGAAATTTACGGCCTTGGCAGAGGTGCGCATCTGCTCTGTCACCATTTCGTCCGGCACGCCGTACATTTTGGCGGCGGTGGCGCGGTGGATGTCCGCCCCGTGCAGAAAGGCCTGCTGCAGCGCTTCGTCACCGGAGAGGTGGGCCAGCACGCGCAGTTCTATTTGGCTGTAATCCGCATCCAGCAGCACGCTGCCCTGCGGGGCTGTGAAATACCTGCGGAACCGGCTGCCCAGTTCAGTGCGCACGGGAATGTTCTGCAAATTGGGCTCGTTGGAGGAGATGCGGCCCGTGCGCGTCTCTGTCTGGTTGAAGGTGGAGTGGATGCGCCCGTCCGGGCCTATCACCTTCAAAAGCCCCTCCACATAGGTGGAGTTCAGCTTCTGATAGGTGCGGTACAGCAGGATATGGTCGATGACAGGGCTGTACTCCCGCAGGCTCTCCAGCGTTTCGGCGTTGGTGGAATAGCCGCTTTTTGTCTTTTTGCGCGTGGGCAGGCCAAGGTCCTCAAACAGGGCCTTCCCAAGCTGCTTTGGGCTGTTTACGTTGAACTCGTAGCCCACGGCGCCGTAAATGGCGGCCAGCTCTGCGTCCAGCGCGGCGCTCAGCTCTTTGCCGAAGGCCTCAATTCCGGCCCTGTCCACCAGAATGCCGCGGTATTCCATATCCGCAAGCACGCCGGCCAGCGGCAGCTCAATGTCGTGCAGAAGGCCCTGCAGCCCTTCCTCCTCACAGGCCTGCGCCAGCCTGTCGAACAGCCCGGCCAGCACCTCTGCCTCGGCGTATTCGCAGCTGAAAGCGGGCTGCACGCCGTATTGCGCTGCCAGATGCGGCACGTCATAGCCGCTTGCCGCCGGGCTCAGCAGGTAGGCGGCCAGCTTTGCGTCAAATGTGACGGCTTTGGCCTCGCGCCCCGCCTCCAACGCGGCGCGCAGCAAAGGCTTTGCGTCAAAGCAGCGCTTTTCACAGGCCCCGTCGCACAAAAGCGCCATAAATTCCGCAGAATTTATACTAGAAGTATAAACTTTGTTTTTATCAACAATAAGAATTAAATCGCCCGCCATGCACACGTCTACCCCGGCGGCGCCAAGTTCCGCAGGCAGGGGGGCAGGCTCTGAAATGGGCAGGGGCTGCCGGGGCACAGCGGGTGCGTCCAGCGCGAGCTTTTCCAGCGTGGTGAACATCTCGAGGCTGTTCAGAAGGTCTGTGACGGCGGCTGCGTCCGGCGTGTCCTTTTCATAGGCGCCGCGCTGTGTGGGCACAGGGGCGCTGCGGCATATTTCGGCCAGAGCGCGGCTCAGCTGCGCCTGCTCCTTCCCGCGCACAAGCTTTTCGCGCACGCTCTGGCGGATGCTCTCGTCGTCCAAGTGCCCGTACACGCCCTCCAGGCTTTTGAACCGGCCTATCAGCGCCAGGGCCGTCTTTTCCCCCACGCCCGCCACGCCGGGGATATTGTCGGAGGCGTCGCCCATCAGGCTTTTCACGTCGATGAGCTCGCGCGGCGTGACGCCGTATTTTTCCTGCACGGCGGCCTCGTCCATCTCTATGGTGACGCTTTTGCCCAAAGAGGTGCCGGCCAGCAGCACCCTGGTGTGCGGGCCCACAAGCTGCAGGCTGTCGCGGTCGCCTGTGGCGATGACGCACTCGTCGCCGCGCGCTTCGCATGCGGCGGAAAGCGTGCCCAGAATATCGTCTGCCTCAAAGCCCTCGCACGTCACCATGCGGTAGCCAAGGTCTGCCAGAAGCTGCTTCAAAACGGGAAGCTGGCCGGCCAGCTCCTGCGGCATGCCCTTGCGCTGGGCCTTGTAGCCGTCGTACATTTTGTGGCGGAAGGTGGGGGCCTTCAGGTCGAAGGCGACGGCCACCTCGTCCGGCTTCACTTCTGCCTCCAGCTTCAAAAGGATATTCATAAAGCCCACAAGGGCATTGGTGTAGCGGCCGTCCTTCGTGGTGAGCATCTTGATGCCGTAAAAGGCGCGGTTCACGATGCTGTTGCCGTCCAGTACAAGTAATTTCAAACTGCGGCCCTCCTTTTTATATTTCATGCGCGGCATGCCGGCACAGATAAGTTTCTCCATGCACAGTATACCATAAACACGCGCTTTGTGATATACTAATAAGGTTAAGAAGAGTTGTACAGCCATCTTTTTCTAAAGGAGCACGAACATTTGCAGATGATGCCTCTGCGGCGCGGTGCCGCGCTTGCGCCCATGGCCGGCGCCACAGATAAAACGATGCGGCGCATTTCGGCCGAGCACGGCGCGGTGTGCACCGTGAGCGAGATGATTAGCGCAAAGGCCCTGACGATGGGCGATAAAAAAAGCCCGAAGTTGGTTTTGGGCGGCGGTGGCGGCGTGCCGTACGGTGTGCAGCTTTTCGGGCACGAGCCCGCTGTGATGGCTGAGGCCGCAGGGCTTCTGCTGGCACTGCGAACGCGCAGGCCCGATGCCGCACATTTCGATTTTATCGACATCAACATGGGCTGCCCGGCCCCGAAGATAACCGGGCCGGGCGCCGGCTCGGCGCTGCTGAAAACGCCGGCGCTGGCCGGGCAGGTGGCGCGCGCGGTGGTGCAGGCCGTGGCGGGCGAGGTGCCTGTGACGGTAAAGTTGCGCATCGGCTGGGACGCTGCCACCCTCACCGGGGCCGAGGTGGCAAAGCGCTGCGAGGACGCGGGCGTTGCCATGCTGACGGTGCACGGCCGCACACGGCAGGAAATGTATGAGCCCGGCATCCATGCAGACGAGATAGCGCGGGTGAAGGCCGCGGTGCGCATTCCCGTGTGGGCCAACGGCGATGTGGCCAGCGCGCAGGGGGCGCTGGCTCTGCTTGCGGCCACCGGCTGCGACGGCATGGCCGTGGGGCGCGGCGCCATGGGCAACCCCTGGCTGTTTGGGCAGATAGCCGCAGCAATGGCGGGCAGCGAGATACCGCCCGTCCCGCCGCTTGCCCGGCGCCTTGCCGTAATGCGCCGCCATGTGCGCGAGCTGTGCGAGGATAAGGGCGAATACATCGGCATGCGCGAGGCGCGCAGCCATGCCGCGTGGTACCTGCACGGGCTGCGGGGCGCGGCGGCGCTGCGCCGCATGTGCTGCGGCATGGAGCGCTTTGAGGATTTGGACGCCGTGATAGCCCGCGTGTGGGAATATCAGCGCGAAGAAGCCTAGGCAGGGCGCTGCTGCGCGGCACGCAAAAAGGCCGCCGCGCAAAGCGGCGGCACCGAAAGCCTGTGCCTTACGTCACTCGCGGCTCAGCTCGTCCAGCGTCCAGGCATAGCAGGGAAGCATATGCTCCAGGAAATATTCCGCCTCCGGGCACTGCATGGCGTGCAGGGCGGCCGTCTGCTGGGCCTTGGCGCCGGCGAATTCGTGGTTGCCGCTGCTTTCCTCCTCCATGCACTTGACAAGCGCTGAGAGCCTGTCTGCGGCTTTCAAAAGCTGGCGCTCTTTTTCCGTCAGCACATCGCCAGTCAGATAGCCCGCAAGGGCGCGGCGCACCGGGTGCGGCGCAAGGGTGGCAAGCTGGGCTGCCGCGTCCCGCTCCAGCGCCTTGTAGGCGCGGCGCAGAGGCTCTGTTTTATATTTTACGGGCGTGGGCATGTCGCCGGTGAGAATCTCGCTGGCGTCATGGTACAGCGCCGCCACGCACACGGTCTCGCAGCGCACCTGAGTGCCGTAGATGGAAACAGAGATAAGCGCCAGCGTGTGCGCCAGCAGGGCGGTGTCTGCCGTGTGCTCGCACAGCGATTCCGTGCGGGAAGAGCGCATCAGCCCCCAGCGGGAGATATATTTCATGCGCGCCAGCATGGCGCTGAACGGGTAAAACTGCATGGGAACGCCTCCGTCCTTGTAAAATGCCGGGCTGCACCGGCCCTGCGCGGGTGGCCGCGCACTACTATTCAGTATAACAGGAGAAACACGCAATGAGTAGCCTGTCCAGAAAAAAATTCGGGGAAGGGTATCTGTTCACATTCCTTGTGTGCATCATCACCGCGGCCGTTCTGTATACGCCATTCCTCATCATTGACAAGGGCCTGTTCCAGTACTGCGGCGATTTCAACAGCCAGCAAATCCCTTTCTACACCTATATGAACGGCTTTGTAAAGACGGCGGAGGGCCAGTGGAGCTGGAACACAGACCTCGGCACCTCGGCGGTCAACGGCTATTCCTTCTATCTGCTGGGCTCGCCCTTTTTCTGGCTGAGCACGCTGCTGCCGCAAAGCGCCGTGCCCTATGCCATGGTGCCGCTGCTGGTGCTGAAATTTGGCGTGTGCGGCCTTGCGGCCTACACATACCTGCACCGCTATGCCAAAACGCGGCAGGCGGCAGTGGTTGCCAGCGTGCTGTATGCGTTTTCCGGCTTTACGGTATACAACACATTTTTCAACCATTTTCTGGACTGCATCGCCCTGTTCCCGCTTTTACTGTGGGCGCTGGACGAGGCCGTGCTGGAAAACCGCAGGGCCCTGCTGCCGGTGCTTTTGGCCGTGAACCTTGTGAACAACTATTTCTTTTTTGCAGGGCAGGCCGTGTTCCTTGTCGTTTATTTCGTGTGGAAGGTGGCGCGCGGTGAATACCGCCTGCGCACGGGGCTGTTTTTCCGCCTTGCCTTCGAGACGGTGCTGGGCTGCGCCATGGGATGCGTGCTGCTGGTGCCCGCGGTGAGCTTCCTTCTGGGCAACCCCCGCACGGTAGACCCGTCCAGCGGGTTCGGCTTCCTGATTTACGGAAGGCCGCAGCAGTACTTTGCTATTCTCACTTCGCTGTTCCTCCCGCCGGACCCGACGTACCTGCCCAATATCTTCACCGACTGTGTCATCAAGCACACCAGCATGACGGCCTATCTGCCCGTGGTGGGGGCGGCAGGCGTGTTTGCCTACATGGGCGCGCGCAAAAAAAGCGCCAATACGGCCATTTTGTGGACGTGCCTTATCATGGCGCTGGTGCCGGTGCTGAATTCCAGCTTTTACGCGCTGAACTCCAGCTATTACGCGCGCTGGTATTATATGCCTGTCCTTATCATGTGCGCGGCCACCATGCATGCGCTGGAGGATGCGGACATCGACCTGATGCGCGGCATCCGGCCGGTGGCGGCCGTCACGGCGGTGTATCTGGTGTTCGCCTTCGTGCCCAAGGAGGAGGATGGCGTATGGAGCTTCGGCGTGGTGCAGGAGCCCGCGCAGTTCTGGCTTATCTGGCTCACTGCGGTGCTGGGCATTCTGCTGTTCTTCGGCATCGTGAAGTATCTTCGCTTCACGCCGAAATTCTATGCCGCGCTGCTGGCGGCCATTCTGCCGTTCAGCGTGTTCTATTCCGTGTGCCACATCGGCATGGGCAAATTCCCCCAGTGGGAGAATGACGCGGATTACCGCAGGCAGATGTTCGAGGCGGCGCCCGGCATCGCCTGGCCGGAGGACGATTTCTACCGGGTGGATTCCTACGAATGCCAGGACAACCTCACCCTGATGATGGAAAAGCCGTGCCTGCAGTTTTTCAACAGCACCGTCACGCCGTCCATCATGGAATTCTACCCGCTGATGGGCGTGAAGCGCGACGTGTCCTCAAAGCCGGAGCAGGATTTGTATGCCCTGCGCGGCCTTCTGGGCGTGCGCTATATCATGATGCCGCTGGACAAAGCAGACGCCTTTGAGGAGGAGTGCGGCCAGTGGGGCTACACCCGGGCCTTTTCGGACGAGACGTTCGCATTTTATAAAAACGACAACGCCCTGCCCATGGGCTTTGCCTATGACGCCTATGTCACCATGGAGGAGCTGGAAAAAACAGAGGAATCCAAGCGCGGCAACGTGCTGGTGCGCGCTGTGGCCCTCACGGACGAACAGGCGGAAAAATACGGCGGCCTGCTGCGCCATTTGACGGACGCAGAGCGCGCGGGCAATTCCTATGAGCAGTATGTGCAGGACGCCGCCGCCCGCCGCGCCATGGGTGTGACGCGCTTTGAAGAGGACGCCTCCGGCTTTGAGGCGGATATCCGGCTTGAAAGCAGCACGCTGGTGTTCTTCAGCGTGCCGTGGGACGAGGGCTGGTCGGCCACGGTGAACGGCCAGCCTGTACAGGTGGAAAAGGTCAGCGGCGGCATGTGCGCGGTGGTTTGCCCGGCGGGCGAAAGCACCGTGCAGTTCCATTACCAGACGCCCGGCTTTGCGCTGGGCTGGGCCGTCAGCCTTTCCGCATGCGGCGTGTGGGCTGTGTATGCGGGCGCGGCGCTATTCTTCCGGCACAAACGAAAAAAGGAGAAGCAGCAATGGCAGAATATCCTGAGACAATAGAAAAGGCCCGGCCCTGCGGCGCGCCCGGCGAAGACGACGCCCGCCTTGCGGGGGAAATTGCGCAGAAACTTGGCCTTGCCCCGGCGCGTGTGCAGGCGGCTATCGGCCTGATAGATGAGGGGAATACCATTCCCTTTATTGCGCGTTACCGAAAAGAGGCTACCGGCAGCATGGACGACCAGAAGCTGCGCGAGCTGGCGGACGAGCTGGCATACCTGCGCAAGCTTTCTGCCCAGAAAGAGGCCGTGTGCGCCGCCATTGAGGAGCAGGGAAAATGGACCGCAGAGCTGGCCGGAAAGCTGGCCGCGGCCCGAACGCTGGCCGAGGTGGAGGATATCTACCGGCCCTACCGCCCCAAGCGGAAAACGCGCGCCAGCATGGCAAAGGCGCGCGGGCTGGAGCCATTGGCCCAGCGCCTTTTGCAGCAGGCCCCGGCGGACGACCCCGTGCAGCTTGCACAGGGGTATACCGGCGAAGAGCTGCCCGACGCGCAGGCCGCGCTGGCAGGCGCACGCGACATCATTGCCGAGGCCGTCAGTGACGACGCAGACGCGCGCGCCGAGCTGCGCAGGCTGTATCTGGCCGGGGGCATGCTGGTTTCAAAAGCAGCCAAAGACGGTGCTGAAAGCGTATATGACAAATACTACGATTTCAAAGAGCCTGTGAAAAAGGCCGCAGGCCATCGCGTGCTGGCAGTAGACCGCGGCGAACGCGAAGGCTTCCTGAAGGTGAGCATAGAGGTGGACGCCGTGCAGGCGGGGGCGCTTTTGGAAAAGCGCTTTGTAAAAAACAGCAGTGCAGCCGCGCGCGAAGTGCGCGCCGCCGTGCAGGACGCCTATACCCGCCTTGTGCACCCCAGCCTGGAACGCGAGGTGCGCGCCATGCTTACCGCACAGGCGTGCGAGGGCGCTATCAAGGTGTTTTCAAAAAATCTGGAACAGCTTCTGCTGACGCCGCCCATCAAGGGCAAGGTGGCCCTTGGGCTGGACCCCGGCTACCGCATGGGCTGTAAAACGGCTGTGGTGGACGCCACCGGTAAGGTGCTGGATACCGCCGTGCTGTACCCTCTGCCGGAGTTCAAGCGCGTGGACGAGGCAAAGCGGAAGCTGAAGGCGCTGATTGAAAGGCATGGCGTGGAGGTTATTGCCATCGGCAACGGCACCGCGAGCCGCGAGACTGAGCTGTTCACGGCAGAAGTGCTGCGCGAGGTGCAGCGTCCGGTGAGCTATATGGTGGTGAGTGAGGCGGGCGCCAGTGTGTACTCTGCCTCCAGGCTGGCCGCGCAGGAATTTCCGCAGTATGATGTGAACCTGCGCAGCGCCATCTCTATCGCCCGCCGCCTGCAGGACCCGCTGGCAGAGCTGGTGAAAATAGACCCCAGGGCTGTGGGGGTAGGGCAGTATCAGCACGACATGCCTCCGGCGCGCCTTGCCGAGGCGCTGGACGGCGTGGTGGAGCACTGTGTGAACAGCGTGGGGGTGGATTTGAACACCGCCTCGGCCCCGCTTTTGCAGCGCGTGGCCGGCGTGAGCGCCGCGGTGGCAAAAAACATTGTGGCGTGGCGCGAGGAAAACGGCGCCTTCCGTGCGCGCAAAGAGCTTTTGAAGGTGGCAAAGCTGGGCCCCAAAGCATACGAGCAGTGCGCGGGCTTTCTGCGCGTGCCCGGCGCCAGGCATAAGCTGGACGCAAGCGCCGTGCATCCTGAAAGCTATGGCGCGGCTCTGGCCGTGCTGGAGGCATGCGGCTTTGCAGAGGGCGACATCGGCACCGAGGCTCTGGCTGCCCTGCCACAAAGGGCTGCGGCCATCGGCCTTGAGGCGCTGGCAGCGCGCGCGGGTGTGGGCGTGCCCACCCTGAAGGATATTCTGGCAGAGCTGCAGAAGCCGGGGCGCGATATGCGCGACGGGCTTCCGCCGCCGTTGCTGCGCACGGACGTGATGAAGCTGGAGGATTTGCGCCCTGGCATGCAGCTCACAGGTACTGTGCGCAATGTCATCGATTTCGGCGCATTTGTGGATTTGGGCGTGCATCAGGACGGCCTTGTGCATATCAGCCAGATATCGAACCGGTACATCCGCCACCCCGCCGAGGTGCTGAAGGTGGGGGATATTGTGACAGTATGGGTGCTGAGTGTGGATACGGCCAAAAAGCGCATTGCCCTCACCATGAAGGCGCCCGCAGAGAAGAAAAACGCATAAAGCCCTTCCGGCGGCACCGCTGTGCCGCCCCGCGGGGCGGTACAGAAAGTGAGGTAAACCTTGAAAACGGCACTGAAAGGGAAATTTATTACAGAGAAATCTTTCTATTGGAACTTGCTGGCCATTGCCGGGCCTATGGCCTTCCAGTATGCCATCAGCTTCGGCGTGACGCTGATGGACAGCGTGATGCTTGGCAGCCTTGGCGATGTGGCTATTTCCGGCGCGAACCTGGGCAACCAGATGCAGACGCTGGTAATGAGCTGCTCGTTCGGCCTGGCGTCGGGCGGCGGCGTGCTGATTGCCCAGTACTGGGGCAAGAAGGATATGGTGCATATCCGCAAGGTGGTGCGCCTCACAATTCAGGCGGTGTTCCTTGCCGTCAGCGTGCTCACGCTGCTTGCGCTGGCCTTCCCGCAGCAGATTCTGCATATCTTTACGCCGGATGCCGAGGTGATAGAGGCCGGGGCAAGCTATCTGTCTCTGGTGGCGTTCAGCTACCTGCCTTATGCTCTGGCCTCATGCTATCTGTCCAGCCTGCGCGGCACAGAGCAGGTGAAAATGACGGTGGGCATCTATGGGTGCAGCTTCTTTGTAAACGTATTTTTCAATTATATCTTTATTTTCGGCAAGCTGGGCGCGCCCGCGCTGGGCGTGCGCGGCGCCGCGGTGGGCACCATCTGTGCGCGCTGTTCTGAGCTTATTCTGGCGCTTGTGTACATGTACACGAAGGAGAAGCTGGTGGGCTTCCGCGTGAAGGACTGTTTTACTTGGGACAACGAGCTGCTGGGGGAATATTTCCACCACAGCCTGCCAGTCGTGGGCAACGAGCTTTTGTGGGGGTTCGGCAGCACGGTGACGAATATCATCATGGGCCAGATAGGGCGCACCTTCGTGGCGGCCAGCAGCATCACCATGGTGCTGCACCAGTTCTCGTTCGTCACGCTCAACGGTGTGGGCAACGCCGCGGCCGTGCTCACGGGGCGCACTGTGGGAGAGGGCAGCTATGCCCGCGTGCGGCGCGTGGCCAACACGCTGGTGGCCATCAGCTTTGGCCTTGGCGCTGTGAACAGCCTGTTCATTTTGTGCGTGCGGCCGCTGTTCCTGTCCATGTATCATGTCACGCCTGCCGTGCATGACGCGGCTTACAGCATGATCGGCGTACTGGCGCTTCTGCAGCTTGTGATGGGCGTGGAGCTCACCTGCATTGTGGGGGTGCTGCGCGGCGGCGGCGATACGCGCCTGGGCTTCCTGTTCGACTGCGGCACCCTGTGGCTTGCCAGCATCCCACTGGGCTTCTTCACCGGCCTTGTGCTTCACTGGCCCGTGCCCGCCGTGTACGCCTGCCTGAAAATAGACAGCCCCTTGAAGGTGGCTCTTTCGCTTATCCGCATTAAGGGCGGGCACTGGGTGCGCAATGTGACCGTACAGGAGGACACCCCCTCGGCCTATGAAGTGGAGGATGTGGAGCGCCTGCGGGAAAAAACAGGGCAATAACCACGAAAAATGCCCCTGTGAAATGAGCAACAGGCACAAACTTTTTCCACACTAACGTTTCGACTTGACTTTTTAGGGGACGGTTTGTACAATAGTATCAAATGTGCGGCAGGGGGCCGCACATGTGCAGGGCAGGTATCTGCCGGTGGCTTCGGAGGCAGGCAATGGCAAACGCTTCCCGCAATGCTCAAATGCTGCAGCTTGCGCAGGCAAGGCAGGGCGATGAAGCCGCACTGGCGGGCATCATCGCCAGAATGATGCCAGTGCTGAATGCCGCTGCGGCACGTGCCGCCTGTCCGGGGCTGGAGTTTGAAGACGCCGTGCAGGAAGGGCTTGTGGGCCTGTTCTGTGCTGTGCGCACCTACGAGAGCGGCAGAGGCGCGTCGTTTTCCACCTATGCGGCAGCCTGTGTGCACAATGCGGTAAATTCTGCGGCGCGCGCTGCCCGCTGCCGGAAGCACGAGGTGCTGAACCGGGCTGTGTCCATTGAAGCCGCTCCGCCCGCCCAGGAAAAAAGCCCGCAGGCATGCGCAGAGGAAAGCGAGGCCTACCGTGCCGCTGTGCGCGCTATCCACACGCGGCTTTCCCCGCGGGAAAGAAGCGTGCTTGCCCTTTTTGTAGGCGGCGCGTCCTACGGGCAGATTGCGCGGCGCCTGCACCTCACCCCCAAGGCTGTGGACAACGCCCTGCAGCGTGTGCGCGCCAAATTAAAATAGGTTCCAAAGCGCCGTGCGGCGCAGGAAATATATGTGCCCCCAGTAGCTTAATTCAGAGCGTTGGTCCCCAGATCAAAGGTGTCGGTTTAAATCCTTCCGCGGGCAAAATTCTAAGATTGGAGATATCCAAAATGTACGAAGACAAGACCTTAGTATGCAAAGAATGCGGCCAGGAGTTCGTGTTCACCGCTGGTGAGCAGGAGTTCTATGCCAGCCGTGGCTTCGAAAACGAGCCTCAGCGCTGCAAAGCCTGCCGCGACGCCCGCAAGAACGCCACCCGCGGCACCCGTGAGATGTTCACGGCTACCTGCGCCGCGTGCGGCAAGGAAGCCCGCGTGCCCTTCAAGCCCCGCGAGGACCGCCCTGTGTATTGCAGTGAGTGCTTCGCCAAGATGAAGGAGGAGGGCCAGGCCTGAGCCTGCCGCCTTTGGTATTTTTGCAAAAAATCCCTGTGCCGTCCGGCACGGGGATTTTTTATTGGTTGCGGAAACCACCGGCGCTGCTGGTGGAGGTTCCCCATAAAAGGGTCTTTGCTTCAAGCATCGGGCGAAGCGGGCTGCTGACAGCAAGCCTCACAGTGAAGAAGGGCCTTTGTTAGAATGGAGATTCATCCGTTTAGGAACCACGAAACAAGTGATTTAAGTGAAAAAATTTTCAATGTATCTTATATCTTAAGACACCTGCCGGTACCAGGCCCTTACAGAGCCTAATCAAGCTACCGGTCAAGCCGGGGAGGTTAAGACTTTTGGAAAACAGCGGCCCGTAAAAGTTTTTTGCCTCCAGCGCAGGGCAAGGTGAACTGCTGACAGCGGCCCCTGAAAACAGAAAAGCTTTCGTCAGAATGGCAAACTGCTCTTTTATAGGCTGCGGGGCAGGTCGAGCAGGCAATGCAGGTGGAGGAGATTTCGCTGCCTCTTTATGAGGCCAGCACGCAGCATGCCCCTTTCACCCCTTGTACAGCCCATGTGTTTTACGCTTGGGTTTGCTTGCAGTTGTGCGGTGGAAAAAGCTGCAGATATAGGGCAGGGTGTTTTTACACCCCATAAAAGGGCGCCGCTTTTTTCAAAAGCGGCGCCCTTTTTGAAAAATGTTCTCTTTTACATGCCGATCAGTCCGGCAAGGGGCTTCAGCAGCCACGAATAGAACAGACTCATGGAAACACAGTCTACGTCCGTCATGGTATAGGCTGCCAGAGAGGGCAGGCCTTCTATCACAATCTGGCCCAGATACGGTGCCACCAGGGCAGGCAGCAGCGAGATGAACAGGCCGTGTACAATACTGGCGATGATGGTGCCGCGGCGGCCTCCTGTGGCATTTGCAAAAATGGCCGCAGTGCCGCCCGCAAAAAAGTTTGACATGATGCCTGGAATGACCATGGGCAGCCCGAACAGGGGCCACAGGAACATGCCGATTACTGTGCCCACAGTGGTGAATACAAAGCCATATACAATAGCGTTCGGCGCATAGGTGAACAGGACGGGGCAGTCCAGCGCGGGGCGGGCGCCGGGCACCACTTTTTCAGCGATGCCTGCGAAGGCGGGCACCAGCTCTGCAATCAGCAGGCGCACGCCGGTAAGCAGGATAAACAGGCCCACACAGAAGGTAATACCCTGCAAAACGGCATATACAATGTAATTTTTGTCACCCGCGGCCTCGGCCACCACTTCGGGCCCGGCCAGAATGGCCATCAGCACATACAGAGGCACCATCACAGAACCTACCGCCAGATAGGTGTCCTGTAAAAATGAAAGCTTGGCGGGAAATTTTACATCTTCGGTAGATTTTGAGACATTGCCCGTCAGCTTCGACACGCCTGCGCTCAAAAGATAACCCAGTGTGCAGAAGTGGCCCAGGGCGATGTCGTCATTGCCGGTGATTTTGCGCACAATGGGCTGGGCAAGCGCCGGGAACAATACACAGCAGATGCCGCCCAGCACGGCGCCAATCAGCACGGCGGGCACATGGCCGAAGCCGCACAGGCCCACGCCGAACAGGATGCTGGCCATTGCCATATAGATGGGCGCCTCGCCGTTCAGAAAGACATATTTCCATTTGGTGAAACGGGCGATAATCAGGTTCACCACAAAGATACCCGCATATACAAGAGCGATGTCGCGGCCAATGGTATCGTTCTGCATGGCAACAGCCAGCACAGCCTCAATGGAAGCGACAGAACCCTGGATGCCCAGCCCTGCTGAGAACCAGGTGCTGAACGGTTCCAGTGCGCCCACGATAACATTGGAGCCCGCCGACAGGATCATAAACCCCATCATGGTTTTGAATGTACCGCTGATGCACTCGCTGACGGGCTTTCGCTGAAGAATGAGCCCCAGAAGTGCCACAAGGCCAAGCACAACGGCCGCATTGATGAGGATATTGTCAATGATAAAGTTCAAAACTCCCATGGTAACCTCCTTTTTCCTTCTGCACCGCACCAGTTATCACACCGGGTACGGCGGCAATGTGAGAACGCCCCGGCAGCTGGTTACATCCAGCCGTTTGCCTCCAGCACGGGTCGCAGCTTTTCGCGGATCTCCTGCCGGTTTACAAGGCTGTTCAGGTAAATTTTATTGGGGAACAGCTTGAATGTGTCAAAATGTGGTTTGAAGTTTATCCCTGCAATGAGGATATCCGCGCTTTTGGAAGAAGCCGAGAGCATGTCACTGTGGTCTACATGGGCCTGCACGCCAAGCTCCTTCAGAACGGCCTCCACCGCCATCTGACATACAAGACTGCTGCCGCAGCCGTTGCCGCACACCATCAGGATGTTGAGCATCAGGTACACCTCCTTTTTCAGTTTTGCCATATTACATGTCATATTTTGTTTTTTGATACAAAGTAAAGCAGGAAGTGCCAACTAAAATGTAAAAAACAGAATAAATATGACAGTTATTGTCTCTAATCGTAAAACTACCCGACGGGAAAGTCAACAATTTTGTGTAAAAAAGAATAAAATAAGTGAATTCTACAAAAATTGACTTAAATATAAGTGCAAAATCCTGAAAATAAAAAATATAAACAATATTTCTGTTAGATATTGCAATTAAATGCAAAAAGAAGTATAATTCAAAACAGAAATTTACAAAAACGAAAAGAGGTGAAAGCCATGCTTCTAAAAGAGATTGTGACAGAAAAGCGTTTTGCATTCTTCGAAAGGGCAGAGAGTTGGCAAGATGCCATAGAAAAAAGCTGTCTGCCGCTGGTGAGCACAGGCTGTGCCACGCCAGAGTATGCCCAGCGTATCATCGAATGTGTACAGGAGTTTGGGCCGTACATTGTTATCGTGCCGGGCCTGGCTATTCCGCATTCTACCAAAGGGGCGCCCGGTGTGAGCCGCACGGCCATTGCCTTTGCGAAGTTTGAACAGCCTGTCAGGTTTGACGAGGCCGACCGGGAAAAGGATGCATCCCTGTTCTTCGCCCTGGCAGCGGTGGATGAGGACGAGCATGTAAAAAATATGCGCCAGCTGTTCAAGATACTCTCGGACGAGAAACTGCTTGAACAACTGACGCATGTAAAAAGTGAAAAGGACCTTCTGGCACTGGACAATGCGCTGGCGGGCTCACAGGGCATTTAGCACTGCCGGCAGCCCGCCGGGGGTATGGATGGACGCCAGCGGTGCCACAGCGCTGCCAAAGCCGTAGGCAGCATGCACGAACGGGCAGCCGGCGGCAGCCGCACTGGCTTCGTCAAGCGCCGTATCCCCGACATAGACGGGGGAATGCAGGCTGTTCCGCTGTATAACAAGGCGAATGTTTTCAGCCTTGGAACACCCGGTACGGCCCTCACATTCAAAATCCTGAAACAGCCCGCCCAGGGCAGACCATGTCAGAAAACTTTGGATATAACCGTCCTGGCAGTTGCTTACGATAAAAAGCGGGGCCTGTTCCGCCAGGGAAGCCAGCATTTCGGGTACACCTGGATAAAGCACGCCGCCATGCTGCGCAAGGTAGCGGCATTCGTCCCTCATGCAGGTGCTGCACACTTCCTGCGCGGGCGCACCATAGCCGGTGAACAGACGCCGGGCCACCTCTGACGCGGGCAGGCCCATGATGCTTTGGATATCTTCAATGCTGGGAAGATGCTGGGCATTGTAGCGCGTGCGCAGCGTGCTGCGCCAGCTTTCCGCCACTGAGAGGCAGGAATCCCACAGTGTGCCGTCCAAATCAAACAGGATGCCATCAAATCTCATTTATGCGAACGCTCCTTTCTCCTTACGCGGGCAGCGGGGGCCGCCGCAGTAATTTCAGTATATCATTGCCTGTCAAGTGCCTATGGCACCGGCAGCATAGATTAATATCGAACAGGGGGAGAACAAACATGATAGATACGAGCAGCTCTGTCTTCTGGAAGGAGATATTCGAACAGCCGCAGGCCGTGACGGCCTGCCTTTCCGCAAACCGCGGCATCTGCCGGCAAATAGCCGAAGAGGTAAAGGCGCGGGGCATCAAAACGGCCGTTCTGGTGGGCCGGGGCTCCAGTGACCACGCCAACCTGGTGGGCCGCTATCTTCTGGAGGTGAAATGCGGCATGGTGGCCAGCATCAGTGCGCCCAGTGTCGTCACGGCCTACAAAGCTGCGCCAGATTACTCGAACGTGCTGATGATTGCAGTGTCGCAATCCGGCGGGGCGCAGGACATTTATGAGGTGATGAAGGCCTGCGATGCGCAGGGCGGTATATGCGTCAGTATTACAAACACCGAGGGTTCGCTGATGACAAAGGCGGGCAAATATCACATCAATAACCACTGCGGGCCGGAAAAAAGCATCACCGCCGGGAAATCGTACCTGACGCAGGTAACGGTGCTGACGGCCATTGCCGCATATATTTCCGGCGACGAGGAGCTGCTGCACGTGCTGGATGAGGCACCCTCTATCGTAGAAAGGGCTCTGACTGCCTTAGAGCCGCAGGTGCGCGACGTGGTGCGCTTTTACCGTGAGACCGAGCGCCTTATTCTGGTGGGCCGGGGCCTGATGGATGCACTGGCCAATGAGGCAGAGCTGAAGATACAGGAGACGAGTTATCTGGACGCGCGCTGTTACGGCTCGGCAGATTACCGCCACGGCCCCATTGCTACAGCGCAGCGCTTTGTGCCGTATATCTTTCTTTTGGCAGATGAGCACACCAACTACTGCGGGAAGGCGCTGCTCGAGCGCCTGAAGGAAGAGACGGGCATTTGGTGCACTGTGGTGACGAACCGGCCGGAGCTGGCGGCACTGGGTGACACGGCTGTTCTTTTACCGCAGGAATACGACGGCATAAGTGCCGTGTTCAGCGGCGCGGTGTTTGCACAGATGTTTGCCTGCCTGTGCAGCCTGAGCCGCGGCTTTGACCCCGATAACCCCAAAGGCGTAAGCAAAAAGACCGTCACAGTGTGACGGCTGATACCGCATAGAAAGGAATGAGATACTTGGAACAGGCAGAGCTCTCCATGCTGCGCTATATTCAAGAGACGCCCGCACAGGTGCGCGCCAATATCGCGGCCAGCGCCCGCCTCACGCAGCGCATGGTGGAACTGTACCTCAGCCGCCCCTACCGCACGGTGTGGCTGGTGGCCTGCGGCTCAAGCTGCAATGCAGGCCACTGCGCACGCTATTACATGAAGCAATGCTCATGTACGGTAGAGAAGCACAAAGCAAAACAAGGATAGCCAGCCCTGCCACTATTCCGAAGTCAGGGGAACGCAATAGAAAAATTCATAGCTGTATGCTAT
>OFMK01000108.1_pt1 | contig 90552 bp, 56 predicted proteins | sample 1541781 | NCBI WGS metagenome assembly OFMK01 (sample SAMN04209250, study PRJEB22552) | human gut metagenome | biome: gut; material: feces | host: Homo sapiens | place: USA: Oklahoma
ATTGCCACTTTCATTCTTCTCTTTTTCAAAGTGGAAATAAACTTTTCACTTCACTGTAATAAATTGTATAGAAGTGAAAGAAAAGTGCGAATTAAATATAAAAACACAAAAAGTCAGAAAATAATAATGAACAACGAAAACAATAAAATAAATAAATAAAAACCCAAAAATAGTGTTGACAAATTAAAACGCCGGTGCTATTATAAAGTCAATCCAAAAGAGATTAAACAATAACAAAAAGGAATCTGACGAGAAAGGATTCTGGCAAAGGGAAAAAGGATTTTCCAGCAAAGTGTTATTTGTGAACATTCTATTTCATATGTCGGTGAGATGGAAGTTTTGGAAATTTAGAGAAGGAGGCTTAATCCATTGGACAATGTAAAAGAATCAACAAGTCAATATGTTAGTGGTATGGCAGAGAAAAGTTCCCGTCAATTAAGCCTTTACCATAGAAGATAACCGGTAAGTGAGAATGAAAAGTGAAATCGGAGCAGATAAAACCGGATGATAAAGATTAACATCTGCAGACATATTGAGGATAATACCACAGAACTTCAAAGAGATTAGACAATGTGTGAAGAAACATTACCTAATCTATCGATTTATATAATTAATATGCATATTGTTTATTGGGCAACGGTTCTGATAGGCAGATGTATATAACAAAGAATATAAGATAAAGATTATAGAGAGAATAACTTAATACTTTTATAGACAAATAATAAGGGCACTGGCTATAAAGGGAACGGTTATAGATATAATAATCAAAATAATTATTTTATATAAACTTTTAGAGGGATATAAATAAGGTATCGAAGATTATAAGTAAAATCTGAGACTTGGAGTTATAGATCGTTTATAAAAAGGAAAACGGTTAAGAAGGGAACAGGTAATCGAAAAGATTCCTCCGATTAAAATAAAAGTGTATGATAAAATTCAATAGGAAATAGCCATTACGATCGGGAATGATTGTGATGGCTATTTTTGTAGCAATTTTGTAATATTTTTTTAACAATTTAGGCGTATATTTTGACAATAGGCAGGTCTTTGTGATAAACTGATATCAGTGAAATTGTAACTAAAACTAAAAATTAATATATTTTGAGGTGAGAGAATTGGATAAATATGAATATCGGGTAAAGACAGAGCAGATGCTTGAATACGCAGAAGAAAAGCAGTATAAAAAAGCTATGGAAATTGCGGATACAATCGACTGGCGCAGGGTGAAGAATCCATCTATGTTAAATACTGTCAGCGAGATATATGAATACAATGGAGAATTTCAGAAGAGTCGGGATATTTTATTTGTGGCATATGATCGCGCACCGGAGAGCCGTAAGATCATATATCGTCTTGGGCTGTTAGCGCTGAAGATCAACGATACCGATGAGGCGTCTGATTGTTACGAGGAATTTGTGAAGGTTGCTCCAAAAGATCCGAATCAGTATATTTTAAAATATAAAATACTCAAGGCACAGAATGCACCGTATGCGGAGCAGATCAGTGCGTTGGAGGACTTTAAAAAAGCAGAGTATGTGGAAAAGTGGGCGTATGAGCTGGCAAGTCTGTATCATCAGGCAGGAATGACTGCAAAATGTCTTGAGGAATGTGATGATCTGATCCTGTGGTTCAGCGAAGGAAAATACGTATATCAGGCAATGGAATTGAAGATGAAGTATAAACCTTTGACACCGCTTCAGCAGGAAAAATATGACAGCAGACCGGGGGCAAGACCAAAGGTAAATACATTGGCAGCAGTGAAAGCAAAAGCTGCACAGGCAAAAGCGGCAGAACAAGTAAAAGAAGAGAATACAGTAAAAGAAGAGAATATAAGAAAAGAGGAACCACAGGAAGCGGTTCGTGAAGAGCAGGCAGAGCAGGTAGAAGAGAAACCGGAAGAAGCAGTGGCTGAAGAGGCGGAAGAAAGAGAAAAACCGGCAGAGAGTGAGAAAAGTTCTGCAATCACAAAAGTCGTAGCAGGTGCAACGCTGGAAGAAGCGTTGACGAATCTTGCCAGTGGTATCAAGATTGAAGAAGAGGCAATGGCACAGAAAGAAGAAGAACTTCTTCTCGGAGGCCAGATGAAGATTGATGAGATCCTGCAGGAATGGGAAGAAAAACAGAAAGTTCATGCAGATGCCATTGAAGAACAGAAGAAGAAGGACGAAGAGCGAATCCGTAAAGAGCGTGAAGCTGCCGAGAAAAGAAGAGAGGCAGAACGTCTTGAGATAGAACGCAAGGCAGCAGAAGCAGAGGCGGCAAGAAAAGCAGCGGAAGAAGAGGCTGCAAGAAAGGCGGCAGAAGAAGAGGCTGCGAGAAAGGCAGCAGAGGAAGAAGCAGCAAGAAAAGCAGCGGAAGAGGAAGCTGCAAGAAAGGCAGCAGAAGAAGCGGAGCGAAAAGCAGAACTGGAAGCAATCGTTCAGATGGCAGAAAAAGACAGAGATCCGGGTCTTGAAGGTAAGACACAGAGACTTCCGGATGATATTCTCGAACTTGTAGAGCAGCTCGAAAGCAGAGTTGCAGGCACAGAGGCTGCGAAAGAGATGGAAGAAGAACTGACGGAAGAAGATGAGATGGAAGAAGAGATCTTCGGCGGTGCAGAGGACGATTTTGTCGGTGGAGAAGAGACAGAACTTCCAGAGATTGATGAAGAATATTTACAGGCAGAGTTTGAGAATGAAGCTGCATATGATGATGTGGAATATGCTGAGGAAGACGACTTTGACGAAGAAGAATATGAAGAAATAGAAGCCGAGGAAGACTTCGAAGAAGCGGATTTCGATGAAGAGGACTTTGAGGAAGACGACTTTGACGAGGAAGAATATGAAGAAGTAGAAGACGGTGACGATTTCGAAGAGTATGAAGAAGTAGAAGACGGCGAGGATTTCGAAGAGTATGAGGACGACCTCGATGATGCGTACGAAGAGGATTTTGCCGAAGAAGAATATGAGGACGATTTCGACAACGACTTCTCAGAAGAAGATTTTGATGAATTCGATGAAGCTGAGGATGAAGAAGATTTTGAAGCGGATTTCGAGGAAGAGGACTTTGAGGAAGAGGACTTTGAGGAGGATGAAGAAGATTTCGATCTTGACAGCTTTTTTGCCGAGGAAGAATCGGTGAAAGCAGCAGACTTTGAAATTGAGGAACCGTCAGAAGCAGAGATCCAGAAGCGGATTAAGAAGTCCAAGGGAAGCGGTGTTCCGTTTGATACCGGATTCGTTGTTACCGGACGCTATGATTTAAGTGCTACCAGTGAAATTGGATTAAAGGCAGGACTTACAGAGGAACAGAAAAAGTTATTCTCATACTTTGTACCGGTTCGTGGAATGAGTGAGCAGATCGTAGAAGTTCTTGATAATGACAGAAGAGCACAAAGAGAGGGAACATCAAAGACAGGAAACCTTCTTGTAATCGGAAGAAAAGGTTCCGGTAAGACGGTTCTTGCGGTAGATATTGTAAAAGCGATCCAGAAGCAGAGAAACTTAAAGCAAGGTAAGGTTGCGATTGTAACCGGAGAATCTTTGAATAAGAAAGAGCTCTCTAATATTATTCAAAAGTTGCGCGGTGGAGCGATCATTATCGAGAAAGCAGGAAAGTTGAATGCGAGAACGGTAAAAGAGTTAAGCTATCTGATGGAAAAGAAGACCGGAGAGATGCTCTTTGTTCTGGAAGATCAGAGAAAGCCGCTTGAGAGAATATTGACCGCAAATCCTGACTTCAAGAGAAAATTTACATCCAAGCTTGAGCTTCCGGTATTTATCAATGATGAACTGGTGACATTTGGTCAGACTTATGCAAAAGAGAATGGATATAAACTGGATGAGATGGGCATTCTTGCATTGTACAGCAGAATTGATGTAATGCAGAGAGAAGATCACGCAGTGACTGTTGCAGAAGTAAAGGAAATCATGGATGAGGCGATTGCTCATTCACAGAAGGCAAATGTAAAACATCTTGCGAGAAGAGTATTCGGAAAGAGTACAGATGATTCTGACAGAGTAATTCTGAAAGAAGAAGATTTTAAGATTTAATTTTAAATGGACATTCTTATAAAAAAGTGTCGGTCATCGTAGAAAACCGACACTTTTTTCATTAATTTCAGTGAAAGGATTGGTCAGATTGTACAGGTATGCTTGAATTTTAGTTAGTCCTAAAGTATAATATTACTATAATTGCTTCGGAATGTGAGGGATGAATCTATGGCAGCTAAGAAAAAGAAACCATATGAGATCGGAGAACTTGATCAGTATCTATTTGGGCAGGGAAACCATTATGAAATATATAAAAAATTAGGTTCTCACTGTGTGAAGAATGGGAAACAGGAAGGGGTATACTTTGCAGTATGGGCGCCACATGCAGAATCTGTTTCCGTAGTCGGAGAGTTTAATGACTGGGATGTAGAGGCAAATCCTATGGTGAGAGAGGAGCCTTTGGGAATTTATACTTGCTTTGTGCCGAAGGTAAAAGAGGGGACGTTATACAAATATTGTATTGAAACATATCAGCATGAATATATTTTTAAGGCAGATCCTTTTGCAAATTATGCAGAGCGTCGTCCGGGAACTGCATCCAAAGTTGTGGATATCAGTCATTTGAAGTGGACGGATGATAAGTGGATGCAAGCAAGAAAGACATGGAAGAATGAAGAAGAACCTATGTCAATCTATGAGGTACATATCGGCTCGTGGAAGCGCCATCCGGGACGAGAGGATGAAGGCTTCTACAGCTATCGTGAATTTGGTAAGGAGATTGCGGCATATGTCAAGGATATGGGTTATACACATGTTGAGCTGATAGGTGTAGCAGAGCACCCATTTGACGGATCTTGGGGATATCAGGTGACCGGATATTATGCTCCGACATCCAGATACGGAACACCGGAAGACTTTGCGTGGATGATCAATTATCTTCACCAGAATAAGATCGGTGTCATCCTTGACTGGGTACCGGCTCATTTCCCAAGAGATGCACATGGACTTGCTGACTTTGATGGAACACCGACATTCGAATATGCAGATCCAAAGAAGGGTGAGCATCCGGACTGGGGAACGAAGATTTTTGACTACGGAAAGAATGAGGTTCGCAATTTTCTCATTTCCAACGCATTATTCTGGGTAGAATACTTTCATATTGACGGTCTGCGTGTGGATGCTGTGGCATCCATGCTCTATCTTGACTACGGAAAGCAGGACGGACAGTGGATTGCTAATAAATATGGTGAAAATAAGAATCTGGAAGCGATTGACTTCTTTAAGCATCTGAATTCTGTTGTTCTCGGCAGAAATCCGGGAGCGCTTATGATAGCAGAAGAATCGACCGCATGGCCGAAAGTGACAGGTCCGGTAGAGGATGATGGACTGGGCTTCAGTTTGAAGTGGAATATGGGATGGATGCACGATTTTACAGAGTATATGAAGCTTGACCCATATTTCAGGAAAGATAATCATAATCTGATGACATTTGCAATGAGCTATGCTTACAGCGAGAATTATATTTTAGTTCTTTCTCATGATGAGGTTGTGCACCTGAAATGTTCTATGCTTAATAAGATGCCGGGGCTGGGCTTTGATAAGTATGCCAACCTGAAAGTCGGATATGCATTTATGATGGGACATGCCGGTAAGAAACTGCTCTTTATGGGACAGGAATTTGCACAGCTTCGTGAGTGGAGTGAGGAACGGGAACTTGACTGGTATCTGCTTGCAGAGAGAGAGCATCAGGCAATTCAAAACTGGGTGAGAGATTTGTTACATTTGTATAAGAAGAATAAGGCAATGTATGAACTGGATCATTCGTGGGAAGGCTTTGAATGGATCAATGCAGATGACGCTTACAGAAGCATATTCAGCTTCGTGAGACATTCGAAGGATAATAAGAAGAATCTGCTGTTCGTATGCAATTTCACTCCGATGGAGAGAGAAGATTATCGTGTTGGAGTGCCAAGAAGAAAGCAGTACAAGCTGGTGCTCAACAGTGATGAAGAGAAATACGGTGGAACCGGAGAAGAAAGACCTCTTGTCTATAGGGCGGAGAAGAAGGAGTGTGACGGAAGACCATATTCCTTTGCATATAGTCTGAAACCGTATGGTGTGGCTGTATTCGAATTTTAAAATTGTTGTATTGAGGAAAATGCAAAGTATAGCAAGAAATATATTCTAGGAAATAAAGAAATCGGTCTTGTCAGACAAGAAGAACTATGTTAAAGCAAATGGGGCTATCTATTTCCCGATAGCCCCTTTAATCCGCAATATTATTCTACATTTTCTGTATTCTCCGTGTTTTCTGCTGCACCTGTGTCTCCTTCACTAGAAGAGCTGTCCTGAGTGTCGCTGTTGCCGGCGTCGGTGTTCCCTGTGTCTGTGCTGCCTTCGCTGTCTGCGTTTGTATCATCAGAAGAGTTATCCGGGATGGTGATATCTTCGCCTTCGGAAGTATTGGCATCCGGTGTCTCGGCAGCCTCTTCGGAGTCTTTGTCGTCACCGCCGAATAAGCCCTTGAAGAAGTTGACGATTTTATCCCACCAGCCTTCTGTATCGGCATTTTCTACTTTGTCCTTGATATCATCCAGTGTGCTGTCGGTTACAATGTCACTTCCGAGAATGTCGTCTTTTGTATCGTTAATGATACCGCCATCACCTTTGTCGCCTCCGAAAAAGCCTTTGATGGAGTTCCAGATCTTAGCAAAGAAGCCTTCTGACTTGCCTGCCAGATTCTCTAAGGTATCTTTCAGAGCTTTGACGTCATAATCATACTGAGAGATTTTCTCCATGAGAGCTACGATTTTGTCCAGCTGTTCCTGTGTCAGCGTGATGTTAAGCTTGTCGGCGTTGTCTTCTACGACATCCTGAATCTCGCCTTCGTCAGTGATTCCGTCTTCGATCACTTCCTGCTTGATATTGTTCATTAAATCGGTAGCTTCTTCCTGACCGATAGCATCTGCCAGTTCTCCGGTAGTTACAAGCTCCTCGGTGGCAGCCTCTTTTTGTCCTTCATCAAGGGTCTCGCCGCTGGCTGTCTCGTAAGCCATCATAATGCCGGTAAGCGCTCCGGTTCCGGACACTTCGATTGGAGAAGCGGCAACAACATTACAGTTCTCTACGCCGGATGTTGTCAGTGTACTTGCGATCATAGAGCTGGTCACAAAAGTAAGGTTTGCAGTTTTCACCTGAATACCGCCGCTTTCTGTAGGCTCTACGTAGGAACAACTGTAAGTTCTTGTTCCGATCTGGGATTCAGAAGCAATCCCTTCCATATATTTACGTTCATCAGCGTTAGTGACTTCAATGGTCTCTACCTTGTCAGCGCTTGTTCCGAAGTAATCATACATTTCATTTTTCTGTTCATCGGAAAGGTTGGCTCCCAGAGTTACGACTTTGGAACTGTCTGCTTTTGCGACCATCGGCAGACAGGAAGCGAACAGAGAGAGAGTTACAACAAATGGGATGATTTTTTTAAATTTTTTCATAATCAATCGGTGTTTTCACCATTCCTCCTTTATCTTGTATACTATCCTAATATACCATATACCGGCTTATTTGCAAATGAAATATACCTTAACAATTCCTAAAGATTTTATGGAGACGCGTCTCCAACACATCTGTGTCGATCAGACCGGAGAAGCCGGCAAGAAGCTGTCCGTTATGGAAAAACAGAAAAGCCGGTACGATGTCGATTCCGTAAGATTGCGCAAGTATTTCTGATTCATCAATTTCAACCTCACAAAATTTATACTGTGCCTGAAAACGTGTGGCAAGTTCTTCTGCACAAGGGCGCATCATCGCACATTTACTGCACCAGCGAGCATAAAACATGACGGCTGTAGGCTGAGATGATTCCAGGACTTCTGCTTTAAAATTCCTTTCAGTCAGATGCAGCATAAGTTAGTGCCTCCTTTGCTTTGTCCGGCAGTTAGCATCAGAATTCAGGATTGAGCAGACTTCTCTCATGGATTTGCAGGTGCATGAGAGAAAGCGGAACAATCGCCTGTTGCGATAAAATAGTAGATAGAGCTGTTTTTTTGGATATTTCTTTTTCTGATTTCGCATATGCAGTCTCCGGAACAAAAGTTTCCCTATATTATATGCAGGAGAGGGGCTGCTATTTCCTTCTGGCAATCAGTTTACAGATCGGATGATTCATAGAAGAAAATTTTTCCTCATATTCGGTCATGATATTACCGCTGTTCATGGTAGCATCGTTGTGAAGATCATATGTACAGGCGGTCATATTCCAGATGTCAGAAGTCTCCAGTTCTTCCACGGAGAAATCGAAAAGTGCCCGGTTATCGGTTTTGAATTCAACCTGTCCGTCCGGAATCAGAATCTGATCGTAGCGTTTGAAGTATTCAGTGGAAGTAAGTCTTCTTCTGGCGTGTCTTGCCTTTGGCCACGGATCGGAAAAGTTCAAGTAGATTCTGGAAATTTCATTTTTGTCAAATACTTCCGGTAAGGTGGCAGCGTCCATACAGATAAACCGTAAATTCGGCACCTCTTCCTCCAGTTTTTCTACGGCGCGCAGAAGGACGCTGGAATAGCGTTCAATGCCGATATAGTTAATGTCTGGATTGAGTCTGGCAAGTGCGAGAATGAACTGTCCCTTTCCCATACCTACTTCTATGTGGATCGGATTGCTGTTATGAAAAATTGCCTCTTTCCAGTTTCCTTTATAGTCTGTTTCAGTCTTAATGACCATGTCAGATCCGGCAAGAACACTGTCTGCACGGGGGATATTTCTTAATCTCATAATTGATACCTTCCTTTTGCTTGTTTTTCGTGTCTTTGCACGGGTTAAAGCTATAAGTTTTATGCCTTTTCTAGTTTAACTTCCGGATAATAAAAAGTCAAATTTAAAAATAGTGTCCAGTATGTGTAAAAAATGTATAAAAATCATAAAGAAATGATATAAATTTATACAGTTTTACCATGGTATTTTTCGGAAATAGGTGTATGATATAAAAAATGGTTTTTTTTGTTAAAAAAACGACATGCGGAGGTGGTAGAAGATATGGATTCTGTAATTGAACAACTGGCAGAAATCGAAACTACAGCAGAAGCAATTGTTGATCATGCTGAAGAAGAAAAGCACAAAATTGAGAAGCGTATACAGGCAGAGAGAGATCAATTTGATGAAGAACTGGAAGCTGAGACTCAGAAGAAGCTTGTAGCCATTAAAAAAGAAGCAGATGAGAGAATGGAACAGGTAATGGCAGAACAAAGAGAAAAGAACAGTTTTATGCTGGAACATCTGCAAAAAGAATATGATGGAAATCACGAGCTATATGCGAAGGAGATCGTAAGACGTATTGTAGAGGTGTAAAGACATGGGAAATGTTATGACTTACAGTGGGATTGTCACAAAGGTCCGCGCGATGCAGGCGAAGCTTTTGACAGATCAGGATTATAAAAATATCGCAGCTCTTCCCAATGTGCCTCAGGCTATTGAATATCTAAAAGGGAAACCGGCCTATGCAGAATATATGAACCGGCTGGATTCGTCTCTTTATCACCGAAGCCATGTGGAGAAAGTACTGTATCAATCACTATACGACGATTGGGCAAAAATGTTCCGGTTTGCGGGCATGGAACAGAAGAAATTCCTGAAAATCTATTGGAAACGCTATGAGGTGGATCTTATTAATTACTGCCTGAGAATCGTGTTTAATCACTATGACAGGCCATTTGACCTTGATTATAAAAAGGAATTTTTTGACAGGTATTCGCAGTTGTCCATTGATAAGCTGATCACATCCACAACGGTGGAGGAGCTGGTGGATAATTTGAAGGATACAGAGTATTATGAACCGCTTAATAAGTTGAAGGAATCGGGGAATGCATCCCTGTTTGATTATGACCTGGCGTTGGATCTGTATTATTTTCAGGCGCTGTGGAGCAAACAGAGGAGAAATCTGAAGAAGCAGGAGCTGGAGATCTTTAAACGTGATTATGGAACGAAGATTGATCTTCTGAATATTCAGTGGATTTACAGAGCAAAGAAATATTATGGGCTTCTTCCGCCGGATATCTATTCTCTGACGATACCGGTTCATTATCGACTGAATATTGAAGAGTTCAAAGCGCTTGTGGAGGCGCCCAGTGTGGAACAATTCGAAGCGAAGCTTCAGGAATCTTATTACGAAAAAAGATATCGTTATACCGGTGCCAAGACACTGGAGCAATTTTACAAAGATTGTCTCAGAGATCTGTATCTTAGAGACAGGCGCCGGAATCCGTATTCCATAGCAACGATCAGCACTTATCTGTTTTTAAAAGAAGAAGAGATCTATAAGCTGACAACAGCTCTTGAGTGTATCCGCTATGGTCTGACTTCAAGAGAAACGCTAGGATACTTGGGAGGTATAGGGTAATGATTGTAAAGATGAAATTTTTGAGCATCAGCGGACCGAAGGTTGATATCGACCGTGTCTGCGATAAGTATCTGTCAAAATATGAGATGCAGCTTGAAAATGCGGTGGCAGAGTTAAAGACGACAGATAACTTACAGCCTTTCGTGGAGGTGAACCCGTATCGGGAGCCTCTCGCCAAGGCAGAGCAGTTCGCAGCTCTTATTAAGGACGAGAAGGTTCATGCGGATTCCGTAATGACGGAAACTGAGATGATGGACATGATTCGAGAGATCAATCATGAATATTTAAACCTGCAGGACAAGAAGGAGCTTCTTAAGAAAAAAGAAGAAGACTTAAAGAATCGACTCAATGTGTTGGAACCATTTTGTCCGTTAGAGGTAGATTTGAACAAAGTAACACATTATCGTTACATGAAAGTACGTTTTGGGCGGGTTGCAGTAGATTATTACCGCCGATTAGAAAAATACCTGTTTGAAGATTTGAATGCGGTCTTTATTGAAGGTATAAGAAATGAAAATTATGTATATGGAAGCTATTTTGTTTCTAATGCGGAAGCAAGTAAAGTAGATTCTGTATTTAACTCGCTTCATTTTGAGAGGATCAATCTCCCGACGGAGGCGGTCGGAACTCCGGCACAGGCTTGTGAAGATCTGAAAAATCAGATGGAAAGTACACACAAAGAGATTGAAGGTCTGGAACAAGAAGTGGACCAGCTTATGAATCGCTACGCAGCGAAAATCTTAGGCGCACAGAAGCGGCTGGAAGAGCTTTCTAACATTTTTGACGTAAGAAAGATGGCGGCAAGAATTGAGGAAGCTGATACCAGAGAAGACTACTATATTTTGTGCGGATGGATGGGTGAAGATGATGTGAAGAAATTCCTCGAAGAGACGAAGAACGATGACCGCATCTTTATTGTTGTTGAGGAAGACAGGGAGAAATATTTCGGTGATCCCCCGACCAAGCTCAAAAATCCGAAGTTTTTCAAACCATTTGAAATGTTTATCAGAATGTATGGACTTCCTTCGGCGAATGAGATGGACCCGACCATTTTTGTGGCACTTACTTATACCTTTATCTTCGGCGCCATGTTTGGCGATGTGGGGCAGGGGTTCTGTCTGTTCGTGATTGGCGGAATACTGTATCTGACGAAGAAAATGAACCTTGCAGGAATCGTATCTGTGGCTGGACTTTTTTCTATGTTTTTCGGATTTATGTTCGGAAGTATATTCGGATTTGAAGATATCATAGAGCCTATCTGGCTGCGGCCTGCGGAAGCTATGACAAATCTTCCGTTTATCGGTCAGCTCAACACAGTATTTATTGTGGCGGTTGCTTTTGGTATGGGACTGAATATTTTCGTGATGATCTTCCAGATCATCAATTCCATAAAGTCCGGGGACAAAGAAGAATTATGGTTCTCGCACAATGGAGTTGCCGGACTTGTGTTTTATGGATTCTTAGTGGTGACAATTGTACTGTATATGACAGGGCATAAAGTGCCGGGCAATATTATGATGGCGCTGTTCCTTGGAATTCCAATCCTGATGTTTGTATTTAAGGAGCCCCTTGGCAATCTTGTAAAACGTAATCATAAAAAGATTGAAGGCGGAAAAGGAATGTTCTTTGTGCAGGGATTTTTTGAACTGTTCGAGACATTGCTCAGTTATTTCTCAAACACACTGTCCTATGTACGTATCGGTGCATTTGCAGTGAGTCATGCTGCCATGATGGAAGTGGTGCTTATGTTATCGGGAGCGGAAACCGGAAGCCCGAACTGGTTAGGCGTTATCGGAGGAAATATTTTCGTATGTCTGCTGGAAGGATTGGTTGTCGGAATTCAGGTATTGAGGCTTGAATATTATGAGATGTTCAGCCGGTTCTATAAAGGAAACGGAAGAGAATTCAAACCATTTAACGAACATAGAAAAATACAATAATATTGCATAGATTAAGGAGGATATAAAATCATGACATTAGCAGTAAAATTATTACTTATCGGAGCCCTTGTACTTGGCATTGTGATTCCATTCGGTTATTTTCTTCTTGGAGAGAAAACAAAGAAGCGTTACAAAAGAGCAATCGGAGCAAATGCGTTCTTTTATTTCAGTGCATTTGTGATTGCCGGTATTATGATGTTTGGTGGAGATCCGGTTCAGGCAGCAGAGGCAGCAGGAACAGCAGCATCTAACGCAACCGGATTTGGTTACCTTGCCGCAGCACTTTCAACCGGTTTATCTTGTGTGGGCGGTGGTATTGCCGTAGCAAGTGCCGCATCAGCAGCGCTTGGTGCAATCAGTGAGGATTCCAGTGCACTTGGTAAATCACTGATCTTCGTAGGTCTTGCAGAAGGTGTATGTCTGTACGGACTGATCATCTCCTTCATGATCTTAGGTAAATTGTAAGATGAAGATGTATCTGATCAGTGATAATGTGGATACGCTGACAGGAATGCGGCTGGCAGGTGTGGACGGCATTGTAGTGCATGAAAGAGGAGCACTTCGTACCGCCATCGAAACTGCCATGGACGATAAAGAGGTAGGGGTGATCCTGCTCACAGAGAAGTTCGGGCGGGAGTTCCCGGATCTGATCAATGAGATTCGTATGGAACGTACCATGCCGCTATTGATTGAGATTCCTGACAGACACGGAACCGGACGTAGAAAAGACTTTATCACATCCTATGTAAATGAGGCAATTGGTTTGAAACTGTAGAGAAGAGGTGACATTTTTGACCTTAGAAGAGAAGATCTTACATTTGCGCGTAGCGGCTATGGAAGAAGCAAGGGCAGAGGAAAATGCCATTATGAAACGCCATGAGGATGCACTGCGCGGAGTGTTTGAACAGCATAAATTAGAAAGAAAGCATCAGTCGGAGCTTCGCATCAAGTCTGAGACTGTAAGTACCCGCCAGCAGCTGAATATGGCAGTGTCCAAAGCGCAGCTTGAAATGAAGCGGGAAGCAGGGAAGAAGCATAAGCTTTTGAAAAAAGCTCTGTTTGCAGAAGTGGAAGAAGAGCTTCAGAATTTTATGAAAACAGAAGAATATCTTGAACTTCTTGAAAAATATATTGAGAAGGCTGCAAGATTTGCGGACGGGGAAGAAATGACGATTTATATTAATCAGACGGACGCAGATAAAAAAGAGTATCTGGAAAAGGATACAGGTATGAAGCTTACAATCAGCACAGAAGATTTTGTCGGTGGTATCCGGGCGGTGATCCATGAGAAGAATATTCTGATCGATCATGCCTATAAGGGTGCGCTGGAAAATGAGTACCATAATTTCTTGTTCAAGGGAGGTGCGGGAATTGGATAGTGTAAAGACAGGAAAGATCTACGGCATCAATGGTCCCGTTATCTATTTAAAAGGAAAATATGAGTTTAAAATGTCAGAAATGGTATATGTCGGGAAGGAACGTCTGGTAGGAGAAGTTATCTCCCTTGATAAAGATCTGACAACGATTCAGGTGTATGAAGAGACATCAGGACTCCGTCCGGGCGAGGAAGTGGTATCTTCCGGTGATGCAGTGTCAGTCACGCTGGCTCCCGGAATTCTTGACAACATTTTTGACGGTATTGAAAGACCGCTGGAGCGGATCGCAGATACCGGCGGTTCTTTTATCACCCGTGGCGCTAACGTAGATTTTCTGGACCGCACCAGATTGTGGGATACCCATATCACCGTTGCAGTCGGTGATACAGTTCACGGAGGAACGATCATTGCAGAAGTACCGGAGACTCGCGCGATCGTACACAAATGTATGGTACCTCCGAACGTAGATGGTGTAGTTGTATCCGTTGTGGAAGATGGACAATATACAATTGATGATGTGCTTGTGACAATCGAATTGACAGATGGTGGAAAGAAAGAGCTGACGATGACGCAGAAATGGCCGATCCGTGTGCCAAGACCGGTGCATAAGAGATATCCGGCAAGTGTGCCTTTGATTACAGGTCAGCGTATTCTGGATACAATGTTCCCGATTGCCAAGGGAGGAACAGCAGCAATTCCGGGTGGTTTCGGAACGGGTAAGACGATGACACAGCATCAGATCGCGAAATGGTCCGATGCGGATATTATCATTTATATCGGCTGCGGAGAGCGTGGAAATGAGATGACACAGGTTCTGGAAGAATTTTCAGAGTTGATCGACCCGAAGAGCGGCAATCCTCTGATGGACCGTACTACATTGATCGCCAATACATCCAATATGCCGGTGGCAGCCCGTGAAGCATCTATTTATACAGGGCTTACATTGGCGGAGTATTACCGGGATATGGGCTATGATGTGGCGATTATGGCAGACTCTACTTCCCGTTGGGCAGAGGCTCTGCGTGAGCTGTCAGGACGTCTGGAAGAGATGCCGGCAGAAGAAGGATTCCCGGCATATCTTGCATCCAGACTGTCTGCGTTCTATGAGCGCGCGGGAATGATGCAGACGCTGAACGGGTCAACCGGTTCAGTGTCCATTATCGGAGCAGTATCTCCTCAGGGCGGTGACTTCTCGGAGCCGGTCACACAGAATACGAAACGTTTTGTGCGCTGTTTCTGGGGACTTGATAAATCCCTTGCTTATGCAAGACATTTCCCGGCAATTCATTGGTTGTCCAGTTACAGCGAATATTTGAACGACCTGAGCGGATGGTATTTTGAAAATGTATCGCCGAAATTCGTAGATTACAGAAACCGCCTGATGTCACTTCTCAATCAGGAGAGCAGTCTTATGGAAATTGTAAAACTGATCGGTGGAGACGTACTCCCTGATGATCAGAAGCTGATCCTTGAGATTGCCAGAGTGATTCGTCTTGGATTTTTGCAGCAGAATGCATTTCATAAGGATGATACTTGTGTATCAATGGAGAAGCAGTTTAAAATGATGGATGTGATCCTGTATCTGTATAAAACCAGCAGAAAGCTGGTTGCTATGGGAATGCCGATGTCTGTACTGAAGGCAGAGGGAATCTTCGATAAAGTGATCGCGATTAAATATGATGTGCCAAATGATAATCTGCAGATGTTGGATATGTATAAATTGCAAATCGATGAATTCTATAACAGAGTCATCGAGAAAAACGCGTAAAGGAGGGACTGATTATGGCAATCGAATATCTTGGCTTAAGTAATATTAACGGTCCTCTGGTTGCGCTGGAAGGCGTACAGGATGCGTTTTTTGATGAAATTGTAGAATTTGTTGTAGATGGAAAAACCCGCAAGATGGGACGTATCGTAGAGTTGAATGAAGATAAAGCAATCATTCAGGTGTTTGAAGGAACAGACAACATGTCTCTTGTCAACACGCATACGAAGCTTACCGGACATCCGATGGAAGTGTCCGTGTCACCGGATATGCTGGGACGTACATTTGATGGAATCGGCCGTCCGATCGACCATCTCGGTCCGTTAAATGCAGCGGATAAGCGTGATGTTAACGGACTTCCTTTGAATCCTGTAAAACGTGAATATCCAAGAAACTACATTCGCACAGGTATTTCTGCGATTGATGGTTTGACTACTTTGATTCGTGGTCAGAAGCTTCCGATCTTTTCCGGAAATGGACTTCCGCATGATCAGCTGGCTGCCCAGATTGTTAAGCAGGCTTCGCTGGGGGATGACGCGGAAGGAGAATTCGCAGTTGTGTTCGGTGCAATGGGTGTAAAACATGACGTGGCAGAGTTCTTCCAGAAAACATTTGAGGAAAGCGGAGTATCTGATCACGTGTGTATGTTCTTAAATCTGGCAAATGATCCGGTGGTAGAACGTCTGATCACACCAAAGGTTGCATTGACAGTTGCGGAATATCTTGCGTTTGAATGCAATATGCATATTTTGGTTATTTTGACAGATATGACTTCTTTTGCGGAGGCGATGCGTGAAGTTTCATCTTCCAGAGGAGAGATCCCGTCAAGAAAAGGATATCCGGGCTACTTGTACAGCGAGCTTGCAACGATTTATGAGCGTGCGGGTATTGTAGAAGATTCAACCGGATCTGTGACACAGCTTCCGATTCTGACGATGCCCAACGATGATATTACACATCCGATCCCGGATCTTACCGGATATATTACAGAGGGGCAGATTGTATTGGACCGTAATCTCCACGGGCAGGCAGTGTATCCGCCGATCAGTATCTTACCGTCTCTGTCACGTCTTATGAAAGACGGTATCGGAGCGGGATATACAAGAGAAGATCATCAGGATCTGGCAAACCAGTTGTTCTCTTCTTATGCAAAAGTAGGAGAGGCAAGAAATCTGGCTTCTGTTATCGGTGAGGATGAACTGTCTCCGATCGATAAGAAATATTTGAAATTCGGTGAAGAATTTGAGAAAAGATATATTGGTCAGGGACCAACTGAAAATAGAACGATTCTGGACACATTGAATCTTGGATGGGAGCTTCTGGGACTTCTGCCGAAGGAAGAATTAGACAGAATTGATACAAAACTGATCGATAAATACTATCAAGGCGAAGCAAACTAGCGGCTGCGAAAGGAGGCAGTGTATGGACCCTCGGGAATTTCCTACAAAAGGTAACCTGATGCTGGCGAAGAATTCACTTGCATTGGCGCATCAGGGATATGATTTGATGGATAAAAAAAGGAATATTCTTCTGAAAGAGCTGATGACGTTGATCGATGAAGCCAAGGATATACAGGAGAAGATCGACACGACATTTACGAAAGCATACGCATGTCTTCAGAGGGCGAATATCGAACATGGAATCAGTAAAGTTGAAGAACTTGCATTTACAGTTCCGATTGAAGATTCGGTTCGAATTCAGACAAGAAGTATTATGGGAACGGAGATTCCACATGTAAAACATGATGACAAGAAAAATGTGCTGACATATTCCTTTGGAACAACTCACGAATCTATTGATATTGCGCGAGAAGCATTTCGTGAAGTGAAAGAACTGACATTGAAATTGTCAGAAGTGGAAAATGCGGCATACCGTCTTGCTACCAATATTAAGAAGACACAAAAGCGTGCCAATGCCCTTAAAAACATTACGATTCCAATGTATACAAATCTTGTATATACAATCAACAATGCGTTGGAAGAGAAAGAAAGAGAAGAATTTACCAGACTGAAAGTAATCAAGAAGATGAAGGGATAAAGAGAAGGAACTCGGCTTGAAGCCGGGTTCCTTTTTTGGGGTTAGTTTCCCGGATAGACACCGTCAAGAACATCCAGATATTCCTGACCAAATGTATCTACATAGTTTTTTAAAGCGCGGTCAACAATCTTTTGTCCGGCTTCACCGAGTTTGTCGATCAGTGTTTTGGAAATTGTATATTTCAGGTGGGCGGTATGGTAATTAAAATCTTTCATACAGGAAGTGCCAAGCTCTTTTTTCTTTGCGGCGAGAAGTTCATTTTCCTCATCGGTTAAAGGGTAGCCCCAGTCAAATTCACAGCGTTCGCCGCCCCAACTCAAAGAAGTAGTTGTAGGCGTGCAGACAAAGTCAGAGCGAAAACCTTGGTAAACAGCGTTGTCAACATTGACACAATAATATTTACCGTATTCTGTAAGATTGTGCTTTTTCCAAGCGTCACACCAGGCACATTTTGAAACGTAAGTCTGTAATGTGGGCTGAGTTCTCAGCTGTCCAAACTCCATTTGCCCTTCGTAATCAGGCTTCCATTCTCCGTAGGCTTGATTTGTCATAGTGTTCAGCTCGTCACCGTGAGCCAGAGCGTTGGCAGCCATGCGCGCCCCTCTCTCATTACCATATGTAGTCATGCCTTCGAGAATTGCTTCTTTTCCGACGTCTCCACACTCTAAAATAGCTTCTTTAGCGAGGAGAGCAAAAAGAATGGCATGATGTTCAATTTTGCAGGAAACGGTATTCTGCATAGTAACACTTCCTTTCGATAACATGAATTATAATTTAAGGAAATTATACTATGAATTCTGAAAAAAGTATAGAATTTGCAGAAAAAGAACTTGCAAATCCGTTTGAAAATAAGAAGTTTTAAGAATTGCGTGTTTTCTTCTTGCCAAAAAATAGCGTGTGATATAAGATGAAAGAAAAGCATCAGAAATTAATAAGGAGGGAAAGAATATGAAAGGAAGAAAAAGAGCCAGGATATTAAAGTTGGTGCTTTCATGCTTGATGGTTACATTTATGCTACCAGTGGCAGCATTGGCGGCAGATGATGTGGCAACAGTTAAAAATGGAACAACCATTACGAAAAACACTACGCAGGAAGAACTGGATCAGTGGGCCGGAGCGGGGGCAGCTACAATTAACTTGGAAAATGGCGTTACAATGATTAAGCTCCAAAAAGATCTTAAGCTTGGCAAACTCGGCGGCAGCGAGGTCAAAGCGACTATGCCAATCAGCTTTGGAACATATCCAGAGTCTCAAAATGACAAAATGGTGTTGGATCTTAATGGACATCTTATTGTGTCAGATACAATGGTCATTGTAAGTGTTTGTGATCTTACTATCAAAGATTCTGTTGGTAGCGGCAAGGTATTCATGGATACGAGTGATTCTAAGGGTTCTGCATTTGGAGCAGTAATCAACCAAAGAAAATTGACAATTGAAAGCGGCAGTTATGAGGCGAAGATTCATCCTGATAATTCTACGGTAGGCGTACTTGGCTCAGCAGTCGCAAATGTAGAAACAGTTGTGAAGGGAGGTACATTTGTCGGAAGCGGAAGTGCTGTGAATGTCAGCAGCGGAAAGACTATAATCAGCGGAGGAAATTTTGAAGGAGCAAGTTATGGTATTGTAGCTAAAAAGGATGCTGTAGTAGAATTTCCTAGCGGTAGTACTGCGCAAGTTACATCCACAAAATATCCGGTTGTAGTAGGAAAAAGCGGTGAAAGTACCGGTAAGGTGAATATAGCAGGTGGTAAGTTTGATGGGACAAATGCCAGTGCATTGGTAGGAAAGATAGGTGACGCGGATGTGTTGCAGGCTGTGACGATAGAAGGAGGTTCCTTTACACAAGATCCGGTAGCTTATACAGGAAATATACCGGTTGCACAGGTTGGTGAACCGTTTATAGTGGGAACAGAAGCGATTCAGGAGGAAGTAAAGGCTGTGAATGCCGGAACAACTGTAACCATTATGAAGGGGAATGTTGATCTTGCGGGAGTTCCGGATGGAGTTACTGTTTCCAATAAGGGAGGCGGAGAAGTTTCTGTGAACGGAGAACCAGTAGATCCTTCGGAATCCCTTACTACCCATACACATGTGTGGGGAGAACCAGAGTGGATCTGGTCAAAAGATGGAAAATGGGCGACAGCCAAATTTACTTGTGAAAAAGATAGTGGTCATACAGAGGAGATGGCAGCCAGTGTTACAAGTAAGGTGAAAAAAGAAGCAACCTGCACAGAAAAAGGAATCACAACTTATATAGCTCAAGTGATGTTTAATGGTCAAGAATACACGGCGGCAAAAGACTTGAGTGATATTCCGGTAATTAAACATCAATATGTCAAAGGTAAATGTAAGGTATGTAACGCTTTGGATCCAAACTATAAAGAATCCGGTTCCAACCATTCAACAAAGAAAGAAAATAATAAGACTGTTGTTCCGAAGACCGGAGATAACAGCAACATAGTTGCATGGCTTATATTGGTACTGGCATCTGCGGTAGGAGTAAGTGCAGCATTGGTTTGCAAAAGAAAAATGAGAAATATAGGAAGATAATGATTTATACCGCCGCTGTGTAGTATACCACAGCGGCGGTTCTGTTATGAGAACCAATCTTTTATTGTGGCGGAAAAAACAGAGCAATATCCGGTGGATAGCAAGTAAAAACGAAAAAGCATATTGATAATAAAATCCATAGAGAGAAAACGACTTCTTGTGTAGGAGGGAGAAGTCGCTTTCTCTGGAAAGATTGGCTCATATAAAACGAAAAAATAACGCTGAAAACAAAAATAATAAGATCGGCAATCAAAAAGTGTCTTCCGATGATACCGGTATAAGTGTAGAAAAGCGTTAGTGTTGCAAACATACCACAGACAGCACCGAGAAAACGATGATAGAAAAAGGACAGAATCGGAGGGCGCATTTGACACCAGTTTAAAATCGTAATAAGAAGAAACGGGAAAAATAAAAGTTTTAAATGTTCCCATACGGATTCATTGACCGGACAAAACAATGTAAAGATAACGCACTTCCCGGAAAATTCATATAGAAAATGTGACAGGCTTCCCAGTATGATTACTGTTAATATAGATAGCTTGTCCTGTAGGAAAATATCTTTTTCAAATAACTTTTTTGAAGAGAAATACATAATGCCAACCTCCCGTTAGTAAATTGTATGAGAGGAGTAAAAAGAATATGCGTAGATCTGAAAGGTTTTAACAGGAAATTAGAAAAAAAGTTGACAAAACAGTAAAAAAATATGAAAAAACACTTGCTTTTTTAAAAGGCTTGCTATATAATAAATTTTGCGTCACAAAGAAGTGACAAACTAAATAAGAGATGCGCGATTAGCTCAGTTGGTAGAGCACCTGACTCTTAATCAGGGTGTCCAGGGTTCGAACCCCTGATCGCGCAGTAGGAAATCACTGTTTTTGCGGACTTGAGAGCCGCGGGGACGGTGATTTTTTTGTGCGGAGAAATAGCGTATTTTTAAGTTTTTTAAATTTACAGAAAATAGTTTTGTTGAATGAAAATTGTGAGTGTTATACAAAAAAATATAATGAATGTTGTTAATATTTATGATTGACTTATCAAAGATATATGTTATTATTTAAACATAAAAACGTTTGCGCAAACGATTTCTTAAGAAAAAAGGAGAAGAAAATGCAGAAAAACCAGATGTCATTTTTAAAAAATTTTACAACAGTTTCTGATGCCAGAACAGCTCGTGTTTCCAGCTGGGACCAAAGCGGACGAAATAAGGATTATTGGCTCGTAGAAGCAGGGAAAACAGTAACTATAACAGATATAGATGGACCGGGATGTATTAACCATATATGGGTCACGTCATTTTGCAGGGAAATATTAGGACCATCCATTCAGCATCCGGTATTGGGAAGCTCAGTAGCACCCGTTACAGAAATGGAAAATGCAGAGGGGGTTAATTGGGAAATTAATGATCCTGATTATTATCGAAAAGTTTTAATAAAAATGACGTGGGATGATTTTGATGGACCAAGTGTTCTTACTCCATTGGGCGATTTCTTTTGTATTGGTCATTCTATGCCGGCAAGTTTTTCATCATTGCCATTTAATGTATCATCTCGTCCGTGTGAAGAAAGAACTTTTGGTGGGACAGCGGCTATGAATTGTTATTTTCCTATGCCATTTAACAAGCGGGCTAAGATAGAGATCATTAACGAGAATGAAAGACCATTAGGATTATTCTTCCATGTAGACTATGAATTATATCATGAGGAAACAAAAAATATTGCCTACTTTCAGGCTGCGTGGAGACGGGACATGCCTTGTGCTGGATGGGGAAACGACCTTTGTGTTAATTCTCCAGAGGTGAATAGCGTGCCAAATTTAGACGGGAAAGATAATTTTCAAATGTTAGATGTGAAAGGTCGGGGCCATTATGTGGGTTGTAATCTTTCCGTGTTACATTTTCAAGGAAGTTGGTGGGGAGAAGGAGATGATATGATATGTATTGATGATGAAGAGGTTCCCAGCATTAATGGAACTGGAGCAGAAGACTATTTCAATCATGCCTGGGGAATGCAGAGAAATCAGTCCCCATATAATGGGACGATTATACATGACGCCGATACGAATGGATATCAAGTAAGTTATCGCTTTCATTTAACGGATCCGATACATTTTAAAAAACATATTCAGATTAGTATGGAACATGGACATGCGAATCATTTATCGGACGATTGGGCATGTACAGCATATTGGTATCAAATGGCTCCGGTAACGGAAGTTACGATACAGCCTGTAGAAGAAAGACTTGTGTTGAAACGGACATTTAATACTCCGAAGCCCAAAAAAGAAGCTGAGATGACTTTGGAAATGAACGAAGCATATCGGGCCAGAAATGAAAGAATGAAAGTATTTGAACAAAATAAGAGAGAGCAAATTCGGTTAAATGGATCCAGGACGGCACCGTCAGAGGAAGGAAACAGGAAATTGGCAAGAAAGGTAAAAAATCAATTTGATCAGGAAAGGAGATAACATATGAAATATAAGAGATTGGCAGCGGCGTTGGCTGTAATAAGCATCTGTTCTACAGTATTAGTTGGATGTGGTGAAAAAAGGGAAAATGAAGATAAATCAGAAAAAAATGCTAAGTCAGTACTGACATTTTGGGATTTTCATACAGGAACAGAGGCTGAAGTCATTGAAAATATGATCAATGAATATAATGACTCGCAAGATAAAGTGAAAGTAGAATATTCCAGCGTGAACCAGACAGATTATACGACTACGCTGGTTACAACAGCATATGCAAACGGTGAATGTCCCGACATTCTTTGGGTAGAGCCGGCAACATTTAAAAAGTTTACTGATGCAGATATGCTTGCCGATCTTACGGAATATTATTCGGATGATCTGAAAGAAGATATGCTTCCTTCTTTTTTAGAAACAGCAACTGGAGAGGATGGGAAAATGTATACATTGCCGTTTGAATGTGAAACATTAGGTCTCTTCTATGACGCAGATCTATTAAAAGAAGCAGGAGTAAACCCTCCAAAAACATGGGATGAGTTGTTGGAAGCGGCAAAAAAATTAACTACAGATGAGCGTTATGGTATTGCGCTTCCGGTTGAAAAGACACCCTATACGTTGTTTAATTGGTGGGCATTTATGAGAATGGCAGGAGCTGATTTATATGATGATGAAGGAAATATAACAGCAGGTTCTAAAGAAATGGTGAATGCAATGGAGTTTTGGGGAGAGTTTTATAAAAAAGGATATTGTCCAAGTTCTCTGCAAGATGGGCCGTGGAGTATTGATAATATAGCCAATGGGGTTGCGGCAATGCAAATAGGCGGCACCTATATGATAAATGCGGCAGAAGAATATAATAAAAATGGTCATAATATTCAGGTTGTGCCGTTACCATCACCGGATGGAAAAACGTCTCAGACAGCGGCGGGAGGCCAGATGCTTGGCGTCTGCAGTCAGAGTGAAAATGTAGAAGCAGCGGCTGAGTTTATTTTCTCGTGTTTTGGAAGTGATGATATTACCTACAATACAAAGTGGTGTACGGAGGCGAAGTTTGCATATCCTACAAGACAATCTGTTATTGAAGCGAATCAGGAGGTATTTGAAGAAGGGCTAAAGGCTACATTTACGGAGTTTTATGATACGGCAGTACCAGAGCCTGTATATTCTTCCGAAGAAACGGATATTATGGGAGATGCTTTGCAATCTATAATGTTTGGAGGGAATTCAGCAGAAGACGCAGCGAAAAGCGAAGCAGAACAATTAGAAGCACTAAAGTAATATGAGGTGGGATTATGGGGCAGAAAAGCATGATATCGAGAAAAAAGTTAAAACAATCTGCAGTGACGTATTCATTTGTACTTCCAGACTTTATAGGACTCTTAATTTTTATTATTATTCCTATAGTGTATTCATTGTATATGAGTCTGTATAACTGGAATTTTGCGAATGTAAAAGAATTCATTGGGTTACAAAATTATATAACGATGTTTCACGATATGGCATGGTGGAATTCGTTGATGAGAACATTTAAGCTGACGTTGTTGTATGTACCTGCGCTATTTAGTTTTTCCATACTTTTCGCGGTATTGATCGATCGGATAAGAAGTAAAAAAACAGCAGGTTTTGTGAAGACGGCTTTTCTGCTTCCATATTCTATCACATCAGTTATAGCGAGTTGTTTATGGATGTTTTTATATATGGATCGCACAGGATTTATCAATATTTTCCTAAAGACGATCAACATTGAGAATCAGAAGTTTTTAGGCTCTACGACACAAGCTATGGCGTGTATTGCTGTTGTGCTGTTATGGATTAACATGGGCTATAATATTATCTTGTTTTTATCTGCGATTAAAGATATACCAGAAAGTTATTATGAAGCGGCAAAACTGGATGGCGCAAATAATTGGAATATATTCTGGAGAATTACATTTCCGTTATTAAAACCGACAAGTATATTTGTACTTATTACATCTGTGATAGCATCGTTCCAATGCCTAGACTTAATTATGGTTATGACGGGGGGAGGACCTGCAAAATCTACAGAAGTAGCCAGTCTTTATATTTATAAACAGTCTTTTGAAATGATGAAAGCAGGATATGGGGCAGGATTATCTGTGTTCATGTTTTTGATTATGACAATTTTAGCAGTAGTAATGTTGAAGCTGAATGGAAAGGAGAGCAAGTGAAATGAAGACAAAGAAAAATCGTGCTTTATCAGTAGTGCTTATTTTCCTTGGAATTATAATGTTGTTTCCAATCTATATTCTATTCATGGTTAGTTTTCGGAATGAGCATACAATTTTTCAAGCTTCGATGATTACTGAAAATCCATCGTTGGAAAGTATACAGACAGCATTAACCGTAGATTTTATCCGTGCGCTTGGCAATTCTTTTCTGATTGCGATTAGTGTTACTTTAATTGCACTGGTGTTACATGCAATGTGTGGGTATGCGTTTGCCAGAATGAAATTTGCCGGGAAGAAAGTGATGTTTACCATTGTTATTAGTACTTTAATGATACCAGTATCGTCTATTTTAGTACCGCTATTTATGATTTGCAAACAAATGGGAATTACCAATACATATGCGGGGATATTATTACCAGCTTTATTTAATGCGTATGGAATATTTTTATTTCGTCAGTTTTACCAGAGCTTTCCGGTAGAACTGGAAGAAGCTGCAAAGTTGGATGGCTGTTCTACTTACAGAATGTTTTTTACAATTATATTTCCTTTATCTAAGCCGATTATTATTCCCTTGTGTATAGCTTTTTTTCTGGGAAACTGGAACAATTACTTATGGCCGCTGATTGTTAATAAAAATCCTGAGTATCAGACAATTATGGTCTATCTTGCTAATATGGTTGGAGGATATAACACAAAATGGAATGTAGTGATTGCAACAGCAATGCTGGCGTGTCTTCCTGTATTTTTAATTTCTTTATTTTTGCAGAATCATCTGCAGAACAGCATAAAAATGTCGGGAATTAAATAGAAAGGAAAAAGCAATGATAAAATTAGAACATATGATCCACTATACGCATAAGACAGGAAGTATAGATAAAATACGTAAAATAGAAATGAAGGAAGAAGGGATGCAAATAGAGTATTGTTTGGAAAATACAGAAAAAATTTGCATACAGTCGGAAACGGAATCATTTTTTAATCCTTTACAAATTGCCGAAGTGTTCAAAAGGGAACTTATACAAAGAGATGTGAGTGGGACATTCACAGGTGATTTGAAATACATATATACATGGAAAAAAAATAAACAAACCTATTTTGTGGCATTAACTGAGTCAGATGAAGAGAGGAATTATTTCAGTATTATATATACTTTAGATGAAAAAAATAAAAAGAAACCATCAAAACATTTATTAAGCCATCGGATTTGGGAACGGGAGTTTTTTGCTGAAAATGGCGCTAAAGTTTATCCATTGCGTTTTCGGATTACTCCGGGCGAGTGGCCAGATATAAAGATAAATGAAGCGGATTTTACAGATCAGGATATAATGTCGTATGCTTTTGAGGTTCATTTTACTTTCGATGATGTGTGTGATGAGGAGATAAGAATAAAGCTGCCATATCAAGAGATTTTATGGAAGACTAAAGAAAAAAAACTGTTATGTCATGGCTATGAATTGGAGGTGCCAAATGTTGAAAAAGCTTGTTTTTCCTGCTTTTTTGATCAATGTGTAACAGAAATTGTATGCGATAATAATGTTTTAATTGTTTTGAATCAAATGCCTAAAATCGACAAAGAAAAAGCGGTGAAAAATGTCAGTGGGAATTTAGATAATATTCGAATTCAGAAAAGCTATAATCCCAAAATTCAGGTGTTACTTCAGCATGGAACCGTTGCGACAAAAATTTATGGATTGAGAGGCATTGAATATAGTGATCAGGCAAAGCGTAGTTTGAAACAGATGAAAACAGAGGATAAATTGTTATATAAAAACAGCCGATTTTCTGTTTTTAGCAATCATATAGAAGATAAAAGTTATGGGAAACCGGATGCGTATATAATCAATCCATATGAGATTGTATCTGTGGATCGTATTGTGGAAGAGTTTTCATGGAGAAAGACTAAGTGGGGGGATATGACAAGAAAATCATGGCGTACAGATATATGGAACGCTGATAGTTTCTTGGAAAATTATCCTAGATTGTGCACACAAATAGATGCGTTAGATGCAGTATGGAATCTTGCGATCAGAATTTTTCAACAGTGTACTTATGGAGGATATTCGCTAACAGGACAAGAGGGAATGTGGCAAGCAGGATTGTTCCAAGGCCCGGGTGAAGGGTTTGGCGTATGGCTTCGGGATTCTGTTCATATTTCTTTGCGAGGTGGAGCGTTGATTGATCCGGATGTTGCAAAAAGTACGCTTTCCTATGCGATCAAAAAGGGGTTTGATAATGGAAGTGATGGTCCGGCATTGGGAGCAGTTGGAATCTGGGACTATTATCTGGCTACAGGTGATGAAGCAATGCTGTTCGAAAATTATGATGTCCTTTTAGATATGACGAGAGAGATGGAACGGCGATATGATGCGGAATATGGTTTGGTAAAAGCAGGACAATCTACGTCTAATGATGCTTTCGAAGAACCAGAAAATGCAGGATTTTCGTTGGGAAGTGAATGCTATTATATGAGAGCGTTTGAATGTATGTCGCAGATAGAAAAAATAGTCAGAGATACAACTCCCTATGTGCATAAATGGAGAGAAAGATCAAAAAAAATTAAGGAAAGTATTCAAAAAAAATATTGGAATGAAGCTGCCGGTTATTTTACAAGTGGTCCTAGGGGAAGTGAAGCATATCAAAATAAAATGTGGGAAACATCAGGAGAGGAAGCTGTAGTATGGAATAAATTTGAAATTGCTTCAGAGAAACAAAAAAAGAGGGTGCTGTCTCAAGGAATCGGAGAGGCAATGACACCATATGGACTGCAATTATTTCCGCACAGAAAAGATTATAATCATTTTATTGGTTCCGTATGGCCGGTATGGGAATCGGGGTTTGCATCAGTATGTGCAGAACTACATAGAAAAGATTTATTGCTTATGATGCTTGCGCAGCAAATGAGGACAGCGGTCTTGCATAAAAATTTTTATGAAGTGCTGGAAGCTAGCAATGGAAAAAGCTGGAGATGGCCAGGGCAGTTGTGGCATGCAGCGGGATTTGTGTCGCAGGTGTTATATGGCCTTTTTGGAATAAGCTATTCAGAGAAGGGAATGAGTTTTAACCCCTGTGTGCCAGAGGTGTTGGGGAATATTTCGATTTTAAACCTAAGATATCAGGATGCGTTGCTGGATATAAAAATAACTGGTACGGGAAAGAAAAAATATGTTATATTAGATAATAAAGAAATCCATTATTTACCAATTGGATTGTCGGGAAAACATACAGTCAGTATAGAAATGAAAAATTAAAGTGATAGAAAGAAAAAGCATATGAGGGCAAAAACAACAATAAAAGATGTAGCAGAAATGGCTAACGTGTCAATATCTACGGTTTCGCATGTTTTGAATAATACAAGATATGTGGCAGAAGAAACGAAAAGTAAAGTGTTAGAGGCAGTTGATAAACTTGGCTATTCTCCTGATGCGACAGGAAGAATGTTCCGAACAGGAAAAAGAAAAATGATAGGTTTGATTGTCCCAGACATTACCAATTCCGTTTTTGCGGCATTGATTGAAGACGTAGATGATGTTATTTCGAAAGAAAAGTATAATTTAGTTATTTCAAATACTCGTGATAAATTAGAACTGGAAAAGAAAGCGTTGAGAACACTGTCGTCTGGGATTGTGGATGGGATTGTTATTGCATCTACGGCAGATTCCTTTAAGAAAATCAGAAGTCAGATTCCTGAAGGGTTTCCAATTGTATTTATAGATCGTGTGTTTGAGGATCAATATAGGGACAGCGTGATATTAGATTGTCAAGAGGCAACCAGGCAAATGTTGGAAGAGATGATTGCCAAGGGGCATAAAAACATAGGTTTTTTGGTGGGGTTGCCTCAAATCAGTCCTACACTTGAGCGAGTAGAAGTATATCGTCAGGTTTTAAGAGAACACCATATAATGGAAGCGGACAGTAATATCCGTTATGTACGATCCAAAAAGAGGGCGTTTGAAGTGGCCAAAGAACTGATTAATAAAGGCTGTACAGCATTAGTTGCAACAAATACGGCAATGACTCACGATGTATTGAATTATATCGAATCTGTTGATATGAAAATAGGAAAAGATATTGTAATTGGAGGCTTTGTAGATTCTGAATTCGCAAACAGATTTATGAATCGCATTCCTGTTGTATATGAACCGGTAAAAGAAATGGGATATGAAGCAGGTGGAATGATTTTAAAAAAAATAGAAGAAAATCAGGAATTTCGTGTAAAAGCGTTAAAGTGCATATACCAATCTAATCATTTTTGTGACGAATAAAAGGAGAATGTTTTTGCTCCAATTTGAGGATAAGGGCTAATAGTAACGAGGTGTGCTATTAGCCCTTTATTGTGTGCCAATGTAACAAATGTTAAGGTATAGTTCTACGAACATATTTTGAGTTCCACTTTTTTAAATTAAAGGAGAAAAGTAAAGTTCTTGACTTTTTGGCTCATTTGAGAAAGAATTAAAACATTAGTAAATATAACAAGAAAGAAAAAGGGGATAGAAATGTTAAAGGTTGTAATAGTGGATGATGAAAAAATGATATGTTCTCTGATATCTCAGTTACTTGATTGGGAAGAATTGGGGGCGAAAATAGTCGGTATGGCTTATACGGGGACAGAAGCGTTGGAAATGATTCAAGAGCAAAGACCGGATATCATAATTTCAGATATTCGTATGCCGGGATATGATGGTTTGGAGTTAATCAAAAGGACAAAAGAAGCAGGTATAGAATCAGAATTTGTTATGATTAGTGGATTTAAACAGTTTGAGTATGCGCAAAATGCAATGAAATATGGAGTAAAATATTATTTGCTGAAGCCAATAGAGGAAGATAAATTAACTGAAATTATAAAAGAAATAGCGGAAAATATTGCTTGCCGGAAAGCACGAAAGAATCATGAAATGCGTATAGAGCAAGAACTGCAAGAAACAAGAGATAAAATGAAAAAAAGATTTTTAACTTCAATATTATCAAATGAGGAAAGTAGAGAAGAAACAGTTGATCAATTATTAGTTAATGAGGAATATAATACTACGTTTAAAGAAGGAGCTTTTCAAGCAGTTTTTATTAAACTGGACACAGATAAAGAAATGGAAGTTAGCGATAATTCAGTAATTGCTGAAATGGAAAAGCAAACAAAAATATTTGAAGAGGTATGTGAAGAATATATTTTGACTAATATGCATTCGGGAATTATTGTATTGCTTAATTATGAGATAAAAAAAGAAAACTTGGTTTGTCAAAAGATAGAAGAATTATATGAAAATTTAAAAAAGTATGTGGACCAATTTAAGGAGTTTTCACTTGTGATCGGAGTGGGCGAAAAAAGTGATAATTTTTTTAGAGCACAACATTGTTTGAAAACCGCAACAGATGCAATTAAATACAGAGTTAAAATAAGAGATAAAAAAATAATATATTTTGAAAGATATAAGTTTGATACATATAACATAAATGAGATTATTACCGCGGCAGAAAAACAATTATTCATCTCAAAATTAGAAACGGACGATGTTGCAGGAATGGAAGAATGTGTGACGACGTCTTTTAGAAAAGTCAAATATGGGGAGAATAACTATTCTCCAGTCGTAATTTATGACATTTTACTTATGTATGTAGAAATGTTGACGGAGTACTGCAAAACAAAAGATTATTATAATGAGTATTACACTGAAAAATTAAAGAAATGGAGTTTGTCGGTAGATAATCAATGTACTGAAAAGCAATTGATAGAAGATACAAAACTATTTCTAAGAGAAATAATGCAAAATATCGGGCAAGAAAAAAGAAACAGGGATACGAAGCCTGTTAGAATAGTGAAAGCATTTATTGAAGAGAATTATATGCAGGAAATAAGTCTGTTGCAATTGGCGGATATAGTGAGTATGAATCCGTCGTATTTGAGTTCAATTTTTAAGAAAGAGACGGGAATGGCATATTCAGAGTATTTGATACAGTGCCGTTTACAGCAGGCAAGTAAGTTATTAGTGGAAACAAATTTAAGTATTTCAGAGGTTGCAAGACAGTCAGGTTATCAAGATGCACGTTATTTTAGCAAACAATTTTTGAAGCAAATTGGATTAAAGCCATCTGAATATAGAAAGTTGTACTCATAAGTAGGTAGAGATTATGCAAAAATTAAAAAGATATATTATCCAATGTGTTGGAATAACTATTGTGGGGGCGATATGTGCGTTTGTTTTTCATGTGCATAATCAGCAAAAGTATTATTTTCCCCTATTTATAGTTTTGATATTTGTAGAGTTATTTTACATGTACAGAATATACACATACAGTTATCTGCCAGGGTTAAAATTGCAGGCTATGTTAGATGAATATCGTCGAATGAATGATATGGAAGAGGTTAGACGATTAGGGCGGGAAGATTTGTTGCAAGAGATCAAGGAGATGTTGTTTATGCTCGAAGGCAATACATTGCAACAGAAAAATGCAGAAATATTGATGAAAAATGCAGAAATCAATAACCTGCAGGATCAGATAAATCCTCATTTCCTCTATAATACGTTGGAAGTGATAAGGGGAGAAGCATTAGTTAATGGGGATAGGAAAATTGCAGAAATGACAGCTTCCTTAGCTAATTATTTTCGTTACAATATTAGTAGAAAAGAAACGTTTGTTCATTTGAAAGACGAATTGAAGAATAGCATGAATTATTTTAATATTCAAAAGAATCGTTTTGGAGATAAAATAGCATGTGAAATTCTTTATCACGATGTTGAAGAAGGAGTTGTCGGGAATTGCTATATACCGAAATTGATTTTACAACCAGTAATTGAAAATGCTATTTATCATGGTCTAGAACTAAAACTAGGATCAGGAGTGATAGAAGTACATATTTCAGTGACAGATGACAGTCTTTTGATTATGGTTTCAGATGATGGTCTAGGGATGGAGAAAGAAAAACTAGATGAGTTAAATAGTGATTGTGATATGGAAGATGAAGATGGCTCGGATCGGCATAATGGAGTGGCATTGAAAAATATTAAAAAGCGCTTGAAACTTTATTGGGGAAAAAAGGCATATATTATCGTAACAAGTGAAGTGGGAATAGGGACTCAAATTCATATGTGTATGCCACTGTTGTATCAGAAAGAGGAATATATGAAGTAACATGAAAAAAAACGTATTAACACTTAAAAATTTAACAAAGAAAAAATTTGGAAATAAAATACTAGACAAATTTTATATGAATATTGTTAGTGGTGAAATTATTAATCTTATTGGCTTGGATGGAAGTGGACGACAAGAAATATATGCGATTTTATCAGGAAAAGAAAAAATTGATGAAGGTGAAATTTGGTTTGACAATCGTTTGTATCATCAATATGAAGAATTACCTGTTGAGCAGGCTAATGGATTGTTTTTTATTGGAAATTATGATTTGATTATACCTGATATGACAATCGCTGAAAATCTTTATATTATAGAAAAGATTAATTATCTTCAGTTTTGTGTTTCGAAGAAAAAGATGGAGTTGCAGGCAAAGAAATTGTTTGCAAAGTTTGGTGTTGATATTCATCCCGGAAAGCTTGCTAGAAATATGACAAGGTACGAAAGTTGTCTTTTGCGTTTTATGCGTGCGTATGTTAGGAGAGCCAAGCTGATAGTTATTGATGATATATTTGATGACCGTTCTTATGATAAAAGTAGTCAATTAATAGAAATAATGAATTTGTTTAAGCAAGAAGGAATATCTATTTTGTGGATGAATAGTTATCCAGATGTTATTACAGAAAATGCAGATAAAACGGTAGTAATCTGTAATGGTCAAACTCGACGGATATTTTATAAAAATGAAATAAGTCGATATAGAGTATTAGAATGCTTGACGGGAAAGAGTACCCTAAAAAGTATTAAGAAGGAAAAGATAGAAGACTCTCAAATTGTGTTTCGTGCAGAGAACATAACGAATCACTATTTTCAAAAAATGTCGTTTTATTGTAAAAAAGGGGAGATATTAGGCATTTATGACATGAGAAATAAATTTAGCCGAGAGTGGTATCGACTTTTATTGGGAAAGAGAATATATGATGGAGAAATATATGTTGGTGAAAAAAAAGTAAGATTAGGGGAAGAATATCATTTGGTGAGAAATAAAATGGGAATTGTTGATGGGGATACATATCAGTCGTTGCTTTTTCCAGAACTTTCGTTATTAGAAAATTTAGGAATTGTTGTTTACAAGAAAATGGCAAGATATGGATGGTTTATAAATTCCAGAGTGAGAAAATATCTTGAACGAAAAGGTAATGAAATAAGTGAAAATGATATAACGATGAAAGACGTAAAGGAGGTTGGGCGACGAGATGCAATGCAGATTATATATCAGCGTTGGGGGTTAATTAATCCTGAAATACTTTTTTGCTTTCAACCATTTCTTCGTCTAGATGCTATTACGCGAGCGGAGGTTGAACATATATTGTTAAAGTTTAGTTTAAACGGGATGAGCATAGTGATCAGTAGTGCTAATATAGAAGACATTTTAACAATATGTGATCGGGTACTGGTTATTGAAGATAATCAGATACAACAAGAGGTAGAACGTAATCACTTCCTGGAAGTTTTCCAATAAAAGTGCACATTTTCCAAAGAAAGGTACATTGTTGACCAATTTTTGTCTTGTTATAATTTACCTATCAAAAGCGGAATGCCAAAAGAGGAAAAAGGAGGAAGCGAGATGAAAAAGATGAAAAAAATGTTGGCAGCTGTTTTAACAGGAGGAATGATTTTGTCTTTGGCAGCATGCGGTTCAGGAGGAGAGGATTCGGGAGAATCCAAAGGTGAGAAGAAAGATTCGGATATAAAGGTCGGATTTGTAGTAAGTGATATGTCAGATGCCTTTTTTGCCCACTTAGTACAAGAGCTGCAGGATTATTCAGAAGAAATAGGAGTAACATTTACTGTTACAGAAGCTCCTGAGATTGGAGATAAAATTACAGGTATTGAAAACTTTGTAGAAGCAAAGTGTGACACGATTATTTGTCACGTGACGGACTCAGATGCCCTGAAAGATGCTGCGTTGGGTGCAGAAGAAGCGGGGGTTAATTTTATTTCTTATGATTCGGATATTGAAGGAACATCGGGATTTATTGGTGTAGATAATATGAAATATGGTTATGAGATTGGAAAAAACGCGGCGGATTGGATCAAGGAAAATTTCAAAGAGTCTGATGAAGTAAAAGTTGGTGTTTGTAACTATCCGGACTATCCATTCTTAGTAACTAGAGAAGAAGGAATTCTTAAAGCACTAGAGGAATTGGCGCCGAATGCTAAGGTGGTCGTATCGGCAAAAGCAGGATATACACCGGAAGGAGTAGATGTAGGAGATGCGTGGGTTCAGTCAAACCCAGATTTGAATGTAGTAGTAGGAATTAATGATGCAGGTGTTCTTGGTGTTTATGAGACCTTTAATGCCGCAGGTATAAATGGAGACAAACTGGGAATGTTTGGGGGAGATGCTGTAGATGACGCACTGGCAGCGCTTAAAGAGGGCGGAACATTTAGAGGGACAGTTAGTACAGAAATGCTTCCAAATGCGCATCAGTTTATAGATATGGCTGTAGAACTCGCAGAAAAAGGAAAGGTAGAGGAAAGAGAATTATACTTCCCAATGAAAACCATCACAACAGATACGGTTGATGAATTTATGGCTGAGTAGGTCGGGTAAGCATTTATATAAGGACGGATGAAATGGTATAGATGCAATATCTATACCATTAATTTTTAAAGAAAAAGCGAGGCTGGTGAATGGTATATGGAAAATATATTAGAAGTAAAGAACATAACAAAATGTTATCCAGGAGTTGTTGCGCTAGACAATGTTAGTTTTGCAATTGAAGAAGGTACTGTACATGCATTGGTCGGTGAAAATGGTGCTGGGAAATCAACATTGATAAAGGTTATAACAGGTGCTATTACTCCGGACGAAGGAGAAGTTGTATATAAGGGAAGAAGTTATAAGGCATTAAATCCTATGTTATCAAGCGAGATTGGGATAGAGGCAATTTACCAAGAGTTTAATTTAGCTCCGGAACTGAGTGTAGAGGAAAATATATATATGGGGGCTAAGGTGAACTCAGGAGTATTTATAGATAGAAAAAAATTAACAGCTAACGCAATGGAGATTTTGCAATCGTTAGATGCAAATATTAATCCGACTACAAAGATAAAGGAATTAACTGTTGCTTATATGCAATTAGTAGAGATTTCAAAAGCGTTAGCGAGAAATGTAAAGTTATTAATTATGGATGAACCTACAGCACCACTGACAGATAATGAAGTTGAGATTTTGTTTCAGTTAGTGAGAAACTTAAAGAAAAAGGGAGTAACTATTATTTACATCTCACACAGAATGGATGAGATATTTGAGTTGGCTGATCGAATTACTGTAATGCGAGATGGTCAAGTTGTTAAGACGGTAGAGACAGAAACCATAACGAAGAATCAGTTGATATTTGATATGGTAGGTCGTGAATTGACAGAAACTTATCCAACACGAAACTTTGAGTATGGGGAAAAAATTTTAGAAGTAAAAGATTTATCTGGACCGGCAAATGCGGAAACTTCTTTTAGCTTGAGAGCCGGAGAAATTGTAGGACTGGCTGGCTTGGTTGGTGCAGGAAGAACAGAAATTGCAAGGTTGATAATTGGAGCAGATCGAAAGTTTTCAGGTGAAATATATGTGAATGGGAAAAAGACAGAAATAAACTCTCCAAAAGATGCGATTGAAAATGGAATTGCGTATGTTTCAGAAGATAGAAAAAACGAAGGTGTTCTTTTGAAAATGCCCATAAAGTGGAATATTACATTTCCGATTCTTAAGAAACTTTCACGAGGACTTTTTATTAATCGAAAAAAGGAGAATGACTGTGTTAACAAATATAAAGATGCATTGAGGATTAAGACACCGTCAATTAATCAGTTGGTAGGAAATCTATCCGGAGGCAATCAACAAAAAGTTGCTGTTGCAAAGTGGTTGGCAAGTGAGTCTAAGATATTGATTTTAGACGAGCCGACAAGAGGAATTGATGTAGGTGCAAAACAGGAAATTTATGAATTGATCAACAATTTGACCAAGGAAGGTCTGGGAATTCTTATGATATCTTCTGAGATGGAAGAAATAATGGGAATGTCAGATCGAATGCTCGTTATGGCAGAGGGAAAAGTTGTTGGAGAATTGCAGAAAGAAGAGTTTTCACAAGATCGGATTTTAAAATACGCATCCAATATTATATAGCAGGAGGAAGAGTTATGGATAAAGTAAAAAATTTTCTTAAACAATATTTTGTGTTGGTGATTTTGTTATTTTTGATTGTATTATTTGGAATGATGAGTCCGGATTCATTTTTAACAATGTCTAATATGTTTACAATTGTTCGGCAATCATCAATTATGGGAATTGCCACAGTGGGACTGTTATTTGTGATGATAGCAGGGGGGATTGACTTATCGTTAAGTTCCGTAATTTCCCTGGAATCTGTATTAGCAGCTGTTTTGTTGACAAAGCTTGGATGGGGATTGGTTCCAGCATATATGTTGGGACTTATCACAACCACAATAGTTGGTTTGTTGACGGGAATGGTAATTGTGAAAACAGGGATTTTTCCAATGATTGGAACCTTGGCATTGCAGATAATTTTACAAGGAGTAGCATATTTGATATGTGGAGGAATGCCTGTATCTAATCTCCCGGCAACAGCAAAAATAATCGGACAAGGCTATGTTGGTCCAATTCCGTTCCCTGTGATTATTTTTGTATTAGTAATGATTGTCGCAACTATTGTTTTAAATCGAACATACATAGGAAGACATTTTTATGCGATTGGAAGTAATGAGGAAGCTGCGAGACTTTCAGGAATTAACACCGCTAAGTTGAAAGTTGCCACGTATGCGATCGGGGGATTTTTGTCAGGATTGGCAGGTCTGATCATGTTGGCGAGAATTAGTTCTGGGCAGCCAACAGCGGGCAAGAATATGGAAATGGATTGTTTGACTGCTGCAGTAATCGGTGGTGTTAGTTTGACTGGTGGAGAAGGTCGGATTTCAACAGCAGTTTGTGGTGTATTGATTATTGGAGTACTTTCAAATGGTATGACGATATTAAATATTAGTGAATACTATCAGTTGGTTATTAGAGGATGTATTTTCTTAGGGGCAGTATGTTTAGATGGTATTCAGAAGAAACTTGCAGGAAGAAAAGTGAAGAAGGTGGCTTAAGATGGGAGATTATAGAAAGTATTTGGAACCAGAGTACGGTGAAGTGGCACCTGAGGTTGAGATCCTGGCACCGCAGATCTTGGATATGGATAACGCGAAGATATGGAGAGTTAAAAGTAATTATGAATCAGTATCAGCGATGACGTTAGCTTATCAGAAATGTAATTGCTATGAAAAAATTATGAAGATTCAGACTACAGACGTTAAAATACGAGCGGGAGAAGAAGTTATTAATGCTCGCATATATATGCCAGAAAAAGTCAGGAAATGTCCGGTGATGATTTTTTATCATGGCGGTGCCTTTTCGATGAACAGTATTGATGTTTATGAATATGTTTGTAGGTATATGTCATGGCGTGGGAATATAGTGATAGTATCACCGGATTATCATCTTGCCCCTGAGTATAAGTTCCCGAAAGGATTAAATGAAGCATATGATACTATGTTGTGGACGGTAGACAATATTTCTGATTATGGTGGAGATGAGAATAATATCAATGTTTGTGGGGACAGTTCTGGTGGAAATTTTGCGGCGGTTGTGTCTATAATGGCAAGAGACAATCATATACCTTCGATCAATAAACAAATATTATTTTATCCGTTAACTACAAACTCGGAAAAGGAAATGACAGAATCGGAAAAACGATATGAGACAGGCTATTTTTTGGAATATAATTGTCAGAAGGATCCGATGCAGTGTTATTTTAACGCAGAAGAAGAAAAAGAGAATCCACTGGCTTCCCCGCTTTTAGCAAAAGACCTTTCGAGATTGCCGAATACATGCGTGATTTCGGCAGAGTGTGATCCATTGTTGGATCAGGGGTTAATGTATGCGGCACGTTTAGAAGATGCAGGAGTTGAAGTGGAATATCACATTTTAAAGGGTATGGTTCACGGATTTTTGAATTGGACATATGGGGAAAGTTTTGAGGCTATGAATTATGCGGTTGAATTTGTAAGAAAATAGGAGTGATTCGATTGTCGGTTTTTTTAGAATTAAAGAAGTATATTGATCTATTACCCATTATTGATACTCATTGTCATAAAATGCCGAGTCATAAAGGATTTCCAGAAGGGATAAAAGATCTGGTGGAGCATTCTTATTTGGGATGGTGTCACTGCGAGTGGGATGGAACCAGAGAAGGTGCAAAACAGTTTGTTGAGAGCCTTGGCCATAATTCCTATTTTTATTGGATAGAAAAAAGTTTGCAAAAACTACTTAAAACTGAAAAAAGATTAACTGAAGAAACTTTTTTATGGTTCGATGAACAGATAAGGATGTTTACAAAAGGGATTACATCTGATGATGAATTCCTGAAAAATGAATGTCATTATGAGAAAATTATTTTAGATGGGTATTGGGATCCGGGGACCAATCTAGGAAATCCTAATTTGTATACACCAACGTTTCGGATTAATCTTTTTTTGTTTGGGTATCAAACAGATGTGGTAGATGATAACGGAAACAATCCGTTTCAAGTGTATGGCTGGGATAAAAAAATAGATTTTGATACTTATCTAAAGAAAGTGGAAGAAAAAATTAAAGAGAAAATTGATCAAGGATGTGTTGCCTTAAAATCATCTCTTCCCTATGACAGATCTATAGGGTTTGTTGAACGAACATACGATGAGGCGAAGCGAGGATATCATAATTTGAGATGTACTAAGGAGGATGTTGTAGCATTTCAAGATTATATTTATTTTTATATTTGTAAAATTGCTGCCAAGTACGATATTCCATTTCAAAATCACACGGGACTTGGAAATTTGCAAGGGAGTAATGCAATGTTACTTCGCGAGGTGATTCAGAAAAATCCAGATACAAAATTTGTTTTGTTTCACGGAAGTTTCCCATGGACAGATGATGCGCTTGCCTTGATTCATAATTTCGGAAACGTCTATGCAGATATTTGCTGGTTGCCAAGCCTTTCTACGACTACTGCAGTTTTATTTTTAAAGCAGTTGTTGGAAATAGGAAAAGCAGATCGAATAACATGGGGGTGTGATTCTTGGACTGTAATTGAGAGCTATGCAGCTTGTCTTGCGGGGAAGTATGTTGTGTCAAAAGCGTTATCGGATTTGATAGAGGATGATTTTATGACGTTGGAAGAAGGTAAAAAAATAGCGAAAAAGATTTTTTGTGATAATGCGAAAAAGATGTATAGTTTGTGATATGGTGTAGATAATTATCTACTCTGCGAATAAGAGGAGAGACGTTGCGAAGCGGATGAGTAATTAACCGCAGCGCAATGTCTCTTTCTAGTGTACTCGATTATATTGATGTAGAATATTAAAAATGAGTAAATATTTTTAAAATTGAAAAGTGATAATGTTCATCTTTTGATTTTTCTGGGACGGTGTTTTTTTGTACATTGAAATGGAGGTGCACTTGACGAATCAGTTGTAAGCGGTATAATTTACGAAAAGAGATCAGAAGTGGAACTTGAGAGCATTACAATAGATAAAGGAGAGGTGTATGGAGCAGAGAGGATCAATGAAAGCACGGGCCAGAAAAGTTTTGAAGAAGCATTATTGGATGTGTGTGGCTCTTTGTCTTGTGTCGGCGGCGATTGGATCGGAATTTAGTGCTTCGTTGGCTGTCATAAGACCGCATTTATCCTCCGGACAGTCCGATCCAAATGGGCGCAATGAATCGGCAAACAGCCTGTCCGGTATTTTTCTGGAGTTTGCTCAGGATATTGAATCGGGAAAAGAAAAAGAGCGGGCAGAAGAAGCGCAGAAGAGGTATGTAGAAGATTCGAAAAAGAATAAAAAGGCGGTTCTTGGGCGAAGCAGGGGGGTACTGGCGGGTATTGTAAATAAGGCTGTTTCGGGCGCATATCTGATTACGCTAAGTGTAGGAATTCGTTCGATCGTGGGTTCCGATAATGCACTGGTGATTGTTTTGATCGTTCTTAGCATCCTGCTTATGTGTTTTGTTCAGATATTTATCATTGGAGTTTTTAAAGTTGTGACCCGGCGGATGCTTTTGGAGGCCAGATGTTATGATAAAGTACCGCCTCAGAGAGCGTTATTTTTACTCCATGTACGCAAATGGGGACATGCAGGTCTGATTGTCTGGATGACAGGAATTCTGGAAAGTCTATGGACATTAACGATTATAGGAGGTGTTATCAAGCACTATTCTTACATCCTGGTGCCTTATATCGTGGCAGAAAACCCGGAGATTAAAACAATGCAGGCGATCACTCTTTCAAGAAGATTGATGAAGGGTCATAAATGGGAATGTTTTAAGATCGAGATGTCGTTTCTTGGCTGGATCGTGTTAGGACGTTTGACATTGGGAATTCTTGATATTCTTTTCACCAATCCATACATACTGACTGTTTTTGGAGAATATTATGATGACTTGCGTCTGGAGGGCAAGAAAAAAGGTGTGGAAGGATGTGAATTCCTAAATGACAGATATCTCTTTGAGCGTCCGGCAGCGCAGGTGCTCGAAGAGGCTTATGAAGATGTGAAAAGAGAGGAAATTCAGTTGGAGGTGCGGCTTCCATTATCTGGTGTGCAGCAGTTTCTGGCTGAGAATTTCGGACTCTTGTTGAAGCGGCAGCAGGATCTGGAGCAGTTGGAGCAGGGAGAGAGCAGACGTTTTTGGATTAACTATAATAAGAGGGTGGTCGAGGGAGAGTTTTATCCAATCCGCCTTTGTCCATTGGCAGAACGCAAGAGGCGGAACTGGATTGGAACTACTCACTTCCTGCGCTATTATTCAGTCTGGTCTTTGACGGTGCTCTTCTTTGCAATGTCATTTCTTGGCTGGCTGTGGGAGGTGAGCCTCCATCTGGTGATCGATGGGCAGTTTGTCAACAGAGGTGTTCTTCATGGACCGTGGCTTCCGATCTACGGTGTGGGAAGTATTCTTATCCTTCTTTTACTCTACAGGCTTCGGAAACATCCGGTGCTGCATTTTTTTGCGATCATAGTGCTATGCGGCGGTGTGGAATACTTTTCTTCGTATCTATTGGAAAAAATACATCATGGGATCAGATGGTGGGATTATACCGGATACTTTTTGAATCTAAATGGAAGGATCTGCGCGGAAGGTCTTCTTGTATTCGGGCTTGGAGGAATGGCGATCGCATATGTGCTGGCGCCGCTTCTTGATAGTATTATACGAAAAGTAGAGGTGAAGCGTCTGGTTGTTACCTGTGTGGTACTGCTTAGTGTTTTTGCGGCGGATCAGATCTATTCGGTAAAATATCCGAATGAGGGAAAAGGAATCACAGATTATGAGAGTGCTCAAGTGGATGTGAAGGTTTCAGTGAGGAAAGGAGAATACATATGATCGCAGTTTATTTATCACCAATTTATCTTGCAGTATGCCTGTATCTTCTCCTCAGGCTTTTGAGCTGGATGAAAAGCTGCCATGACTGGGCGGGAAAAAGGGTGGTGCAGGCGGGGGTTGTAGTGATATATACATTTCTGGCGCTCAGTATACTAATCGCATTTTTTATGCCCTCGTCGAGTGCTCAGAGGGTGTTGAAACTGATTAGTAATTATTGGCTGGGGATTCTGTTGTATATTTTGCTGACAGTTGGAAGTGCGGATCTGTTGAGACTGATCTTGAAAAGAATATCCTTTCCTAAGAAAGAAAAATTGTTTTCGCGGGCAGGACATGCTCTTGTCGGCGGCATATGTGTGGCTGTGATCGTGTCGTTTAGCGCAGTGGGGATCTGGGGAGCTGCACACGTAAAAAGTACAGAATATGAGGTGACAATTCACAAGAAGGCCGGAAAACTGAATTCGTTGAAAGTGGTTCTGGCGGCAGACCTTCACCTTGGATACAATGTGGGAGTCTGGCATATGAAGCAGATGGTAGAACAGATCAATGCACAGCGTCCTGATGTCGTGGTGATCGCCGGAGATATTTTTGATAATGAGTATGAGGCATTGGATGATCCTGAAAAATTACAGGAAATTCTATCGTCCATTGACAGTACATATGGTGTCTATGCCTGTTATGGCAATCATGATATTGATGAAAAGATTCTGGCGGGTTTTACATTTGAACAGAAGGGAAAGAAACAAAGTGACATTCGCATGGATAAGTTTCTAAAGAAATGCAATATCAAATTGTTGAGAGATGAAGCGGTGCTTATCGAGGATGCGTTTTATCTATATGGGAGACCGGATTATGAACGCCCTGGCAGAGGGATAGAGAAGCGAAAGACACCGGAAGAGATTACGGAAGAGCTGGATAAGAGCAAACCGATCCTTGTGTTGGATCATGAGCCGAGAGAATTGCAGGAACTTGCGGAGGCGGGAGTAGATCTTGATCTGTGTGGTCACACTCACGACGGACAGATGTTCCCTGGGAATCTGATCACATCTCTTTCCTGGGAAAATTCCTGTGGGTATTTGAAAAAGGGGGAGATGCATAATATCGTGACCTCCGGAGTAGGCGTATTTGGCCCGAATATGCGGGTGGGAACAAAGAGTGAGATCTGTGGTGTTGAGGTGAGATTTTTGCCGGAATAAAAATAGTTTTCGTGAAATAGAAACTTTCTCTTCCATTTTTCTCTATTTTGATGTATGATAGAAAACGCACTAGATATTGTGCGAATGAATACATAAAAACTATATTTGGTATAAAATGAACGTTGTAGAGAGGGAGAACACAGTATGCAGATAAAGACAAGAATTATCAAGAGAAATGGCGAAGAGGTGGATTTTCAGAAAGAGAAGATCGTTAATGCCATTAAAGCTGCGAATGCAGAGACGGAAAATATTCACCAGATGAATGACTACCAGATCATGGCGATTGCAGATAATATTGCACAGAAAGTACAGGAGTCAACACATACCGTGAACGTGGAAGACATTCAGGATATGGTTGAGACCGGCATCATGGAGATGCGTGGGTATGAAGTGGCGCAGAAATATGTGCGTTACCGCTATAAAAGAGAGATGAGCCGTAAGTCCAATACAACAGATGATGGAATTCTGGCGCTGATCGAACATTTAAATGAAGAAGTAAATCAGGAGAATTCCAATAAGAATCCGGTGATCAACTCTACGCAGAGAGATTATATGGCAGGTGAAGTAAGTAAAGATTTGTCTAAGCGTATTCTTCTACCGGAAGAAATCGTGGAGGCACATGAAGCAGGAATTATTCATTTCCACGATTCTGACTATTTTGCACAAAAAGAACACAACTGCGATCTTATCAATCTGGAGGATATGCTTCAGAATGGTACCGTGATCAGTGAGACAATGATCGAGAAGCCGCACAGCTTCTTTACAGCATGTAACGTTACGACACAGATTGTAGCGCAGGTGGCAAGTAACCAGTATGGCGGACAGTCGTTTACACTGGCACATTTAGCACCATTTGTAGATATCAGTCGTAAGAAGATCAGAAAGGCTGTTATCGCTGAGCGTCAAGAATGTCGTGAGAGCATGGATGAGGATATTATTAATACAATTACGGAGCGCAGACTTCGGGAAGAGATTAAGAGCGGTATTCAGACCATCCAGTATCAGCTTATCACATTGATGACCTGTAATGGACAGGCGCCTTTCGTTACGATGTTCATGTATCTGGATGAAGTTCCGGAGGGGCAGACGAGAGAAGACCTTGCAATTATCATTGAGGAAGTATTGATCCAGAGAATGCAAGGAGTAAAAAATGAAAAAGGCGTATGGATCACACCGGCATTTCCGAAACTGATCTATGTGCTGGATGAAGATAATATCACAGAGGACGCACCGTACTGGCATCTCACACATTTAGCGGCAAGATGTACAGCAAAGAGAATGGTGCCGGATTATATTTCTGCTAAGATAATGAAAGAATTAAAGCAAGGCGAAGTCTACACTTGTATGGGATGCAGATCGTTCCTTACAGTAGAAGATTCGCAGAGAAACCCAGACGGAAGCCACAAGTTCTACGGAAGATTCAATCAAGGTGTTGTTACCATTAATCTGGTGGATGTGGCATGTTCTTCACAGGGAGATATGGATAAATTCTGGGAAATCTTAGATGAGCGTTTGGAGCTTTGTCACCGTGCATTAAGATGTCGCCATGAGAGACTTCTTGGAACGATATCCGATGTAGCGCCAATCCTTTGGCAGTATGGAGCACTGGCGCGCCTTAAGAAAGGGGAAACTATCGACAAGTTGCTATTTAACGGTTATTCTACGATTTCTCTCGGCTATGCAGGCTTGTATGAGATGTGTATGAGAATGCTTGGTAAATCACACACAGACCCGGAGGCAAGTGGATTTGCAATGCAGGTTATGCAGAGACTGAATGATAAATGTGCAGAGTGGAAAGCGGCAGAGAACATCAGCTATTCAGTATATGGTACGCCGATGGAATCTACCACTTATAAGTTCGCAAAATGTCTGAAAAAAAGATTTGGCATCATTGAGGGAGTTACAGATAAAAACTATATTACAAACAGCTACCATGTGCATGTGACAGAAGAAATCAACGCATTCGATAAATTGAAATTCGAGGCTGATTTCCAGAAATTGTCTCCGGGTGGAGCAATCAGCTATGTGGAAGTTCCGAATATGCAGGATAATATTCCGGCAGTGCTTTCCGTTATGCAATTCATTTACAATAATATTATGTATGCAGAGCTGAATACAAAGAGTGATTATTGTGAATGCTGCGGATATAGCGGCGAGATTTTGATCAAGGAAGACGAATCGGGGAAATTGATCTGGGAATGTCCGAACTGCGGAAATCAGAATCAAGATAAAATGTCTGTGGCAAGAAGAACTTGCGGATATATCGGAACACAGTTCTGGAACCAGGGAAGAACCCAGGAAATCAAAGACAGAGTGCTGCATTTGTAAAAGAGAAATAGTATTTGAAATATTAAAGAAACCAGATTGCTGACTTAGCACAGCAATCTGGTTTCCTTTTCGCTTTATAGGGAATTATTATGTAATCTTCCTATGTGAATTTCCAGTGTTTCTCCATGATCGTCCTAGTTTCGTCTTCGGTAAGCTGGTATTTTTCCTTTACTCTGGAGTAGGTGTCTTGATAATTAAGTCCCATTTCTTGATAGGTTTCCACTGCGGCTTGATGAAGACCTTCCGATTTCCCGAGCTGTAATCCTTCAGACCTGCCAAGCCTTAACCCTTCGGTTCTGCCTCTTAAATCCGCCTCTTTTAGTTCTTCGGCAAATAATTCATTCAATGCGTCACACATTTTCTTCTCAGGGAAAAGATAAATATGAAATACTCCTGCACAGATGGGACGAAGTGTCCCTGCAAGGATAAGATTAATGTATCATTTTCAGGTTGCCATTACAATGAAAATTTTGTCCGCATCAGGTGGAATTGAATCTCTAAAAATGTTATACTAAGTTCAATTTATAGAAGGAAACAGAATGATGGAATAGAACAAATAAAATAATAAAAAGGGTGATTAAATTATGAATTATGGAAATATAAAAGAATATGATATTGCCAATGGAGAGGGTGTGCGAATCAGCCTCTTTGTATCCGGCTGTCGTCATCATTGTAAGGGCTGTTTTAATGCAGAGACATGGGATTTTAATTTTGGACAGCCATATACGAAGGAAGTGGAAGACAGAATTATAGAACTGTTGGAACCGGCATATGTACAGGGCTTTTCCCTTTTGGGGGGAGAACCGTTTGAGCCGGAAAATCAAGTGGAATTGGTGAACCTTCTTCGAAGGATCAAAGAGACTTATCCGGCGAAGGATATCTGGTGTTATACAGGATATCTCTATGACGTTGACCTGCCGGAAGGGGGCAAAGTGCATACGGATGTGACAGAAGAAATGCTGTCTTATATTGATGTGCTGGTTGATGGAGAATTTGTGCAGGAAAAGAAGGACATTACGCTCAAATTCAGAGGCAGCAGTAACCAGCGGGTGTTGAGATTAGAAAATGGTAAGGTAGTGGAACATTTATTTGACTCTTAAATGAAGGAGGCGCGACTTATGAATCCAGTATACGAAAAGTTATTAAAATGCTATGAGTCCATGAAGGAGGAGATTCCATTTCGCCCGAAGATTGCGTTGATTTTAGGCTCCGGTCTTGGGGATTACGGTGAGGAGATCCGCGTTGAGAAAACAATTTCTTATCATGATATCGAAGGGTTTCCGGTGTCTACCGTTCCGGGGCATAAAGGAAGATTTCTCTTTGGCTATGTGGAAAATGTTCCGGTAGTGATCATGCAGGGAAGAGTACATTATTATGAAGGTTATTCTATGACGGATGTTGTGCTTCCGGTTCGGCTTATGAAGCTGATGGGCGCAGAAGTGCTATTTCTCACAAATGCGTCAGGCGGCGTAAATTATGATTTTTCCGCGGGAGATTTCATGCTGATCAAGGATCAGATTGCGGATTTTGTTCCTTCACCGCTTATTGGGGAGAATATAGAAGAGTTAGGACCTAGATTTTGCGATATGTCTGAGGTTTATGATAAGGATCTTCGAAAGATTATCAAAGATACTGCAAAGAAACTGGATATTCCACTTAAAGAAGGAATCTATATCCAGCTTACCGGACCTAATTTTGAGACTCCGGCAGAAGTCCGTATGTGTCGTATATTGGGAGCGGATGCTGTGGGCATGAGTACTGCCTGTGAAGGAATCGCAGCGAACCATATGGGCATGAAGATCTGCGGTATTTCCTGTATATCTAATCTTGCATGTGGGATGACGGAAGAGCCATTAAGCCATGAGGAGGTGCAGGCGACTGCGGATCGGGTAGCGCCTTTATTTAAACAGCTGATTACAGCTTCGATTGTAAATATAGCAGAAAGTCTGTAAAGCGCAAGGGAAAGGCGGGAGGCAGGATGAAGATAAGAATTTATAATGCAAAGATTCTTACAATGGAAGAAGGCGAAGGCATTTTCGAGGGCGAGGTTCGGATTGAAGAGAATCAAATTGTGTATGTGGGGATCAGCGGAAGTTTCGATGATGAGGCAGAGCATACGGAGTGGGACAGAGAAATCGATGCCAAGGGGAATCTGGTAATGCCTGGTTTTAAAAATGCACATACACATTCAGGAATGACATTTCTGCGGTCGTATGCGGACGATCTTCCGCTTAACGAATGGCTGAATGAACAAGTATTTCCGATGGAAGCAAAGCTTACAGAGGAAGATATCTATCATTTGTCGAAGCTTGCGATCATGGAATATTTAACCAGTGGAATTACTGCAAATTTCGATATGTATCTTGTGCCGGATGCCATTGCGGAAGCATCTAAGGATTGCGGTTTTCGTACGGTGATTGCAGGAGCGTTAAATGATTTTACACAATCTCCGAAGCAGCTTTCTGATTGGTATGAAAAGTATAATCACGACCATGAACTCATATCCTTTCAACTTGGTTTCCATGCGGAGTATACAACTTCGGAAAAACTACTGAAAGAAGTGGCTTTGCTGGCACAGAATTATCAAGCTCCGGTCTATACACATAATTCTGAGACCATAAGAGAGGTGGAGGAATGTAAAGGGCGCACCGGCATGACGCCGACCGCATATTTAGACAGCCTTGGGATGTTCGAATATGGAGGTGGAGGATATCACGGGGTATATTTGACAGAAGAAGATATGGATATTTTTGAGAAGCATAAACTTTCCGTGGTGACGAATCCTGCGTCTAATATGAAGCTTGCAAGTGGAATTGCACCCATTGCAAGGCTTATGGAGAGAGGAATCAATCTTGCGATCGGAACAGACGGACCGGCAAGCAATAACTGTCTGGATATGTTTCGGGAAATGTTTCTTGTGACGGGGCTTGCGAAGCTTAGAGAGAAGGATGCGGCAGCAGTGGACGCAGACGAGGTGCTTCGTATGGCGACAGTTGGCGGAGCGAAAGCCATGGGGCTTAGAGAATGCGATACGCTGAAAGCCGGAAAACTTGCAGATCTTATTATGATCGATCTTCATCAGCCGAATATGCAGCCGCTTAACAATATTTCAAAAAATCTGGTGTACAGCGGAAGCAAACAGAATGTGATACTTACCATGGTAAATGGTAAAATATTATATGAATCGGGAGAGTTTCGTATAGGTGATAAGCCGGAAGAGATTTATGATTGGGCGAACCGGATTATAAATAGGATAAGATAGAAATAAAAGATATAGAAAAGTGCTTCGTTTAGAGGCACTTTTTTTGTGATATAGGACACTTTGTTCATTAAGAATTTTTGAAAAAATATCCAACCTTTTTCGTAAAAAAATGAATTTCACAAAATGATCACAGAAAAAACACGAAATTATCATACAAATCAATAAAAAACTAAATTCCAAACTATCTGAGAGAGGGGATATACTGGAAAAATAAGATAATCGGCGTATCTTTACCTAAATTAAAAAAACAAATTATATTTTCGCCGAAGAAAGGGGATTTTATGAAAAAGACAAAAAAAGGTATTGCTTTGCTGACGATGTCGGCGGTACTTGCCGGAATTGTTCCTGTTGGGACGAGTGGGCTGCAGGAAGTACAGGCTGCAGATCTTCCAAAAGCATTGGTTGATTTTGATTTTGAAAATCTGAATGCAAATCAGGAGATTGTCACAGATTCAGCGAAGGCTACCGGAACTTATGGGCTTTCAGACAGCCATGCGGGAGGAGGAAAGGCCTTATCCTTAAATGGAACAAACCAATGGCTGAACATCACGACTCGGGAAGGCAAGAGTCTTCTGACAGGGCTTGATGAACTCACTATTTCTTATGATGCGAAAATGCCTAAGAATCATGTGAACTGGGGATTTTTTGCAGCAAGAAGTGCATCTGAAACGACATATCAGAATGAGCACTATGTTGGAACGGTACATAATCCTGCCGCTGATAAAGATCATCTGGTGGCAGAACGTTTCAATGGCGGAGCAAGACCGGCAAGTGCATGGGCAAATGTCAGCGCCTATGACAACAAGTGGGTGCATGTAGATGTTGTCCATACAGAAAAAGATGTAACGCTTTATGTGGACGGACAGGAAGCAGGAAAAGAGGCAAGTGCATTTAAGATTTCAGACATTCTTGGAAAAAATAGTGTACTGTATCTTGGTAAAGCTACCTGGGGAGCGAACGGAGAATACGGAAAAGGGCTGATTGACAATTTCCGGATCTATGACACAGCGCTCAATAAAGACCAGATTACGGAGCAGTATGGAGAGTACGTTCTGGAGTTTGACAAGGAGGCATTGTCGCTTCCGGAAGAGACAGATCGTTCGATCTCGCTTCCAACAACAGGAGGAAGCGGACTGACAGAGATCACATGGTCTTCTAATAACCCGGAGGTTATGGGAAATGATGGAACCATAACAAGAGGCGACGAGGACGAAGAGGTCGTAATAACTGCGACGCTTAAGAGCGGAGAATCTAAAGTAACCAAGGAATTTACGATTGTAGTAAAAGCTAAGAATCCAGACGAGGATGTGGTTGCTTATACGAAAGAACTTACCCTGAACGCAGGATTTGTTTCTGAAGATCTCAAGCTTCCGGCGAAAGTTGGAGATGCCGAAGTTGCATGGGAAGTGAAAGCCGGAGATGCCATTGAGATCAAAGATGGCAAGGCAGTGGTAACACGTGGCGAAGAGAATGCGGAAGTGACACTCGTTGCTACTATTAAGGTAGAGGGTGCAACAAAGGATGGAACAAAAGAGTTCCCGCTTACCGTAGTTGGTAAAGGAACAGGCGTTGCAGCTTATGTAAGCAGTAAAGCGCCGACAAATATTGAATCTGAAGGCTATGGCTTCCAGGGTGGTATGAAGCTTGCGGAAGAAGGAAAAGAAGGTTATGAGGTTCTTCACAAAGACCAGCCGATTCTCTATTCTTCTATCGGAGCAAAGAAATACGCAGCACCTACCATCTTCCGTAAGGCAGACGGAAGCTTCGGAATGATTGCTTCAGACGGTGGAAGCGGTACGGTTATCGTATATGATTCCAAGGATCTTACGACTTATGAGAATCAGAGAAGTGCAGTGCTTCCTGTGAATAAGATTGAGAAAATGACTTGTGTATACGACAGCGCAGATCAGGTGTATAAAGTGTTTGTGCAAGCCGCAGATGATGTAACACTTTTGACAACGACAGATTTTGAGACTTTTGAAAACAAAGGAGTTTCTTCCTACAAATTCAAAGAAGTAGAAAATGCACCGACGGATGCTGTATGGGCAGAAGAAGAGGCTCTTACAAAAGCAGAGTATACAAAAGTTGCTGAAAAATTCAAGAATCCATATAATACAGATCTTAAAGTTACTGCAAAAGATGTGACAGTGGATCAGGGGACTGAAATCTCCGCTGAGCTTCTCTCTAAAGAATCAGAAGCAAAAGTATCGGCAACTTACTCTGATGGAACCAAGAAAACTTACGGTATTACTTGGGATGAAAATGATATCGCAAAGATCGATACTAGTCGTCCGGGAACATATACTGTAGACGGAGTGGTTGGAACCAAATACACGGATGCAGAAGCTCCACTGATTCCGGAGAGGGCAGATCCGCATATTATCTACAATGAAGACGATGGATATTACTACTTTACATCTTCTTATCCAATGAATGGCGGCAATGATGCAGACGGTTATGACAGACTGATTCTTCGTAGAGCGAAGACGGTTGCAGGACTTGAAACAGCCGAGGAAGTAACAATCTGGGATGAGAAGGATGATCCAAAGCGAGGAAGATTTATTTGGGCGCCGGAACTTCACAAGATCGGCGACAGCTGGTACTTCTTAAGTACAGCAGGAATCAACAGCGGAACCGGAACAACTTTCAACATTCGTCCATTTATGGTGAAATGTAATAACTCCGATGATATGATGAATCCGGACAGCTGGGAGATGGCGGGAGACGTCAAAGCAATGGCGGGAGATGAAAAGAATTGTCTGAATGCAATGTCTCTTGATATGACTTACTTTGAGGCAGGCGGAAGACATTACCTTTGCTGGGCAGACTTTACAAAAAATGAAGGGAACCCGGAAGCGATTTCCAGTCTCTACATTGCGACCATTGACCCAAGCGATCCGACACAGCTAACAAGTAAGGCATCTGTTATTACGGTACCGGAGTATTTTTGGGAGAATGTGCGTCATCGGGTAAATGAAGGACCTGCAGTGATTCAGAAGGGGGACAACGTATACCTTGCTTACTCTGCATCAGGAACAGGCTCTGAATACTGTATCGGACTTCTTAGCGGTAAGGCAGGAGATGACTTGACAAATCCTGATAACTGGACCAAGAATCCATACCCGATCATGACAAGTACTGACTTCAATGATGAGGTATCAGGACCGGGACATAACTCCTTTACTGTAGATGAGAATGGAAACCAGATTATCGTATATCATGCAAGACCGACAGAAGCACATAAGGGGCACAGTGGAGATCCGTTGTATGACCCATGCCGTCACGCATATATCAAACCAGTATTTTATGATAAAGACGGTATGCCGATCCTCAACATGTCAGAAAAAGAGTTTGCGAAAGAAGGAAAGACAAGTATCAAGGTTACTGTGAAAGGTGACATGGCAGATACCACACCTTCTCTGGAATACAAGTTTGACGAGGAATATAATGCTGAGACGGGTGTAGCAGACACCGGAAAAGATAAAGATAAGAACGCATCCTTAAGCGAAGGTGCATCTTACGTATGGGATAAGGAATACGGACAGGTATTATACCTTGATGGAGACAAGAAAGTGAACGGACATAATGCGTTCCTTGAGTTCCCGAAAGGCTTCTTTGATGGAAAAGATCGTATGACTATCTCCATGGATGTAAAAGAAGTGACAAGATCCGGTAATTACTTCTCCTTTGGCGTAGGACAGGACAATAATAAATATCTGTTCCTGAAGGTAGAGCCGACAAAGATCAAGTCTGCAATTTCTACTACATCCTATCAGAATGAAAAGCAGGCGGTTCAGTCAGGCGCATATCCGAATAATAACCGGGTATGGCAGAATATTAAGATCGTTGTGACCCAGAATTCTCTGGAAGTTTATCGCAACGGAGAGAAGATTGCAGCGAATAACAATACAGGTATCTCTATGACAGATCTTGGAGAGAACTTGATTGCGTATCTTGGAAAATCTCTCTATAACGAAAAGACAGTACCAAACCAGCCGGATAAATACTTCCGTGCTTATTACGATAATGTAAAAGTATATGATTGGGCAATGACAGATGAAGAAGTGAAGAGCTTTACAGAGAAGGATGAGACAGCACGAAAGGAAATGATGGGCGCGGTTGCTATGGTAGCCGATACGGTGACCATTCCAAATGCAGACAGCATCAAAGGAAATATTACCCTTCCGGCAGAGAAGAACGGTGTATCCATTGAGTGGACTTCTTCCAATGAAGATGTGATCAGCACGAAAGTGGTGAAAAATGAAGGATATGACGATACTCCGGCTGGAGTGGTAACCAGACAGAAAAAAGATACAAAAGTCACTCTGACAGCAGAATTTTCCAAGAAGGGAAGCGAGTCCATCACGAAGAAATACGAAGTGACGGTAAAAGCTGCTCCGAAGGAAGTAAAAGAAGAGGACTATGTAGGGTATCTGTTTGCCAGATTTAATGGAACAGAAGAAAATATCAACCAGGAGCAGACCTATTTCTCACTGAGTAAAGACGGACTGAACTGGGAGAACTTAAATGGAAATAAACCGGTACTGTCAAGCAATATCGGTGAGAGCGGACTTCGTGATCACTATATCGCACGTTCACCGGAAGGCGATAAGTTCTATATGATCGCAACTGACTTAAGTATTGCGACCAACAAAGCAGGCGACAACTATAATACGGGCGCTGTTGACTGGTGGGGCGCTGGCGGAAGCGGAAGCCACAGCATTGTCGTATGGGAGTCTGACGACCTCGTAAACTGGAGCGAACCATGGTTATCTGAGATTGCGCCAGAAGGAGCAGGATGTACATGGGCGCCGGAATTTATCTATGATGAGAAGACCGGAGAGTACGTCGTATACTGGTCCGCAACAAAACTGGAAGTAGATGAAAATGAAAAGGTAACACAGGAATACGAGAACCACGCAATTTACTACTGTAAGACGAGAGATTTCCGTACCTTTACCGAGCCGACACTTTACCGTGACGGCGGAACAGATGCCAGCGGCAAGAGAGTCAAAGTTATCGATTCTACGATGATCGAAGATAACGGAACTTACTATCGTTATACGAAGAACGAGAGTAAGGGAACGATCGTAATTGACAAGTCTGATGCAGTACTTGGAAAATTCACCGAAGTTCCATCCCAGACGCTGTCTACAGATCTGATGGCTGCTCAGGGAGCGGTAGAAGGACCGATCATCTTCAAGATGAATGAGAAATCAGAAGACGGAAAAGGCCAGTGGTGTCTGATGGTAGACCGTTTTGCAAGAGGACAGGGATACTATCCACTGATCACGACAGATCTGTCTTCCGGTGAATTCAGAATGCTGGATCAGAGCGAATACTCTTTCCCGAAGGACAGTAAGTTCCGTCACGGATATGTAATGCCGGTAACCGCTTCTGAGTACAGCGCGCTTCAGAGAAAATGGGGAGCAGACGACTATGTAGATAAATATCAGCTGGAGAAGGCAATTGCCGATGCGGAAGCATTGAATCCATATGACTACACAGAAGAAAGCTGGAAAGTATTTGAAGAAGCATTAAATACTGCAAAAACAGCGCTTGATACTGTCAAAACAACAGAAGAAGCAGATGCGGCGGCACAGGCTCTCCGGGATGCAATGGCGAAACTGGAGCCAAAGGTTGAGGTTGCGTTAGAGTCTATCAAAGTTACAGAGCCGGACAAGACAGAATATGTAGAGGGCGAAGAGCTGGATCTTACCGGCATGACGGTAACCGCTGTTTACAGCGACGGACGGGAAGTTCCTGTAGATCTTAAGGACGTCAAAGTAGACGGTTACGATAAAGATCAGGTTGGAACCCAGACGATCACTGTTACTTATGAAGGAAAGGAAGCAGCCTTTACCGTGACTGTAAAAGCGAAGGATGAAGGCGGAAACCAGGGCGGCGATCAAGGCGGTGACCAGGGTGGAGAAGATCTGAATGGAAATAACCCAGGTGGAGATAACTCTGGCGGAAATAACCCGGGAGGCGAAAACCCGGATGGAAATAATCCAGCAGGAGGCCAGGACAGCGGAAGTGCAGACCAGGGCGTTGTGCAGACAGATGCACCTGCGAAGACTGGAGATGTTGCACCGATCGGCATTGCGGTTCTCTTGCTGGTGGCAGCAGGCGCGGCAATTGTAGTGATCGTGAAGAAAAAAAGGAGTTAGCGCATGAAAAGAAAAGCAATAGCAGGAGCGCTGGCTATACTTACGGGTATGGCTTTGTGTGCGAAACCTGTACAGATGCAGGCACAGGCGGCAGAACCCGCCGCGCCTGCAGTAAAGGAATTGAATAAGAGTGATTCCGGAAATCCGATGCTTGGCTTTGATGCAGATGGAAATATTTTATACGGTGGAGACCCGTCCATTTTAGTGGACGGGGATACCGTATACTGCTATGTAGGCCATGATACTGCTTCGGGAGAAGGATATTGGATGCCGGACTGGAGATGCTATTCTTCTAAAGATATGTTGAACTGGACATACGAAGGTGAGATTATGAAAAGTTCAGACATCGCTGGCGGAAATGACCATGAAGCATGGGCGAGTCAGGTAGTAAAAGGAAGTGATGGAAAGTATTATTTCTATTACTGTACCCAATTTAAAGATGGAAAGGGTGTTGGTGTCGGCGTGTCAGACAGTCCGACCGGACCATTCGTAGACGTCAATAAAAAACCATTGGTAAGTAATTCCCAGACACCATCCGGCCCGCATTCCTGGGAGGATATCGACCCGACGGTGTGGCTTGAGACAGATGAGAACGGGGAAGAACACCGCTATCTCGGATGGGGGAATAATCGTTTCTTTATCTGTGAGTTAAATGAAGATATGATCTCCATCAAAGATCAGGATGGCAATCCAGATAATCTTTCTGTTGGATATGGCAAAGGACACGATATCGTAATCGGAAAGATGAATGGCAAGGAAATTTACAGTGATGCGGATAAGTTTGACGGACATTCTTTTACAGAAGCACCGTATTACTACCGTCAGAAAGATGAAAAGGGCAATTATTACGGTCCGTATTATATGTTCTTTGCCTGTGACTGGAGAGAACAGATGGCATACGCGACCACCGATGATATTATGAGCAATGACTGGGATTTCGGCGGTATTATTATGGAACCGTCCGCAACTGCAAATACAAACCATTCGGCGGTATTTGATTTCAAAGGTGACACGTACTTCGTATATCATGACGGAAGTCTTCCGCACGGAAGCGGTTACCGAAGAGTAGCCTGTGTGGAGAAGCTTGATATCAATGCAGACGGAACCATTGACCCGATCAAAAAGACAGCGGTAGGACTTACCGGAACTGTCAGCAAGATTTCCGACTGGAACGGAAACTACATTGCCAGCGAGACCTTTGAGAATACGACAGATGACAAGCAGTATCCGATGACCGACTGGAATCCGGGAAGCTTTGGATCCATCGGCGGAAGTAAGAAAGTAGTTGCTGACTTCTACGCGGGAAGTGAAGAGAGAGAATGGGAGATCGTTCCAGGTAAGGCGGATAAGAAGAAAGCAGAGTATGTCTCTATTGAATCAAACTATAAACCAGGTATGTATCTGAAAGTAGCGCTCGATGATAATGGAACCGCACCGGTAGTTCTGGCACAGGATGCCGGCGGAACGGAAGACGAGGCAAACCGTATGACCTTTAAGACTGTAGAAGGACTGACCGGATACGGTGTGACATTTGAAAGTGTGGTTTATCCGGGATACTATCTGGTGAGCAGAGACGGAAAGCTTTTTGTTTCCAAAGATGCAGAAAAAGAAGAGGCAACCTTTTTTGTGTCTACAGAGGCACAGGACGATCAGGCGCAGGCGGCTCAGAATGCAGACGTATTAAAGACCACCCGTTTCTATACCGCAGGTGAGAAGCTGGATACGGACGACATTAAGGTGCTTGTAACACTTCCGAATGGAAAGACAGAAACAGTCAAAGATTATAAAACAAATGCAGCAGATCTTGATATGAAGCAACCGGGTGAAAAGACGCTGGAAGTTACTTATACTTATGGCGGAACCGAATATACGAAAAATGTGAAGATCACTGTTGTAGAAGAAGACTACCGTTAAGCGGATCAATGGAAAGGAGAAGGAAAGAGATGAAGAAAAGAAAACTCATGGCGGCATGCCTTGCAGGCGCATTGGTTATGTCCTCTGTTATCGTTCCTGGCCAGAAGTCCGTAAAGGCGGAGGGAGACTCTCTGAAAGAAGGGCTGGTTGCATCTTATGATTTTAATGACGGCCAGATCGCAAACAGTGTCAGCGGACAGGGAGAGGCGAAGACCATTGTAACAGGACTGAAAGCTTACAGCGGACAGCCGGTATTTGAAGACGGGGCGCAAGACAAAGGAAAGGCGATCCGTCTGGGAGACTACGGGTTACAGCTGAACCAGAAGGATCTGGGAGATAACTTTAGCGTGTCGATGTGGCTGAAACCGGACGGCGTGTTTGCAAAGAATGAGTCGGTATTATTCCTGGGATATCATAGCCCGGAGAAATGGTTGGCTGTAGCAGGACCGGAACCGGCCGGAAGTGCAAATTGTAAATTCTGGAGCAACGGAAGCGGCAATAATCAGAGCCTGGGATGGAAAGGCTTTGGAAACTTTGACATTGACACCGACTGGCATTGTCTGACAATCACAGGCTCCAATGACGGTGTCACAGCTTATCTGGATGGAAAGACTGTAGGAGAAGGAGAAAGTATTGCGCCCCTTTCTGGAGAGAATCAGGATATTTATATAGGTGTGAACAACTGGGATACGGAGTTCAATGGTCTGGTAGACGATGTGAAAGTTTACGATCGTAAACTGACGGAACAGGAAGTGATCAACCTTTATGATCCGACCATCACACCGGAAGACATTCTGGAGCAGGAAGGAATCACTGCAACGAAGACGATTAATACGCTCAAGGGAAGAGCGGAACAGATCGCGGTGAAGATCCCGGAAGCAGCAGTGGAAGCCGGAGCGAAGACCACATATGAGAGCAAGAATCAGGAGGTGGCTTCCGTTGACGAGAAGGGAGCGGTCAAAGCGCTGAAAGCCGGAGATACCGTGATCACAACAACGGTGACGCTCGGAAAAGTAACCAAGACAGCTGAGACGAAGGTTCACGTAGAGGACAGTGTGGAAAGCCAGCTGAAAGCCACCTTTGATTTTGAAGGAAATCTCGCAAATGGTGTAGAGAGCGCAGAAGGAGAGGCAAAAGAAGCTTCTGCGATTGTGACTGGACTGAAAGCATATAATGGCGAAGTTGCCTACAAAGAAGGACGTACCGGGAAAGCGGTACAGCTTGGAGATTATGGCTTGAAACTGAATCAGGAAAACATGGGCAAAGATTATACCGTTTCCGCATGGGTGAATGCGGATGCGGGGCTGATGGCAAATCAGGTCATGATGTTCCTGGGATATCATAATCCTGAGAACTGGATCGCGATCTCTGGACGAGCCTACGAATCTGATAAATGCAAGGTCTGGGCGAAAGGCGGGATCTATGGGACACATACGACATTTGCCAACCCGGAGATTGGAAGAAAAGAGTGGCATCAGATCACAATGACGGGGACAGAGGACAAATTCAGCTTCTACCTGGATGGGATCTGTCTGGGAACCGTGGACAGCAATAACCCGCTTTCCGGGGAAAATCAGGATATTTACCTGGGTGTGAACAACTGGGATCCAGAGTATGAAGGTCTTATGGACGATGTGAAAATTTACAGCGTTGCTCTGACAGAGACAGAAGTACAGGCACAGGCGGCAGAGGACTTCAGTGAGAAGGCGCAGAAGAATCTGGAGCGTGAGCTGACGGTCAAGGATATTCTTGGACAGAACAAGAGTGCGGATGCGATTTACTATGATTTGGAGCTTCCAAAAGAAGCAGCGGGAATTAAGCTTGACTGGAGCAGCAGTAACGCAGATGTGATCGCAGCAGACGGAACACTTGCCGTACCTTCCAAAGATACAGAGGTGACACTGACAGCAAAGATCGCAGGCGGCGTGCTTGACGGAGCAGTATCCTTTAAGGTAACTGCAAAAGCGCTGGACGTAACCAAATTAAAGGATCTGATCGCTGAAGCAAAGGATATGGATCAGAAGGGCTTGTCTGAATTATCCAAACAGAGACTCAATGAGTCTGTTGCAGCGGCAGAAGAAGCGGTGAAGAATCCGACTTACGAAGGAATCGAAGCCGCATATAAGAATCTGAAACGTGCGATGGAAGATCTGTCCTATGCACAAGTTGAGAATCCATTTGAGCTGATCGAAGAACCGGCAGTGAAAGTGGCGCTGAAAGAAAGGGAGACACAGGAACTCTTCGTTCTTCCGAAAGCAGTGAAAGATCTGGTAACCGTAACCTATGAAAGCGAAAAGGATAAGGTTGCGGCTTATGAAGAAGGAACTCTCACGGCAGCAGGAGAAGGGAAAACAGTGGTAACTGCAATTGTGACTGCAAACGAAAATGTACCGGGATATGGCGGGGTTGCAATGGAATATTCTACCGCGGTGGAAGTGACGAAGGATGCGCCGCCGGCACATACCCACGATATGACGAAGATAGATCCGACAGAGCCAACTTGTACGGCGGAAGGAAATATCGAGTACTGGTACTGTGAAGATTGTGGAAAATACTTCCGTGATGCAGAAGGAAAAACAGAAATCACAAAAGAAGACACGGTACTTCCAATGAAAGAGCATGAGTGGGAGGACGATTACACCATCGACAAGGAAGCGACCGAGACAGAAGACGGAAGCAAGTCCATCCACTGTAAGAACTGTACTGCTAAGAAGGACGTACAGGTGATCCCGGCAACCGGAAAACCGGGCGGAGATAATAAGCCGGGAACCGGAGATGGAAGCACAGGCGGCAGCGGCGGCACTGGTAACGCAGACAGCAGCAAACCTGGAGCGGGAAGCGACAGTCAGGCAGCCGGAACTGTGAAGACGGGAGACAGTGCGAACCTGATGCTTTGGGCAGCACTGTTGGGTGTATCTTTGGCCGGATACACACTTGTTGTCAGAAGAAAAAAGACGGACAGATAAAAAAACTAACAAAAATCATAAAAAAACTAACAAAAATCATAAAAAAAATATAATTTTTGAAAAAAAGGTGAGGAGAAATTGAAATTTCCTCACCTTTTTCTGTAATTATTGCATTTCAGGAAAGATGAAAAAGGAATATATTGTGTGATAGGAAAGTATAAGTTGATGCATCAGACATCGATGAAGTATCAGGAAGGAGAGTTTATGAAAAGAGGAAAAAGTATGGCAATGCTGTTATCTGCGGCAATGCTGGTTACTCCGCTTTCCCCGCTGACAGTAGAGGCGGCAGAGGGACTGAAGAACCAGGTGCTTGATCTGAGCTTTGATAACAGTCTGGAGGACACTGCCGGCTCCCATGGCATTACTATGGGAAAAGGAACGGAGAATTATGCGGAGGGCGTAAAAGGACAGGGACTTTCCCTGGACGGTAAAAGCTACGTTAAGCTGGGGACGGAGGAGGATCTCCAGCCGGAGAATTTAACCCTGTCATTCTGGATGAAACCGAATAAGGATATGGGAAATGGCGAGCAGCTGATCACATGGAACAAGAATGAATACTTTACAGATGGATGGTATCTTTCCATGGAAAACGGGAATCGTCCGCTGACTTTGTCGGTAGGACCGGCCGCAAATAACGGACAGCCGTATCGGGTGAGCGTGGATGGAAACCGCTCGGAGTTCTTCCCGACGGGAGAATGGACGCACGTGGCGGTTACTTACGATAAAGAGACAAAAGACATACGTTTCTATCGCAATGGAAAAGAATGTGCAACCTCTATCACTTATGAAATCACCGAGACATCTACCGGGGTGCTCGGGGCAGACGCATCTATGGAGAAATCCATCGGATACAACGGTCCGAAATACAACGGAGCTTATCTGGATGCAGTCATTGATGAATATCAGCTCTTCAATGACGTGGCAACCCCGGAGGAGGTTATCGGACTCTACGAAGAATCCGGACAGACTTTCGATAAAGAAGAGGTGGCACAGGCGGACCTTGATGCGTTGAATATCCCATCCGAAGTACAGAACAATATGATGCTTCCGTCAAAGGGAAAGAGCGGATCTGTTATTAGCTGGGCGTCCAACAATCCGGATGTAATTAGTAAAGACGGAAATGTAACGCGACCTGAGAGTGGCGAAGAAAACGTAAAAGTGACGTTGACAGCAACAGCTTCTTACGCAGGAGGCAAAGAGGTGACTAAAGAATTTGAGGTTACCGTTCTTGCGAAAAAAGAAGTAAAAGCAGAGCCGGACAGCATCATGGGAAGCGTAACGCTTCAGGATGAGTGGCTTGTCAATGCAGCGCAAAAAGAGAATGAATATTTACTGAGTCTCGATTCTGAGAAATTCCTGTATGAGTGGTACAGGCTGTCAGGTTTGGAACCGAAAACAGACTCCGGATATGGTGGCTGGGAGAGAAGTACGGACAATAACTTCCGAGGTCATTCATTCGGACATTATATGTCAGCATTATCTCAGGCATATTTGACCAGTGGAGGAGAGACAAAGAAACAGTTAGAGACTGAGATTTCTGAAGCAGTGAACGGGCTGGCAGCCTGTCAGGGAGCATATGCGGCAGCGCATCCGGAAAGTGCGGGATATGTATCACCGTTCCCGGAAGAATGGCTTCAAAGAGTGGACAGCGTTCCGCTTGCAGGGACGAAGATCAAGTCTGTGGACAATCTGATCGTGCCATATTATAACCTTCATAAGATGGTGGCAGGACTTCTGGATGTTGCCAAGAATGTGGAGGATCAGGAAATTAAAAGTACTGCACTTAGTGTGGCAGAAGGATTTGGAGAATATCTGTACAATCGTCTGAGCATGCTGACAGATAAAAACCAGATGCTCAGAACCGAGTATGGAGGAATGAATGAGGCTCTCTACGAGCTTTACAACCTGACAGGAAACAATCATTTTAAAACAGCGGCAGAGTATTTTGATGAGACTGCGCTGTTCGAACAACTTGCAGCAAATAAAGATGTGTTAAATGGCAAACATGCCAATACGACTGTTCCGAAGTTGACCGGTGCAATGAAGAGATATACTGTTCTGACAGAGAACGAAGAGTATTACAATGCGCTGAGCCAGAAAGAAAAAGACGGTCTCAACCTGTATCTGGAAGCAGCAAAGAACTTCTGGGATATCACTATCGATCATCATACTTATGTGACAGGTGGAAACAGTCAGTCTGAGCACTTCCACGAGGCAGATAAGATTGGTTATGATGCAACCAAGAGTGAGTACGATGCAAGTACCACCTGCGAGACCTGTAATACATACAATATGTTGAAACTGTCCAAGGCACTGTACCATGTGACCGGCGACAAGAAGTATATGGATTATTTTGAGAGAACTTATACCAATGCAATCCTGCCCTCCCAGAATCCGGAGACAGGAACAACTATGTATTTCCAGCCGATGGCGCCGGGATACAACAAGGTATTCAACCGTCCGTTTGACGAGTTCTGGTGCTGTACAGGAACCGGTATGGAGAACTTCTCTAAACTGGGTGATAACATTTATCAGATGAATGCAGACGGCGTATCTGTTAATATGTTCTGGGCTTCTGAACTGAATCGGGACGGTATTCATATTAAACAGGCTGCAAATATGCCAAATGAAGATACGGTGACCTTTGAAGTAAAAAAAGCAAAGAGCGGTACTGTATTAAGACTTCGCAAGCCGGACTGGTTAGCAGGCGAAGCAGTGATCAAAGTAAACGACAAAAAAGTAGAACTTCAGGAAGAAAAGGGATACTTTAAGGTTGAAGTAAAGAGCGGTGACAAGGTATCCTATCAGATGCCAATGGAGATGGTTGCATATCCAATGCCGGACAAACCGAATTTAATTGCGTTTAAGTATGGTCCGGTTGTACTGAGTGCGAAACTGACTGCAAGTAACATGGAAGCTTCTAATCCAAATGGAATTCTTGTAAGAGTCGGAACATTTGACCCTAATGCACAGACAGTTATCACAACTCAGAATATGAGTACGGATGAGTGGCTTAAAAATCTGAGCAAGAACATGGTTCGGGTAGAAGACGGAAAAAATGGCGAGATTCAATTTGCTCTTAAAAATGTAGACTCTGAGTCGGAAGAATTAATCTATTCTCCGCATTATATGAGATACAAAGAGCGTTACGGTATTTACATGTATATGGAAGAGCCGGATTCACAGGCATCTCAGGATCGTATCCTTGCAAATAAAGAAGTGATCCGTAATCAGGAAATGAGTATCGACTATCTGGACAGCTTTGACGCAAACAACTCTGAGGCGGCAAAGAACCAGCAGGGTGAGAACACGCAGGTTGGATCGCATCTCGGAAAGACTTACCGTGACGGACAGAAGAACGGATGGTTCAGTTACGACATGAAGATTGATAAAGATGCAGAGCATAATTATCTGAACTGCGTATTCTTCTCAGGTGACAGAGGAAGAAAATTTGACATTATGGTAGATGGAACTGTGCTGGCCGGACCATACGATTACAGTGACGCTCCGTCAGGAAATGAATTTTATACGTATACGGTAGAAATACCAAAGGAGATCATTGCTAAGGCGGAAGATGGGAAGGTGACGGTCAGATTCCAGTCCAAGCCGGAATACAACAGCTATGTGGGCGGATTATTTGGGATCAGAACTTCTACATCAGCAGAGTATGATACCGAGGCAAGCCTGAAGGCATTATCTTTCGATACCGGTAAATTAACGGAAAGTTTCGCACCGGAGAAAACAGAATACGTGCTGGAAGTACCGATGGATACGGGAAGCGTAAATATGCTTGTAACACCGAAGATGGAGAGCGGACTTGTCTATGTGGGAGACATTCTGATCGACGATAAGCTCGCAAGAAAGGTTGACCTGACAGGTGATGAGACAGTTGTTTCCATTATTACAAAGGCGCAGGATCATGTGACTGCTAAAGAGTATAAGGTGACCATTAAAAAGACAGAGGAAGAAGTTCCGGCAGTGGATAAATCTACTCTGATGGAGAAGATAGAAGGAGCGCTGGCGATTACAGCAGAGGGCTACACCGAAGAGAGTTATCAGGCGCTGCAGGATGCAATCGAGACAGCTCAGGAAGCGCTTAATACTGTAGAAACCGATCAGGATGTGAAGGATGCAGTGGCGGCTCTTCAGAAGGCGATCGATGGACTTGAGAAGGAGTCTGGCAAGCCGGACGGCGGCGATGAAGGTGATAAACCAGATGGCGGCGAAGGAAGCAGGCCGGATGATGGCAATAAACCAGGCAGCGGAGAGGAAGGTAACGGCGGTAAGCCGGGAACAGGAAATTCCGATGCAGAAAATAATAAGAATAATGGAACAGAGGCGGGAAAAGTGAAGACAGGAGACTCCGCAAATCCAGGCATGATGTTCTTCTTGGCCGGAAGTGCAGGCGCTGTAGCGCTGATCATCCGAAAACGGAGAGCTTAATGTAAAACGGCGAGGAACTGCACACGCATGACTGCGTGTGCAGTTCTGGTTATAAGGAGGGGATCATAGACGTGTAAAATCTTTCAACAAAATTTTTAGAAAGGAAAGGGAAAAAAGAAATGAAAAGGTTTAAGAAATGGGCAAAAAAGGGACTTGCCCTGGGCGCTGTCGTTGCCATGACAGCGACATCCATTCCGATGACCGGTCTCAATGCAGAGGCGGCAGGGAAGATGGGTGGAAAAGCAGAAGTAGAAGACGGATTAGTTCTTCACTACAATTTCGAGAGCCTGAAGTCAGGAACTATCGTAAATGACTTAAGCGGCAATGGAAGAGCGGGCGTGATCCGTCCGACCGGTTCGCAGGTAACGACAGAGGATGTCAACATTTATGGTGCAGATCAGACTGCATATAAAATGCAGGGCGGCCAGCCAAGCAATACGAATACCTATGTAGAACTTCCATCCGGCGTATTCAATGGTCTGGAAGATATGACCGTAAGCTGCTGGGTAAATATGAAGTATGCAAATGCTTCTTACCAGAGAATCTGGGATTTTGGGTTCAAAGATGAAAAAGATCAGTTTAATACAAGTACGTATATGTATCTGCTGGCAGATGGAAATAACGAAGGGCACAAAGGATACACAGCGGCGTTAACAAACAGCGGCTGGGGCGATGAGAAGGGGCCAGAAAAAGGGAAGCCACTGGCTACTGATCAGTGGATCTTTACAACCGTAACTTTCGACGGTTCTGAGAAAGAGATGTCTCTTTATGAGGATGGTGTTCTGATCGGAACAGAGAAGACACAGGCGGATCTTTCTGTACTGAAAGACGCGAACAACGCTTTGATCGGCTATGGTCAGTTTAAAAACGATATTTTAAACGGTATGGTTGCAGATTTTAAAATCTATGACTATGCGATGACAAAGGAACAGGTAGCGGATAAATTCGAAGTTCCAGATGACGAGAAGGTAAAGCGCGATAAAGAATGGCTGGATCTTGGAGACGTCAGCGCGGTGACATCTGATCTTACCCTTCCGGTAAAAGGAGCGGCAGGATCTGATATCAGCTGGGCGAGCGACAACGAAGCTGTTATTACAAAAGACGGTAAGGTGACAAGACCGGAAGCAGGAAAAGGAGATGCGGAGGTAACTCTGACAGCAACACTTTCTTCTGGTAATGTGACAGATACAAAAGTATTCAAAGTAACAGTCAAACAGAACCTGACAGCGAAAGAAATCGTAAAAGGCGATACGGAAGCTCTTGCGCTTGGCGGACTTTCTTCTGTGAGAGATGATCTGACACTTCCGACAGAAGGAGAATTAGGATCGACGATCACATGGAAGAGTTCTGATCCAGAAATTATCGCAGAAGACGGCAAGGTGACAAGACCGGTCGGTGAGAAGAAAGAAGTAACTTTGACAGCGACCATTTCCTATGGCGACGAATCTGCGACGAAGGAATTTACTGCAACAGTAATGCCTGTATATGAAAAGACAGACATTGTAGAAGTAAAAGCGGTAGAAGTTGAGACGGTTAAAAATACACTTCCATCTCTTCCGGCAACGGTAGACGTTACGTATGAAAACGGAACAACCGGAAAAGAGAAAGTGACATGGCCAACGAACCTGAAGGCAGATCAGTTTGCAACAGCAGGCGACAAGGTTGAAGTAACCGGAACAATTGTTGATTATGATGTAGAAGTAAAGGCAACGGTAAAAGTAACAGATACGAAGTCAGAGGCTCCGGCAACGGTAACGACAGAGTTTGCGTTAAGCGATATCAGCCTGGATGGAACAGATACTATTTACGGACAGAATATGGCGCGTGACCTGGAATATTTGAAAGTTATGGATGCAGACAGAATGCTCTATAATTTCAGAAAGACCTTCGGAGCTGACACGAAGGGCGCGAAACCTCTGACCGGATGGGAAGAGCCGACAGGACTGTTAAGAGGACACTCTACAGGACACTTCTTATCAGCGCTTGCACAGGCTTACGCATCTACCGGAGAGGCTGCTTACAAAGAGAAAATGGATTACATGGTAGCAGAGCTGAAGAAACTTCAGGATATGTCCAAGGGCGATCCGGCAGAATTCGAAACTCAGTGTACACCGTCCGATGCTGCACAGGATAAGTGGAGCAAGGATCCAAGTACATGGGGTGAAGGATTCTTAAGTGCATATTCTCCAGACCAGTTCGCGTTGTTGGAGAAGTATACACCATATGCAACCATCTGGGCTCCATACTATACACTTCACAAAATTGAAGCGGGTATGATCGACTGTTACCAGTACGGTGGAAATGAAGAAGCTCTGGAAGTGGCAAAGGGAATCGGAGACTGGATCTACTTAAGACTTAAAGGCTGTACGACAGAGGAACAGCGTGAGAAGATGTGGGGAATGTATATTGCCGGAGAGTACGGCGGTATGAATGAATCCCTTGCAAGACTGTATGAAATTACACACGAAGACCGCTACCAGGAAGCGGCAGAATTATTTGACCATAAGACATGGTTTGCAGATCTGGCGGCAAACAAAGACGTCGTTCAGGACAAACATGCGAACCAGCATATTCCTAGAATCGTAGGAGCTGTTCACGAGTATGCGGCAACCGGAGATGTGTCTTATTACAATACAGCACAGAACTTCTGGGATATTGTAACACAGCGTTACGCTTACTCTATCGGTGGAGTAGGAACCGGTGAGAAATTCCAGAAACCATATCAGCAGGGTAACTACATTCTTGGTAATGCGGGACGCGGAGAGAACTGTGAGACTTGTGCGGCTTACAACATGCTGAAACTGACCAAAGATTTGTACAACTATAATCCAGACAATGCAGAGTACATGGATTACTATGAGAGGACAATGCTTAACCAGATCGCAGCATCCCAGAGCCATGATACGACAGATTATATGCACAACGGAACGACCTACATGCTCCCGATCGACCCGGGGCAGAAGAGAGGCTACGATACGGATTACGGCGGATTTACCTGCTGTAACGGAACTGGTATGGAGAACCATGTAAAATATCAGGCAGCCGCTTATGCAAAATCTGCAGACACACTGTATGTCAACCAGTATATGCCGACAACTGTAAACTGGGAAGAGAAAGGCATCTCCGTAAAACAGGAGACAAAATTCCCTTCTGAGCACTCCAAATTAACAGTAAAAGGTTCTGGAAAATTCACAATGAAACTGAGAGTTCCATACTGGGCAACCGAAGGATTCGAAGTTAAGGTAAATGGAGAAACAATCTGCACAAACCCAGAAGTAAGTACATACGTAGAGATCAACCGTACATGGAAAGATGGCGATGTAGTTGAGATCCATATGCCATACACACTTCATCTTGACAAGACTCCGGATAAAGTAGACGGAAGCACCGTTGCATCCATCATGTATGGACCAATGGTCATGGTGGCAAAAGATGAAAGAGACTCTTACACACCAATGAACTGGTACACTGTTGCATTGAGCGACAACCTGGAAGATTCTATCAGCGTAGTAACAGGCGCAGATTCTGAACAGGTACCGCATCTTACAACCAATGGCTTACAGTTCTATCCAATGTACGATGCCTATAATTACAGATATCATGCTTACGTGAAGGTAGAAGAGAATACCTCCGTGGTAAATAAGGACGAACTTCAGGCGCTGGTAGATGCAGTGACAACTGGAGACCGGATCCCAAGCAAGGACGATTATACGGAAGAGCAGTGGGAAACACTTCAGCAGGCGATTAAAGATGCACAGGCAGTCCTGAAAGATCCAGATGCAACACAGACGGACGTTTACAATGCTTACAAAGCGTTACAGGCAGCGCTGGAAGATACCGCAGAGAATCCAGAGCCGGAGAAACCGGACAAAGAGGATCTGCAAAACGCAGTTGATCATGCAATCCCAGATTCTGAGAAGGATCAGTATACGAAGGATACTTGGGACGCTTATCAGCAGGCATTGGATCATGCAAAAGATGTGCTGAAAGATGAGAATGCGACAGAAGAGGACATTGCAAATGCTCTGAATGAACTCAATAAGGCAAAAGATGCACTGAAAAAGGCTGACGATACACAGAAACCTGGAACAGGCGGTGACGGACAGCAGGGGAACGGCGGCAATGACGGTAAACCGGGCGCAGGAAACTCTGGCGCAGGAAATGACGGTCAGACAGGCGGAAGCGGATCAGCAGCAGGAACCGTGAAGACAGGAGATTCTGCGAACATCATGCTGTGGGTTCTTCTTCTTGGAGCTTCCGTACTTGGGTGCTTTACAGTGCTTAGAAGACAGAGAAGACAGAAATAAAGAAAAAATCAAACAAATTTCACAAAAAAGTATAATTTTTTTCTTAAATTATTGTATTAAAAACAGTTTGAGAAACAAATATCATGTAAATGTAAAAGACTATGCTTTGGAAAAAAACATTAACTAGGGCGGAGAAAGGAGAAAATGTAATTATGAAAAAGAGCAGGAAAGGAGTCGCATTGTTTTTGGCTATGACGATGATAATATCGCCGATGTCAGCGCTGGCCAAAGAAGGCGATGCTTCTTCGGGACGAGTATCAGGAGGACTGGAAGACAGTGGAGGAATTGTCAATAAAGGCGCTGACTTTGTGGAAAATGACAAGGGGGACGTTGTTGTACAGGTTTCTGATAACGTATGGAACAATCAGAACCAGAAACATGCAGAATTCAAAGATGCAGAGGCACTATTTAAGAGAAGTGAGTTTACCGTATTGGTAGATCTTAAGCGTACGGAGCCGTCTGCCTCTTCGGATCAGGACAAGAGAGCTCTGCTTTCCATTGGGACAGAGACGAATAATTTACATGTATTTACATTATCCGGCAAGCTGGGATATGGAGATACCGTGAAAGGCGGAGGGATCAGCGCCCATCAGGTAGCGCTGTCAGAAAAAGTCGGAAGTGACTGGACAAGTGCAGCCCTTGTCTACGAGGAAACAGAGGGAGGCAATGGGGCGGTCAATGTCTACCTGAATGGAAAAAAAGCGGCGTCCGTTGACGATATCGGTTTTAAGATGAGCGAGCAGACGAATATCCGCGCCATGTTAGGACGCTCCTTTAACACAAGCTTCCTTATGGGAGGCATGTTCGATCACATTGTAGTGAAAGATACCGCGATGGATGAGGCGGCTGTTAAGAAGGAAGCTGACGAACGACTTGCCGCAAGAGGCGATGAGAAACTGCAGGAAGCCTATGATGCGTTGACACTTAGTGGAATTGATAATTGTAAAAGTAATCTTCCGCTTGTGAAGACAGGGAAGCATGGGGCAGTGATCGACTGGACATCAGACAATCCAGATGTTATCACAGATGAGTCAAAGCAGGAAGGCGACTTGTATGACGGTGGGATCGTGAATAGACCGGAAGCAGGAAAACCGGCAGTAACGGTGAAACTGACTGCAAAGATCACATTGAATGGAAAATCAATGACAAAAGAATTTACCGTTGTTATACAGCCAAAAGAAGCGCAGGATGACAGCCAATATGACGGAGGTTATCTGTGGGTGAATTTTGGAACAGAGGGCGGATACGAAAAGATTTTCTACGGCTACAGTAAAGATGGTCTTACATGGGAGAAATTAAATAAGGACGAAAATGGAAACGCGCAGCCGATTCTTGCCAATACTGCGCCGGGAAGCGATCTTGGCGTGCGTGATCCACATCTGATCCGTTCACCGGAAGGCGACCGGTACTGGATATTGGGAACAGACCTTCATGCAGAAGGCGGCGGTTCCGGCGGAAGCGGATGGGATCAATACGGAGCCAGTCAGAACATTGTTGTGTGGGAATCTACCGATCTTGTGAATTGGAGTGAACCACAGCTCGTATACGCAGGGCTTGACGAGGCAGGCTGTGTATGGGCGCCGGAAGCCATTTATGATGAAACGACCGGTGATTATGTTGTGTACTGGTCTGCAAGAGATAAGTCCAAAAAGGACACCGAGGAAAATGCACTTCGCGTATATGTATGCCGGACAAGAGACTTCCATACCTTCACAGAACCAAAAGTATGGTTGAGCGAAGATCAAGACAGCGGAAGCGAAGTGAATATTATTGATTCTACCATCGTGGAAGATAATGGTAAGTTCTACCGTTTCTCCACTTCTGACTGGAATACGGTTGTTGATGTAAGCGATACCTTAGCGACAGAAGAGGTGTTTGACGTTAGAAAAGACGCCGATAAGAGTACTCCGAACGGAGATTGGAAACGTCTTGTGAAGAGGAGCGAGAGTGGAAGCGCAGGCTTTGACAGAAGAGAAGGATTTACGGTGTATCAGCTCCCGGACGGCGAGTGGTGTCTTATGGGAGACAATGGCGGCTATAAGGCATTTCTGACAGACGATCTTTCATCTGGCAAATATACCGCGACAGATAAAGCGAAGTTTGTAGATGGAAACTTCCGCCACGGTACGGTGCTGCGCCTGTCCAAGGAAGAGGAAGAAAGAGTATTGAAAGCCTTCGGAGAAAAGGAAGACACGACTCCGGATCCAGAACAGAAGGTGCTTGCAGACTTTGACTTCAATGAAGATGGTGCAGGATTTGAAAGTGAAAATGCCCGTGCAACTGGAACATATACGTTGAAAGACAGCTATGACGAATCGGCAGGTAAAGCATTATATTTAGATGGAAGCGCCGACAATTGGCTGAAAGTTACCGATAAGGATGGAAAAAGTCTCCTGACGGGCGCAAAAGAGCTTACCATTTCTCTGGAATTGAAACCAGACAGGACAGCGACAAACTGGGTGATGTATGCGGCGCCGAATGACAGTGCGCCTGTCTATATGTCAGAAAAATATCTGGGGATCATGAATGATGGAACGACGACTAAAGTGGAGCGGTTCAACAATTCAGGAGAAAGACCGGCAGCGCCTTACGCTGCGACCGGTTCTGACTGGGCGCATGTGGATGCGGTGATCAGCAAGACAGATACAACGATTTATGTAAATGGAGAAAAAGTATCATCAGAACCAAGCGCTTATAAGCTGACAAGTATTCTGAAAGACGAAAGCATCCTCCAGATAGGAAAGGCGAACTGGGGAGACGGAGAATACTTTAAAGGATGGATTGATAATTTCCGTATTGAAAACAGAGCGTTAGATGAAGCGCAGATTAAAGAATTGTCTGCGGATTTTGTTGAGACACTTCCGGTGGTGGCATCGGCAACTGTTGGAACTGCCCCGGACAGAGAGACAGCTTTAGAGTACAGAGGGACAGACGATCACACAGCTATCCGCACTGAGGTGAATGAGAAAGAGAAGACGATCGTATCTTATGTGCGAAAAAATGAAGATTTAAAGAAAGTGCCATTATCTTTTGTATTCAATAAAGAGGCGAAAGAAATTAAACTCGATGGCAAAACATTTAAAAATGGCGATAAAGCCGATCTTACCAGTGACAGAAAAGTAGTCTTTGTGACTGGGGACAAAGAAGAAACATGGACGGTGAAAAAACCGATCCTTTGTAACAATCCGGTACTCCCGGGTCAATATGCAGATCCGGATATTGATTATTTTGATGGAAAATTCTGGATCTTCCCGACAACGGACGGTTATCCGGGATGGAGCGGAACGAAGTTCCACGCATTTTCATCCGAAGATATGGTTGACTGGAAGGACGAAGGCGTTATCATGGAACTGGCAAATGACAATCCGGGAAAAAATGAAAACGGAGTACAGATCGCCAAGTCTCCATGGGCAGTTGGCGGAAGCGCATGGGCGCCTACGATTGAAGAGAAAAATGGAAAATATTATTTCTATTATTGTGGAAAATTCCAAAATGGAAAGTCCGCGATCGGTGTCGCTGTAGCGGACGATCCGGCAGGACCATATGTGGACAAAGGCGAGGCGCTTATGACCGTAGATATGTGTAAAAAAGCGGGTGTCAACATGGGTCAGGCCATCGACCCGTCAATCTTTACAGATGAAGACGGAACTTCCTATCTGTTATTTGGAAATGGAAGTGCGGCGATCGCACAGTTAAATGATGACATGATGAGTATTAAGGAAGGGACATTAAAACAGATCAATGGACTGACCGATTTCCGTGAATCTGTTGTTGTCACAAAAGTAGATGGAAAATATCACTGGACATGGTCCTGTGATGATGCAAACAGTCCGAATTATCATGTTAATTACGGTGTGTCTGATACACTTACTAATGAAGACGGAAGTGCGTCTGTGAACCTTGTGAAGAAAAATCTCTTGTCCAAAGATGAGAGCAAGGGAATTCTTGGTTCCGCACACCAGTCAGTATTACATGTAAAAGATGCAGATGGAAACGATAGATATTTCATGGCTTACCATAGATTCTATACGCCGATCAACATATTTACATCAGGAGACGGCCTGGGTGTACACCGTGAGACTTGTGTAGACGAGATTACATTTGATGAGAATGGATATATGCAGATCACACCGACGCTGGAAGGCGTGGGCGCTGTGAAGATGAAAGACGAAGGAAGCACGGAAGAGCCGGATGACGGCAACAACGATAACGGTGGAAATGGCCAGGGTGATGGCAATACAGACAATGGTGGAAATGGTCATGGTGATGGCAATACAAACAATGACGGAAATAGCCAGAATGCAGGAAATGCCGGTCAGACAGGCGGAGACGACTCGGCCGCAGGAACTGTGAAGACAGGAGATTCCGCGAATATCATGTTGTGGACACTTCTTCTCGGCGCTTCTGTACTTGGGTGCTTTGCAGTAGTTAGAAAACGAAAAGTGTAGAAATAAATAAAAAATCAAACAAAATTCATAAAAAAATATAATTTTTTAGAGAAAAAGGTGAAGGGTATTAAAATCTTCACCTTTTTCTTAAATTTCTGTATTAAAAACAGTTTGAGAAACAAATATCATTTAAATGTAAAAAACTATGCTTTGGCAAAAAAAGAGGAGAGGAGCAGAAAATGAGAAAGTTGAAACAGAGTATGGCGATTTTGCTGGGCGCAGCAATGACAATCTCGCTTCTGCCTTCACTTCCGGCAACAGCCGCGGAAGAGAAGATGGAGGTTGTGGCGCAATATGACATGAGCTATGCGGACGGATATCTGACAGATATATCCGGAAACGAAAACCACGCGAAATTACAGGGGATTACCGATGGTGATTTTGCAGAAGACGAGGGAAGCAAGGTATTAAACCTTGGAGATAAGAAGTATGTGGAGCTTCCGGCCGGCATGATCGAAAAAGAGAAATTCGAGATTGAGGCAGAATTTAAGATTGGGGCAGATAATAAAGAAAATTCCTGGCTGTTTACCTTGGGAAGTAAAGTAGATAAATGGCCAAATGTAAAGAATTATCTGTTTTTCTGTCCAGAGCAGACAGGGAATGGCAATAATGCCAACAAAGGAAATCTGCGTGCGGGGATCAAGGATGCCAATAACGAGGTGTTGCTTGCACAGGGCGCAAAAGCAGTTGCGGACGCGTACAATACAGTGAAGGTTGCATTTGACAATGGAACGATTTCTGTATACTTGAATGGCGCTTTAGTAGAAAGCGCAGATACCGGATATTCGATCCAGAAGATTTTAGCGGATGGCACGGATGGCAAGATCGCTGGCTATATCGGAAAATCTTTGTACTCCCCGGATCCGGCATTTACCGGAAGCCTGAAATCTTTCAAGGTCAGCGCGGTAAGAAAAGATCATTCCGATGAAGGAAAAGTGGCAGAGGCAAAAGAGGCTTTAAGCCTTCCTTATAACACAACGGACAAGCAGGTATATGGAAATATCACGCTTCCGTCCAAAGCGGGAGATGACGTAGCGGTTGCGTGGGAGACAGATCACCCGGAAATCGTAGATCTGACAGAGCATCAAAATCAAGGATATGACGCAACGCCTGCTGGAACAGTGACAAGACCGGATAAAGATACAGATGTGAAACTGACAGCTACTCTGACAAAAGGACAGGTAAAAGATACGAAAGAATTTGTGTTTACCGTGAAGGCAGCGCCGAAGAAGCTGACAACAGATGACTACAAAGGCTATTTCTTCACTTATTTTGCCGGAGAAGGGTATTCTGACGGAGAGCAGATTTACTTTGCGGCAAGTAAAGATGGGGACAAATGGTATGACTTAAATGATAACAAGCCGGTACTTACATCTACCATGGGAGAGAAGGGAGTGCGCGACCCATTTATCATCCGATCACCGGAAGGGGATAAATTCTACATGATCGCTACCGATTTAAAGATCAATGGCGGCAACGGATGGGGAGCGGCGCAGACAGCAGGAAGCCAGTCTCTTATGGTATGGGAGTCCACAGATCTTGTGAACTGGTCCGACCAGCGTATGGTAGAAGTGAGCGCTTCGATTGACGCGGGCTGTACATGGGCGCCGGAAGCGACGTATGATCCGATCACCGGAGAATATGTTGTATACTGGGCATCTAAGACAGCTTCTGACAACTATGGAAAACAGAGATTGTACTATGCAAAGACAAGAGATTTCTATAGTTTTACAGAGCCGGAACTTTATATTGAAAAAGATGAGTCCAGTATTGATACAACGATTATCTATAATGAAGAAGATAAGATGTACTACCGCTATACCAAGAACGAAGGCGGAAATACAAATGAGCTTGGGGCAAAGACAAAGACAATCTTTGCGGAGAAGAGCAGCACCCTTCTCGGAAACTGGACACCGATCCCGTCAGAGTCTTTGAATGCGAACCAGTGGGTAGAAGGTCCTACAATCTTCAAATACAATAAGCAGGATGCACCGGAAGGAAAATGGTGTCTTCTTGTAGATGACTTTGGCGGAAGAGGATATTATCCACTTGTAAGTACCGATTTATCAACAGGTGAATTTGAGAGCCTGACGGCAGCTCGCATGCCTTCCCGTGCAAGACACGGCACACCGATCCCAATCACAGAGAAAGAATATAAGGCTGTGATGGATAAATGGTCAGATATCGCAGAGGAGAATGACGAGGAAGAAAAGCCGGAGCCTGTGTTATCTTATGATTTCGAGGAAAGCGATGGAACAGTCATAAAAGATATCAGCGGAAATGGAAATGACGGAACGATGAACGGAAAGGCGAAGTTGCAGAAAGATGCGGAACAGGATTCGAATGTTCTTTATCTGGACGGAAGCGATGATACATTTGCAGCTCTCCCGGAAGGATTCTTTGACGGAAGAAATACGTTCTCCCTTTCTATGGATGTAAAAGCGGAAGATGTAAGCGGTAATTATTTCACGTTCGCGATCGGGCAGGACAGCAATCGATACTATTTCCTGAAACCAACTGCCGATTCAGTGAAGTCAGTCATTACATCCAGTTCCTGGGGCGGCGAAAAAGGATTTACAGAGAAACTCAACACCCAGGTAAAAGACCAGTGGCTGCATCTGACACTTATCATGGATGGAACGGATATGAAACTCTATCTGGATGATCAGCTGATCGGCCATAACGAGAATGTGGTAAATGAGATGAGCAATCTTGGAAAGAATTTAAAAGCTTATCTTGGAAAATCATTCTATGGCGAAGATAAGTGCTTTAAAGGAGCATTTGACAATATTAAAGTTTACAACCGTGTGCTTACAAATGCAGAATTAGCAGGAGGTGTTCTCGGGGATAAAACAGAGCTGCGAGAGCTTTTAGAGACATACAAGGATCTGGATGCTTCCAAATATACAGAAGAAAGCTATCAGGCATTTTTGGAAGCTTACAATGCGGGACAGAAGGTAGAAAAGAATCCTGAGGCATTGGAAGAAGAAGTGGAAACAGCAGTAAAGAACTTGAAAGAAGCGATCGAAGGACTCGTTGAAGCGGGAGATGACAACTCAGGAGACGTCGATAAACCGGGAACAGGAGGAGATGGTCAGGGAACCGGAGACAATGGTCAGAGTTCAGACAATACGGATGGACAGAACACAGGCAACGGAAATAAAGCGGACGTTGTGAAAACCGGAGATACTGCAAATATCGGCGTCTTGTTTGGTGCTATGGCAGCAGCAATCGTGGCAGCAGGTGCAGTTTTGTATAGGAAAAAGCGCAGATAAAAAAGTGTAGTAGTTCATATCTATTTATATGGATCAGGGCGAGGTTTTATGGAAAAAACTTCGCCCTGATTCTTTGTGGAAGGAAAAATCAACTATTTTCAAAAGAAAAAGTATGTTACAATCACAAAAGTGGATTTATAATAGACGATAAACTAAGGGATAGTATATCCGAAAAGATACGGAGGATACAGATGTAATGAAAAAGACATTAACGAGCCTGATTGGTGTGGTGTTGCTTATTTCAATTCTTTTTGTTGCAGTCACAGCGAATGATTATAAGAAGAAAGAAGGTACAGGGCAGGGGAATTCGGAGCAGGAGAAGCTGGTTACCATCGGCTTCTCTCAGGTGGGAGCAGAGTCAAACTGGCGGACAGCTAACTCGATTTCCATTAAACAGACATTTACACCGGAACGGGGATATGATCTTCTCTTTGAGGATGCAAAACAGAAGCAGTCCAATCAGATTATGGCGATTCGGAGATTTATTCAGCAGGAAGTGGACTATATCGTATTTTCACCGGTGGTGGAAAGCGGATGGGATACTGTATTGGAAGAGGCAAAGCGCGCCGGAATCCCGGTGATCGTGATAGATCGAAAAGTATCGGTAAGAGATACCGGTCTCTACACTGCGTGGATCGGTTCGAATTTCTATCTGGAAGGTCAGAAGGCGTGTAATGTGCTCAATCATTATGTAGAGCAAAACCAGATACCGGAAGTTAATATTGTAAATATCCAGGGAACACTGGGAGCGACTTCTCAGATTGGAAGAACCAATGCATTAGAAGATGCTGCGGATAAGTATGGGTGGAATCTTCTGGCACAGGAGTCGGGAGAATATACGGAAGCGAAAGCCTACGAAGTCATGACAAAAATGCTGAATGAGTATGAAGATATTAATTTTGTTTACTGTGAAAATGACAATGAAGCATTCGGCGTAATTGATGCCATTCGGGATGCCGGTAAGACGGTAGGACCGGGAGGAGATATTCAGATTATATCTTTTGATGCTACACAGGAGGGACTTCGCAGAATGCGAAATGGAGAGATTTTGATAGATGCCGAATGCAATCCTGAGCATGGATATTATGTAGAAAAAGTGATGGAACAGATTGAGGATAAAGAACTCCTTCAAAAAGAATGGAATGTTCCGGAAGAAGTATTTGCAAACATACCGGAGAATTATGAGATTATGCTGGGTGGAAAAAGGTATACCATACAGGCGATTACAGAAGATATTGTGAAGCAGAGAGAGTATTAGATGAAAGAGGACAAAAGATGAGCGGTATAAAAGTATTTCTCGTAGAGGATGAAATGATTATCCGAAACGGTGTAAAACGAAGTATTGACTGGGAAACTGAAGGATACGAGTTTGTAGGAGAGGCGAGCGATGGAGAACTTGCATATCCACTGATTTTAAAAGAAAAACCGGATATTTTGATTACAGATATCCGTATGCCATTTATGGACGGACTGGAATTAAGCCGGTTGGTGAAGGCGGAACTTCCCAATATTAAGATTTTGATCTTAAGCGGCTATGATGAATTTCAATATGCAAAAGAAGCAATTAAAATCGGCGTTACAGATTACTTGTTAAAACCGATCTCTTCGGCAAAGCTTTTGGAGGCGTTGGGGCAGGTGAAAGAAAATATCCTACAGGAGAGAGAAGAAAAGGAACTGCTTCTGCGCTATTCCAGAGATATGCAGGAAAATACAGAAAATGAGAAATCAAAACTTTTTGACAGGCTTATGATCGGCGAGATGTCCATGGGAGAAGCTGTGGAAGAAGGAAAAAAATTCGGATTGAATTTGAGCGCATCCTGCTATGCTGTATGTTTGTTCAAAATTCTGATGAATTCAGATGAAAAGGATTTACTTGAGCAGACCGTTCAAGCCAGTGAAGCGCTGGAAGAAGAAGTGAAACAAATGGAAGGTGTCTGCATGTTCCAACGAGGTATTTCCGGTCTTGCATTTCTGGTGATGGAAGAAAATGAAGAGAAAATGCGGGGAAAAATTCGTGATTTCAGCAATTGTCTCCACTGCGTAATGGCTCAGTGGAAAGAACTCGAATATTTCGGAGCAGTTGGGAGAAGTGTAGACCGCATTCGCAATTTGAAAGATTCTTTTCGAGAAGCAGACAAAGTATTTGCCTCCCGCTTTACAGAGAAGCCAAAACAGATTTTAACGATTGCAGATCTCCGGGTACAAAAGGAAGAGGGAGAAGTGCCGGTAAAAGGATTTGTGCAGGTGGGAAAGACGAGAACGGTTCTTGAGAAGTTCCTGAACAATGGAACGAAAGAAGAAGTGGACGATTTTTGTGAAGCATATGCAATGCAGCTGGAAAAGGATCACATGCGCTCTGCTATGGTACGGCAATACGTGGTTATGGATATCTGTATTGTGATCTTATCGTTTTGTGAAAAGCTGTCCGACGGCGAGAAATTGCAAGAGGAAGTTCAGGAACTTCAGACGGCCATTCAAAGGAACGGTAATGTTCGTGAAATAAAAGAAAACCTGAAGAAGTTATTGGTAAAAGTAATTGAAGTTCGTGACATGGCAAGCGGAAGACGGTATTCAGATATTATTATGGCTGCCAAAGAGGAAATAGAGAAACATTACATGACAGAGGAAATCTCGCTTAACACAGTAGCGATGCGTGTTGGGATGAGTCCAAGCTATTTCAGTTCGATTTTCAGTAAAGAAGCCGGGAAAACATTTGTAGAACATCTGACGGAAGTGAGAATGGAGAAGGCGCGAGAATATTTGATGTGTTCGGCTATGAAAACTTCTGAGATCGGTTATGAAGTCGGATATAAAGATCCGCATTATTTCAGCTATATATTTAAAAAGACACAGGGGTGTTCTCCGAAGGAATACCGGGCGCGCAGAAAGGGATAGGGCGATAAGGCATGGAAAAGGATAGAAAAAACGTGTCGTTGAACAAGAGACTTGTCATGATTGCCGCTGCGGTATTTGTGCCCATGATTTTCGCGCTGATCTATGGGATGCATGCAATGACGGAGGCTGCCAAAACATATACGGAGATTACTCAAAGTATTATTTATGCCAATGACAGCCTCGATTTTAAAGAAACCATGGATTACAGTGCGTATCTGGCGGTTGTGAGAAAAGAAGATTTTCAAGAATTAGGAGTGGGAGAAGTTACGGTAAATGGAATTGTGACGGTGAACCCATACGAAGCCATTGAGGAAATGAAAGATAGATGTGAGAAATTATCAGAGATGACGTCAGTGGAGATCAATCGAAATGAAATCACACGTCTGTCCAATACGCTGAATGCGTTGATGATCAATATGAGAACGCTGGAGGATATGATTCAAAACAGCGGGAAATATGAAGATAATATGGAATTTCTGGATGAAAATATTTATATGCTGACAACCATTGTAGAAGAGGGGATTCAGGATTATATTCATACAGAGACGTCGGAGCTTCAGACAGTTTGTGAATTGCAGGAGAAGCACAATGCAAGGATTAAATTACTCTGTATTTTAATTACAGCACTTGCGATCTATGCAGCAGCAATTCTTACGTTCCGGGCATTTCGAAGCATTACGGAACCGGTTCGGAGATTATGCGGTCTGACGGAAAAGGTAGCGGAAGGAGACTTTAAAGCGAGATCGGAAGGGACAGATATCCGGGAGATTCAAGTTCTGACAGACAGTTTTAACAATATGACCGGAGAGATAGGGACGCTGGTAGATAATATCAAAGAAAAGGAAAAGAATCTCCACCTTATGGAAACGAGACTCCTTCAGGAACAGATCAATCCTCATTTTCTGTATAACACGTTAGATGCGATCGTATGGCTGGCGGAAGATAATCAGAAAGAAGATGTAATCGCTATGGTGACGTATTTATCGAATTTCTTCCGAACAACATTGGCACAGGGAAAAGATTTTGTGTCTGTGCATGAAGAGAGTTCTCATATTGAAAGTTATTTAAAGATTCAGGGTTTTCGTTATCAGGACATTATGGAATATGAGGTTGATATGGAAGATAATATTTCGGACTATATGATCCCTAAACTGCTTCTGCAGCCGTTGGTGGAGAATGCGCTCTACCACGGTGTGAAGAAGAAGAGAGGAAAGAGTAGGATTTTTGTCTGGGGATATCATGAAGGAGTAAATCTTGTCTTCAAAGTAAGCGATAATGGAAAAGGAATGTGCAAAGAAGTATTATCGGCGCTTCGAGAAAATATTGCAAAAGGCGTGGCACAGAAAGAAAATGACAGCTTCGGACTGGCGAATGTCAATCAAAGAATCAAATATTATTACGGAGAGGAGTATGGTCTGGAGATTGAGAGTGAGGAAAATATAGGAACTGAGGCGACGATTCGCCTGCCGGCAAAAAAAATCACACCTTTATCATAAAAAAACGCAAAAACACAATAAAATAAAAAAATTATATACTTTTTACAGAAGATAGCTGGTTTTAAATGTGCGAAAAAATCCTTATAGTTAACTTAACAACCGGGACGAAAAAAGCAAACCGGAGATTATACAAAGGGAGGATTTTTAGCATGAAGAAAAAAATCGTAAGCATCTTATTATGTGCAGCAATGGTTGCAACAATGGCAATCGGATGCGGAAAAAAAGAAGCAGCTTCTGATGAGGCAGATGCATCAAAAGACGGAGGACTTATCAAAGTAGGTATTATCAATAACGATCCTAACGAGTCCGGATATCGTACAGCAAATGACAAAGATATGAAGGAAATGTTCACAGAAGAGAATGGATACGAAGCTTCCTTCGCATACAGCCTTAAGAATGATGAGCAGATTACATCAGCACAGAAATTCATTCAGGATGGCGTTGACTACCTTCTGTTATCTGCAGCAGATACATCAGGCTGGGATTCTGTGTTAAAAGATGCACAGGATGCAGGAACAAGAGTTATCTTATTTGACCGTACCATCGATGCAGATGAGAGCCTTTATGAAGCATCTATCGTATCTGATATGGAAGCAGAAGGCGAGACAGCTTCTACATGGTTAAAAGACCAGAACCTTGGTGAATACAACATCATCCACATTCAGGGTGTTATGGGATCAGCAGCACAGAAAGGACGTTCTGGAGCACTTGATGCTATGGCTAAAGAAGAAGGATGGAACATTGTAACACAGCAGACAGCAGAATGGAACGCAGAGAAAGCACAGCAGATTGTTCAGTCAGTTATCGACTCCGGCGAGAAATTCAACGTAATCTACGCTGAGAACGATGATATGGCAAAAGGTGCTGTAGCAGCTCTTGATAAAGCGAACATCTCTCACGGTGTTGACAAAGATGTTGTAGTTATGGGATTTGACACAAACAAATGGGCATTAGAAGAACTGCTTGCCGGAAACTGGAACTATGATGGTCAGTGTAACCCATATCAGGCTTCTTACATTGATGAAGTAATCCAGAAGATTGAAAATGGCGAGAAGATCGAAGAGAAGACCATTGTTATGGAAGAAAAAGGATTCGACGCAACAACAATCACACAGGAAGATGTTGATACATACGGAATCTAATCTGGGATTGTAAGTAAAAGGTATCTAAGTGACTGACTTAACAGGCGCGGGTTTACCGCGCCTGTGTTACTTTAAAAAGTAACACAGCAAATAAAGGTGAAGAGGTGAATACGCTGGTGAAAGAGAAATCTGTATTAGAAATGAGAAATATACATAAGAGCTTTCCCGGTGTCCGTGCGCTGCAGGCAGTAGATTTTACATTATGCGAGGGTGAGATCCACGCGCTGATGGGCGAAAATGGAGCTGGAAAATCGACTCTGATTAAGGTGTTAACCGGAGTATATGAGAAAGATGAGGGAGAGATCTATCTGAAAGGGCTTGATAAAGCCGCAGTGATTCGTTCTCCACAGGATGCACAGAATCTTGGTATCAGTACTGTGTATCAGGAAATCACATTATGTCCGAATCTGTCTGTAGCAGAAAATATGTATATCGGACGTGGAAAAAATGTATGTACAAACTGGAAGAAAATGAATGAGGATGCGGATAAGATCCTCAAAGCGCTGGATATTCCGGCAAAAGCAACACAGCAGTTATCAAGCTGTTCAATTGCCATTCAGCAGATGGTAGCAATTGCCCGTGCTGTTGATATGGATTGTAAAGTATTGATTCTTGATGAGCCTACTTCTTCGCTGGATGAGCAGGAAGTAGAGAAACTCTTTGGATTGATGCGTGACCTGAAAGCGAAAGGTGTTGGAATTATTTTCGTAACACATTTCCTGGATCAGGTATATGAAGTGTGTGACAAGATTACCGTGTTAAGAGATGGTAAGCTTGTCGGTGAATATGAAATCAAGGACCTGCCGAGAGTAAAACTTGTTGCAACCATGCTCGGTAAGGAATTAGACGATATGTCAGATATTAAGGGCGAACAGAAAGCTTATGAAGGTTCCGACGGAGAGGAACCACTCTTCGTTGCAGAAGGACTGCAGAGTAATGCAGGTATTAAACCATTTAACTTCTACATCAAGAAAGGTGAAGTGAATGGATTTACCGGACTTCTTGGTTCCGGGCGTAGTGAATGTGTCCGTGCAATCTTCGGGGCAGACAGAGTGATTCACGGAAAGCTTAAGAAGAATGGCAAAGAAGTGAAGATATCCAAGCCTTTGGACGCTATGAAGCAGGGAATCGCATATCTGCCGGAAGACCGTAAGATTGACGGTATCGTGGGAGATCTGTCAGTAAGAGATAATATCATCCTTGCAGCTCAGGTGCTCCGCGGCTTCTTCCGTCCATTCTCTAAGGCTGAGAAGAACAAATTTGCAGAAGAATATATCAAACTTCTTGAAATTAAGACGGCATCTGCGGATACACCGATCAAAGCATTGTCCGGTGGTAACCAGCAGAAAGTTATTCTTGCCCGCTGGCTTCTGACACATCCGGAGTATTTAATTTTGGATGAGCCTACAAGAGGTATTGACGTAGGAACAAAAGTAGAGATTCAGAAATTAGTATTAAAACTTGCTTCTGAAGGTATGAGCGTAACATTTATTTCATCTGAGACAGATGAGATGCTTCGTACTTGTTCACGACTGGTTGTTATGCGTGACCGCAAGGTTGTGGGCGAACTGTCTGGTCATGAACTGACACAGAGCAGTATTATGGCGACAATTGCCGGAGGTGACAATTAATTATGAAGAACATTACAAATAAAATGAAAGGAAAGCAGATCTTTATTCCGATTGTTGCATTGATCCTTCTTGCGGTATTCAACTTAATCGTAGATCCGTCTTTCTATAAAATCACAATGGATGTAAACAGTGCAGGAGATCCGGTATTGTCCGGTTATCTGATCACAATCCTGGACTACGGTTCAGAGCTTGCGATCCTTGCGATTGGTATGACGCTCGTTACAGCAGCATCCGGTGGACAGGACATCAGTGTGGGAGCAACCGTAGCCATCGCAGGTTCAGTAATCCTTCGTGTGCTTTGCGGAACGAACTCACGTCCGGAAGAACTTCAGGCGCCGGTTATCGTAGCATTTTTAGTAGCTTGTGTAGCCGCTATGCTGTGTGGCGCATTTAACGGAGTGTTGGTTTCCAAGTTTAATATCCAGCCAATGATCGCGACACTGATTTTATTTACGGCGGGACGTTCTATTGCAGCGTGGATCAATAACAACGAACTTCCGGTTATCAGCGAAGAATCCTTTGGTATCTATGGTGGATTCATTCCGGGAATTCCGATTCCGACACCGGTATTCATTATGCTTGTATGTGTGCTTCTCACAGCATTAGCACTGAAATACACAAACCTTGGATTATATACACAGGCAGTTGGTATTAATGCAAGTTCTTCCAGACTGAATGGTCTGAACCCTGCATTTATCAAATTTATTTCTTTTGTAATCCTCGGACTGTGTGTTGCGGTTGTGGGACTGATCAAAGTAAGCCGTCTGTCTTCGATTAACTATTCTGTAATTGCGAAAGATATCGAGATGGATGCAATTCTTGCGGTTGCTCTTGGCGGAAACTCCTTAAGCGGAGGTAAATTTAACATGACAGCTTCTATCTTGGGAGCATATGTTATCCAGTTCTTGACAACAACACTTTACAAATTCAATGTAGAGTCCGCTGCGCTTTCAGCATACAAGGCAGTTGTTGTTATTGCTCTTGTTGTGTTCAGCGCTCCGGAAGTGAGAAAAAAATTGGCTGGTTTAACAAAGAAATTTAAACCACAGGCAAAGGAGGCTGTTTAAGATGGCAAAAATGAAAAAGACAGCAACCGGTAAAAACAAATTAAAAAATATGTCTGATACAAATCTGCTCCTTTTGATTACCGTGATTGTATTCTTCTTAATGTATATCGGAGCAATTGTATTTCAGGGGGGCGGTTTCTTAAAGCCGCAGACATTCTTTAATATTTTAAATGCAAATGCGGCTCTTTTGATCGCATCCCTCGGAATGAGTATTGTTATGATCACAGGAAGTATTGATATTTCCGTTGGTGGTGTGGCAGCGCTTGTAAGTATGTGCTGTGCGGTATATCTGGATCACATGGGAGGAAACGTAGTCGTTTCACTTCTGATTGCGGTAGGCATCGGACTTGCATTTGGACTTGTCCAGGGTTACTTGGTGGCTTACCTTGATATTCAGCCATTTATCGTATCACTGGCAGGTATGTTCTTCGCACGTGGTATGACGACAATCGTACATACAAATCCGTTTAACGTAGAGAATGAAGCGTTTGTAGCATTGAAAGATACGCGTGTTGTTGTTCCGGGAATGGGAACGGTAAACCGAATCGGTAAATACGTAGATGCTTATGTGGAAATCGGCGTTATTGTAGCAATCTTGATCGTTGCTCTCCTGTTCTTCGTACTGCGCTATACAAAGCTTGGAAGAGGCTTCTATGCAGTAGGAGGTAACAGACAGAGTGCGCTGATGCTTGGTATTAATGTTAAGAGAACTCGTTTCCTGGCACATCTTATCTGCGGTCTCTTAGCGGGGATCGGAGGATATGTATATTTCCTTCACGTAGGTTCAGGAGCGGCATCTCACGCAACAGGTATGGAAATGAATGCAATCGCATCTTCCATCATCGGCGGTACACTTTTGACTGGCGGTGTAGGTAATATCATCGGAACATTCTTCGGTGTTATGTCACTGAGTACAATTCAGAATATTGTATCTTCTGCCGGACTGGATCAGGCATGGTGGACAGGAATTACAGTTGCAGCTATGTTGTGTCTCTTCCTCGTTATCCAGAGTGTGATAATGGCGCGCAAGAGCAGATCTAATTAAGTAAAAAAACGATGTGCAGGTCAGAAGAAAAAGATCTGTACATCGTTTTATGTGTCTGTAAGTTTTTATTTGAAATCGACGAATATATGACAGAGAGGGAAAACCTATGATGAAAATGAAAAAATATCAGTTTTGGTTCTGTACCGGTTCTCAGGATCTGTATGGAGATGAGTGTCTGAGACATGTAGCGGAACATTCTAAGATTATGGTAGAACGTTTGAATGCCTCCGGTAATCTTCCGTATGAACTGGTCTGGAAACCAACACTTCTTACAAATGAAATGATTCGTAAAACATTTAATGAAGCAAATCTTGATGAAAACTGTGCAGGTGTTATTACATGGTGCCATACGTTTTCACCGGCAAAGTCATGGATCATGGGGCTTCAAGAATTCAGAAAGCCGCTGCTTCATTTCCATACGCAGTATAATCGCGAGATTCCATACGATACCATCGATATGGACTTTATGAATGAGAATCAGGCGGCGCATGGAGACCGTGAATTCGGACATATTTTCACCCGCCTTGGCAAGGCAAGAAAAGTCGTAATGGGTTACTGGGAAGATGAGAGTGTGCAAAAGCGTATTGGAGACTGGATGCGCACTGCAGTTGGTATTACCGAGAGCAGCCATGTGCGTGTCATGCGTGTAGCAGACAATATGAGAAACGTTGCAGTTACAGAGGGCGATAAGGTAGAGGCGCAGATTAAGTTTGGTTGGGAAGTAGATGCTTATCCGGTCAATGAAATCGTAGAATCTGTAAATGCAGTATCGCAAGCAGATATCGATACATTAGTGGAAGAGTATTATGATAAATACGATATTCTTCTGGAAGGAAGAGATGAAAAAGAATTTCGTCGACATGTAGCAGTTCAAGCAGGAATTGAGATTGGTTTTGAGAGATTTTTAGAAGAGAAGAATTATCAAGCGATTGTCACACATTTCGGTGATCTCGGAGGACTGAAGCAGCTTCCGGGACTTGCCATCCAGAGATTGATGGAAAAAGGGTATGGATTCGGAGCCGAAGGCGACTGGAAAACAGCGGCTATAGTTCGTGTAATGAAGGTTATGACACAGGGAATGAAAGAAGCCAAGGGAACATCTTTTATGGAAGATTACACTTACAATCTTGTTCCCGGAAAAGAAGGTATCCTTCAAGCGCATATGTTAGAAGTATGCCCAACCATTTCGGATGGTCCGATCAGTATCAAATGTCAGCCATTGTCTATGGGAGACAGAGAAGATCCTGCAAGACTGGTATTTACCTCCAAGACCGGTCCTGCAGTGGCAACGTCTCTCATTGATTTGGGTGACCGCTTCCGTCTGATTATTAATGATGTGGAATGTAAGAAAGTGGAGAAGCCGATGCCGAAGCTTCCGGTGGCTACCGCGTTCTGGACGCCACAGCCAGATCTTCAGACAGGCGCAGAGGCATGGATTCTTGCAGGAGGCGCACATCACACTGCATTTTCTTATGATCTTACTGCAGAGCAGATGGGCGACTGGGCAGAAGCAATGGGAATCGAGGCAGTTTATATTGATAGGGATACAACGATCCGTCGGTTTAAAAATGAATTGATGTGGAACAGTGTTGCATATCGCAGATAAGAAGGAGAACATTATGGAAAATAAAGAACAGATCAAAGAAGTGATCGAAAGCGGCAAAGCAGTTCTTGGACTGGAATTTGGTTCTACAAGAATTAAAGCGGTTTTGATCGATGAAGAACATCATCCTATCGCTTCCGGTGATCATGAATGGGAAAATCGTCTGGATAATGGAATCTGGACCTATACATTGGACGATATTTGGACAGGTCTTTGCGATAGCTATGAGAAAATGGCAAAAGATGTGAAAGAAAAATACGATGTGGTACTTACTGATATCGGCGCCATCGGTTTTAGCGCTATGATGCATGGATATATGGCGTTTGACAAGGACGGGAAATTACTTGTTCCATTCCGCACATGGAGAAATAGTACAACCGGACAGTCTGCAAAGGCGCTGACAGAACTTTTCCAGTATAATATTCCGGAGAGATGGAGTATCGCACATTTGTATCAGGCAATCTTAAATGAAGAAGAGCACGTGAAGGATATTACCTATATTACAACACTTGCAGGTTATATTCACTGGCAGTTGACCGGAGAGAAAGTGTTAGGTGTCGGAGATGCTTCCGGTATGTTCCCGATCGATCCGGAGACGAAGGACTATGATCAGAAGAAAATTGATCAGTTTGATGAATTGATTGCTGAAAAAGGATATGGATGGAAGTTGCGTGAGATTCTCCCGAAAGTACTGGTTGCCGGAGAACAGGCAGGAAATCTTACAGAAGAGGGAGCAAAACTTCTCGATGTAAGCGGTAATTTAAAAGCGGGAATTTTGCTTTGTCCACCGGAGGGTGATGCCGGAACAGGAATGGCAGCGACAAACAGCGTGGCAAAACGTACCGGTAATGTATCCGCAGGAACGTCTGTCTTCGCAATGGTTGTATTAGAGAGAGAACTTAAGAAGGTTTATCCGGAGATTGACCTTGTGACAACACCGGACGGAAGTTTGGTTGGAATGGTTCACGCCAATAACTGTACATCTGATTTGAATGCATGGGTTGGGCTGTTCCGTGAATTTGCAGAGAATTTCGGAATCGAAGTAGATATGAATCGATTATTCGGAACGCTTTATAACAAGGCGCTGGAAGGTGACGCGGACTGTGGCGGATTATTATCTTACGGTTATCTGTCGGGAGAAAATATCACAGGCGTTACAGAAGGAAGACCAATGTTCGTTCGTTCGCCGGAAAGTAAGTTCAATCTTGCAAACTTCATGAGATCCCACCTCTTCACAGCACTGGGAGCGCTGAAAGTAGGTATGGATATTCTTTTGAAAGAAGAAGGCGTAGAGATTGATTCTATTTTAGGACATGGAGGTCTCTTTAAGACGAAAGGGGTAGGACAGGGCATTCTCGCTGCGGCGATCAATACACCGGTATCTGTCATGGAGACTGCCGGAGAAGGCGGACCGTGGGGTATGGCACTTCTTGCTTCCTACATGATCCACAAAGAAGAGGGAGAAGCCCTTGGTGATTACTTAACCAAGAAAGTATTCGCAGGAGCGCAAGGCACCAGCATGGAGCCGGATCCGAAGGATGTGGAAGGATTTGAAGTATTTATTGAAAGATATAAAAAAGGCGTTGCCATTGAGCAGGCAGCGGTAGATCATTTAGTGTAAAGGAGAGAAAAGATTATGATTAACATTCCAAAAATTAAAGTGGGTATTGTGGCAGTAAGCCGAGATTGTTTTCCGGAGAGCCTGTCCGTAAACAGAAGAAAAGCACTGGTAGAAGCATATCAGGCAAAATATGATGCAGCAGACATTTACGAGTGTCCAATCTGTATCGTTGAGAGTGAGATTCACATGGTACAGGCATTAGAGGATATCAAGAAAGCGGGTTGTAATGCTCTTTGTGTATATCTTGGAAACTTTGGACCTGAGATTTCTGAGACATTGCTCGCAAAGCATTTTGATGGACCGAAGATGTTCGTTGCAGCAGCAGAAGAAACTGGAGATAATCTTGTTCAAGGACGTGGAGACGCATATTGTGGTATGCTGAATGCAAGTTACAACTTAAAGCTTCGCAATGTAAGAGCATATATTCCGGAGTATCCGGTTGGAACAGCGGAAGAATGTGCAGATATGATCCATGATTTCCTTCCGATTGCCCGTGCAGTAGAAGGACTCCAGAATTTGAAAATTATCAGCTTTGGCCCAAGACCGCTTAATTTCCTTGCATGTAATGCACCAATTAAGCAGCTCTATAATCTTGGTGTGGAAATTGAAGAAAACTCTGAGCTTGACCTTTTTGAAGCATTTAACAAGCATGCCGGAGATGAACGTATTCCTGCAGTTGTAAAAGAGATGGAAGAGGAGCTTGGAGAAGGAAATAAAAAACCGGAGATTTTATCAAAACTTGCCCAGTATGAGTTGACTTTAAAGGACTGGGTAGAGGAGCACAAAGGTTATCGTAAATATGTGACTATCGCCGGAAAATGCTGGCCTGCATTCCAGACACAGTTCGGATTCGTTCCTTGTTATGTAAACAGCCGTCTTGCTGCACAGGGAATTCCGGTGTCCTGTGAAGTAGATATCTACGGTGCGCTTAGTGAATTTATCGGAACGGTGATCAGTCAGGATGCTGTGACGCTTTTGGATATCAACAACTCTGTTCCGGCAGATATGTACGAATCAGAGATCAAAGGTAAATTTGATTATACACAAAAAGATACATTTATGGCATTCCACTGTGGAAATACTGCCTCCAGCAAGCTTTCCTGCGGTGTGATGAAATATCAGATGATCATGGCAAGAACATTGCCTGAGGAAGTAACACAGGGAACATTAGAAGGTGATCTGGTACCTGGAGATATTACATTCTTCCGTCTTCAGAGCACAGCGGATAATATTCTTCGCGGTTATATTGCGCAGGGAGAAATCCTTCCGGTGGCAACAAGATCCTTTGGATCCATCGGTGTATTTGCAATTCCAGAGATGGGAAGATTCTACCGTCATGTTCTGATTGAAGGCGGTTATCCTCACCACGGAGCAGTCGCATTCGGAAATTACGGAAAAGCGCTGTATGAAGTGTTTAAATATATCGGAGTACCGGTAGAAGAGATTGGTTATAATCAGCCGGCAGGTGTGAGATATCCAACAGAAAATCCGTGGGGATAGAGAATAAGAGGAGAAGACTATGCTGGAACAGTTAAAGAAAGAAGTATATGAGGCGAATATGCTTTTGCCAAAGTACGGTCTTGTGACATTTACATGGGGAAATGTAAGCGGGATCGACAGAGAAAAAGGATTATTCGTGATCAAACCAAGTGGTGTTGAGTATGATAAGCTGACACCGGAAGATATGGTAGTGGTTGACCTTGAGGGAAACAAAGTAGAAGGAAAATATAATCCATCTTCTGATACAGCAACCCATGTGGAACTCTATAATCGTTTCCCGCAGATTGGCGGAGTTGTGCATACACATTCCTCATGGGCAACAAGCTGGGCGCAGGCGGGAAGAGGAATTCCCTGCTACGGAACGACTCATGCAGATTATCTGTATGGGGAAGTTCCATGCGTGAGAAATCTTACAAAAGAAGAGATTGACGAAGCATATGAGAAAAATACAGGCGTGTTGATCGCAGATCATTTTGAAGCTTGCGGAATTGACAGTAAAGCAATGCCAGCGGTGCTCTGCAAAAACCACGGTCCATTTACATGGGGTAAGGATGCGAATGAGGCGGTACATAACGCGGTTGTGTTGGAAGAGGTGGCGAAGATGGCTGCCCGCTGTGAGATGATCAATCCACAGAATCAGCCTGCACCACAGGAATTGCAGGATAAACATTATTATAGAAAACACGGCGCCAACGCATATTACGGACAGCCGGGTAAATAAGGATGAGAAGAGTAGAGTGTTAATAAATAGAATGGGGCTGTCGGTTAATACCGATTTTTAGCTTCTAAATCTTAAAATAAGAATCTCCTATAGAAAATCAGTGTTTTTATACCTGATTTTCTACAGGAGATTCTTATTTTTTTCTTTTATGCATGTATTTTAGGGTGCAAAATCCCCTCAACTGCATTTTTGAAAGCACTCTTTTCTAAGCAGCCTTTTCTTCGCTCTTTCCCTCAAATTTCTTGATCTTATCATGAAGAAAACGATGGTATTTATTTATATTTCTTCCAATCGCATACAGCATG